>Ga0228711_1000051_pt1 | contig 81218 bp, 50 predicted proteins | sample MedpolnodulmetaG_2_FD_177996 | JGI IMG/M metagenome (GOLD analysis project Ga0228711, IMG submission 177996) | Root nodule microbial communities from Medicago polymorpha collected in Santa Monica, California, United States - brown nodules | ecosystem: Host-associated > Plants > Roots > Nodule...
TTATTTATGCATTTAAAATAAATTCGAAATTAGAAAATAAATTCTAATTTATTTATGCACTTAAAATAAATTCGAAATTAGAAAATAAATTCGATTTTATTCTAATTCAATATTTATTCTAATTTATGTATTCATTAAATACAAAATTAGAAAATAAATTCGATTTTATTTATTCAATACATAATCATAAACATAAAATAAATGCAAATATAATTACAAATAAAAAAACAAAATTATGAAATATAACTCTCGTTTTATTAATATCATTCAAACATTACAATAATTTATTTGAATTCACTAATCTACTTATTATCTTTTTACCCTCTTGGGGTAAAAAAGTTATTTTTACCCTCTTCGGTATATAGCAATAGCTCTTAGGGAAAATAGTGATTAGTCCTGTTGAGGAAAAAGACATCAAGATCCGTTGAGGTAAATTTAAATTTGGTTCCTTTTATACCCCCATGATGATTCTTTTTACCCACGGTAAAAAGATTTTGGGAGTAAAAGGAAGCAAACCTAATTTTACCTCAAGGGATGATGTCTTTTCCCCTCGACCGACCACTATTTCCCCCAAGAGCTACTACTATATACCGAAAGGGGTATGAAGAGCCTAGAGACTATAGAAGCAAAAAAGAAGAAGAGAAAGAGAGGGAGAGAGTGGGAGGAGATAATGTGAGGAAAAGAGGAAGTTTGTGAGGGTATTTATAGGTAGGAATGATAACCTAGTTTGTATCTACCATAAATGTGGTAAAAAAAAGTGTAAAAGTAGTTAAAAACGTGTAAATTGAATGTTGAAAACCTGACCCAAGACCAAAAAACATTTGTTCTTCAGCTCTAACCACCGGCCAACGTGCGTGAGTTAACTCGCGCACAGGCCAGTGGTGCGTGACTTAACTCACGTAGGGGTATATTTGGCAATCATGCTCAACGCAAGCAAAATGTGCTGGGGAAGAGCAGAAATCATTTATTTTTTCTCTCTCTCACTTTCCAACTACATGGGCCTAACCTCCTTTCAAGAGAAAATTAGAATCTTGCTCTTTACCCAAACTGTTTTGCTCGTTCCCAAAGTAAATGTCCATATTGCCCCTGCGTGAGTTAACATGCGCTGCGTGCTGTTATTAGCCCAGCCAGAACCTCATTTCCTCATTTTCAATCTAATCTCTCTCAAATTACCCCAATCCAAAATTCCTTCAACTTCAAATCAAACAACACTCCAACAACAAGAACAAGTAAGTTTTCACTTAAACTATGTTGGTATGATAGATTTTTTCACTTAAACTAGAATTTTTTAGGTTTAGTGTTTTGTTAAAATTTTGATTTTTTTTTCAAGAAATTATAGAATGTTACATGCAAATGACTTATAGTGCTTAATTGTTATGATGTTTAGATGTTTGCATGATTATGTTAGATTTTTTACACTTAGATTAGATTTTTTTAGATTTAGGGTCTGTCTAAATTTTGATTTTTTTTGCAAGATATGATACAATGTTACATGCAAATGACTTATAATGCTTAATTGTTTAGATGTTTGCATGTTTATGTTGTAGTTATCATTTTTAGGGTTTATGTATAATTTGCACTCCAAGTGTTTGATGAAATGTTTGAATGAGTTTTTCCTTGATTATTTTTAATTTCTTATTGTGTAGATTTGAAGCAATAATGGTGGGATGGATCGACGTTCATGCAGAATTCAACGGCGGAGAACCTCAGAGGTTGAAGGTTCGGTGCCTTGGTGTAACGTTAAGAGGTCTCAAGGATCAACTTAATGAATTCAACCAAGGAGTCAACCCCAGAGACACAAGGAGGGTGAAATACGTTCGGTATAAACGTCCAACGCTCGACGAGGGAAGAGTATCGTTCACTTGGGTGGAATTAACGAACGACGAAAACGTGAAGAGCATGTTTTGGGAGCACATCATGTTCCAGTGGATCGATATGCGGGTAACGTTGCTGAGATCAACTGAAGATATAATCAACAGTCTGATTCCGCCAAAAGATCGTGATTAGGTAGGGAATGCTCCTTCCAACTACAATAATTATCTTCCTCTGGATGGGGTAATTCAAACTTGTTAAACGACAGTTCCCAAGCATTCACCCGGAAGTGTTATTGTTTCATTCAAAAGATTAAATTCATATTAGTTTGGTTTAGATGAAGGTATTGAAGTGTCAAGGACTGGACCTCATTCTTTTGGCACTTGAATACCATCATCTAAACCAAACTAACAAAAATTTAATCTTTTGAATGAAACAAAAAAACTTCCGGATGAATGCTTAAGAGCTGTTGTTTAGCAAGTTTGAATTTACCCCATTCAGTGGTAAGATAATTGTTGTAGTTGGAAGGAACATTCCCGAATGTAATGTAATGTAACTTTTATTCGAATTTACTCAATACGCAATTTTTATTCAAATTTACGCTGAATTCCCGAATGTAATATAATGTAACTTTTATTCGAATTTATTGAATACACAATTTTTATTCGAATTAACGCTTAATTTATTCTAATTTATTTATTTACTTTATTGGAATTTATTAATTACATACGCAATCATAAGACAAGTGCAAAAATTAACAAAAGTGTGGAACAACCGGCCACAGTAGCGTGACTTAACTCACGTCAAGGTTAACACGCTAAGGTTAACACTAGCGTGATTTAACTCACGCCAAGGTTAACACTAGCGTGACTTAACTCACGCTAAGTTGGCCGGTGGAATTTGTTCAAGAACACGTTTTTTTGAAGTTGGTCAGGTATTCAACCTTCAATTTAACTCATTTTTACACGTTTTTTTGAATGTTTTGACTGCATTTAGTATCAATAAAACATATGCTACCCATTTATCCCTATAAATACCATCCAAAACTCACTATTTTCTCACACCATACATTCTCTTCTCCTCCTCACTCTTTCACCTTTATAGTTTTAGTTTTTTTTAGCTTTTTTGGGGGCCAACTTAGTGGTAAAAAAGGGTCAAGGAAGGGGGTAAAATAGACCAACCGGCTTGGGACACAGAGTGGTCAATCCTCGGGGTAAATGTAAATTTGCTTCTTTTTATCCCGATAATCTTTTTACCGTGGGTAAAAAGACTCTTTCTTGGGGTATAAAACGAACCACATTTACACTTACCCCGAAGGGATGATGTCTTTTTGCCCAAAGAAGGCTGGTCTCTTTTGCCACCGACCTTGATCCTTTGTTACCCCTAAGTTGGTATATTTTTACCTCAAAGAAGCATATTTACTTTATTTCAATAAAATGTATCAAATTATGTATTATGTAATTGTATCAAAGTATTAATAAAATGAGGTTTTATTATGTAATTGTTGAGAATTTATATTATTAGCATTGATATTATTTATATTACCATTTGAATAATTATTTATTTATATTACCATTTGAATAATTATTTAATTTCGAAATTTCTTTGCATATTATGTAGTGTGAGTTAACTCACGCTCCAGTATTTGTAAATTAACACTGGCGTGAGTTAACTCACGTAGCGTAGCTTAACTCACGTAAATTATACACTAGCGTGACTTAAGTCACGTAAGGGCATTTTGGACAATTACTTTGGGAATGAGCAGAAACGTTTGGGTAAAGAGCAGAACTCGAAAATTACATGGGATAAACCGATTCATCTCTATTGTTTTCGAAAATGGCTATTTCCGCTTCCAATTTTTCTCCGAGACACCCAAAAAAAAATATACCTACGTGACAATTAACTGTCATTTGCTACTCAACAGTAGTTAGCTACCGTTGGCTGAGTGTCAGCGGCAGTTAACTATCATGCTTGATATTTTTCATGTATAAAAGTATGTATCTTCCACCTAATTATTCATTCGCCAACTTTTTCCCCCCTTCCATCCAAAAACCCCCAAATTTCTTATTTTTTGTGCTAAATTTTGGTCTTGAATCTTTGAATAAGGATTGCTGGAAGGGTTCTACACTTATTTGACATAAAAAAAATGTAATGCATCTTTTAATCCGTTTAAATTGTGCAAATTTTCTTCAATATTTTTTGATTTATTTTCATTGAATGATTAAAATAATTATTGATGATATTTCTTTTTTTAATGTTTTGTTATTTATTAGTAGTTATGGTTGAAAATGTGGTTGATAATGTTGTTGAGTCAACACCAAGTAATATTGAGTCTTCCGTCGATTTGAAACTACCTATAGGTTGAAACTTCCATTGATGTGAAACCGAAAATTGAACCTTCCGTTGAAGTGAACCTTATCTTGTTGATTCTGGTGTTTCTAAACTTTGTGATAATGAAGTGGACACCGCACCATTATTTTTTCACCGAATATACATGAAACTATCGTTATAGATAAATATAGTTCCTAAAAACTAGTGTTATTGTTGGCTTGTGAAAGAAGTGGTGAACACAAAGCACCCAAGAAGAAGAAGAAATTGAAGCTTGAAGACACGAACTCATGGAAATGTTGGTGTATGTTTAGGTTACATGGTTATTTAAGGAAGGAAGATAATGAATGGTAGTTGGCTATTCTTAATGGAGCTCACAACCATAAGATGGAGCCAGAGTTAGAAGCACACCTTCTTGTGGGTACTTAAACAGAGAAAGACAAGAAGGTCACTGTCGACCTGACAAAGAGTTTGGTGCAACCTAAACATATTCTGATGAATTTGAAGAGTAAATGTAAAGACAGTTTGACAAATATAAAGTAAGTCTACAATGAACGTCATAGAATGGTCAATTAGAGATGAAAAGTCAGAGGTGCAAAATCGGGTTACAAAGTTGGAGGAGCGTAAATATGTTCATTTCACAAGCACAAAATGTGAGGCTATTACTGTTCAAAACAAATTTTGGGCTCATCCCAAATCTATCAAGTTTCTTAACTCTTTTTCGACAATTTTGATCATGAACTCCACCTATAAAAACAACTTGTACATAATTCTATTGTTTGAGATAATTGGTGTCACCTCAATCGAGAAGACAAATTTTGGTTACCAAAATCTGAAGGGACTGGATCGAAAACGAAACCTACAAGAAAGGAAGTTTCCTAGACGAAATTAATCGATTCATAAGTTCGCTCCATTTTCTCGTCCAATATCAGTAAAAGGAGTCACCATTCCGGCTATAAGCGCTGCAAAAAATAAGTGGTAAACTTTTCCCAAAATGCTTCTCAATGACGTTGAGACCACCAAACCCACCATTCGAGAGCCATCATTACCTTAGCCACCTTTGGATGTTCCTCTTGCTCTAAAATATTTTTCACACAAAGGATCCACCAATATGCATCTTCTTCTCCTTCAAATATCAAAAACTCCATCACTCAACTTCAATTACTGAGAATAAGATCAAAATGAAAGCACTAAATGATAAGACTGAGTTTGAGCAAGGATTACACACATAGAATTTAGAGAGACATAATTGATTATATTTTTGGGTGATTTTATTGTGAGGTCTTACAATGCTTATATAGTCAAGTTCATACTCAGATTACACAAGTGCACCCTAACATATTCAACATTAGTCCCTAACATGATGGATAATAAATCCTTCTAGATCAAGGTGAGTCATACTTGCTTCTAGAACTAGCTTAGTTACTACATGAATGATCCTTCATTTAAATATCTATCAAGAACATTTGTAATGTAAGTTTTGTCTCTCTTTCTAAGAACATGAAGGAGCTGCAAACAATTTTGGTATTCTTCTAGTTATCCCTTGTTGCTTTAATTCCTTGTTTTTACTTTATGTCATATATCTTTTTTGAACATTTATGGTGATTATACTTACTCTAATGTAAGCAACTGAAACTAAGCTATCATGAGTTTAATTTATTGAGCTTTGTTTAAGTTGTTTGAGAGATGAATTATCTTGAATTATGTCTCTTTGATAATGTAATTGTAAAATTATGCTTACTTTGTTGGGGTCAAACATGAATGGAAATAAGAGAAGGAACAAAAAGTTGGTGTTTGTTTGTGTGATGTAGTAAAAGAAAAAAATGTCTCTCTGTATCACTCCTGTTTAATATTGGGGATGATTGCTCTTTATCATGAAGTTGGTGCAGCAAGTAAGCTTCGATGTTCACATGATAATTGGTCCTTATGCTTGCAATGAAAGTATTTAATTTTTTCTTTTACTTAGAGCAAAAACCCTAGTTACTTGAAGTTCACGAACAACTTTACCTAATTACCTGAACTTGTTACTTTTTCATGCAATGAAATTAATATATTCCGTGCTTTAGAATAGATAATGCACTGGTTTTCTGTGTTTTATGTCTTGTATTCCTTTACTGGTGAAAAATTATGTCACTACTGCATTTTGCTTTTTTTGTTGCTAATAAGTTAGTGACATTAGGAACCATTGACAAGTATTTATAAAAAATGTGCAGCAGTCGGAACTGCTGCTAAACCTTGGCATAACCTAAACACTTTTTCTTATTATGGTCGGTTTTAACCGATGGCAATCCTCTTGCTGGAAGTTTTTCCCGATATTGGCAAAAACGGCCACTACAATATAACGGTGCCAATTTCAGCGTTGTATCTCCATTTGGTGGAAGTCATATTTGGCGGCGCTTTGAACCGACGGAAAATTCAAATACAGTTATATGAAGCACATTTTTGTAGCAGACATTTGTATACCATATTAATGTTTAAACTAACTCGACAGCCACAAAATTAGTTAATGTATTTTAAGATCCTTTTACTTTTAACAACAATATATACAGTAGAAGGAGTAATAGATACAAAAAAAAATTCTCAAAACAACAATAGCATAAAAGTCCAAATTAAAAAAATAATAATTCACAAACAACTTAGTTTGCCACAAACTAATGGGAACTTAGTTCCACCTTGGCTCAATCCAACTGCTATTCAATGGTTCTCTTACACTCTCAAAGTTAACCACTTCATCTTCAAAAGTGTGGTACTTGTTTGTTTCTAATGAATAAAACACAATACTTTGGCCATAGAATTTAGGAAAATATATTTTGTTTTCCATTCCTGGAATGTTTGCCTCTGCAGAAAACGATGTATTGCCAACAAAAAGCATGTGATTTCCCAGGCATTCAACTTTGTTCCATGTCATTGTTGACTCATTCAACTTGAAAACTCGAACCCATTTACCAAAAGGTCCTTCAAATACCGACAATTGATCACCATTGCATTTTACTAAAAAACTGTTGATAGAATCAGTGCATGGAGATTGTGGTTCCTTAAATTCTTTCCAACTTGCTCCCCTTCCTCCTCCTCTTACCAACTTTATAACTCCCAACATTCCTTTGTTACTAAGATAATAAAAGGCTCCATTGTGAAAAGTAGGACTTTTGTTGTCAAGTGAAAAGTAACCATGTTCGAAATCAAATAATTTATCATACCTTGAGCCAGAATATATGAGTCTAAATATTGGTGTCTAATAGTGAAGTGGTTTACTCTCATTAAAATTAACAATCACACATGTATAAGAGGTTGGACAACGTGAAAAGCCAACACACATAGCACTCCTTATTGTTACAGGTCCATACTTAAAGGGTTTTACTTCTTTTGTAAAGGGGTTGAAGAAAAATGAACAATCTGTGTTCATTGTCAATAATAGCCAACCGTCTTTTGAGTAACAAATTTCGCAATCTGAATTCAAGTATTCATCGTCGTTTGCATTGCTTCCAAGAAACTTCACTTTTGGCAATTTAATGGTATATTTATACTTGAGACCATGCTTTGGATGCACGAAAGTGAAGATATTGTCCTTATCTAAGAACACAAGTAAAGGACATAGTGAATTATCATCAAACCTTAATATTGACATTTCATTCCATTGAACCGGTGGTGCTCCTAACCAGAAGAGTCTGTCTGTAGCTCGAAAATGCATATAATCGAATCCATTAAGACGCTTTGCAATCATTCTGGCCACATCTAAAGGAAGTGCAGACTCTTTAGTAGTTGCTTCGCCTTTCTCGTTTGTATGAATTGCTCCACTTATACTTTCCTTTTCTTTTTCTACTTCCAATATATCTGTTGCCATCCTACACAACATATTAAATTCAAAATAGCCTTTATTTATAATGGTATATATAACTTAATTTTAACAAATTGTGAAAGACATGTATTGATAATAATATATTTAAATTTTACCTTATATCTGGCATGAACCACATCAAACAAGACGTCATTTCTAGTAAATTTGGGAATGGTTGAGAAAACATGAGACTCTTGTCTTCAATGTTATAAATATAAATGAAATTTTTGTATGGAAGAGTGAAATAGATGCGGCCTCCTTCCGTTTCGGGATTAATTGCTTGACAAGCAAAGGGTGAGTCAACATAGGATACAAAGAACAATTTATCCTTGATGCTTTTCACCGTTTCCCACACTGATAAAGAAAATTCAAATTTGTAGACAACGACAGAAATGACTTTATCTAGTGTATGCACAATTTCGATTCGGAATAGCTCATTGTTGTATCCTAACAACCTGCATATAAGGTTAAATCTTGTTGGTGGAAGTGTTGGCATGAGAACAAGTATATGGCTTACTTTAAGGCATCGGTTTCCAGACTGTTCTTCGATTACTACTAAAAAACTTCCAAATGACTCTGCATATATGCAACCATTGCAGTAAACTGGGTTTTTTATAAGATAGCTTTTGCACCTCACCAAAGAGGCACTTTTACCTTTCATAGCTGAAGCCATCTCCTCGCGATAGTCTACTTCAGTCCATTTTTTATCTCCAAGTTGACAGTAGAATATTGAAGTGGTGTACGGTGAGAATAAAAATATGGAACAAACTTGACCAGTTGTAGTTGGAGAGGGTGACAAAATGCAATCGCATCCACTACCGACATAAGGTGTAACGGGTGGGAGCTCGATTTTCTGAAGGCTACATGGATTCCAAAGAAAAAGCTTGTAAGCGGTTGATACAAGATTTGCCAAAAGACACCAACCATGTTGTACAGTCCATAACTCTGCATCCCTTAGCTCTGGAATATTTTTTGTGTAGGTTATGGTAGGTTCTAATGTGCTGCAAAATATGTGATTCTTTTCGCATGCTTCGTTGTCTAAATAAAGAAGCCAAGGGTACTGTTGCGGTGGAGGAGGACATTGTTCCCTCGTCCTTCTCTCTTTACTGTTTCCTTCCATAAGGACTCTCAGCCTTTCTAATTAACACTGCATTGCAAAAGGAGTTAGCAACAAGGGAATACTATGATCTGTATAAACAGGAATGGAGTCAAGGATCGAGCTTAAGGGGACCAAGTTGAAAGTATAATTCATTAAAGAAAAACTAAATTTTCAAATTAACAACATACACAAGAAAGACTTTTTTAATAGAAAAGAAAATATAAAGCAAAGAAAATGCAATCGTACAAAGTTGAATTCACGACGACACGAGTAGTGAATCGTTGGTAGTGGACAAGAACATGCAAACAAAATTACACACAATGAGTCGAAAATTCTAAGAGAAATTACAACTAGGTATTCTAAATTTTGAGATTGCAGTTAATGATTTGTGTTATTTTGTAAATTGCAGTCAAAACCTCACTTTCTTTTTCGCTTTTATGGATTCGAGTTAAGAATTAGTGCAATTACACCTAGTTAAGTTTTAAGATCCACTACAGTGAGTAAAAAAAACTCATTATAAAGTTCACAAAATATAAATATTGAGACAGAAATATATGATTAATACTCTTAATCCCCTTACAAAAGATTCATAGCAACTACACCAATCTCAACAATACAGAGATGATTAGTTAAACATGACTTTACAAGTCCTCATGAGCTTAGCTTAGTTGGTAGTGATAATACATAATAGGCTTAATTAATGATTTGGTCCCTTAAGTTATTTGTTGGTTACATTTTGGTCCCATAAGTTATTAACGTTACAATTTGGTCCCTCAAGTTAGTATCTGTTAGCCAAATAAATCCTCACCGTCAGTCTTTTGCCAAAACGTTAAATAGATACATGTGAACGGCGACGTGACAACTTGCAATGTGTATCCACCTTAGACATTGGCTTAACGGTTTTGACGGTGGAGATTTATTTGGTTGACGGAAGATGACTTAAAGGGACCAAATTGCACCATCTTTTTTATTTTGTTAACAACAAAATGAATTTCATTATATACCAATCCAATCAAAAGGCATACCCAGAAGTTGGTCAAAAATTACAATTCTATGTATAAGAGTACAAAAGCTACGTACATAAATAAATGATTACATTTAGAGCCAAACCCCTTACAAATTCAAGCAACAACACTAAATAACTAGGGGACTAGAAAGAGCCCCCATCAAATATAAAATCAGTAAGACATCAAAGCAGAAAAAGAAAAAATTAAAAAACACAGAAAATGCAATGAACCAAAGGTCACCACCCTGAACCACTTCAGCAGACCAAAACCAAGTCACTAAAATTACACCAAAATTTGATAATCCTTTTCGAATCCTAGATGCAATAATTTTTTGATAGAATTTACTTATCTCTCGTCCCAAATTGAGGGTCACACAAAAGAAAGAATAGATTCATAAATCTTTAATATCGTGATTTTTTAAATATCATATCCCTTTATTTTATTGGGTATTTGAGCATATATTCTTCAAACAAGAATCCTTCATCTCAGAAAAGAAAACCAATTATCAGATGATGCAGCCTAAGAAAAAATTTATACAAAGGGAAGAAGAAGAAGAAGAAAATATAACAAATATGCAGCTTCTTGTTTTTAGGTTTGTAGACAAGTGTCAAACCACACAGAATTTTATAAACACTAGTGCAAGGTTTTGAGTTCGAAACAACTAAAGGTGTCTGAAACAACAATATCGAAATTGTCAATTAAGCTAGGTTTTACGAAGGAAACATGAGGGTTTTACAAAAACTTCTTCCAAAGTCTTGAGAAAGGATTTGGGATTGAAAATGTAAAGAGAGTTAGTACCTACTGTAAGTGGAGATCAAAAGCAATAGCAATTGCATTTAATTAGCACTTATAAACATGAATTAAAACATACCTTAAAATCAAGGATTTAACGAGGAAAACCCTTTGCTCCAGTTTGAAGCAAAATTAAAGCAAGTTTGCTGCCCTACCGAAACCCTAATTTCTTGTCTTCTCAGTCGCGGCTAGTTGTTTCAGTGCGGCACCTTTGCACACATATTACCGTTCTCACGTATTTCACAACTAGGGCTTAATCATATGCCTATTTTTTTTTCTCACTTTCCAACAGCATGGGGTTAAAGTCTTTTCAGAAAAAGAAAGAAACCTACATTGGTCTAATCTATTCACCTCTATTGTTTTCCTTGCGCTATTTTTTTATGTACGGATATTCTTTATTTTAGTCATCCTCCTCCAATTGTGTTAACCTTTTTTATAGAAAAATATAGCTGATATATATTGATCATTTTAATGTCATATTGCTATTTAGTTTGGCCCATGAGACCCCACAATGGGTTTCAAACTTTTAAGACTTTGTACCAATTAGGTATCCCTATAGGGGAGAAATTTTTCCGGAGTCTTGTAAGAACCAAGATGTCACTTAAGAACTCAATCTTAAGTGAAATATTAAAAAATTGAAATGTAATGATATAAAATAATATTTTTGATGAAGCTAAAGTAGCCTACTAAACTTGGCACCAGAGAGAATCGAACCTGAGACCTTGAGGAGAAGCACACTCCCAGGTCTCAAGTCAATACCACTAGGCAAACCCAAGTGGGTTAATGATATAAAGTTTTTGATAATTGATTAGTGAGTCTCATTTAAGAAATTTGTGTGAGATGTTGGGTTTGAGGGATTAAGTGTTTATTATGTACTACTATTAAAAAATTATAAATGAATGTTGTGTACCGTGATCCCGATTTAAATACCCAAAAAGGGATGTCTCCATTGTGAATACTCTAGGCCTTCCCATTATCAAAATATATAATAATAGGGAAATTTTACCCTATACCCCGTCACATGTACTTTCATCCCTACAAATCTTTAAAAATCCCAATTTTATCCCTTATGCTATTTAACCTTTTATACATTAATTTTTCATCTTTACTTTCAACGTTTCTCAATTAAGTATGAGTTCGCCCCCTTTCTTCAAAAAAAAAAAAAGTATGAGTTCACCCCCACATGATATTCTTTTAGATATGTATTTTTATTTTTTTTACACTATAAAACTTTTCCGAATTTTTATTGGAATACTCATTGTTACATTTCCAAAAATTATTCGGAAGACTCATGTTTAACATTTCCAGTATGCATACCCGAAATCTCAATACATCCTTTCCGAATCCTCACAACACTTTATAGCAGCTAGCTACATATATATAATCTAGTTCCTAAAATCCTCCCATAGAATGTTAAAACATTACTATAAAAAATTTCTTCATTTTTCTATACAAATAAAAAAGCAGAAGAATAAAGTATGAGATTAAGGTCTATGCTTCTTCTTCTTCAACGAGATACGTGGTTGAATTTGCAAGTGTCTTTTGAATGCCTCGTTGAAAAGAATACGATCATGGACAACTTTAATAATTGTTAATTTTAGTAATAGTTTCTTATTCAAAAAATTATATTATTTTTTTTGGAAACAATTGGGAGAGTAATCAATAATTGATGATTTCATCAAAGAAAGCTTACTATTTGTTAGGAGTGGGAGTTTTTTTTTCCTAGCGACCATTTTTTTCCAGAAAATGTGGGGGTGAAAGTGGAGTGAACAAGTGAAAGGGTGAATTATGCTTTATTTTATATAAAGAGTAAATTTGGCAGTTTATGTAAAATGTTGGGGTCAAGGTATAATAGTAGGGGTGTGGAGTATAACTTCCTAATAATAGAAGTTATAAAAATTTATTTATTTGATTCTTTAAAGTTTAAAAAATCAAGTTATTTGATCAATAAGGAATGATACAAATTGTAAAAGAAAATAAGTTTAAACTATGGGTAAAAAAAAATTAAAAAATGTTCTACAAAAATTTAGTATCTTTTATATAAAATTAAGCATGTTTGAATATTTTGATTATTTAATTGAATGGATAAGGATTGAATTGTAAATAAACTAGTTTATATTAATCTTGTAAGTGTAGGCCAGTTGGCAACTACATGAGACAAAATTTGTAGAGATCGGACGTTTGAACCTTGGATTTCCCACTTCTCCACACTAAAATAAAAAAAAAATGTGTGAATCTTGCCATTAAGTTATTTGACAACAAAAAAGGTATAGAGACAATGGTTGAGGAAAGACTCCTCCATTAATGATCATAGTGTTTGCCTTCCTCTTGAGCCGCTTCGTTATGTATGAGAATTTGTGAATGAAAGGAGTTGCATTTATAGGCTGATTTCCAAATGAGTTTGGGCTTAAAATTTGGGCTTTTTCCTCAAACCTGCAACCAAAAGCAGTTTTTTTTTTCTCTATGTGCGCCACACGTGAGTGTTAAAACATTTATTTTCAACAATGTTTTGCACACCTTTGGGTCGCATTGCAGCACACCCGGGGCGCACGACCCTAGTTTCTAGCGTGTTTCTTGCCCTTTCTTCGTCTTAATGAGTGCTTTCTTCATTCAAACATGTCTTGGAACTTGAGATAGAATTTTCTGAACTTGTAATGTATTCAGGGGCTTATTGAATCTTCATTTATTGTCTTCCCAATTCTTCATGAGGTGTTTTGTTTTACCGAATACATAAAAAAAAAAACCTCTAAGAATTGCTTGGTTTAGGGAAAACGAGAATTATATGACTCGATAAGAAAACATTACAAAATGTTCCTTAAACCATAGACAATCGTTCTAAAACCCCTAAAATCATAACTAAAATGACTGAAAAATATGTTAAAAAATAATGTAAGATGGTCTGTCATCACAACCACAAACTTAAACTGTTGGTTCTCCTCAAGTAACAACATAAAGAACTAAAATTTTGCATTTTTTCTAAGAACTTGCCTTTCCAAAGAGGTTGCTCAGATCATCATCCATTCAATTTACATGCTTGACAAACTTACCACTATCATGCAAGCAGGACAAGCTTAGAGAAGATAGTTCATCCTTTCAACCATATTTTTTTTCCTCCAAGATACACGTATGTACCTCCTAAAGCTTGTAGTGTTTGGTCACGACATTTTCCCACTCTAGTCATCATATTAATGTATCTTGGTATAAATTTGAAACAATTCTAAACAGACATTCAGGATCATACTATTTACACACTTTAAATGTCTTTTGGTATTGTAATGTAGCTTAGGCAAAAGTGGGATATATTTGAAAAAGTAGGCTAAAAAATCAAATTGGAGTTAGATGTAAAACTATACCAATCTTCCTTCCTTGTACGAAAATAAGATGGGTACTAGTAGAAGTGTTTTTTTTTTTCTTTTGCTACTTTTTTTAAGAGGCCAATTATTTTGTGGCTCTTGATTTTTTATTTTCTATATTTTTTGTGTAGACCCATATATTTTATGGTTTATCTACATTTTTCTTTCAGTTTTTTCAACTTTTTAAAATAACCATATTTTTCATATTTTTTCGTTTGTGTAGACCCATATTTTTTTTCAATTTTTTGTGTACACCCGTATATTTTATGGCTGTAGTGAGGATCATATTTGAGGGTTTCACTCGTACTCCTTCTAGCATTTCTATCATTGATAATGGCATGACATCAATGCTTGCTCTCGGATCGCAGAATGCCCTAGTTGTGATTTTTTCTTATAATGAGCAAGGGATTGTCTTGCTCCCAGGATCTTTAATTTTTTTTAGGTAAACATGTTTATATCATTTGATTAATAATAAGAGTTTCAATACAATTAGGTATATTATAATAAACAACGGGACTAGCTATGAACGTAGCTTCTCTTGCAAGAGCATGAGCAACCGCGTTGGCTTGTCGCCTAAGAAACTCCACCCAAGAGTTAGAAAAGAAAAAGCTAAAAAGTGAATGAAAAGATAAAATAATAGAACCAAATTCACATGTGTCGTTCCTAGTGGATAGAAAGGCATCAGATGTCAGCTTAGAATCAGTTTCAAAATCCACACCATCGAACTGCATATCACTTAGCCATTGCAAAGCCGAATGTAGACCTGAGGCTTCACCAACATCGACCGAAATAATACAAGGATATGTAACAGTGTTAGCCATAACAAAGGTACCGTCTGAATCACGAATACAAATACCAATACCTGTATGATTGAACTGAGAAGAAAAAGACGCATCGATGTTGCGTTTAAACCTCCCCGGCATAGGGTGCTGCAACGAAGTAGCAACATGTTGTGCCGTATTAGAAGGCCCCATCTTCTATGACGATGAAGGGAGCTGATGCGCATATGATGCAAGGGTAGCAGGAGCATTTGCCAATTGCCAATCAACCACCATATTCCGAGCACGCTCCACTATCGTAGCACAGGTTTATGTAGCATTGTCTCAAACTCTAAGATTGCGATGTTTCCAACTGCTCGAGAAGCGAGAAAATAACATCTGTTGCATTTGAAATGCTCTAAGGTTATGTGTCGGTCTTATGTCGTTATTTTTGTGTTTTGACGAGACTATCACTCAGTATGTTGCGACTTGAAATTTATGTTTTGGTGATGTATCATGATTTATGTGGCATGGCGACTTGGAGAGTTTTATTTATCTGTTGATGAGATGTATGATATTATTCCGCTACAATATTTTAAAAAATTAATTATGCATGTTTGGACTTATAGAAGAAGTAGCATATAAATCCTTTGTATGATTGTATTATTTGCGAGATTTACCGCTTTAAGGGTTTAGGGTGTTACAACTAGATCCTTGGACATCACTATATTTAGTAAATCTAAGAAGACATGACAAAGACATATATGCCATGACCACGAGTATTCACTCTTGTCTATGAGACACTTGCAAACACTTAGTGACACATCATCTAAATCAAGCATATAGACATTTTCAACTCTTAGACCCTTAAATACAATTTCTTTATCCCTAGTATGCTCAATGATGTAACCTTAGGTATTAAAGTTATAGTAAACCCATTGCCACAAAATTGACTTATACTTAGGAGATTGTGCTTAAGTCCTTCAAACTACATAATTAGTTGTTGTGGAAGGATTTCCCACAACTCATTTATATAAATATTACCTTGATTATTTTCACCGTAAGAGACAAAGCCACCCTCATGTCTTTTGAAGTAAATGAACATGGATGCATCTTCAGTTATATACCTTGAACAACAACTATGTAGATACTATTGTATTTTCATGGTTCCAAGACATTCTTACAAAATTAATTAGGTAAACTTAGTTCCCCTGCACAAGTTGGGTCTTTGGGATTAATAGCACAATTTAAATGTTTGGATATCCACATCATTACACTTTAGAAACAACAACTTTCCTAACATGACAATGAGGTGTGGTGTGACCATTTCTTCCACAATAGTGACACCTAACGTTGTGTTCATGGAATTTTATCTTTTTAATTCTCTCTTAAGGTTTCCTCTTGTAAGATCTTTGAAGGAGGACCTTTCATTTTTATTTTAAAATTTAGCAAAAACCGTAGGAGCATTTGAAGCTTGCTCTATTTTACTTTTTAGAGATACAATCTCTTCATCTAATTTAGGACAAACTTCACAACTACCAAGATCCTTGAAAGTAGAAATTTGAGGTAGATCAAATTCAGGTGTCTCAGAGTATAAGTGTTTCAAGTGTCATAATACCGATCACTTCAAGAAGGATTGTACTGAGTGAAGGTAAATGATGACTCTATAAAATTTGCAGATGTCTAAGAATTCTATGAGGTTGTGGATGTTATGGTGGTGTCTTGTTTTTGAAAAAGGTGGAGTATCTCACCTTGAAAACAGGTGAGATATTCCACCTCTCTAGTACTCTGGTACAACTTATGGGATTACCTAAAAGATCAAGGGTAATTAGAGGCAAAAGGCCTTCATGAGGATTAAAATTGATCAATCCAGGGCCTGAAGAGGTTATGGTGAAACTTGTAAATATACCTAAAAGGCCTAAAAAAGTTGGCACAAAATCTTCAAGAACGTTGAAGACGTTATGAAGTTTATAGAGATAAAAAGGGAATCTTGTGGGACTACATAATGTAGTTAGATGCAAGGATAAGCAACAAAGTGGTTGAAGGTTAAAGGGGAATTACCATCAATTTACAAGTATGGTTGAGTTTGACAATGAAAGTAGATGCATCATTTTCAATCAAGGTTGAGATTGTTAGTGTTGGTTGAAAGTATTCATATTTAAGAAGTCCCATATTGCTTAGAATTGAAAAGAAATGAGGAGATCAATTATATATATATAGTGCTTCTTTTTTTTTAAATTTTTTTTAAGCAAGAGGCAGTCCAGTGGTTTACCAAAAGATAGAATCCTTACGAAATCAAAGGTTAAGGGTTGGTTCCTTTTGGTATGGAAATTAGGGTTGGGAAACACCTTAGGTGTAAATTAGTAAGTCTATTGGCCATGAGAAGAGATTCAACAAAGGGGAAGAAATTACTATTTGTTCTTAGAGATCTTGTTGAAGGCTAATTTATTGTAACCCGTGTATCTGATTATAAGAAGTTTTTTGATAGTGAATTAAAGAGATATCTCTCCTTCAGATGTAGGTCAATTTGGGCTGAACAGGATGAGCAAATATCATTATTGTTCTTCTTCTTCTTTTTTATATTAGGGTTAATACCTCTATTGGTCTCTATAATATTACCGAATTCTGGTTTTAGTCCCTATAAAATAAAAATTTAGATTTCATCCTTATCATTTGAGATTCTTCCACTTTTGGTCCCTCACTTAGACTTGTCAAGAGAATCTGCTGACGTGTCCAACTGACTATGTAATTCTTTTAGTTTTTAATTTTTTCTAAAAGGAATTAGAGTTTGTTTTATTTAAAAATTAAATAAAAAACAAATTAAAATTAAAATTACAATTAAAAAACCACAAAAATCAAATGCCCTTGATTTCCAACTTCTTCTTCCATCGTTCTTCTTCTTCTTTTTCACATGGTCCAGATTCTTCTTCTTCCTCTTCATCATAAACCCAAGAACAAGCTTCAACAAGTAGACATGGCAACAATACCCGTCCCCGTGGGTACCCGCTCATACCCACCCCGATTTGACGGGTTTTCCCCGCTTTGACTGGTTTGGGTATGGGTATGGGTTTTCCCCGATTTCAAAACACGGGTATGGGACGGGTAACGGGGTTATATGTACCCACCTCGAACTCATACCCATTCCCGTCCCAAATGTAAAAAATTACTTTTTTTTACCCCTTTTATATAAATAGAAACACAACCCTAGATCATTTCACTCCAGTCCAAACGGCAGATCTCATTGTCAGGCAACACTTTTTTGGAAATGTTAAAGGGAACATAATGCTTTAAAATATTGCCATTGGGGTTTGAAAACAAAAAAATTAATAAAAAATGATTCACTACGTGTACGGGGATGGGGATGGGATCCCCGAACCCGTCGGGGATAGGGATGAGATTCAATTTCTCATCCCCGTTGGATATGGGTAGGGTAACGGGTAAGTATGTGAGAATAGGGTATGGGGATGGGGAAGGTAAAACTTGTCCCCCACCCCGCCCCATTGCCATGCCTATCAACAAGTACAAGAATATGCAGCAAGCTTCATGTTCATATAAAAAAACATATTCACAATTTCACAAATCCACACAATTTCAAGAACAACAAAAACAAGAACAAGAACAACATAAGCTTCAGCAAGAAATCCACATATTCACATATTCACAAAATTTCAACAAGAAATTCACAAATTCGAAAAGCTTCAACCCATGTCAGGTCTGACAAACACAAACCCAGAAAGCTTTAGCACAAATTCACATTTCAATTTCATCCCTAATCTTTTATGGATTTTTAAAATCAAACTACAAAATACTCTAGATCCCCAAATTGATTTCGAAAAAATTTAACCATATTCCCACCTTCATGAATTTGCTGGATTTGTAGGGTTGGTTTGGATTCGAATCTGAGTTTGGAAAACTCTAACCATTTTTCCCCTTCATAAATTTCAATTTTTTGTGAGTTTTCTCCTCATGTACTTGATGAATTTGATGAGATAGGGGATGAAAAGAGAGGAAAGGTCTGTGCTTTATGGTTGGAAGATGAGAAGATCCGAGAGAGAGAGAATGAAAGATGTGAGAAAATATTAAAATATTAGATTTTTGTGTTTTTAATTAGTTTTTTTTTTAATTTAAGTTTTTGAATTTTTAAAAATGGAAATAATTCTAAATTCTAGGTGGATTAAAAAAATATCAAACTTATACAATCAGCATGCCACGTCAGCAGATTTTGCTAACAAATTTAAGTGAGAGACCAAAAGTGGAAGAATCTCAAATAATAGGGATGAAATCTAACTTTTTTTTTTTACAGGGACTAAAATCAGAATTCACTTACAAGGACCAAAAGAAGTATTAACCCCTTATATTATTTTATTGTTAGTGATCACTTTGATTTTGGTTTCAACTAATTTTGTTCCACGTATCTAAGTATTAGTATGAGTTTTGATATGAATTTACAGCGATACTAATATTATACATAGATTTAGGTGAGAGCAAGCCTTTCTGATCACAAATTTTATGCGCATTCACAAGAAAACAAAAATGTAGAATTAAATTTATTTTTTTCATTTTTGAAATAATTAAAAGAATAAAATGTGTAACTAATAGTTTGTGAGTATGCTTAAAAGGTTTATATCTGATCTTGTGATCATTCAAAAATAATATGTGATGAATTTAGATCATTCAAAACTAATCCCTTACAAAATTAATCATTAATTACAGGTACGTGATCTATTTGGATCCGCCTTGCACGACACCGTTGACCATAAAAGGAATTTTTCTGTATGCATTGCACGACAAAGAATGTTCCTAATCCATTGAATCCATCAGTATTTTTAATTTCATAATTTATGTTTCTTTCGTAGGTACGAACTAAGGTGATTAAGGTGAAAGTAGTTGTGAGTTAAGGTGATTAATATTTAATACTGAGTTCGATAATTCTATTTCAAAATCAAATATATGTGTACCTAATAAAATAACAAAACTTAATTTTAAGAGTTTGATCTAATAGTAAAGACCTTGAATTTGCATGATATGGATTTGAGCTCAAGATTTTTCCTGTTTTCGCTTATTAAATGTTTTAAATAAAGTTTTTAAAGAATTTTTCTTACAATTTTATTAATTGTTGATTTTTTTCATCAATAGATCATATACCATAGCTCAATCTAAAATAAATTAACAATTTCAAAGATAATACACAACCAATTAAAATATCAAATACAACCTCTCAAAAAAAGTATCAAATACAAAATCATCAAATGTGTAGAAATTACAAAATATTCTTCAAAACAAAATTGGATTTCATGCTTGTATCACAAAATAGGAAATTTGATAGGGTATTGAATACACATTTTTCTTCTTTTAATTAATTGCCTTATTTATCACTTTAATTAAAATAAAATAAGTGGAATTTGTTCATTTAATGCTCCTTAACCATTGCCCTGGATAGCATTACCCAATTTTTAATTAAAAAATAAAAAAGATGGAACAAAAGTGTCTATTTTATAATATAATGATTAAATCCGTAAAATAGTGACAATAAAAAGATTAAAATTACAATTAAGCCAAAAAAAATAACAAACCTCACTTCAAAGATTTTAGTGTATCCTAATCCAATGAAATCTCTCTCATGGTCACTTTGAGGGTCCGTTTGGTGCACATGATAGGATAAAGATAGGATATGATATAGAACTGGATAATGATAAGAAATGATATTGACAGGATAAACATTTATCATATCACATGTTTGATGCACACATGATAACAAACATAATATCATATAAATCCTAATTAAATGACAAAATTACCCTTATAATTCATTATATATTTTAACCCTTTTTAATTAAATAAAATTAAGCTATTATTAATTCTACAAAATTATCAAACATAATTGTTAACCTTCTTAAAAAAAAGAAAAACGTCTTCTTCTTTATTTTTTTGTTGGAAATTGGTGAAGGATAGCAATGAAATTGGTTTAGAAGAAATAAAATCATGATGGCTGAAATCCGTTTGTTAACCTTCTTCTTCTTCCATAGTCAAGGTTGAAATAAGTTTGTTATGGTTGAAATAAACGGATTTTGATTATGGTTAAAATCACAAAATTGGTGTAGAAGAAATAAAATCCAATCGTTAACCTTCGTCTTCCTTATAATTAATTATATATTTTAACCCCCAATTTTTAAACATGTCGTGTAGAAGAAATAAAATCACGAAATAGAGACGTGAACGGCGGCACGTAGTTTTTCACAATGGTTGTAAGAACGGCGGCAGGGAAGGAAATGGTCAGATCCATGACAGATAGAAAAGATGGTGCTGAAGATTTATGAAGGAAGAGGTGGAGATCGATGGATGAGAGCAGATAAGACATGAGCGATGAATTGAGAGAGAGGGCAAAATAAGAATTCTAGTTTTGATCATAATAGGATAATTCTAACCCACCAACAACTAAGGATAAGAAAAACAAAGGAGGAGTGGGATAGGCTTAGAAATAGGTTAAACTTATCATTTCCTGTTGGTGCACCGAACAATAGCTTAAGTCAGGAAGTGATAATCTAATCATTTCCTGAAGGCTTCTATTTTGATTGTTACTTGTTGGTTAAATATTGCAATTAATGTTGATTAAATATTTCAAAACAAACATTAATTGTAATTTGACTTCGTAAGTTCTCCCATATGTGTAAACATTATGACTTACATCACATGGTATGAGATTATTCCCTCGTTGAAAAATAGGGAAATGATAACTTGTGCTTTTAGGATATATGTTAAGAACTTCACTAATATAAATTATGTATTCAAAATTATGTTAATTTATTGCTCAAAATGTTTAATATTAAATTTTTTTAATAAATTTTTACTATTAATAGAATGACATTAATGCTTAACACGTGTTTCAAGAGCACAATTTAACACCGCCCTAATTACAGCAATAATTCACGTATGCTCTTCTTTCTACTTCTTTTCTTTAAACAAATTGTTGAAAAAATTATTAAAGAGAAAAGGAAAGTAAATAACATTCGCGCAAGTTCTCTCAGTATTCCCGTGTCTTTTTTTAGTTTTCTCAATAATACTTTCTTCATCATTGAAAAAAAAAATTGTCCCTCAGTATAAATCTATTTACTAGTTATAGCCTATTTGTTATAGATTTAAAAAAAAAATAGATTTTTCTTTGTACTCTTAAAAATAGATTTTTTAAAAAAGTTACTCAAAAATAGTAGAAGTTATTTCAAACTCATTTGACATAAGTTAAAAATGAGATTTTGGCATTCACCAACTTAAATATTCATTATTAGAGATTTTACATAGTAAAAATCACATTTTTTTCAAAGTGACATCTTTCAAAAAATGATTTTTATGAAAACTATTTGAAACCTTTTTTTATATATTTTTTCAAACTCTTAATATCCAAAAATAAATTATAACAAAATGATGAAATATTTTTTTTTAAGAACAAAATTATAAAATACTTAAAATTACATTTTAAAATAAATTATTCAAATGAATTGTTCATTCGAAACTTTCCTTAAAAAAAATTTGTTAAAATAATTGTAGCTAAAAGATAAATACACTATAAAAATCTATTTTAAAAAATAAAACAAACAGGCCCTTATCTATTTATTATTACTTTTTCAATATAATCTTAATTAATGTTACTACAATGCTTTGAAATATGAAAATTCAATTGTACAATAGTAAAATATATATACATATTAACTACACTACAAGTCTTTTTTAATATGTAAAAAACATATCAATGAATACTTATAAAAAGAGACATAGAGTACATTTAGCGATTTTACTACATAAAGGAACGCCCCTCCACTCTCGATTAAAATCAAAAGAAAATCAAACATAGTAGACTTATTTGATTCAAATAAATATTCCCCTTTTTTTTTTGCATGACCCCCACACACTTTAATATTAAAATAATAAAAAGTAATAATATCGAGTTATTCATAGGGGATTAATGAGTTTTGTTTAAAAAATAAAAATGTTAATAACATACATTTTAACACACATTTCTTAACACACTTCTTTTTATTGCTTAAAATTTACGTGAGATTCACCAAATTTATATGAGACCCATATAATTTAGTGGGACCCATGTGAATTTTAAACAATCAAATAATGTATGTTAAAATGTGCGTTACTAACGTTCCTATTAAAAAAGATTGAGTTATTGTTAGATAGTACTATTAAAAAATTATAAATGATATAAATGAGACATGATTAATACTAAAAAATGTCTAGAAATCCTTGCTCAACTGGCATATGCTGAAATTGCAAGGCCGGACGCTGTGACCTGGGTTCGAACCCGGAACCTAACAGAAGTGTGAGTTTAAATTCAGTGGATTACCATTCATCTAACACAGAAAAAAAATACTAAAAAATAAATTTTATCTATCGTAAATGGTGTAAGTACATCTATATTAATGTTCTGTGACCCTTAAGCATGCTGTGTACCTGGTTAAATTCCGAAGCCCAACATAGATAGCCATAGATTTAGAATAAATTTGTGGGATCTACTTAATTTTGGTAGCAAAGGGTACCCTCAACAGTAATTATTAAATGCAGAAATAAATGCAGCAATTATTAGCTGCAACAGTACTACTAGTACTACTACACCCAGTTTTCAGTCTTCACCATTTAATTAATATCTTTCTTCTATCATATCCTACATTACATTTTCTATCTTCAAATTCATCAAATTTTGTTATCCTCATTTTTTATCATATACTAAATGAAAAACTTTACAAGCTGTAACACTAACGTATAGTTGAAGGCATGTATAAAAACCGCGTTATCATAACAGGAATAACGTGGCATCACATATTTTTTTATACACTGCCAAAATACCTGTATTGTTGACATTTTTTCATAGTTGACTTCAAGAGGAGACAAAAAAATGCCAAAGTTTATGATAAGGGTGTTTGTGGAAACAAACAACTCAACTTCATTATAGTTATAAGTTATAAGTTCTATTATACTTTTATGTTTTCATGATTAATTTTTTTAGAAGTTTATATATGCTTCCTTAGTTCCTTAATATCAGTAATTAAAATCCTAGATAAGGATTTTCTTTGTTGGTTGGAATTATATGTGGAAGTTCATGGCTCTCCCTCATCTACTTCTTCTGCTTGTTCTTCATTGCTCATTGTTTGTGGCATTGGTATCTGGATGGAAAACATTGCAAGGTGTGTTTCTAATTCTGTTTCTATTCATTCTTCTAATGTTTTCTTTGCTCCTTAGTTTTTTTTTACTTTCATACATAATGAATATATGTCTGTATTTTTATTGCAATTATCTTGGCAATATAGAATCTTTTCTTTATAGAGTAAGTAAGCCATTGTATTATATTGAATTAGAAGAGATAGAAATGAATAGATGGAATTTTTTTTTTTCAAGCATATCCAAGATTACACAAGTCTTATACAATGCTGGCTTAATTGTTTTTGATATATGGGTTTAAATGAGAAGATTTTAAGACATTTAGGTTATGATTGCATAGAGACAGGATGATATATATGTTGCTTAGAATTTGTTGTTGGGCCTAACACAACCCGACAAAACCGGCTTATGAGTTGTAGACTGTCCACAGTTATAAACACTTGTTCAGGTCTTGTCTCAACCACTGTGGACTCTTTAACAAACACCCTCATGCCCAACACTATAGGGCTTGATACATGGATATAAATGGTTGGTGGTCCGATAGCGGAAACTTGATAGCAGGTGACACATCGGATCTTAGAATTTATGGTTGGGCGTTAAACAACCCCACAAAACCAGCTTAATTAGGTGAGGATTGCCCCCGCTTATAAACACTTGTTTCGGCAATTCTTTAACAATGTTGATAATGTTAATTGCAATGGTTTTTCATTAAACAAATGCCAGAAAGTGGACCTTGTCTATGAAAATGTATACAAAAATGCAAAGTCCTTAAGTCAAGTGTCGCGGTCATATCGTGATTCCTGATATTCCGAAACATTGCTGTCAAATACAGCTGAAGCAACCGCAATAGACACTTTGACTAATGCCATGGCTAAAATTACGGCCGCGCTGTTTAAAATATTGTACAAATTGTGATGCTTGTTCGGTATGCTGTGCAGGATCACCACCCGTGGTAATAGCGCGAGGTGGATTTTCAGGAATATTTCCAGATTCAAGTTTAGCTTCCTATAACTTGGCACTAAAAGCTAGTTCCCCAAATATCACTCTATGGTGTGACTTGCAACTGACAAAGGATGGAGTTGGGTTTTGTTTTCCAGACATCAAGCTTGACAATGCCACCGACATTTCCATTGTTTACCCTGGCAAAGCTAAGGATTACTCAGTTAACATGGTTCCAACTCGCGGATGGTTTTCTTTTGATTTCAGCTTCAAAGAACTACAAATAGTTTCGCGTAAGTCCTATTTTTCTCGTTGAAATTATAAAATTGTGTCTTGACTAGTTAACAAGGTTCCAACTCGAGAATGTATTCATTCATCATAGAAGCAGATTCTTTCCTGTGAAAATTTCTGCACTGATAATTTTCTTGTTACTTGGACAGTTGTTCAAGGAGTGTATTCTCGAACTCCAAAGTTTGATGGAAGTAACTATTATATTCTCAGTGTTGAAAATGTCGCTAAATTGGTAAAATCATCATCAGCAGGCCTGTGGTTAAACGTTCAGGTAACGACGAAATGAAATGGAATATATTTTGTTTCAATCAGGTCCTAACTTTGAGATTCTGACATTAAATTTCAAAATAACATGCAGCATGATACATTCTACAAGCATCACAATTTGAGTGTAGAGAAATATCTTCACTCTCTTTCAGCTGAAAAAGTATCTATCAGTTACATCTCATCGCCTAACGCGAATTTCTTGCAAAGAGTAAGAACAAAATCAAGTCTTAAAAAAACCGTCACAGTCTTCAGGTTTCTAGATCAATATAAAATTGAACCTACAACCAACAAAACTTATGGTGCACTCCTGAAACACCTAAAATTCATCAGAACGTTTGCTTCTGGAATTCTTATTCCAAAAAGCTATATATGGCCTGTAGACTCGGAACTTTATCTACATCAACATACTTCTCTTGTCTCAGATGCTCATAAACATGGGCTGAAAGTTTTTGTTTCAGATATTGTTAATGATGTCCCATTCAGCTACAATTTCAGTTACGATCCTATGGCTGAGGTTCTGTCTTTCATTGACAACGGTAACTTCTCTGTTGATGGTGTTCTGTCTGATTTCCCGGTAACTCCGTCTGCAGCCATAAGTAAGTTTTGTATCTTTTCTATACATTAGTTTTAAATTTTTAAAGATATACATTGTCAGTGTAAAAAAGTCTTACACATGCATCCAATCATATCTTACTATGTAGATATTTGTAGAGATATTTTATAATATGAGTAAGTGACATAATAATGAAATAAGATTGAGTGCATGCACTAATATGAGTATTAGATTCAAGTTATTAAATAGAAGAATTCTAAATTTCTTTGACACACAATCTTTATGATAGCATTTTGAAACTAATGATATACCTTTAAAATGAAACTTGGAATTTCCTTCAACCTTTTCATTCGCCACACATTTCTAATGTTGTCATAAACTATTTTGGTAATTCCTTCTGCAGATTGCTTTGCTGGCATAGGAAGAAATGCAAAAAAACAAGGTATAATTTATTTGAACTCTCCATAGACACATTTCATTTCTTCATTTTAAACTAGTTATATTTTGTTTTGAGGTATCATAATATTTGAATAATATTTATTGACATGTTCCTACCTATGTCTTTAATTATCTTTTCATGCTAAAGTGGAGACTTTGATTATTACAAAATATGGAGCGAGTGGCGACTATCCAGCTTGCACCGATCTTGCATATAAGAAAGCAAAATCAGATGGAGCAGATGTGATTGATTGTCCTGTTCAATTGTCCAAGGATGGAATACCCTTTTGCTTAAGTTCTATAGATCTTTCAATGAGTACAACAGTTGCTGATACAAAATTCCGAAACCGCACAGCGATTATTCCAGAGATTCAAAATGGCAGTGGCATATATGCATTTAGCTTGACATGGAATGAAATCAAAACATTGACTCGTAAGTTAAATGATTTTCTTGAATGCTTATGTTGAGTACGAATCGTCTATAGACAGGGAAGAGGGACAAGGGGCGGGGAGCTGAGCTAGCGAAGGTCCCTCCGCCCCTGACCTTGGCCCAAACGTGTTAAGCCAAACTGTTTGAGCCCCTGCAGTATGGTTCAGAGGTATTGTTGTAATCTGGTACGTAGTACTATAAATGTGGCTTGTAATACTGTAAACCATAATTCACTCAAGTAATATATGAAACGATAGCTGCTCTTTAGTCCCAGAGGTAGGTATAATTGGCCAAACTGCTTAAACAAATGATTGTGTTCATTGTCTTGCGATTTTTCGTTTCTTTAATCTTCTGTTACTAGTTTCCGTTCTAACAGCTTCTTTTCTATGTTTCATATTGTTTAGTACTTGTTCCTTTTATTTAAACGTTATTTCTTGTTATTTCATTGCAGCCTCAATATTGAAACCTTATGCGAAATATGCATTGTTCCGGAATCCCAAATTTAAAAATCAAGGGAAACTTGTAACTTTGTCTGATTTTCTGTCCTTGGCTAAAGGCTCTGGCGTCTTGATCAGCATCGAGGTAAGTTCTTACTAGATATTGATTAAATATTTCATAGTGATATAACCAGCGATTAACACCTTGATTAATTCCCTTTATGCTATGGTAATGTCATTTTTTTTTCACTATCAGAATGCTGCATACCTCGCATCAAAGCGGAGATTAAGCGTGACCAAAGCAGTCCTTAATGCTCTACAAAAGGCAGGTTACGATAAACAAAAATCTTGTAAAGTTATGATTCAGTCAACACACAGCTCAGTACTTAAGATATTCAAGGACAAATCCAAATATGAAAGAGTTTACAAAGTTGATGAGAATATTCATGATGCCGATGATAAAGCTATCGATGACATCAAAACGTTTGCTGATTCCATTGTGCTACAGAAGGCTTCTGTTTTTACTCAAAATTTAGCTTTTCTTGTTAACTCTACAAATACTGTAGCAAGACTGCAATCATTTAAGCTACCAGTTTATGTAGAAACTTTCAGCAATGAATTTGTATCTCAAGCATGGGATTACTACTCAGATCCATCTGTTGAGATTAATTCATTTGTCCTTGGAGCTAAGGTTAATGGTATTATTACTGACTTCCCAAAGACGGCTGTTCGATACACGAGTAAGTATAAAATTCTTTATAAAACTTTGCTTCTTGAATAAGGTATTTGGAATATTGACATTGGATAAACTTTTCAACAAGATAGTTATAAGAAAACAAAAATTGAAACGGTCTAGCATTGATCGAGCTTTTTAAATAATTGTTGTATAAATTGAAATCAGTTAGAATACATGAAATTTTTTGGTTTACATATACTCTTAGTCTCTTTGAGTTTTCTTTTGGATTTTGTTCCTTCAATCATTTTCGGTCCCTCACATCAGTATCGATTACAAAAATGTTAAATTAATCATAGTTTAAAAGGTCTAGCAATGCTTATTTTTTGAAAATAGTTTCGTATATTACAAACTTTCAATTCTGACATGATTGTTGGCTTGTCGATCTATTTCTTGCAGAGAACAGGTGTTTGAAGCATGCCAAAAAAGCACCTTATATAAGCCCTATTCCACCTGGAAAACTTTTAAAACAAATACCTAAATTAGACCTTCCACCACCTTCGCCTCCACTTCCAGTCTTAAATGATAGTAATGTGATAGAACCACCTTTGCCTAGTGTTTCTGGAAAGTTTTCAATTTCCGGGGCTGCTCGTTGAATAGTAGCAGCTCCAGCCACCATCACAGTATAAAGAAAGCAAAGAGGAAAGGATGTGTAGTGTTCATACATGCCAGTTTTAACTTGAGTGCTCCATTGTTTGAAATGGAATTCAAGGATTTCTTTCTATGAGAAGTTTTTTTATCTTATTATGATTGTTTTATTGTAAGATGTGATTATCCAAATAGCTTCATTTCATTGTCAATAATATTCTTTTGGATTGTGGAGATAAAATTTCATTGCTTCTATCAAATTTTGTACAACAATTACAGCACATTTGGTCTAGAAACAAATCTCAACTAGTAACATACATAAGGTCTTTTACAGTTACATTAGTTTTAATATCAATTACTATTACTATGCATACTATAAATTAATTAATCAAAGTTTTATAGCATTTTACAATGAACACATGCTATCAGATGAAATTGAATATAAAAATATTTGGTTAAAATATTTAAGAAAGAGAACCATATTGGTAGAGATGTAAAACTAATAAGATGATGCTTTTCTTGTTATGATTATCAATATATATCCCACATCGGTTATTTCAATAGTGAAAGTATGCTGCTGACCTATAAAATGAAAGAGCCCCTCATATTTCAAGATCACGGAGTCGTGTGATGAGCACATAGCGAACTATTCTTTCGCCTTTTACTAAAGAATACCGTGTGTGCGTCATTTAAAGCGGCATACGCTAATTTTTGAAAGAGTCCTCTTCACTGAGGGCTCTGCAATACAAGTTCAATTTTTATGTTTATATGATTCTTGCTTAAATAAGCTTTTTATTTTGGAGAAGACTTCATGGGTATGCTGTGAATTTCACAGCTGCAGGGGATGGGCCTGTGAATGTAAATGGTATTGTTTGTTGGTAGAAAAATGAACCGGTGTGGTGGTGTATAATTAACAGTGGGGGTGATAAAAATGTGGAAAATGGCATATCACATCATTTTTATCGTGCAACCTCTCCTCCATTTATTTGATAATCACATAAACATCCGTTTGAGGAGATGGGAGGACTTTGGTGATAGATTCGTGTTTATGATTAATGTATTTTTAATTTTAAAAATACTATATCAACATATATTGAATTTAAAAATATTATATAAATTGTCTAAAATGTTTCAATACAATTTAAGTTTAGATTTTATATTATGAAAAAAAATAAACTCCTAAAACTCCATTTCTTAAAGTCCTTTGTCTTTTCCACTTGTTCCTTCCGATTTTTCCAAGTCCTCTCCTCCTTCCGCTCTAGTTCCCTAAAATCTTCTCCATATTAAATTGAAGCATCATCCTCTAGCTTTAAACTTTTTATTTAAACATAAAACGAATGCTCAACTTAGTCTTCGAGAAAAATTGAGGTCAATTTAGCTCATGAGGAAAATTAAATTTTTAACTTATAAAATGAAAACTAGGAGAACTTTTACTCTATCCAAACTACTGTCAGAAAATGCACAAGATCTCCAACAATAATTAAAAAGAGATAATTTAGTAAAATAACTGAAAAGAAGCAAGTAAATTTTGTCCAAAAATAACCAATTCTTTAATAAACCACAAAAATTATATCTTTTTTCTATAATATTCGAACAAACTATAACTATTTACAAGAGATATCATTGTAAATATTAATTATCTGATAAGTAGCGGCCCACTTGGTAAGGCGCTAGACTCGTATCTCACAAAAACGAAGGTTCCACTCATATTTTCAATAGAAGATCTTCTTAGCTACAGTTTGTCGAACCTTGAGAATTATTTTTCTGACACTCAGACTTAATAATATAAGTAAATTACTAAAATACTTCCAGCAGTAGTTTACTATCGTTGAGTTATAACTAAAAAATCAGCGGCAGTTAACTGCTGCTGTATTTTTTTGGTCTTTTACTTGTGTTGCTAAGACATATCTAAGCAATCCTCTATTTTCAATATAAGAATCTTCTTAGCTAGAGTTTGTCGAACCTTGAGATATTCTCTTTTGATGTATGAAGTCCATCTAATTTAAACTTTTTAATATTAAAAAAAATAATAACCATCTTATTTTTATCCACCGTCGGTACTATGTTTATTTTTTTTTTATATGTTATCTTTTCTAGAATTTTCAAGTGTTGATATCTTTTTAAAATTTTCATATTGAAATTAATATATTTTTGAACTTTGGCATATAAAATTTCCAACTAGATAACACTTTTTTTTAAGGAACTAGATAACATTTTTTAGTTAGGATTTCTTTATATTCCCAAAAATATATTGACCGACATGAATATAAGACTAACCACTGATCATACGAACGTTTTATGTGATGTCATGATCATCTTTATTAATAACAATAACAATTTCAGTACGTGACAAAAGGAAAGTATATAAATTAACTAACCTTGTCTTGATTGTGTAAAAAGTGACACGTTATTTTTTCATGCAGTCTTATAAAACGTGTCATCTTTTGCCCTTACACACGATCGATGTGCTTGTTTGTTTCACTCAGATTCACCTCGTTAAAACAGCATCCAACAATAACATCAACCTTTGTGTTGGTGTAGATTCTCTGGCACCAATTCTATCCATATAAAAATACAAACAATTATAAAAGGTAGTGTGAGTGAGTGAGAGAGATGAATTGTTAGAGAACATAGATAGAATAGAACGTTAAGAATGGGAATGATGAGCTTGATGGTTGCACTTAATTTGATGAAATCTGATGTGGAAAAGAATTTGGCTCATGATCATGCACAAGTTGTGCCAATGACACTCTTTGTAGCTGTTCTTTGCCTATGTTTGGTCATTGGTCATTTGCTTGAAGAAAGTCGATGGATTAATGAATCCATTGTTGCCATTTTTGTTGTAAGACTCAAATAACCTCTAATTTCTCTTTCAATCAATCTTGTTTGTGTTATTGCATGCATTATATGTGGTTTTCTTAAAACTTGGTATTCGGTCCAATGAGGGGTCCATCCCACCATCCATAGGGCCCATTTAAAGCCAGAGAGACTAGTTCATCGAAATTGACACCAAAAGAAATCAAACTGAGGATCTTGAGAGGATCTTGAGAGGAGCACACATACGTGATATGTTGTTAATTAGTAGTCTTTGAAAATTTAATTTAGATGGGGATGATTACGATGAATTTTTGGCCTTTCCTGTCAAATATATACACTAATTTTACATCTTATAGAAAGAATGAGATTATTATAAGTGTATGTGAAATGGTCTGAGAAAATAGTAAGTATGGTGTGAGGAGAAGAACATTACCATCTCATAGCTATCTAAAAGCTTAACTTTATATAATTGTACAGAAAATTAATCAATATTATATGAAGATGATGAAATTATACACAAATTGGTATAATGATCATAAAAACTTTGTATTTATGTAATATATATCCTTTTTGTCAAGAACCAGTGTTGGATTACCTTGTTTACATAGTTGCAATCAATGTTTTAAATCTCAGTTGCAATTTTGGTAATCGGCTAATCACATCACTGTTCTTGATATTGCCTAAAATGCGATTGCACTGCGGTTGCAGAGATATAATCTAATGTCGCATACCTTTTTAAAACTCACTAGTTGCAACCTTTTTATTGTTACTTGAGTCCCAAGCAAGCAGCTTGGTCGGTGAGCTGAGGGATACCAAAGGAGTGTTTACCAAGAGCTCTAGAATTCAAACCCTAGAAACTAATATAACCACTACCGTTTACTTCGCCAAAAAGAAATACATTGTCAAATGATATACTTTTTGTCAAATGATATACTTTGGTAGGGACTCATTGCTGGAGTAATACTCTTGTTAGTCACTAAGGGGAAGAGTTCTCACATCCTTACATTTGATGAAGAATTATTCTTCATATATCTTCTTCCGCCGATAATATTCAATGCAGGGTAAAACTTTCTCTCATTGTGTTATACTTGCAGCAGCTATTGAAGTTCAAACTTTGATAATTTTGAGTTATCCTTCCTAACAGATTTCAGGTGAAGAAGAAACAGTTCTTCCATAATTTTTTAACCATTATGCTGTTTGGTGTCATTGGTGTTTTCATTTCCACGTTTATTATTACTGGCGGTAATGATTATTAATCTATTTTCTTGAAATTTATAGCACTGTCATTATGATAATTTTCATGGATTCACCTTACATTTTGTTCACCTAGGCAGCTGGTTGCTGTTCCCCAAGTTGAACTTCCATCACTTGACAGTGCGAGATTATCTTGGTGAGAGTAGTTACATCATCTCAATATTATGCAAAATCACAAGCAGATTTTATAAGAATAAATATGTGAATTAGTCCTTGAAATTGCAGGTTTGTATAAATCTAGTTTCTCACGTTATTGGTACTTCAAAATGATTCTTGAAATTGAAATTTTTTAATCAAACTCGTTCCTCTATTGGCATTTGTAGGGACTAGAATGGCATTAAATTGTTAGTATCAGGGATGAATTGGAAACTAAGTGAATAGTGTCAGGGAGAGATCCATTTGATAACTGACTCAGACAAAGGGATGAAATTGATTATTTTGAAATTGCAAAGATCGTTTTGGAATATTTGATAATGTGGGACTAGGTTGATACTGTCAACAATATCAAGGACCAACTTGGATATTTACTCGTATTTAAAATTATCCATATATATCATATTTGGATGATAATTTGCTTATCTTAATTTGATTCAGCTCTAGGAACAATTTTCTCCTCAACCGACACAGTTTGTACACTACAGGTTGGTTAGATTGGTCAATGGAATTATTCATTAAATTATATATCTACATCATTTTAGTGTATTAACATTTCATCTGAAAACTCTTGTAGGTTCTCCATCAAGATGAAACTCCTTTACTATACAGCTTAGTCTTTGGGGAAGGAGTGGTAAACGATGCAACATCAGTTGTACTCTTCAATGCGGTGCAAAAGCTTGACGTTTCAAAACTTGATAGCAAGACATTGCGTGTTATTGGTGATTTCTTGTATCTGTTCTCAACAAGCACTGTTCTTGGAGTTGTTGTGAGTCCTGTTAATGAGCATTGTATGCAAAAATTGAGCAAGTTATTTTATGAAATGTTATTATTTGATTTCATGGCTTCCGATAACCCCTCTAGTTAGTCGATCACATTACATTCACATGCATCTAGATATGTTGGTTACCTATTACATGGAGAAACATTCGTAAATGAAGTTTTACAGAGTTTAACTCTTACTCCGCTCGTAGTTTATTCTTGGGAATTCCCATTTACGTCGATGAATTCATGTTTTATGCAGACTGGACTTCTCACAGCATACATCTTGAAAGCCTTAAGCTTTGGAAGGTATGTATATTATTCTCTAAAAGTTTTCCAAAATGGTATTTCCAGAATGATTTGAAATGTGAACATCAAAGTTCAATAACTACATCTCATAACCTGGAGTTAAGGAAGTGAAAATCTGAGAACAAGTTAACAAATTTCCCCCTGCATATGCCTGCAGACATTCAAGTGTTCGTGAAATTTCATTGATGATGTTAATGGCATACCTGTCCTATATGTTGGCAGAGGTATTATATTCTCAATTATTTGGTCTTTTTTTGACTTTTCATCTGTTACAATCTTAAGGAACTAGGCCCTTTCAGATAAATAGCTTAATTAAGCGCTTATTATATAAGTTCTTAAGTATATGCTATTTCTATATAAAAGATAAAATAAAGTCGAACTATTTTGAAATAAGGTATAACTTGTTTCATAAGCTTGGAAAGCATATGGATGTTATAAGTTGTTTTCATAAGCTCTCTCAAACACTCACAAGTGTTTGTGTCAGTAGATAAGTTCAAATAAGTCAATTCAAACAGACCCTAAATGAGTTTGCATTTGGTCAAAATGAAGTCGCTTCAGCTTTTTGAGAATCTGGCTTTAATAAGTTTAAATACTTTCCTTTTAACATGCAGCTACTTGAACTAAGTGGAATCCTCACTGTTTTCTTTTGTGGAATATCAATGTCACATTATGCATGGCATAATGTCACAGAAATTTCAAGAATAACAACCAGGTATTTGGCTAATCCTTTGCAGATTTTAGTAATTTCCAGACTGAAGGTCTGAGATTTCTGGTTTTTCGTTTCTCTTCTCCAGGCACGTGTTCGCAACAATGTCGTTTATTGCAGAAACCTTCATATTTCTTTATGTGGGTATGGATGCCCTTGACATTGAAAAGTGGAGGATGACCCATTTAAAGTACGATTACTCTTTACAACTCTACAATTGGTTTCCTTATGACTAATGCATTACACACTGATGTATGTTATGTTATTTATGGTCTAGTGCATGGCTGGTATCTTATGAGTGCAAGCTTACTATTTGTATAGTGCCAATGTGCCACTTACCTACATAGATAATTCAACGCAACTTCAACGTGACTTTGCTACTTTGTTAAACTATTTTGTATTTCTGAAATCTTAAAACTAACTTCCAACATACATTGTGAGTCGTGACATATCACCTTGGTATTATATAGCTTTGTTTCGTTTAATGTTTTTCTTGTCAACTTCATTGCAGATTTGGAAATTTGATGGGAATTTATAGTTGCTTAATCTTCTTAATATTGCTTGGGAGGGCTGCATTTGTTTTCCCCCTCTCTGCACTTGCCAATTATATGAATAGGCACGCTGAAGAAACACCGAGTATTACATTTGGACACCAGGTTATTGAACATGTTTTATGATATACTTTTAGTGTTATCTGATAAAATGATTTTTTATTGGTTTCTAAAGTTTTGGTGAATTATTTCAGATAATCATTTGGTGGGCTGGCCTAATGAGAGGAGCGGTCTCCATTGCGTTGGCTTTCAAACAGGTATGTGCATGAAATTTTATTTTTAGACATTGTAATTAGAGTGAAATTTATAAAATAAATATGCGTTCATGTATCGAGATTTCTCCTTCATTCATGTAGCCATGAGTAATATTGGTGTAGCATAAGGAGGAGGTACCGTTGAATTCTCATCTTTTTGTTTATGCAGTTCACATACTCAGGGGTTACTTCTGATCCGGTTAATGCGACAATGATTACCATCACCATTATTGTTGTTCTTTTCACCACACTGGTGAGTAGTTGCGATTCTCATTATTTGATTTACAGTCAAATTCAGCCCTACAAAACTGGTGTGAAGTGAAGGGTTTGTCTAGGTTTTACAGTCTATCTACAAAATGATTGCAGGTGTTTGGTTGTCTAACAAAACCACTAGTAAGATATCTTCTTCCACATCATGCGGCAAGGGTAAATACCAACCATGAAGAATCAACGTCACCGGTCGAGGACATGAATCTACCTTTGCTATCCTTTGAGGAGTCGGCAGCAACCAACATTAGCCGTGCAAAGGAAAATTTATCCATGTTATTAGAAAGTCCTGTGTACACCATACATTACTATTGGAGGAGATTTGATGATTCCTACATGAGACCTTTATTTGGAGGACCCCGCGCTAACCATTCAGAGTGCTAGCAAATCAAAATGACAAATCATAAGGATATCTAAAAGATGCACTTGAAAAACAAATGATGATCCATTTGAGTCCAGTTTTGAAGATTAAGTAGCTGCCACGAGCATTCAGTGCCACTGTTTTTGAATATGGTGACGAATCAGTGACGAATATGACAGATAAGTGCAAACTTATACAGAAGTAGATAGTTTCTTACTGATCGATGTTGCGGCAAGTTAGCAACATCACACCTTTTAAGTTAATCCATAACTTGTTCTATCTACGGTCATAAAAAAAGAGAAATGCTAACATGTACCCTTAAGGCACATGTTAATGTACTAAAAATAGAAATTTTGTATTGGAAATTGTGGCTATTTAATTCTCAAAAAATTGAATATTTTATGTGAATTAATTTCTCTCAATAAATAGTTGTTAATCCTTAACATGTGCCTGAGGCACATGTTAGCAAGACCCTTTTAATGTTTTACTGGGGAAATATATATATGTTGAGATAGTTGAAATAATAAAACAGGGGATTTGGTATAAACGTCTACCTCAGATCTCTTATATTGGGTCAAGATCTACGATATTCTATGGGAAATGGTCAACGGTTCAGATGTTCCATCCTGGCACGGAAAACTATGTTATGATCCTAGTTATTCAGGCATCCATGTCCGTTCATGAGAATATAGGTGGAAAATTTGGTCCAAAATAGAAGGATGCAAGTAGAAGATTGAGGTAATACATATAACTTGCAAATCTTGTCATTGAGTGAGAAATACATTCTGTTATCTTTATATTTTACTACATCAAATAACTGTATAAAATCTAATACATAGGAAGCTGATACATCATACATCTTGAATACACAAATAGATAGGAATGGCAAACACATTGAAAATACATTATTCATTTATTTGAGGGGCCAAAGGATGCTTAGTTAACCATTTCAAAAGCAAATGGTTCTCAAGAATTTCTTCAATTCGCTGCGAAGAAAAAAGAAGAAAAATGAGTCACCAAACAGTATACTACTCCCTCCGGCCTTAATTATAATGTATTTGGTTCATAATATTGAACAAATAAATTAATTATTGAATGAATCTAAAAAGAAATTTTTTGCTTATAATTAAGGCCGAGGGAGTACAAAATATTAATATTAAAGCTATATTTGTATCAATGTCTATTCAAGGTTACCTCTACATCCAGGTGGTGTTTTTCTACCACATTTTTTAGGCAAGGCCAAAGCTTTTGTAGGGTTGATTCCAAGTGCAGGTAGGAGTGACTTGTATCCGCAAAGACAAGGCAAATCAGCCTTTTTAATAAGTGCACAACATTTTGTACTTGGTTTTGGAGGTCGTTTCCCAGTAATTGCATCATGGCATACATCTAGCTTATTTGTGTCAATGCTACATACTATAATAGCATTGGCACCACCAAATAATGCAATAAGCAATGCTACAAAAACTAGCAAGTTCATTACCAAAGCATTGACATTAATCTTTGTCATAGCTCTAGCTAGCTAATCTAGGTTATTAACAAGCTATAATGTTAATTTATATATAATGTAGTTTTAGACTTCAGGGTTTTGTTGCAAGTTGCAATATTATTTTACATTGCTTCACTTGGTTTTAGGTGTGTGAATTGAAATATTATTTTACTAAGCTTCACTTGGTTTTAGGTGTGTCATGTGAATTTACTTGATAGATCACGAGATAGGTTTACACAATGAGATGTTGACCACAACAAAACAAACTTTAAACTGGCCTGTTTGCTAATAAACAAAAATTGTTCCACTGACTTTGCCAAATGCATGAATCTAAGGTAATTTCTCAGTCCATCACCAAAAATGTGGGGATTACCGTAAGCACGTTTTTTTATAGTGTATTTGACAAATTTAAGCATATAGAAGATCGGATTGAGAAATTATCTGATACTAATTAGTATTATTATTTATTTTGTTTGGCCTAATTCAATGTCAGGGATACCTTCTATTAATGAGATTCTCAAACCGTATCTCATCTAATTCGAGACGTTTTATACATGACGTTATAGTTGTCAAACTCATGAGTAGATTCGTATGAATTTAGGAGTTTAAAAGGTAAAAACGAATGGAATCGCATATAGAATCGTTTTGATGATAGACTTAGGTAAACTTGTATAGACTCGCGAGTTTATGATAAGTTTACGAGTCCATAAGATTTTTTTTAAAAACAAAGTTTTTTAAAAAAACCCAAAAAAGCTCAAACTAAACCAAATTTGAAAATAAATAAATAAATAAACTAGAATCAATTTTTCTTTTTCAATCTCACACTCAATTTAAAAACAAAACTTTCACTCATGGAAGATAAAAGAATTAAGGTCATACTCACATTCTTCAACATCATTTTTTTCTTCCTTCATCGATGACATTTACTTATTGTGTATTGAAATATTATGGAAACTGATGTTGATAATAATGATAGGCAAAGTGTTGGTGGATGTAATGTTTTGAATCAGATAAAAGTTAAAATAATCTAAGTTAGGTTACAATTAATGATGAATAGTGTGTTTCATTTTAGATTGAGTTTGATGATGATGGTGAAGATGATGGTGATGGTGATGGTGATGGTGAGGATGACGATGGTGGTGATTTTGAAGATGAGCAATATTCCACAGGAGCTTTTGGATATGTTTGAAGCTATAAGCATATATGTTTTATGATTTTTTTAGTATGTAGTAACCAATTAGGAAGGAACTTATTTGGTGGATACTTTGCGGGCTGGAAAGAGCGTTTATTTTGTTGTGCTTTGCAAGGAGGGGATGGTATGTGGATCTGCTCCGTGTTGCGGTTGGTCCATCCACCGCGGTCTAGACCTCTACTTAAAGGTTGTTTTAATCCATTTTTGTTTTTTTTAATTTTCATATTACCTGTTTGGGTATCTCTCCATTTTATGGATAAATTGGTCAGGTTTATGTCCCCCGTTTTTTTATTATGTATTTTTTCTCTTTTATTAATAATATATTTATGAGCATTCGGAAGATTAGAGTTGGGTACCAACTTAGTTGGGAGCCACTCTTTTTTTATGTCATTTGCTCTTGCCTTATAAAAAAAATAAAAATAGGAAGGAACTAGGACCTTATCTACTTAAATTGTTATTTTGCATGCTCTAATACGAGGGTTCTTTTTTTTTTTTTGTTAAAAAGTTTGTTATGGAGTTTGAAATTATAATTTTTATGTTAATTGGTGTTCTATTTAAATATATATGTCATTTATATGTCACTTACATATCTTTGTAAAATAAATTATAATTTTTCATACTTGTACGAGTCTATGGGTTGAGTTTACGAGTGGAGTCTACAAACCTTATTCGAGTCTATGTAGACTCGCGAGTCTGACAACCTTGTATGTCGCATGCCCTCAACAAACATCTACGACGTAATTAGAGTGGCTTGATAGGGTAGTCTAACAGACCTTAGTTATACTCTTAAACCATCTTAGAATTCTTAATGAATTATACTCAATCTTATAGTAAGGCGAGGGACGCCTCCCACCTGGATCTTTGGAACACACTTATTTTACGTTAGAAGACAGTGTAATATGAATGGTTTGATATTATATGGTTCAATAAATATTTGATTAAAATTTTGGTTGCATCTAACTTAATCCTGCAAAAAAAATAGCTTGTATGGAGTGGAATGTCTTCCATTTATAAACACATATTCAAGTCGTATCTTGTGTAGTGTGAGACTCTTAAGATTATCATGAAGACGTTTGTGGGATATTTTATTATTTAATTATATTTTTAAGCAAATTAAGATCTTTATAATAGTTTTAGTTATTTATCAATTAGGATCCTTAATTGATTAGTGATTAAATAAAGTAAAAAGTAATTAAACCACAACAGTAATTAGGGGGCCAAAACAGTAATTAAATCATAAATATATTCATCTCTATAAGTTCACGTATGTTTGCTTAATTGTCATTTTCATGAGATAAAAATACTTAAGCCATAAATATATTCATCTCTATACAAATAACCAGCAAAAAAGAGAGAAATGTTGCCTCAACTCAAGTAATACTCTACCTTTTTAACAATGGTTAGTTGTAAGAAATGTGCAAGTACATATCACCGAGGAAACTTCATCTCTTGCAGGCCCTACTCATTACATGATAAGCAAGCTGATATTGCTGCATATTACACGTTTTTATGATTTTTTTCAAACCAAGATTTTACTGAAATTGTCTAGATATTGTACAAAAACATTCCTTAACCAAGGTAGGTCGAACGGCAGATGAACATAGCAAAGATTCCTTCTGAAATCTCTCTTCAAAACCTGCAGCAAGAAGCAACCTTAGCATGTTAGAATGTAGAAATAAAACAATAGCATACTCATAAAGAAAGAGGTCAGATTGCTTTGAGATGACCCTCATCTTATCATGAACATTGAACATACTGAATCAGTTGACAAGTTAGACAATAGGGATTGAAGTTTTGATCAAACTTGTACTTGATTTACCAGAAGTCCAGAATTAACAAAAATAACAATCTACCAGTGATAGAAGAAGTGGCACCACAAACTACAGTATTTTCAAGAAGTTGCTCTACAATGCCATGAGTCTCTAAACCCAATAGACTTGGCTGGAATAAAGCTTCACCAACTGTATATCTTTCTCTTCCAATTGTTATCACCTGCCCAAGAAAGTTAGTCAAAGGACCATCACCTTCCAGATCATCTCCATGATCATAATGTTCAACATACATGAAACCGATAACTTACTAAAATTGATCAAACAAATAAAATCACGTGTATCAGGTCGTATTAACCACATTCTTTCTCTGTGATAGATATGGAGACAAATCTTCTAGAGCCCGTCAAATACTTATGAACTATGATATAACTATGCAGGATGCGTCCATAGTAAATTACTTTCATATAAAAAAGAAACAGATTTAGACCTGAATTAATCTTCAATTTAATTTCCTAAATGATAATCTCTACAACACATCTATCTAGTTGTAAAATAAGAAAAAATGTTGAGATTTTAAGACTTCCAACTTGAGATAGTTTCATTTTCAAAATTCATATCTCTAAAATAGAATCTTAAATAACCTCAATCAAGTCAATCAGATGTTTTCTGATGAAAAGCTTGTAGAGAACTTGTAAAGGCCATAAAAAACAAAAATCAAGCTCAGACACATTAGAATGAAAGAAAACTTCATCTGATCAGCCAAAAACATAATGTTTCGCGTTAATAAGGAATAAAACAGAATGTTTTCAAGGTGATAAAGGTCAGCCAACTCCTCTCTTCTGCTTAAGCTTTGTTTAAATCGAGAACAACAATAAAAAAGTAAATAAACCCTGCTCTCGCCTTATTGATTCAACTCATCCTGTCTTTCATGTTTATTTGCCTCCCACTTCCATAACCAGTGTTTAATTCACGATTGTTATATTCGAGGAGCACAAACTTTATTGAAGAATTGATCGAACATAAAATCAGGTAAATGAGAAATTATCATAATAAGTCATAACCATTAAAAGATGAATCAAAAGGCAGACCTGTCCATCAGGAAGGGTATGTGTCTCCACAGGACAAGAAATGTTTGTTGCTATGTTATGTGACTTTGGATGACTTTTTAGATAATTTTCTTCTTTCTTTTCTTCAAACTTTTTATTGGTTACAAATAAGCAAAAAAAGTTATAAAGTTGGGAGAAGGGTTTAAGAAGAGGTCAAGAAGGATAAATGTGTTGGACATAAACTAAATGTGCACCTTTGGAAGTTGCAGTAATTTAATTAACATCTAATTATATGTCTTACTATAAAGTGTTTTTGTTTGTCTTGCAAAATTTTAATTCTGTATTGATAAAAAAAAGCACTTTGGAAATTATTTTGACAGTAGTACATATGAGAGTTGTTGTCACAGTTGCATATCTTACCTCTTCAAATTTTGATAAGTTGGTCATTTACATGGTTTGATATTTTTTGGTTCTATTATGGGCATAGTGTGTATTTTGGTTCATTTGACTTTGATTGATATAGAGTAAACCACCATTTTTCTCCTTGAATGTGTTATGTGATACCATTATAGTCCCTATTTGTATCAAAATTGCAAACACATGCTCAAAAGTCTCTTTAATTAGACATTTTAGGCCTCAAAAGGTATATGCTTATATTGCATACACATGCGCAAAAGTCTCTTTAATTAGACATTTTAGCTGTCGATTAGGTTTTTGAAGATAATGACATGTTTTTAAGATAATCTCATTGCCTACTTTAGATTTTTTGTTTGATTGAAAGAATTACCTAATTTAGTTTTTGAAGGGGGTGTTTCTGTCAATTTTTGAACTGCAGGCAAGTTATACACATTTTATGTGTTAATAAGATATAGCAATATTTTTATCAAATCATTATAGCTATTAGAAGAGATCTAAGTTCTATCTTGGAGGTGGTTGTTGGGTAGAGTGGATACCCCGGTGTGTATGTTTTACGAATGGCAGTGGTGTTCGGAGGAATTCATTCAATAGGGTAGCGAACCGCGTACCAATTCGCGGTACTCTTGCGTTTTGGGTACGTGCAAATTCGTATAGAATTCGTATTAGCTCACGCACAGGAAGTTGATTATCTCATTGACTAATAAATGTGGTAGTTGGGCATAAAAATATAAAGAAACAGCAAAAAATTAGAAAGGAAAAGTGCAACAACATTTTTGCCTCCAAAAAGTTGTCTAAGAGACTTAAGACCTTTTATAAATAAGATATTTATATTTTCAACATGTAATCGATTGTTTTTCTAGATTAGATAGAAAATTATCAATAGTATACCGGTTAAAATATTATAACGTACCGCAAACGTACCGAAGCTCTATACCCCCAAACGTATCCAATTCTCTCATGTCGTGTACCGCGTACCCAAACCCGTACCACGTACCGAAGCGAATGTGACTATGATATGGTGTCTGTGTTCGGTTGTGTTCCACAATCATTACTATACATGAATTGTAGTACAAACACTAACCAGTAAACACGCTCACTAGTCACTACAAATACAAATGCTGATCAGATCTTTTTAACATAATTGATAGAGCTGAAAGATTGTCCACGTTGGGGCTGATCCAACCACCAGAAAGAGTGTGATTACATCGTGAAAGAACGTTTTTAATTGAGGGGTGATGAGAAAAATAAACTGATATTATCAAGGTATTTTGCTAATGTCTACTTCTCTGTTTTGCACTCTAAATTATAGTAGTGGTGATAAGATGAAAAGCATTGTTTGAGTTGCTTTTGTGACATATTGGTAAATTTTTCCAAATACTTGTGATGTCACAAAGCATTTGTTACTAAATTAACAGGAGCATGTATCCTATTCTGAAATTATCACAAAATGAACATTTGAGAGAAAACTGGAGAAAAATGAGATGAATTGATTGAGTGTTGTGAAATAAGAGCACTCGATCGAAGACAATGTCAATTGACCAAGCCATAAGCAAGGAACAAGGAAGAGGCATACCATCGGGTCAATTCTAGTCTCTCTTTGGTCTGTATCTGTCTGTTCCACTAGCTTGAATGAAGTTTGAATAAGTAATCGCAGGCAGAATCGAAACTAGAGCTCATGGACTATTTTTAAACCCCTAATTTGGTATCGTCTCTAGCAGAGCCTCATCTTTCCTGGCATGTTAGCTTTCTCTAAAGCTTCTTAAAAGCGTTTAAAACGTGTTTGAATGAAAATACAGTCACAGTAAAGGGCCATACACACTTACTATTTTTCTAGTCCGACTAGCTCGTAGGCTGTTACAATTTTCCCTGCCCTTTTATTTTTAAAAAGGGAAAAGGCCGGAAAGCGGGTAAGAAGATAATCTTTCACCTTACACTCTGACTCTTATTAATGGATTTTAGGGGGTACCTGTACTTATTCAATTAGTTTTCTAAATAAAAATTACCGTATGTCTCAATAGTTTATAGCTTCCCGGCTGTACTTCTGTGACTACTTCCCTCGTGGGAAGAGAGAGACCACCAATGCAAGTGGATCTACCTCAGTCTCTTATTTATACTATCACACATGTAACTATAATAACTGCTATATTCAATTAGTAACAAAAAATGAAAAGTAACTTGCACATCAAGTAACCGGTTAACAACTAACTGACCAACTTACATAACAAGTAACTAACTTTAGCAAAATCTAATATTTATGGTCGTGGTCGTAGGAGTTGTTGACGGCAAAAGGGCAGATGGTTGGTTTCCCTATTTTCTTGCTAAGCGTGTGTTGCAATCTGCTATCATTGTGGTATTTTGATATGAGATCATGTTGGATCCCAAATTAGCTGGAATCATTTCCCAGGAGATTAAGAGTTATTCCATATTAGCTTTTGACAATGCTGATTATGTTAAACATGTTCTGCACTAATGTACTTACAGTCTGTATAGACCATGATATGGTTAAAGGAGCCAAGAGAAATATGGAAAGAATATACCAGGAGATTGAGGTATGCAACTTTGAAAGACCACCTTCCTCCAACTAATGTCTGGCTAGCTAATCCAGCTTTGTCAGAGGACATAACAGTACGACCTATGCCGGGCTATGTCTGTTGCCTTGACCAATTCCTCTTCCATTTGGACTTGCTAGTTCAGTACCTTGAAAGCAAGATAGGAACTAAAATTAAGGAAACTCAGACCCCTCTAGATTTTCTTAAATCTTTTTATTTCTTTAAGTTCCCATTTAACACAAATTTCTTAAGGTTTCTGTGTTGAACGACTTAACTCACTGCTCACAACTTTAAAATTGTGGACAGTGATGAATTCCTCTGCATCCAGAAATTATTCCATTTTGCCACACTCTGACGCACCTATTTTGAAAGTATTGATAAATTTCAAATTATAACTGGACCATGCCTTGTCAATCATGATGACGACGGTGATCAATATTATGATCCTGCTGCCGCACGGGTCATATCATTGTAAATGTAGTAGACAAAAGGAAAATATTAATAGCACAATTCAAACTTATAATTTTAATGTCTTAATTTCGACTACAAATTTAATAGAAGTTTCTCATGTCTGCAAATTTCAAAATACTTCTTTAAACACTACATTCGAAGTACTATCGATATAGCAGCAACCCGTACAATCCTCATGCAGTTCATACAAATGAATGTTTTCTTTTACTATTAAAACATATGATAAACTAAAGGCATGCGCAAGAGTCAAACATGATAAAAAAAATTCAAAATCATCATCCAAAATTGAATGCAAATCTTAAAATTTATTCATTTGTATATATAAATTTCTAAAGACTATAGTAATCAACAACTAATGAAATATTAAGCAAGTATACCATTCTCATTGAAATACTCACCTAAAAATACATATTAAAATTGAAAGCAAGAGATAAGAAGAAAAAATATAAAATTTTGAATATGGGAAAAAAGAGAGTGAAATCAATAACTATTTTCAGCCACACAAAAAAGATGATAGACAACAATATCAATATTAAAACCCACCTCATATATATTGAACAGAAAGAAAGCAGAGAAAGCACTTACTAAAAAAAGATGTAACCAGAATGTAGAAAGAAACACAAAGAATGCAGAAAATGTAGCATGTGGATATTCTTACTAAATTGGACCAGTGAGGCCAATGCCATAAACAAATTGTTGTAAGGAAAAAAAATCAACAAAGAAAAAGTTTAGATAAGCACTCAAATTAATTAAGAACTATAGTGTGTTTGTGTATCTAAAACATGGTATATGAAAAAGAGATGGGATCCTTTCTAGCTAATTCTAGTAAGTTTATTATAATATACACGTTTGATCTGATTTTCTCTAGATCATATTAGAAACATCTTCACCATCTTCATCACTCAATAATGTTTTCATGGCTGAGTTATATGGACAATCTTCAATTTTAAAAAGTCCCCTGCTATATTTTTATTTGCCAGTGAAATACTTTATAATTGAACTACAATTCGATTTATAAATTACAAATAAGAAAACTTAAAATTCTACATTATGATCTTCATGTATCTTTATCTTCATGCAATCAATTTGGTCTATCAAAAGAATGAATGCCAACGGTGTAGTAATATCATGGGCTTACATAACCTTTGTCTTCTTTTTTTTTATAACGGCAAATATTATTGAAACCGAAACTCTTAGAAGACGCAAAGAGGCGGAGAAAAAGAAATACAAAGATGCCGCATATAGGTGTAACATCCAACCCAAAAAACTCCGCAAAAATCACCACTACACAACCGGATCAAAAAACAGCTTAAGCTATAACTATGAAATATAAATACAACCATCAAAAGAGAACAGACAATGGTGGAGAAAGCATGATTGTTACACTCTACACTCTTCCACAATGTATCATTCTTTTAGTTCATATCCGTAGGATTCTATAATTGCGTTTGAGATGATCGAAAGCATTCACTTCTGTTCAGCGAGTATGAATGGTAGGAAAGATCATTTCTATCACCTTAAACACAATCAGAATCCCATAATCATCTGCTCTTCGAGGAACAGAAGGAGAGGAAATGAAAGAACTGTGAAGATGAAGAATTGCACACTTTTGTGTGTGGGTGGCGGCTGATATATAGGGTTGGGATATATATTACACTTTAATCTTTTACACATTAATTGTTCACCCTCAAAAGATTTTTTAATTTAGTATGAGTTCACCCCCCACAACATTCCGAACATGTTTCCCATAAAACCACTTTAAACATTTCCGAATTGTATCTTTTAATCGGAAATCAATATGAAACTATTTGAAATTCAACCAAAATTTTTGAACATTTATGTTTAGGTTTCCAGAGAATAGTTTTTCGATGTAATATGCCAATGTTTTTCTTAGATCTGGATATAGCTTTTATCTAACTTAGATTATTACTATATTATTTATTTTTTTTGGCTTAATCCAACTTAGATTAATGTTTATCCTCCATTGAAAAGTTGTATAGGCTATAGTGAAAATTCCAACCACGAGACCAACAAACCAGATATAATCATCCATTCCTCAAGTAGTTGTAATCAATCGGTGGCAAACAATTCCTTGAATCGAACACGGGAAAATAATTTGTGGGAAACTAAGAAATCCAGAACGATGCAGTTGCAAACATAAAAAAAAAAAAAACTCAATCAATGATCCAGGGAACAAATACAAACATCGGAAACATGAAATTCACAACGATTGCGGTAACAATAATGATTCCCGTTGAAAGAGTCGATTCTAGTAAAAGAAAAACAAAATCGAAACATTTTCCAGCAAGAAAGGATTTTGGTATCAAGAAAGAATTCAGAATGCACTTTCTTTCTTCTGAGAACGTTTCCCGGAAGAAAAAAAAGGGACAAATGAAAGTGACGGCTAGAGTTTTATTTTATATAAAAGGATAAATTGGGTAGTTTGAGTCAAATGTTGGGGTAAAGGCATAAATGTAAGGGTGTAGGGTAAAACTTCCTCAAACTGCTCTCCATCAGTTCAATATTGGGCCTCACTTATTTTTTGGGTCACTTGTGTACGAGAATCAACCCAGAGATTATTTTTTGACTATTACTTTCTCCACCTTACATATTTCTCATGCATCCTAATTTTTTCAAAAATATCTCTGATTCAGATTATATAATCTGAACTAGATTTTCACGAATTTTTGGATTATATAATCCGAAATTTGCTTTGCCCAGAATTTTGAAGAGACTTTAGTTTATTTATATTATTTTGATGCCAAAAACATAAAGTAAATGCAAAAAAAGGACAAAATGGTACAAAAGATCTCATTTTATTATATATTAATACATTTAAGGTTTGTTTTCTTTTTAGGACGAAAAATGCCACCCAGACAAACCGTGCTTCTTTGCAGCGCAACACCATCCCATGATCATTCATACAATCCCTGATTTTCCAAAGTAGCCTCTTTTTATGAAAGGCTAACGATGAAAACACATTGTTGTAGAAGGAAGGAGGAGGAGAGAGTGTGAGATGATGATGTGAGAAATGATGAAGGTTTGAAGGATTTTTATAGGGGAAATTGGTGAAGATTATGTTGCATAAAGTGTAACTAATCATAATGGTGAGTCAAAAAATGTGGTTAAAGGGTTTTACAAGCCATTAAAGCTGGTGAAAACCTTTGAAAAACATGTTTCATGAGTTACTGAACACGGTCCAAAACTCTGACTTGATTCAGATTATATAATCTGAAAGGCTTCAATAATGGGTGAAAAATGAGAGAAGTTTCGTACTTTGTAGGGTGAGTGATGTTTCAGATTATATAATTTTGAAAATTTTATTTACATGAAATTTTTGTGTGGTCCGCATTGCACCGACAGTTTCTGTGGTCCACGATGTCCATAAAATTCTATAAATAGGTGTCCCTGTTTTCATAACCGGTAAACCACACAAAAAAGAATCATGGAAATATGTCAGTCGACAGGCCAACTAGATCAAGTACAAAGACACCTCTTCGAACAACTTCCCACAAGATTCATCACTTCTGTTATTTTCTTCTTTTAATTTAAGTTGTTTAACTATTGTTGTACCTTCTTAAAAAAATTTCCCTATGTCATTCACCATGCCTTATACCTTTCTCACACCCTTTATTTTTTTTATTTCTTTATAAAATTGCCATTTTTTAAAAGTGTTTGGGATTTTTGTAAACAGTTTGTTACTCGGTTTTCCCAATATTTTTTAAGTACAGAAGAATAGTTTTTTTTGTCAGAGTTTAAACTTCAAAGGTTACCAATTTATATTTCATGATGTAGCAAAATAAAAACATGGTCCGCTGAATATTTTTTAATTTTTTATTTGGTAAATAAAATAAATGACAAAGTCATCGGAAGCTCACACAACACAAGTGGAGAAGTTAGGTTTCGATCCCCCAATTACAGCATCTAGCTTAATAATCTCGATACTTTACTAGTCTAAACTGACCTTGTTTCGTTCGGTTCTTGGTTTTTCATTTTGAGATCCAAGAAACCGATGCTAACCACACTCCCCATATTACTAACATTATCCCTCCTCACACACACTTATGATTAGGGCCAAAATTAAAGCCCAACATAAAATACTATTTGATCCATCTACTTTCTCTCATCATCATCCTATCTCATCACACATATATTTCATTTCTACTAAAAAAAGAAACCCTAACCGTCAACCACACCTATGACCTAACCCAACGTTCATCATCACCGCTGATATCGTTCATCTATTGGTTAGTTTTATCATGTTTATGCCTTTAATCTTTTGAAAATATATCGTTTTCTATGCCCGTTATCTATGCCTTTGAAATCTTGAGTAAGGTTAGTTATAAAAATTTGTTTGAAAAATAAAGAACATAGAAAGAAGAAAAAAAACAAAATATGAAATACAAAGTTCTATGGAATATATACAAATTTTTGAGAATATGATTTTTTTTTTTAATTGTATCTTCAAATAAACTGATCAACCGAACCGATCCAAACCGAACAAAACCAATTAGTTGGGTTCAGTTCCTTTTTTGACTGAAAATCGATCCAAACTGAACCGTTACACCCCTATTTGGGCTAGAAAAAGAAAACAGTTTTGGGCCTGGTAACATAAAATTTATTTACGTTAAATTCACTAGAAAACAATTTAATAAATAATACACATCTTAAAAAAAAACTAATACACTTTGATTTATGAATTAGATGGATATTCATCCTATAATAATGGATGGATTGGATAGACATTATACTTAATGAATGAATTGGATGATTTTTATCAACAAAGATTTTAATGGACTAATAGATTGTTTTGATCCATCTATTAAGATTCAAATTCATATTCATTCACCCTAAAAAAAAAAAAACATATTCATTCGATCCAACAATTTTACCATTCATAGTTGAACTAAGGGTGTCAATGTACTATAACCATGTGATGTCAATGTTAGCTTTGTTATTTGAACATCTATTTACATGACAACATTTGTGACAACCAAAATTTTACAAAGAAAATGAAGGATTGACACAAAAATCAAAGCAATGAAGAGAGAAAGTAAAAACATAATATAAATATGAAAAAAAAAGTTATCACAAAAGTTATCAAAAAAAAGATTGTTCAAATATCATTTCTGTTTGTAATATTCTAAAAAATATCTCATTTTACATAATGGAATTTGATTAGATGGTTGTGTACAGCTTTCTTACACCTTCCACGTGAGACAATTTTGCAATTTGTGAATGGTTTTCTTGAAAAATCGATTGCCATGAATGCCAACATTCTACTCTTTTAACATTAATAGACAAATAATGTTTCTACAAACTCCTACAATAATCCAGTTGTCACTTGTCAGTAGAGAGCAACATTCTCAATCTTTTCTATTTCTTAAATTAAAAGGTTTATACAATTAAAAGTAACATTTGTTTAATTTAAACATATAATACCATGGTTATATGTCACGCTGTTTGCAACTATAGAGTATATGTGCACGCACTCTATCTTAGTGTTGGGCTGCCTTATAAATAGTGGGGAAAATCAATGCTTAGATACAATGCTAATAACAATACCAACAGAAACAGTGAGTGAAAAAAAAAGAAGTTTATAATGAAGCTTTTCATTTTGATCCTTTTCTTTGCGTCTCTCCTAATTAGCTCGTCCAGCAGTGAGTTTCTTCTCCTCTATTGCATATTATTCTTCTTCTTTTTAGGCGTTCGGAGATTACCATTTTTTTAGTACATACAGTTAAAAAAAAAAGGTTCATGACTATAAATCTCCATTCATGCAAAAATATATCTATTTATTTTGTTTAACTTAAAATATAGAGCACTTGTTAAATTGTTTAAAATGATTCTTTATCATCAATATATTGAATATTATTTTTTTAAAACGCATATATTAAATCTACACCCTCCGGGCTCCGGTCAATATTATAAAAAAAAAATCTACATTTTAGAGTACATGCATTATTTAACGAATAAACCTAAAATGTTGATTTTTGTTTATAATAGTGATCGGATCCGTGTATTATCTTTCTACTATTGCAAATTGGTGAATACGTATAATATTAGTAATTTTGTTTGTTTTTCCTCTAAAGGTGTGACAGTAGCAGAGGAGCCCATTGAAGCATGTGACCCAAACAAGCCTGGAATTGTCCGCATTTGGTTTTGCAAACATAGGGAGTGCCATAGAAAATGTTTTGCTAAATATGGTGCAGTTGGGATTAAAAATCCTCATTGTGATGGCAGGGACACTTGTGTCTGTTGCAATGATAATTACTAATAGATGGATTAATTGCATCTCATGAATTGAGAAATTTCCTTTGAATAAAACACAGTTTAATCCACTAATTATTTTTTTTGTACAAGTTTTTTTTTTTACAATTTTTAATTTTTTTGTACAAGTTTAGTCCACTACGTTATTGCGTCTTTATGTGGCAAAAACGCCCATCATTTGATAGTTACTTTGGTTAGTTCACATATGTTTGATTTTATACCAATAATCATTAGACAACCAACAAATAGGGTGGGAAATTGTCTCGTAAGCTAATTTCAAATGACAAAATACCGCATGAATATTTGATGTGTTGTGATGCAGGTTGGAACCAATAATTTCTTATTTCTATGTACATGGTACATGTGAGTTTTGTTCTAAACTCTTAAAAAGAATAAGAGAGTGGGGAAATTGTTTTAAATCAAAGATTAAATAAATTTTTGGTTTCTATAAATACGACACTATTGTTTTTAGTCTCTAAAATTTTTCTTGAAATGGTAAATATTTTCTATCAGCAAATTTGATCCTCATTAATGAAATTAAGCAAATATCTGAAGTATTTAGGCAATATGTCACAGAAGCAACTCGAACAGGAGCATTTTAGGGATGCATCACCACTATAATCATATTCAGTACCCATACGCTTTATAGCTTCTTAATACTTTTTTGCATAGCCTTGTTTTCCATGGTGAGCATTTTAGGGCATGAAGGGAAAAAATTATAAAACAACTCATAGTCATCTGATTCGCAATTCTATTCAGTATGTGGTCGGTTTTCTCGAATATAAAGTGTTTTTTTTTTGTTTTTTCGTCGAGTGTGGTATTATATTGTTTGTCGTCTTGTGCGATGTTGTTTGATTTCACGTCTTGTTTCAGTGTTTGTTTGATACCTATTGAAATATCAGCTTCAGTCAATTACAAAATCAATCAATGATTTGGACGACAATGTTGCATATCGAAAGCATGGGTGTTCCAGACACATGGATTTTGTCATGTTATTTGTAGGCATTTTGTTGTTGTATGCTATTAACTTAGGTGTTGAGTTTTTTTCCCCGTATATTCACTCGTTTTTAGCGATGTTGAACATGTGGTTGTATTTGATGTACTCTATCAATTTGAATGAATGAATATCGTTTTGTTTTTATAAAAAAAAACGTATAAATAATGAAGTATATTTTTTTTCTTATGATATGTTCTTTTCAAAAACATAAAAGTAGACAAATAGCTCCTTAATTCAGAAAAAATAGGCTTTGTTGCATGTTTGATCCCTCATGTCACTACTACAAAATATACATTTAACATCAAGGAGGTTTTAGTTTTCACATCAGCACGGAAAATAACTGAAGGGAAAGATACACACTGTGAGTTTTTACATCAGTTGACATAAACACATGAGGGGAATTCCTAATAGCATATAGCATTTACATCAGTGGATAACTGAAATGAGGGGAAAAACACATGGTGGCATTTTCGCAATTTGTGTGAAAGCTTTGTCTAACTTTTTTCACATCAGTGGTGAGAACTGATGTTATCCCTTTCTCTTTACCTTATCCCTTTCTCTAACGTAAAACGCATCCAAAGAACAATGTTATCCATTCCTCTCACCGTCCAAAGCCACTCTCAATCGTAAACCTCTCACCACCGTCCAAAATTCACTCTCACCGTCCAAAGCCAAACTCTACCAATCGTTCTTGTGCGTCATTCATTCATTCACCAACCAAGCGTTGTCTCTCTCTCTCTCTCAATCGGAACCTCCCACTGTCATCATCGAAGCTCACTCTCTCTCTCTCTCTCAATCGGAATCTCTCAACGTCCAAGCTCTCCCTCTCTCTCAATCGGAAGCTCTCTCTCCGGTGAGTTCTCTCTCTCTCTCTCTCTCTCTTTGACTTTTCAATCGGAAACCCTAACCCCTTTGTTGTTAAAAAAAATCGCGAAACCCCTTTTCAATCAGTGGAACACATCACTTGGAACCCTAACCCCTAATCCCTTCTTTCGATTGTTCAATACTTAGAAAACCAGTGTTGTTGCTCTTACACAAACTAAGTTTGAAGATGTTCACTGCTTTTTAGTTTTGAAATGTTAGAGTAATTTGGAAAACTGCAATGTTATGATTATTTGCCGATTTGTTGAATATTAGTATTGCTAATTATTGTCTATATCATATTTTGTTGCATTGATGTGTAATCTTTAAATTTTTTGACAGACATTAACTTGTAAGCTTGTCTCTGTATCAGGTGCTAATCATTGTGTTGTTCTAATTGACGAGTTTTGTTGTAATTAAAAATGGTTAACATAATGGGTTATTATTAGTTATATATGTTGATAACAGATGATAGAATGTTGGAACAAAATGTGTTTAACATACATTACCCTTTAGAGTTTTGATGATAACAAGGTATTAAAAATTGTCAATTGGATATGCTAATATTTATTCAAGTGTACAGGACCGTAGACAAAAATTTTGATATCTTATAAGGTTTTAAAGGAACAAAAGAGACCAAAGGAATCAACAACAATAAAGCTTGAAGCATCTGAAGAGAAGTGCTCCTGAAGTGATGACGTCATCAGAAGCAAGTTCATCAGAAGCATCTCATCAGAAGCAATATCACCAGAAGCTGAAGTTCATCAGAAGATGAGAGACTTAAAGCTTCAAAGGTTGTTCAATGGATTTAATCTCGTCCAGCATTGCAGAAGACTGAAAGAGTGAAGCAACGGCCGATTTGAAAGAATTTGAAAGCATTGGATGCTTGTTCTCTCAAGAGCGTTGACAAAGGACAATTGTACGAACTGTACAACCACTACCTCCACTACTCTGTTTGTGTCTCTGCATCAAGACAAGAATAACAGCTATGCATGCAGCAATGTTCCTACAGACTAGGAATGCATTTAAAATTGATCATTCATAGGACTATAACCATATCAGGCAAAAGATCATTGGTGATTTTGATCAAGCTTCAAACGACTCTTTTTAATGTGCTGGCAATTTCCAACGTATCTTTCACAGCTCTATATAAAGGAGTGAAGACTTGCTGGTTGGATATGCAGAAACACACAAAAACAAGACTCATACAACAATTCACAAGTGCCAAACTCTGTTGATATTGTTCTGCATCTAAAGCACTTAGAATTTCTTATCAAAGTTCATATCTTAGAAATTCTAAAGTCTTAAGAGTCTGTATCTGATTTGTATTGTGAACACCACTGATTGTATATCAAGTGTTCAAACTCAAACAAACTTCTTTGTAATTCTATTTGAATAGAAGTCTCTTGCAGTTGTGCTTGAGCATTGGAAGTCTCTTTACTGTGTTCAGGAACATAGGAAATCTCTTGCAGTTGTGCTTGAGTAATTTGAAGTCTCTTGCTAGTTGTAGCATTGAGCAGTTGTAATCAGATATTACTTTCTTAGTGAACTCTCCTTGGAAGTGCAAGGGGAACATGACTACTTCCGGTTTGTGGAAGGAACCTGTATAATTGTTTTGTGTCTTTCTTCTCTCTCTCTCTGTTTTATCCGCTGCATTTAGATTCTGATTATCACTTCAGAAGCTGAACTCTATCTGCTTCTGATCAGTGACTTCAGTAGGAGAAAACGAAGAAAAAGTAAACACAATTCAACCCCCTTCTTGTGTTTTTCTCACCTTCATAGAACACCGATAAAAAAATGTCTAATTGAAGAGTCATGTTGGGAAAAGATGTGTTTTATGATAAAATATTGAAGGTATAGAGTGGAATAGCATTAAATAAAATGCACCGAGATTGGTCAGATTTAAAAAAATGGGTGTTGTCTCATTCCATTTTACTCTGTTTCATGCTATACTGATTGATTTGGGATTACACTATTGTTTTCCCTGGCATAGGAAAATAATATTGATATATTTGTCTTTGATGCTGTTGATTTCAACAGCCTTGATCCCTGATATGATTTTCAATGTTATAATGTTTTATATTGCCTAGTAACAGAGTTCAGTGTTAAGTGGGGTAAGATTGACAATAAATTGTCACAAGATTGTACCGTATGCTACAAATTACAAAGTTAGGGTTTATTATGTTGTCAATTCAGTGGATTTGTAGGTATTATTACAATCTATAGAAACAATTCTTTTCATTCTTTTCTATTTTAGGTATTATTACAATCTATAGAAACAATTCATAGCTGAAGTAACAAACAGGGTTGAAAATTAAATACTAATTACATACAATCTATGGTTATTACTATTAGATATATTGATTGATACAATAAAATCTGCCGCATGTATGAGACAAAGGAATTAAATAGTGAAATTATGGCTATATGATTAGTTGACAACTATACATGTATATTTTACCTCAAAAAAAAAACTTCATATTTTTAAGTCTTACAAAACTAATACAAGGATAAAGCACATGCAGAAGACTCCTGAAAACATCATAAAGAGTGATACAGAATAATCTATAGTATAGCCATTTCATTATTTAAGAAAATCTAGGTAGTTCTTGCTCCTACTCTCTTTTATTTTATAAAAATTTCCTTATCTTCTACCCCTCACATAGATTATGAACCTAAAGATTCTCTTATTCATCAAACTAATAATGATAATGACCTGCTTTATATCATTTTGTAATCTTATTTACAACGGTATGATCTTCCAATGAGGTGAAAGGGTAGGTTTCTTTTAGGGTAGGGAAGACTGTGATTTCATGAAAGTATTGTATATAAAAAGTTACTTTTAAAATTTATTTTTTAAAATGATAATGTTAATAAAATTATTCTATATCCTATATGGTGCGACACATCCATTTGCCTCTAATTGAAGCTACGTTAAGTTTTTGTGGAGAAACCAATTGATTTTTGGATAACAAAGTCTTTAATGTTTTTCATGATTTTGCACTCATTTTATGTACTTATATGTACTACTTCACTTTATTTCCACTCATTTTATGATTCACTAATCAAATTGTACTACGCTGATGATACATGAACTACAAGTGTCATGTGACAGGACCAGAGTTAAATTTTCTTCCCTTCAATGTCTTGAATCTTGATGCAATTTGGACAACAACATTGTGATAATGTGATTGCAATTATCTATGATATTGTTTAGAGATTAAGACATATGTGTTTCAATTGTCAATATTGTTTACAGTCCTCCTTTAGGTTTAGTAATGTAGTTATTGTTGCACCTTTACTTTGGAAAGATGAAATTTTGTTCACCACAAAAAAAAAATCAAAAAGAGTAGTGACGGAAGTGAATGCAAGATTATTCTTTGTATTTTTTTAATTTATTTTTGCAATTTCTTAATTCCCTTAACTTCTATGGAATCATGCTTGTAGTTCTTGTGTGAATGTGAAGATTATTTGTCATAGTTCCTTTGTTTTTCTTGTACAATTTTCTAATTCCCTTTATCTTCTATTATGTTTATGGAATCCAAGTAGCATAAAGGGTATAATGTTGCTTTGGTAGTTGTTTTAGCAGCAAAAGCATGTTGCTTGTTTGGCTGTTTGGTTCCTTGCATTCTTAGGTGTGTCTTACACCTAGTTCAGCTTAATAAATTTGCATGTCATCTAAGAGATTTCTAGCTAGTAGTAATCTCGTACCTCCGTGTAAGTAGTTACGTAGCTTAAGCACCAAGTTTTTTACTTGGTCAAACTCCAAGTCTTCTAAGTTCTAATAGTTATATAGGCATCACAATTCTTTGATTTATTGTGTGTTAATTTTCAGTGCCTCATTATGGATTGTAGTTGGATGAGAGCTAATCGATTAAGTAAAGAGTTTGATAATGGAGTGAATGAATTTCTATAGTTTGCTGAACAAAATCTTCCAAACAATGATGGATTTTTCCCGTGTCCTTGTGTTTCTTGTGCGATCCGGGAGCCAAACATTACTACGGAAGAAATAAGGGGCATCTAGTTTGGAACAAGATTTGTCAAACTTATACACAATGGATATGGCACGGTGAAGCAATACTGCCAAGTGACGTTCTCTCTTTGATAGCTTAAACCTTAATGATTGTTCTTCTTCGTGTGCAGAGGACACTGGCAGTTAATAATTATTTGTCCCAAGGACAATATTTTAGTTGTCCTTTGTTCATTGCACCGAGATCTTAATGAAGCAATGATTAAGATTGTTTCAAAGTAAGTGTATATTTCACGTTGTATTTGATATATTACTTCCTACAACACTAAAATGTATAACTTTGATGATTTTTTTAATTTGGTTGACACAGAGCTTTAGAGGTTAATCAACTTGCTCAGGGCAATAGAAAGAAGGCTAAATGGGTTCGTCCCAAAGTAAATATGGTGTAGATTCTTTCACTTTTTTACGTTAATAAATGAAATTTTCTTTTTATTTTATATGATCTAATCACTATATAAAAACGGTCATTCATTTGTAGCCAAGAAAGCAACCTAATGGCAATGATTGTGGATACTATGTGATGAAGAATATGCTAGATATCATCTCTTCTAATATTACTATGTCTTGGATAAAGGTATTTTAATTTTATGATAACATGTTTATACTATATGTATTGCCAAATATAAACATGTCCTTATTAATATTAATTACTTATATTAACCTACACATTGTAGGTATTCAATGATCCAACGACATTAACTGAACATGACTTATATGATTTGGGAAACCAATGGGCAACTTGTTTTCTTGACTTGTATAAAGCTTAGGATTTACATGGTATGTTTCAAAGCCAATCTCATAATTTGACATTTGTAGATAGAGTAGAATTTTGAACAGACTTGTAGTTGTCCTAATGCGTGGTGGTTTTGGTGTGTGAAGTGCGTTTCTGCAGTTGAGATAACTTTTTCAATTGATTTTGGTTTTTGCAGCTGAAAATTAACTATGATGTGGCTGAGATGAGATATTGTCGGTGCTTATGACTGAGATGAGATGAGATGCTTTTTGTAACTGAAGCTTAGCATATTTACAATGATGATTCTGGTATGGATTTTTTTTTGTTTGAAATTTCTACCTAAAGTTGTTTTATTGGAATATTCTTAGCTATATTGTATTCATATGCCTCTTTTATAGATTGGAATATTGACGTGGAAAATTGAGGATTGATTATGTAATATCCAATTAGATAATATAACTTCTTTTTTGGCATTAAAATTATCCATAATGTGTTTTCATTTTATTAATATAAAAGAAAAGAGCAAGAGTGAAGCTTATTTGATAAGCCATTTAAAAAAAAATAGACAAAAAAAAATTATTTCACTTCAGTTGTTTTGAAAACTGATGTGAAATATACATATTTAACTTCAGTGTTAAATTCCAAAGTGCCTTTATTACAACAGTGGAAGCGGGCCTGATGTAGAGATTCAAGATTTCACATCAGTCGCAACTTGATGTGAAAGGATGTGGACTTACCACATCATATCACCTTACATCGGTTGCAAACTGATGTGAAAAATCATTTTCAACTGATGTAAAAAATCATTTTTGTAGTAGTGTGTTTATTTTAGGATTCAAGTTGATCCCTTATGTTTTAAAAGTTTCAAGTTGGTTCATTACGTAATTTACGTTTTAAGGGTTTCAAGTTGGTCCATAACGTTACCCACGTTGGAATTAGTCTCTTCCGCGACATGATATTGAGTTTAATAAAGCAAAAAAATAAAAATAAAAAAGTTTAAAACTGATTTTTTAAATAAATTAAATTTCATCACTCATAATGTCAACCCAAATCTTTAAACGATCAAGTGACGGAAGAGACTAACTTATTTCAATGAGTTACATTTTGAACCAACTTAAAACTTTTAAAACATAAGGGAGCAATTTAAAACTTTTAAAATACAAGGGAGTAAATTGAAACATAAAATAAACATAAGGGATCAAACATGCAATCAAGCCTAAAAAAATTATTAATTTATTGATTTAAAAAAAAAGAGTTAGCAAATCAGTTAAACTTATCAATGTACCATAGAAGCTATCATGATGAACAATACTTGTTTGGTCACAACCAAAAACTTAATAGGTTTAGGCACACTCACAAATAGAAATAGAAAAAATCAATTTATTGTTATCATATTATTAATAATATTGGTTAATGTGTATTTTTGTGTATACCTAAATGAGTTTGGATTTATTGCTGTAATTATATAAGAATTATCCCATGATTAAATTATTGTACATTTGTAAACAGATTTCTTACATCTTTGGTGTGGATAAATTTGTATTTTCTTGAATGGTTTCCTAGAAAAATTGATTGCCTTGAATACCACCATTCTACCTTTTTATAAGAATAATAATCAAATAAATATTCTAGCAAAAAATAAATAAAAAATAATAATATTTCTATAAAACTACTAGGTAACTTCTTCAATAATCCGGTTGTCATGCACACATATATTTCTAGAGAGAAATATACTCACTTCTTTCTATAGGTTTATCTCATTGTGAAGTAAACATTCCATTAACTAATTATTTCCTTTAAACGTTATTGAAAATTATACCGTTAATCTTAGTTTATGTCACGTTGATGTTTGTATTATATTGTTGTGCTTGCTTATAAAGAGTCAGGGAACTCAAGGTATTTAGATACAACGCTAAAAGCAATACCAAAAAAAATCTCTGAGTGAAAAAAACAATTGAATTTATAATGAAGCTTTCTCTTTTGATCCTTTTCTTTGTGTCTCTCCTAATTAGCTCATCAAGCAGTGAGTTTCTTTGTTTCTCTCCTAATTTATTATTCTTCTTTTTTCATACTTAAAACATGCATTTTAATGTAAGTCTTAATATATTTTGATGTAAATCATAGATCATTTTAAAAAATGCTTCATGAATATAAAATCTCCATTCATGCAAAAATATAAAGCACTTACTGTTAAATTGTTTAAAGTGATTCCTAATCACACATATATTGAATCATTTATGATTGTTTGTTTTTTGTTATTCCTCTAAAGGTGTGATAGCACCAGCGAAGCCCCCCGTTGAAGCACTATCATGCGACCCAAACAAGCCTGGAATTATCCGCATTTGGTTTTGCAAACATAGGGAGTGTCATAGAAAATGTTTTGCTAAATATGGCTCAGCTGGAATTAAAAATCCTCATTGTGAAGGCAGAGACACTTGTGTCTGTTGCTTTAATAATTAGATGGATTTATTGTATCTTTGTATTGAGAAATTCTTTGAATAATACACGGTTTAATCTACTATCATTTTTGCCCGTTTATGTTACAAATATTAAGAAAATTGTCTGATTTGAGCTTATATATTTTTATTTTTATTTTTAAAAAAAAACACAGAATTATACTTATAAAAACAAGTTTAATTCAAAATTTAAATGCATATAAAAATAATTATAAGAGTGTTCACCTAAACATTTATTGCATTTAGAATTTTACATATTCATGCAATTGTAAGAGGAGTGGCCAGTTAATTAAGATCGGACTTTCCGGTAAAAAGCAAATTTTAATTTTACTTTATAACTCAAAATACCGAAGGGCATGGATTCTCTCCTGTGAAGTTTTCACTGGAGCAGGTCTAGTGCACATCCACACCATTAATTTATTTTTAATTGTTAAAACTGCATTGATTGCAAGGAAAACATGGGGTTGAGATTTCACAAGACAAAAACTGCACGGGAGAAGATCCTCTCCCAAGTTAAACATAATTAGCTTTTTGATCGAATATCCGACCTAGAGAATCCACACAAAAGTGTGATCAACCCTAAATGGTAATAAAGGCATACAAATCCACACGTGTGAATTTGACTTTTGTCAACCCTAAGTAACGAACATCCATCACCCAAAAAAATTGCGTACACGCTCAGAATCATATTGCAAACAAAGATGATGGTTGAACATTTTCTAGCACCGACCTAAGCTCTAAACTATCTCAACTCCTCTCACTTCTAGTACACTGAACCGAAATCGACGATTTTGTCTCCGTGGACGTTAAAACAGACTCGCTGGAGCAAGACCGCAGTCTCAGAGAAAAACCACAGCAGACATAATTGTTCTAGTGCAAGCCTTATAGCAAAACAACCACCAAACACAAACATTAATCTGATATCAACATCGATTTCTCGAGCACAAACACAAAGTTGTTTCAATTGATTGGGTTATTTTTAATCTTTGTTTCCATTTTTGCATGTGTTTATTTAATCTGATTTCCATCTTTGTTTTGTTTCAAAAATGAGTGAATGATGATACTGGTGCATTCTTATTAGGGATTGATATTTTGTTTCTAGGGTTTTCGATTAGGGGTTAATGTTTAAGCCATTTGAATTTTGGATTTTTAGGTTGTGCCATGGAGTTTTCGATTTTAATGCTTCTTTTGTTGAATGAATCATTGATGTTTTATGTAAACACACACAGGTTGATTAAATTTTGGTTGGGAAATTTTACTCTATTAATTTAGCATATTGGTATTGATGTCACCCTGATTTGTGATATCACTCAGCTTAACTTCTTTTTTTTATTGATTTATGAGATTCAAGTTGAAATGTTTGAGTTTTGAGTTGAAGAATATGAAGATTTATGTATTCATTAATCACAACCCCCCATCACTTACATGACATCCATTTATGTCCACTTCAACAAAACAAAAATATAACCGAGCGACCAAACCAAAAAGGTTTTTTCTAGATTACCTTTGAAAAATGATGGGTAATTTACCCACCAACCAATGAAAATGTGCAATTTATTGGTGGGGTCAAGATAGTTCATGAATATCACTTAAAAAGGTGAATGCTCATTGGTTGAGGTAAATTACCCACCATTTTTCATGGGTACTCTAGTTGTCACCAATATGGTTTGATATTACAAGGTCAAATTGAAAAGGTTTGATTTTAGAAGGATTAAAATTCATGTGACATTTATTCACAGGGACCATTTGTGTTGCATAATTAAACTTTATATTATCATTATAATTAGGACGAAACATAAGGAACCATTCGAGCGAAATATGGTTTACTCCCTATAAAAAAATATTGATTCCCCCTTGTCATTTTAAGATCCTTTGATTTTGGACCTTCATGCATTTGACTGTGAAAAAATGTTGAGGTTGCACGCTGATTTTGGACACAGATACACTGAAGATGAACTATGTGATGGAAGTACGCTCACTAAAAGCCAAGCCAGAGCATCTCATATGCATTTGGGTAAAACAAGATTCACTAGGCGAGCATCGTTGCATCCTTTATTTGCAGAAACTCTATAAATAGATGTGTGATCAGAAAATTTAGTTTATCATATGTCCCCTGCCTATTCTGACGGTAGTTAGTAAGAATATGACCATGAGCCACTAACCAGATAAAAGTTTGAATACGATGAAGGCCCCTCCATCTCCAAAGAACTTCCCAATCCCCATCCACAATCGATTGGTTTTGAAGAAGCAAGTTGTATGCACTCTTAACTGAGAATTGCTGAGTGCCAGTGTCTCCCCACCCAATGTTGTCAGGACCATCAACCTCAATAGGCGCATGAAACGCAATCACTTTATTCACAATGTTTTCAAGAATATTGTCAAACAAGAATTCAGTATCCTAATTTCTAGAGTCATTTGTCACATTCTTAACATTAAAAGTGATATCAATAGACGGTTGAGTACCTACTGCAATGAGAAAAATGTTCTTGGACCTCATTTATCCAACCAAAAATTGGTACGGAGACCATCCCTAATTTTTTACCCTATTTCTTTGAAACTCCCCCCAACTCCCAACAAGAACTTTCGACAAAGAAAAGTCGTAGAGTTGAAATTAAATGGATATACTTAAATCGTTATTCATAACGTACATAGTTTGGAGCACTCTGCACCAGATATCGTTTAGCTTATAATTGAAATTCCAAAGCATCTTAATTAAAAAGAATTCATTCATAAGGTGGGGGTGAATACAACCTTTTTTTTATAGAGAAAGGGGTGAATATAAACTAGTCAAACAAACAACATTCCATCCAAATTGATTAGATAAAATCAAATAAATATCTCCCATTTATTGCATTTAACGTATGCATTCATGTTCCATATCTGCCCTTGATTTCATTTGTTTTAAATCAACCGTTATAGCAAATCATACGACCAAATATTTACTCAACATTATTTCCTTCTATTGCCTCTTTTACTATAATTGTATGTACTCTACTATTGTAAAAATCAACTCAATACAGTATCATTTTTATTATCCTTTATAAGCAATACCAACAGGAGTAGTGAGTTAAGAAAATCGTTCATAATGAAGCTTTCTCTTTTGATCATTTTCTTTGTGTCTCTCCTAATTAGTTCATCAAGCAGTGAGTTTCTTCTCTTCTATTGCATATATTATTCACACATGTATTGATTAATTAAATCCTAATCACATATTTAATTTATTTTCTACCTATTTCAAATTTGTTGTATGACTATAATATTTACGATTGTTCTTTGTTTTTTGTCCTATGAAGGTGTGACAACAGCAGAGGAACCCATATGCGACCCAAACAATGCTCGATTTATCCGCATTTTGTATTGTGAAAATAGTGATTGCCTAAGTAAATGTTTAGAAAAGTATGGCACAGCTGGAACTAAAAATCCTAATTGTAATGGAAGAGACACTTGTGTTTGTTGCAATGATAAATAGATGGATTCATTGTATCTCGTGTATTAAGAATTTTTTTGAATAATAAATCGTTTAATCTACTATGCTTTTTTGCCCGTTTATGTAGCAAATATATTAAGTAAATTATTTGATTTGAGCTTATATGTTAAAATAAAAATTATTTGATATTTAAAAAAAATGTGGGTACCAATGCTCATAGAATTAGATTTCTTGCATTTGTCATCGTTAGCACAGCTCAGTTGGTATGGACAATGCATAAAATATGAAAGGTCTGGGGTTCGAATTCAGCCACCACCAAAAAAATGATTCCTTGCATTTAAAATATTATAAGAGAATATTCACCTAAGGCTAAAAGTACAACTAGTTTCCTTGCATTTAAAATATTCTGCATTCATGTAATCAAACAATCAATGACCGTTCAATTAACATTTGATTGTCTAATAAAATGCAAATTGATTTTTACTTTAAATTCAAAATACTGAACTAAAACATCCTATCTTAATCAAATAGCCACCAATGTTCCAAGTCCAACCATGTCAATACGGCGTATCGCACATAATCCGGATAAACAAAACACATTCAATAGACTAATGCTTCATCTTTCTTTTTTTAAATCGGGTATCCTCCGCGCGCAACTGCGGAGACTAATCCTTCGAACATTGTGGAACCTAAAGGAGCGGCAAGTTCTCCCTAAAAATTTTAACAATGTTGCATGCCCAAGACTGGATTCGAACCCAGAACCTTAGTTAAGTTAGAAGAGACAAGTGTCAATTGGTACGAAGATCATGTCAAATAAGTTGTTAACATTTGAAAAATAAAACCCAAATACAATCCTATTCACAAAAAAAAAAAAAACACAAGCACAAACTTTATCTCCCTTAGTTAATTTAACCATCTAATATGTACATCTAGCAAACTGTATTTTCATTAACTATTTATTAAAGGGATTGGGTGTTTAATTGGAGACGTAGCCTTTTTGTGTGGGAGGAGGAGGTTCTTATAAGTCTTAAAGAGGACTTAGAAGATATGACATGGTCAACAAGGGAGGATGAGTGGTGGTGGAACCTTGAAGAGTCGGGGTTTTTTCCGGTTAAGTCGGCATATGAGAGAGTGTTGGATGTGGTTGTTACGGAGGAATTGTTGGGGGTTGAGGAAAAAAGAGTGTTTCGAAATCTTTGGAAGAGTCCGGCACCATCAAAAGTTTTGGCGTTAGCTTGGAAGGTGTTGCTTAACCGAGTTCCAACAAAGGTTAATCTAGCCGTGAGAAATGTTATTAATCCGGAAGAGTCAACGTTGCATGTCATGTGTAATGGGGCGGAAGAGTCGTCGATCCATCTCTTTTTGCATTGTGATGTGGCCGTTTTGGTGTGGTCCAAATTGATGTTGTGGTTGAATTGTCACTTCTTAACTCCTCCGAATCTTTTTGTCCATTGGGAGTGTTGGAGTAGGAGGTGTGGGAATAAAAATAGGTTTAGAGGGCGGTGGTTGATTTGGAACACCACAATATGGGTTTTGCGGAAAGCTAGGAATGACAAAATCTTTAAAGACATTAACTATGAGGTGGATGATATAGTGGAGGAAATAAAGGTCCTATCGTGACGGTGGATGTTGCATCGTATGAATATTCCGGCTTGTTTATATTATGAGTGGTGTTGGGATCCAATCTATTGTCTTGGAAGGGTAAGGATGCAAGTTTAGTGTCTGGTGTGTTTGGTTAGGTAATGGTTTTGGCTGCTGCTAGGTTGGCTCCTGTGTTTCCTTGCAGGTTCTGCTTTGTGGAGTTGGGATCTTTGGCAAGAGCGCATTTTGGTAGGTTGCTGGTGTGTGGCTTCCGTAACTGTCAGTTTTGGTTAAGGGGCGCTGCTGTGTTGTATTGCTGATGGTTTTTTTTCGGGCAAGTTGGTTCTACTTTGGCGTCCAGGTTTTTTAAGGTTTTGGAGATCCTTAGGTGGTGAGGCTGAGGTATGCATGCAGCCTTTAAGCATGTATATTTCAGCATCATTATTTGGAGTGTTGGTAGGGGTGTTTTTAGGCCTACGGTTTTCCGTCTATATGCGGTGCTGTTTTGTTTTGTATTGTTCTTTTCTTTGCCCGCGGTTTAGTGCTTCATGCATCTTACCGACGTGAATAAATTTTGCCATTTCAAAAAAAAAAATTAACTATATATTAATATCATGGGTAAAGATTGAAGGATACATCATTTTCTTTCCAATTGTCAGAGATCACAACCATAGACCTAAATACACAGTGCTACTTCTAGAATTAAAGATTTTTGTATAACATCTTCCTTCTACTAGTAATTATCAATATGAACTAAACACAAATCTAATCAGTCAAATTACAGAACCATATCAACATGTTGTCAAGATCAGCTAGTACCATGCTGGAAAACGCAATCAATGTTGGATCAAACTTCATCTTTTATGTATGTATGATACCAAAAGTCTTAGTTGACTATTTAAAAACATAAATTACATCTTCAATTCATCAATATAACATCTAAATTACATCATTATGACTTTTATGATATTTAATTCATCAAAATTACATTAACTTTTTAAGTTTCTTAGTATTTAATTGTGACATATTTGTTGTCAATGGGTTTAATTCTGGTGTTGAGTGGTGAAATATTATTTATGATGAAATACTGTGGTGTTAAGGAAGACATAAAAACTGAAAGTTTTTCTTTTTTATGAAAATGACAATTGTTAAACTTTTGAGGAATTGTCTACTCAATTTCCAATCCTACTTACTATATTTGAGTCTTTAACAAGTGTCACAGGAACACTTGTTATCATAACCTTTCTTATAGTTTATCATTTAATGATCATGTGTATAGATTTGTAGCACAAGTGAACTCATGTGAGAATAGTTAACATGAATTTGTCATCTTTACCTTGATTCCAACCCGACCTAATTTCACAAATTAAGTATATGTAGTTATTGTTGTTATAATACCATAAATTGTCATAAATTGTATCAAGTTTAGCCATACTTGTTGAATTAGTCATAGAAACCTTTGTACAAAAAAAGGAAATGCATAGAAAACTTGGGAGAGAACAAAAGTAAATAAAAACCAGTGTATCCTTTACCTCCTAACTTTATGAACATTGCCTTTCCATAGAACAATTTGAATATAGATTTAGGTATGCTATCAGAGAGGGAAGATTGTACATCAAAACTGTTTAATATTTTAAAACATCTTCATTTATTTAGACCCATCTATTATCTATATGCGATAATGGAGATCCGTATGTTGATACGATCATGTCTATAACTTTTGTGAATAAATTAGGAAATTGAAGCTTTGCAAATAGAGTAACAGGAACACAAGCCAAAAAAGCAATAGGATATGGAGCCCATACAAGTCTCTTCTCTAGCAACATCGACAGAGCTGCACCAAATGCTATCATTGTAGTCCCCACAGCAAAGAACAAAGAAGCCATGCCTAATACTACTCTCCTTGGTAATGCCACGACAAAATCTTCTTTGGCGTAGCGTCCATGTATGATAGATAAAAACATCAGAAGAGAAGCCATTGAGGAAAACAAGGCTAGTGCATCTGACACAATAAATAACATGAATGTCTTATCTAACAAGAATATTGGTATTCCTTTGTCCTGGTTGTTACCTCCAGGTACAGTTATCGCGGCTGCAAAGGTGATTGTCGCAATAAGAGTTGCCACTAACATACAAGAGTTTGATGTATCCTTCATCCAGTTCTTCCCTTCTTCAAGCAATGTCTTGTGCTCTTCCTTGAAAACTTGCCAAGCTGTTTTACCATTGTTGTTCTTAACGTCTTTATGGAGAGGGTGGTCCAATTTCTCTACTTCCTGTTGGTGATGTATGTATCTATGCTATCAATAACTTTATACAATTTAGACAAAACTACATGAGGATTCCTTTAACCTAATTAAAAACATCATCAATGTTGGATCAAACTTCACCTTTCATGAATGTATGTTACCAAAAGCCTTACTTGACCATTTAAAAAGGTAAATTACATATTCAATTCATCAATATAACATCTAAATTACATCACAATGACCTACAATATCAAATCCATCAAGATTAACACGACCTTTTTGAGTTTTTATTTAAGATTGTGATCACATTGTTGCCAATGAGAGTCTAATTGTGCTGTTGAGTGGTGAAATATTATTTATAGTATATCATTTAACGGTCATGTATACAAATTTGTAACACAAGTGAACTAACGATGAAATTTTTCCTACCATGTAAGCAGTTTTTAAAGATAAAGATTAAACTAGCTAAAAAATTACAAAGAATGTGCTTATGAGATTAAATTAAACAAACCTTAAACCAATGTAACTCTCTTTGCATTTGAAATGCAGCACATGCAATTGATTCTGCTTGAGAAGCAACCCTTGCTGCCAGATGTGATGTAGTGTTATTTGATTCATCTAATGCCAACACTAAGAGGTTGCACATTATTGGCATCTTGCGTAGAAGATTAAAAACTTTTTCTTGCCTATTCTTGATAGCAATTTGAACCACATACCCTTCATTTGGAATGTGAGTCCAAACCAAATCAGGAAAAAAGAGAAAACAAGTCTTTAAAATCTCAACTATGCCAGATGATGTTGCATTGAAAATAATATCTGGACTCACAAAAGATTGCCAGAATTGATAGTCGTTCAAGGTTGAAGCTTCTGAGAAAACAAGTTCAACCAATCTCACAGCAGATACATGTCTCAACTTTGTATCTCTAACTAGCTTTAGGCTCGGAACTGCAAATGAAATTGTCTATTTTATATAGAAAAGTTTAAAAAGAAACAAAGGTTAAGAAAGAATGATTCTAGAAAATATCTGGATATGAGCTTTCCTAAAAGAATAACATACCAAGAGTTTGAAGTGCATTCCATAATTTATTCCTAAAATAAGACTGATTGGGTGGAAAATATTCAAGTTCCACAGGAACACCTTATATAGTTTAAGAGATGTTAAATTTTTGTAAAGCAGAAAAGTATTACAATCAAATATTTTGTACCACAAAAGAATTATGCCTAAAAAAAGTACTTACAATAGTAAATGCATCTTTTCCAAGACCGAAGCTTGTGTCCACTTAGAAAGTGTGATGGCAATTTTGACAGAACATTAAGTATAATGCTTCCATTTGAATCAGAAAGAGTGGCCAAGTTAGGGTAGCACTGCAGAAGATGCATGATGATATCTGTTCATGGAAGATTTATAAATAATAAAAACATATGAGCAATAGTGTGTTTATATGCAGGGCCGGCCCAGCAGATTAAGAGGCCTAAAGCAAAAAATTTAATGTGGTCTTTTAAGAAAAAAGAAACAAGTACATTTTGAAACTTTTGAATGCTTTAGCGGTATTAACATATACTTCCCCCGCTCCTTACAATAAGAAACAATTCGCTTTTTAGGTTCATTGAGTAACTGATGTATCTAGCTGAACAATTTAAAAAAAATGAATTTGATAGTATTGAAAAGTACTTCATACAGACAAATTACATTAATTTGGCTTTTTTATGTTAACCCTCCGATTTCTAGGGAAATGAAACCCTGTAATATGGAGTTTGGCCATGAGGTTAGTATAGTCTGACCAAGAATTATTCCACACAGGAATTAAACTCGGGTTCTCCCGATCGATTTATCATGAGGTGGAGCTCATTAACCACTTGAGCTCGATTGTTTGGTTTTAATTTGGCTTTCTAATGCAACTTGATATATAAAATTGTAAAGCTAAGAGCATTAAACTATAAATAGTCACATGCTAGTGTCTATCACACTAGCTATATATTCACAGGTATAACTATGAAGCGACTAAAACTATAAACTGAAGTCATTCTATTTCATGAATCAGGACTGAAAAGATTTGCAGCATTTAAATTACCGTAAAATCCGGCATGAATAAGCAAAGCAACAAGATGACTAGCAGAGGAACCAGAGAATGGTCTGCCAGGTCCATCATCTGTAGTATTCATAAAAAGATATTGAACCATGTGTTTACATCTTGTGGAGGTGACACTATAGATGAGTGGTGTGAATCCTTTACAATCAGTAACTTGTGTAAGAGAAGGATTTTTAGCCACCAATGCTTTTGCAGCCTTTACGCTTTCGCCCATTGCAACATAGTGAAGGCAAGTACAACCCATAAAATCCAATTCTGCAGCCATATTTGCAGGCATATGCTGCACCAATTTCTCAACAAGTTTCCACTGAGCTCCTACAGCTGCAACATGAAGTGCAGTCCTGCCAAGTACTGTAACCTTCGCGGTCAATGCAGTTGGATCGTTATCGATGAATGCCTTTGTAGATTCCCAATCGCCTTTTAGTATTGCTAAGTGAAAGGGTCGGTAGTAACTGTGGTTGAATCCTCTAGCTTTTGGAAGAAGAAAAAAAATAGTGACACTGACAACATGAGTTTGTATGGAAAGAGGAAAAATAATGGCTATTAGACTATACTTTTTTATTTTTGCATCATTAAGCCTAAAAAGTAAAAACACAGTCCAAAACATGATTTTGTTTCTACTAATCCATAGTTGGTTTCTGAAAAAAATGAGAAATAAAGATCATACCAAATTCAGTAACAGCAGCCTTGACATCATCAAAAGGCATCAGTAGTGGACTTGATTCTGTAGATGTCATCAGTAGAGGATAACATGCACAACCAGAGGTGTATGTGAAAATGAGAGGAACTAATTTGAACCGTTGGCTTGAATATAGATAAATATATTGAACCAAAAACCATGATTTAGTATAATTGTCATATAAGATGTAAAGGAATTGTACCCAACAAAAATATGTGGACGAAACAGTTACTACTAGGGATGTCAATGGGTACCCGTGGGTACAGATATTATGATACCCGTCCCTGCCCCGTTTGATAAATATGATACTCGTGCCCGCCCCGTACCTCCGTGGGTACCCACTATGCGGGTACCCGCAGGTATTGAGGTATTCATGAGTACCCATGAATTTTTAATTTTTTTTTTTTGAAGAAGAATTTTTTAATTTATTTATTTTTTGGTACAAGGTCCCAAGCCAATACCTATTTTATTTTTTATTTTTTTAATTTATTATGCACATGTGCTACAACAATTTAGAATTAAAATAGTCATTTTATGTAGTAAATAGCTCAACAAATGACCTCTAAATTATTATTATAAACTCTAAATACGAATATCATTACTTTCATGTTTGCATCCATTAATTAAATATGATAAAATATCAATGCATTTTATCCGTCTGCTAGAGTCCTCACGATCGGAAAGGTACCTGCAAATGATCTGTCCAGTGAGGAATTGATGGAGGCAACAGTGTCGGAAAGTGCTCCAGTACGGTGGCGGCGAGTCTTCACGGTGGGATGAAAGGTGCATGCATGCACGTTGGCTCTCTGACGCTCAAGTCAGTATAGGAAATGAGGAGTGTGTAAAAAGTGTGAGAAAAGTGAATCGTACCTTGAGGGTGAAGAAATGTCACCCTTATATAGGCGTGTGTGAGAATAACTGTCTCAGTGAAGTGTGACGCTCATTAGCAGGTCGTTGGAGGACACGTATACGGTGTTTGCTGTGTGGGAGCGTGCTTAGGTGTGGTGGCGTGCACCAGGATTACGCTGTATGCCCAAGTGACGTGTGTTGATCCGACGAACTCCTTGTCCACATGTCAACGTTGCATTAGCTTTCTAGCCGGTCCAGAACATTTTCTGACAAAGGTTTGAGCTTTCTTCTGAATCGGATTAACTATTGTGTGACTTAACTTGTTATCAATCGAACTATTGTTAGTTATTTTTTGTCAATGGTTTGACCTTACTTGTATATCAGATGAACTATAATGAGACTTAACCTTTGATTAGTTGAAATGTGACTTGTTCCTTTTCTGACAATGGTTTGAAATTTATGCTTGATTGTATGAGCTACAATGAGACTTAAATAAAGATCAGTCAAATTGTGGTTATCACATTAATCGAAAAAGGTTCAACTTCTCTTGAATTGGATGATATATTTTAAAAAATGTTAATAAATATATTTTGTATTTATTGTAATGAAATAATTATTTTTTATTTTTATCATATCTACTTTTTGTTTTAGTATATTTATTCCATTTTATAAATACACATGTCTTTTCTACCATTTTATTGATGAATTGGATGCTAGTATCTTTTAAAAAAAATTGCTAGTATCTTATTTTCTTTCCTTTATCTTTCTTTCATCAATAAAAAAAATGTAAAGAAAGTAATGAGCAAGTTGCCTCCGTTTATATTTATTGGGAAATAAAAGTGAATTATATATTTTTTAGATTAAATTAGGTCTTATAATTTTTCTCAAGAACTAAAACGAGTCTTCGTTTTTTTTTAACTTGTCAAAAAAAATATTTGTTTGGGCTAATAGCATTTAGTCATCAAAATAAAATAAAATAACGTTGAGACTAATATCAATAGATAAAAGAATATAATAATATATAATAATCTAATTAACAAATAAAAATTTAATTGATATTCGAAAAAATAACGTTTTACAAGTTTTTTTTTTGGACCCAAGCTTAAATAAACAACAAGATATGGTTGTAAAAAAATTTGTAGCGTCAAAAATTGTAGAAAAATAAAAAAAGTGAAACAAAAAACAATAAAGAAAAAAAAGAACAAAATTTGTCTAAAAAAAATGGAATGTGGAAATAAAATATCTTCTTAAAGTCCTCGTGAGCTTAGCTCAGTTGATAGGGACAATGCATAAAATATGCAAGGTTCGGGGTTCGAACCCCGACCACCACCAAAAAAATATATATATCTTCTTAAATTTTTTATTGGAAAGATAAAAACACATTAATTGAATATGGGGTAAAGATGCAAATAACAAAAAATTTATGTAAATGATAATATAGGCTTCACACAATTTGATTGGTTGATATCATGAGGGGGTAAATACCTCCAAACCATGAGAGGGTAACGTAGGCCTCACCAAATGCTCTAGTTTTCGATCAAAAAATTGCTTAAATTTTTCATGCTTACCCCTTGCTTTAACCCTACATGCTTAACCTACCACACCTCAACCCTTCAAGAGCTCTAAGGAATCGTTTTAACGTCATAGACTATTTTGATTAACGGAGTACATAATGCGAGACTATTTTATAGTTTCGCTATATTGATGGACTATTATGACTACTCGCTACACATTTAAAAACGAAAATGCCTATTTACACAAAACTAACCATACATCCTTTTTAATCGTAGCTTCACCAAAAACAACAAATTGATTAATCATCATTTCTTGCAGCTTAACTTCATTTAGAATTCTACAAATAAATTCTAACTTAATCATTTACAAGATAATACGATGTTGACAATAAGATATCATTAAATTAATATTTTAAATTTTAATTAATATTTATTAATTTATCGATAACCTACCATTAAGTATTAAATGGATACCAACATGGTGTTGAGATTATTGGTAACATGACTCTCCATCCGGAAAAAAATTGAGTTTGATTCTGTCTTCCATTTAAAAGGTAGTTCAGTCCTGGTGAAAAAATATCAGATGTCCCAAGATCAAAGTCGTAACAAAAATCTTAAGGGATTTGTTGGAAATCAAAGATCCTAATTACTTTGGATTAAAGACGTATTTTTTTGGAGGGTGGATTAAAAAAAGTATTAAATGATTAAACTAATAATAATCAAGCAGAAAAAAAAAATAAGCAATTTTGTTCAATTTATTAACAAGTTTCATCAAATGATGAATTGTTTGGAAGAATCTGAGTTTGATTCCTAGATAAAACAATTCTTGATCATAATATACTTGATGACCAAACTCTTGATTACCAAACTCTTGACTACCAAAACTCACTTCCCCAAAAATTGGAAAGTTAACCAAAAAAACAAATAGATTTGAAAAAATCATGTCACACTAATTGTCATGTGGACTTTCGTTAGACGAATGTCATTGTCGTTGGAAAACAATGACCAAAATTACTAACTGAAAATATGCAGGGATAAAAGATTGAAAGAATTTTTCCGGTTTTTGGTAAACGATAAAAGGAAAATTTTCAAATTAAAAACAAAAGTTATGTATTTACAATGACTAAATATTTAACTAATAAACTAAAAACATTCTACTCAAATCTCACTTACAATGTTATGTTCTACCTTGTGTTGTGCTGTTCTGTCTTGTACTGTTATGTCCAGTACTTACTTTTTTGCAAACCAAACACACCCATATACTTTTTTTATACTTGATTTTCATGTGAATATTTTGATTAACAAACTCAAAAATGCTTGATAAATATAAATCTCAATTCATACAAAACAAAATTATTAATACTATTTTATTTATAATATATCTGTTATTTTACATAGAGTTATATATTTAATATAGTGATTTTAATCATAATTGTGTAAGCCCTCCAAATGGGGAATGGATTTACTTAACTGGTTTTCTCTATGTCTTTTATGTGTTAACGATCTCATGGTTGAACTTTTTAATTCTCGTTTTTTATATCAAAAATCAATCTCACATTATTTGATTTAATGGTGAGATTGTTAACACATACGAGACATGAGAGAAGAACGATTGCGATGATATATTCCCTTCCAAATAATATTAGTTAGTTAGTTGGTTGAGTTATTAGAATGAGGTTAAGTTTTTATTTCATATATTTTGGTTTCCAAATAGGATTAAGTTTTAGTGTCAGCATCATTTTTTTAAATCATATATTTTTTCTATACGAGTTTTAAATAGAGTTTAATGGTCGTGGGTCGGAAGTCCAAATACATACCAACGTTAAAATAAACACACACCAACATACATACCTCTATTCCTTTCCCAAAAAAAATAAACTTTAGATACCTCCACTAGAAGAAAAAAAATGAACTTATTCTCACACTAGTTTATGGTTCTAAAAATTATTTGTTATCTTTTTTCGTGAAGCACATATATTGAATCTATTGTCTATCTATTGGAAATTGGTGAATGAGTATAATATTTTTATCGTTCTTTGTTTTTACTCTAAAGGTGTGACAGCATCTGAGAAGCCCCCTGTTGAAGCACTATCATGTGACCCAAACAAGCCTGAAATTGGAATTATCCACATTTGGTTTTGCAAACATGAGGAGTGCCATAGACAATGTTTTGCTAAATATGGTTCAGCTGGAATTTAAAATCCTCATTGTGAAGGCAGAGACACTTGTGACTGTTGTTTTGATAAATAGATGGATTAAGGAATTGCATTTCATGTATTGATAAATTTCTTTGAATAAAATAGTGTTTAATCAATTGTGTTATTACCGATTTTATGTAGCAAATATTGAGGAATTGGATATAAATCAAATAAAAAACTATTTAATATACCTTATGATTTCCTATAAAAAAATATATACCTTATGTTTTCCTCCCCTGCTATAAAAAAAAATTGACAATTTTAATTTGAAATTTTTTTATCTCAACACAATAGTTACATGGATGGTTAATACTTAATATTGTTCTATAAATCAAATGCATGTATGCTTTTTTTTTTCAAAAAAAATAATAATACATGCATTTGAAAATAAATAAATATTAGTTCATTAAGCAAAAGAAAGTTCCAAATCTTACAAACAAAAAAATGGTTAGAACCTTCGAGTAAAATAGAACAAACTTGTTTAGATAAAAGACTAAGTTGTTACTTTTTTCACTCTTCAATCATGTCGCACAACCTTCAATATTCCTAAAATATATTCGTTTTGATTATATAATCTGAAATCTTCCTGAAGCTTAACTCAAAAACTTCCCTTATTTTCAACAGTTAGGTTTTCTCTTGTAACCAAAAAAAAAACAGTTAGGTTTTCTCACTAAAAATTTCTCTTTCGCCACCCAAAATCCGAGACTTCCATATTGTGTGATTGAGGTGCTTTCTTAAACAAAAACATCAGTCGTTCTAATATTTCTCAAGCACTTTGTTCTCCTTTTTGAAGTTCAGTCAGTTGAAATTTAAAAGATAAATGCAAAAAATGCATTTTTAGTAAACAAAAACACTAGCACAAAATCTAATATGTACATCTAGCAAACTGCATTTTCATTAACTACATATTAATAGCAATATAGCATGAGTCATAATTGAAGGATACATCCTTTTCTTTCCTATTATCAGAACATTATACATATTTCAGAATACCAACATGTCACTCTAACCTAAGTGCCAAGTTAGACAAACCACAAGACCTAAAAACATAGTGCCACTCCCAAAAGTAAAGTTGTTCCTTCTACTAAGTCATCAGTTATCAACATGAACTACGGACACAAGTTTGTTTAATCAGTCAAATTACATAACCATATCAACATGTAGTCAAGATCAGCTTGTACTATACTCGAATTAGCATCACTCAATCTGTCACTGCAACCAAAAACCAATATTTCATGTTACCAAGTTATATATACATTCGGAAATAAAAAATAAAAAAAAGAATCCCATCAAGCTGGAAAAACGAACTATTAATTATCAAAGGGTTTTTCTATCATGTGTTAACTTGCGTAAGGATAAACACATACAAAAGGTGGCACATTCATATATTCTGGGAATTGTATTAAGAGGTTTAGTATAAATCACTATGTACATCACTAATGTATCTTCACCTAATATTTTAACTTTTTCAAGTGGTCGGTTCATGATATTATATCAAAGCCTAGTTAAAAACACCTAGGCTGTGTTTCCCAACAAGGTCTCTATTCAATTACTAGTTTGATTGGATTCTAGGTACAGAGACCGATTCTAACTCAGGTTTTCTATAGTACAGGTTTTTTCATTTGAAAAATCTAAAACCTCGCTTTAAGAGTTGTAACAAAGGAATGCAAGATACACTAACAACTCGCCTAGATAACACACAATGCAAGATGCCTTGTAATAGAAATAGCCCAATTTACTTGAATCTCGAAGCTTATTATACTTAGTACAATATCAAACTTCAAGACCCAACCTCAAATTACAACTTGTAACAAGGGGTGTTTCCACTGCATTGATGCATGCCTTCAGTGCTGGTGCACTGCCATGCCAATAACCCATGGAGCAGGCAAATATCTCAGTTCAGGGACACTTATATCCTACCACATGTTTCAAATTAAGCAAATATCTGCAGTCTTATTCAATGCTAAATTGCTAATAGTTTTTTCTCACTCTTGTGATTATAAAGGAAACCAATAAAACTGGAAGAGACTACAAGACATTCTATGTTCTTAAATCTTAATACTTCGGAAATTTCATTTCCTTTTATAATGTTTCTCAATTACCATACAGAATATTCAGTTTACACAATAAGAAATGGAATTCGCAAAGATTCAACAGCATGCAAAGAAGCTAACATGTTGAAACATCACATGATCCAATCAACTTAACAGTTAAATAAAATCTACAGCTTCAGACAGTAGGTTCGTTGAAACTTGAAAGATTTCAGAAAAGAAGAGCACTACAAAGGTTATGGAAAATATTGCATATGTAAAATGTACTAACCATAGAATATTGTCAGCATCATGATCTCCTAAAAATGTGATGACGGCCCAATACTTCAGGTATCCCCAATGCTGAAATGCTTTCACAGCCAAAGATCTCCTGGAGCTTTGCATCACACATTATTGCCATAGGATTCACAGGATCCTACAAGTACATTCAAGGTCATGTAAGTCTACAGGTTATGTTCCAAGTTCACCATAGTCCATACATAATTTGTTCTTTATATGGGCGAAAACTGTATTCCTTTCCAATCTATTTGTGAGAGAGAATCAAATGCATGTCCGTGTTGCAGATAAACTTTTACAACCAAATTTGCCTTCAAGTGTTCATTGCCAAGAAGCTTGAACACCTATCTGTTTGCGTTCACATAAAAACGTAGTAACTTACCAATGTGACAAAGATTAGGGCTCTCTAAATAAATTAGACTAATAGACTTACCATATCCAGTTTTGACCCTAGATTTAGCTGTGGTAGGTAACACAGAAAATAATTGCAACGATAGGTACAATTTTAACAAAATACAAGACATTAAATAAACATGTAAAAGATTAATACAAGACATTAAATAAACATGTAAAACATTAATACACATTGAAACAAAAATTCATTTACTAAACCAAGATGTTAAAGTGAGGTGGCGATGAAAGAAGAAAAAGCATATGCACTGGTTAGCAAAACTACAGGCTAACAATGATCACTATCATGGATCATTATACTTAACATCGATGCAGTAATGCTAGTGCGCATGGACTTAGTATAAATCTAAACTATCTGTTGCTTACCTCTAGCTGGTTGACTTTGATGTACTCCCAGATACGTCTCAGAACCTCTGTCTGTAACATCTCCCTTCCAGTAACACCGAAAAAGTTAGCAAGTGAATCAGATATTATTACAGAAGGAGTAGGAGCAGGTTCAGCACTTCGTGTTCCCACCTCCACTTCTACCTTCTGTTTCTTTGGGGCCGGCTTTTCTGAAAGTTCCAAAGCATGAACAAATCATACAATGCATTAAACCACAATTTTGTAAAAAAAATATTATCATAATAACCCAGACACCTACTGGTTGGTTCAAGGGCGATTATGTGTTTAGCCAGTAACTTATTCATCTTGAACATATCAGTACAGTCCGTCTCAAACACCACACGCAGTTCATCGTTGCAAATTATCTTCCTCTTATTGCTAGGATCTTGGAGATTGTTTTTCTTTATGTACGCCCACAGTTGCTTCACAATCTAAACCATTCGATCCACAAATTATAAATCTTGATGGAAATCACATTTATAATATGTAAAGTGTACAACAAACTTCAAAAACATTACAACAATTGCACAAACCTCAGTCCTTGGCATTGCAGGCTGGCCAACAATGACCTGAAGTTCAGGCGAAACACCACAAAGTTTGTTGAGACCTCCTGGCCCACCTCTTCTCTTTGGCTTAGGCTGTGCACTACGAGATAACAACACATGTGTAGGATTACTTAACATGACCAAATACCATTTCAAACAAAACGCAATTAACAAGACCAGGATATAACACATCACGTCATATACATATTAAGATACAAAACAAAGTTCATTCATATGCACACTGCCAAACTCCCATCAGGTCCGGCTTGGAAATCGTAGATGTACACAAATCAGTGTTGATGTATAGCAGGCGCAGCTATAGCAACGCTGTATAACTGTAGTGTAGCGAAATTTAGACAAATCGCTATTGTTCCGCGATACGCTATTTAGTACAAATTGTTGTCAAATAGCAGATATAGCGGTGCTATAGCACTATTGCATAGCCGAATTTCAACAATCTGCTATTTTCCGCTATCTGTCCATGATTGACAGCACTGACATAAACTTATCCCAGCAAGTAGAACGAGAATGACTATTTCCAGGATTCGAACCTATGGCCTCCACATAACATTTTCATAAACATTATATGACTCTAATAATTCAAAACTGAAAAAACAGTCCATCTTAGAATAAAGCTTTCACTTTCTAGTTCCACTTGAATATTTCGTTTACAACCCAGCATCATTTGATAGTAGATCTGATTCATATCCCATGCCATATCAATACCCAACAACGAAATATTTCATTTCCCTCTCTACACCCTAACTACTACAAAACAAAAATCTTTTATTTCAGAAATTAGCACAAAACAAAAAACACTGTTTAAGTAGCATCAATTACTTACTTAATCAGCTTATAGCATGAGCGCTCTAAAACAAGTTGAAAACAACTGATGAACATGTCATAAGCTGTTTTCATAGGTCCTCTAAAACAGTGTCGCACGTGTTTATTCCAGTAGATAATCTCAAATAAATAATCCAAACAGACCCATTATATAACTCCAATAATTCAAAACTGAAAATTTTATCCATCTTAGAATAAGGCATTCGAATTCTAGTTCTACTTGAATTGCACACCCACCTACTCGCCAAAAATTGAATTTTAACCTAATCTCATACATCAGGAAAGCAATAACTCCTACAACTAAAACAGCCCAGCATCATTACCTAGGTCTGATTCACATTCCATAGCATAACAAAACATGCCTTCAAAAAAAAAAATCCCTCATTTCCAAATTAGAACGACCAAGTCTTATCCCAACAAGTGCAGTCAGCTACATGGACCAAAATATGTTACAATGTTCTATCATATACGACATTTCTATCTAACTCATTAATCTCCGTATCTTTCTTACCAGTTATTTCCAAAATTACAACACAAAAACACAATGTTTAAGTAACATTAGTTAATTAACCAAACCCCTCTTTCATTCATGCCATTTTCCTCATTTGACTCATTTCCCATTCATGCAACCATTTTCAAAATACAACAAAAATAATACAAAAGTCGTTAAAGAAATCGTAAGAGATCTCTTCCAACTTAACCAGAGGTCATGAGTTAAAATCCAGTCCTGGGAATGAAATAGTGTTAAGCCCTTGCTTAAGCTATGGTTTGAGGATTAATCTACGCAGTTACACCCAATAACAAAAAAGTAAAAAAACCAAAAAAAAACAAAATTTATTTTAAAATAAATAAAACTAACCTTTCCTTGGGAAGCACATTGGCAGAACCATCAGCAGCAGAAGAAACAACAACGTTGTTACGAAAACCAGAAGTAACAGGGACAGAATGGGAATTAGGGTTTTGGTGAAGGGCAAAATGGTCTTTACGTTCAAAAGAAATAAGTTGAGGTTGTTGTTGTTGAGGTGGTGGAGGTTGTTGTAACTGCTGTTGAACATGTTGTTGTTGTTGAGCAGAAGCAGCAAAGAGAAGATTGATCTGTTCCGTAATGAAATCAATCTTATGAGTAAGATCATAACCACCAAGCTTAGATTGAAGCTCTGAAACAACTTGGTTCAATGTAGTGAATGTTCTTGTTCTAGGGTTTGTTTCTGTGAATAATGAATGTATTGCTGAACATATTTCTTCTTCTGTTACATTAACCATTTTCGACTCAACTTTCTTTCTCTGTGTTTTTTGTTTTTTTTTTTAAAACTGAAACTAATTAACGGACTCTTTTCTTCTCTCTCTCTCTCTCTCTGGTTGTCGTTTTTTCTTTCTCTCTCTCGTTCTCTTTCTGTTTTTCTCTCTCTGTGTTGTGGTTTTTCAAATTTAAATGAAATGAAAAACGATAAAGTAGATAATGACAGGATCCTCGTGGGATGTTTAATCGTAGGCTGCCACGTTGTGCTTCTCGAAGCTAAAACACTTACATCAAACCGTCAATTCAGTTCCTAGTCTGCAGTTTGAATTGATTAATGATAATAAATTACGC
>Ga0228711_1000052_pt1 | contig 80941 bp, 39 predicted proteins | sample MedpolnodulmetaG_2_FD_177996 | JGI IMG/M metagenome (GOLD analysis project Ga0228711, IMG submission 177996) | Root nodule microbial communities from Medicago polymorpha collected in Santa Monica, California, United States - brown nodules | ecosystem: Host-associated > Plants > Roots > Nodule...
GTCAATATTCTAAATCCTTTACAAACAAAGCAATGCAAAGAAGATGTACATGGCATAGCATAGTATAATATTTAAAAAAAAATTGATATAAGTTCTTCGGCACTTAAGTGCCGAGGTTTTTTTTTTTTTTTCCTTTTTTCGTTGACAGTTAACTGCCGAAGGAACTTCGGTAGTTAACTGCAGCCGGTTCTTTACTTCGGTAGTTAACTGCTGCAGGGGCATTTTCGTTTTTTACATGTGTTTTTCAGTTCTATCATATGTGTCTACGGCAATTTTCGTTTTACTTATGGTGTAGGATATGTAGGTGTGCAAGATTTATTTTGGGACAGGGGATTGTCTCTAGATAACTTAGTAAGTTATTATTTTGAGGGACTTTATTCGACTTAAACTCATATAGAAACATCTGGAATTGGAAAAGATAACGATATTAAGAATTTTACTAAAAATTATATGTAGTCCATTTATGACATTTTTGAAGAAAGATATTTCTCAAAGGTTACAAGATACTCCCTCCGTCCCTATATGTAAGTCTCTTATGTTTTTTTTTTTCACATTTTTTAAAAAAAATTGTTAGTGTAATTAATGTGTCTATTTTGTATGCTAATATTATCAAATTGTCCTTTGTATGTGTATTAAATTTGATTTTTCATATAGTCACACAAAGGGGTTGTAACTAAACTAAAGGGAAACATATAAAAGAATCAATTAAGTTGACTTTTGTTAATCATAGGTAGAAGACGTCAAAGTTTAGCTTATATTAATTACATCAAAATGATCAAATGACATTTGTTGGTTTTCAAATAGTCACACATTTAAGAATCCACATTTTCATTTGTTGGTTTTCAATTTGCAGTATCCACACAGTCCTATAGTTTGTGTTCCATTAGAAAGAACAAAGATTAAAAGATAGGAAGTAATTCACAAAACAGAACCTACCTTTGGTTCCAATTTGCAACATATTAAGCTTTTCTTTTTGACTTGCTGTTCACCAGAGACAATGTATAAAGCTTTTCTTTTTTACTTGTTTTCCCCAACCTGAAATAATAACCGCAATTATTAGAATGGATTTTTAGCAAATATTAAGAGAAAATAAGATCAGAAGGATGACCTATGGACCCCTGAAACCCGATAACCTCGGCTTAATTTTTACAATAACCTCAGCAAAAAGTGGAAAAGAGAGAGGACATAACTAGAATTAGAAATATGTGTATTGTAAGATACTAATAACCATGTTTTTTGTAGTGTGTTATCTCAATCTCCACACCTGATGAAGACAATTTTGATGTCTTAGCAACTGCTCCAATCGCATCCTGCAAATACACAAGAAAACTTGTTATCATACTAGTATTTTACAAAACACTTGTAAAGATTAAATGATACGAAAAGTTTGGAAAGATTTTTGGAAACAAAAATACAAGACAATTAAGTTCTGATAGATTAGGATCAGCTAAAAGATGAATTTAGAAAATAAAATCTTCTCTATTGAAACAAATGATATACATAATCAATCACAACCTGGAAATAAGTAGAATTTAACTTTATGCGCTTAAACTTTATACACTTACACATGTTCATGTGAGTAACCAGAGAAAGGGATAATATGATGTAGAGAAATATGAGATAGTTAATACAAAATTCAAAACAAATAAAACAAAAAGAACATTTGCTGAACTGAAACAGAATAAAGCCTAGATTACAAAGCTATGGTTCAAAGTTGTACCTGAGTACATGGGCACTTCTAATGGCTTCAAATAATTCAACTATGAATTAGTTGAATAAAACTATGAATTTTTATTTTGTATGCAGAATGAATTCAACTAATTCTTCGTTCGCGCGCACAAATCATGAGTCGCTCGAGTACATGGGCCGGCACTTCTAATGGCTTTGACAACATGCTGAATGGGACTGATGAGGCTCACCATCACTTTTGGAAACGGGGGAAATGGGCGATCTATATATTATTGGCTATTCTTGCTACAGCGACATTAATTAATAACTGTAATTTTTTTCCCGAGAGTTTACCAGTGTTGCCTCCCGATTAAAAAAGAAGCTGAGGAGGCAACAACATCACCACCAAATGAGGCGGTGCAAGCACCAGAGGGGGGCTCTAGTTAACTAGATTGTACGATGTTATATGAATAACTATGGGGAAACCCGTGCATGAAAAGTTATATTTTAAAACATCTAGGTTGAACTATAAATCTCATTGGATACTAATTGAATGTTAGTAATGTTAGTATTGTATGAACTATGAATGTACTCTACTTATTATAATATTTTTTTAACAAGTACTCTACTTATTATAATTGATTTGAGTGGTTGATAAATAAATAGGATAATGAGGATAGAAAATAGGTAGTTGTAAAACATTGTAGACGTATTTTTACTCTCATCTTGTAACTGGCAAATTAAGGTGGTTTTAACTGTGGTACTCTTTATATTTCTATCTTGTAACTTATGGATTAAAAGAGAGATGACATATGAGAAGTTGGAAAAATTTCAAGAGAGTTTAAAACTTTTTTAGATGTCACATTGTCACAATAATGGCGGCTAAAACTGCCGCAATGCACCAAGCATAGCGGCATCTTCGAAAACTGCCACAATCCTCGGTATATAGTGGCGGTTTAGGAAACCGCCGCAAATCTCGCGTTTTGTTTGTAGGGTCATTTTCATAATTTACATATGAACATATACACAGTCATCCTTAAGAGTTTGAGTGCCTCGAAATAAGTATGAATATGATATGCTCTATTTTTATAAGGCACACATGCATGCACGCACGCAGGGGCGGAGCCACTCACAACTGAAGGTGTGCACACACCCTGGACTTTAAAAATTTGCACATACCATACTCTGTTTTTATCATTTTGAACACCCTGGATTATTGGTTTTGCACCACCTGGCCTACTTTCTCTTACTCACCAACGAGAAAGAAGGAAAAAAGATGAAGTGAATCCCAAAAAAGGAAGTAGCAGGATAAGAGAGGACAACCAAGAAGAATATGATATGGAATTTACAGAGTATGTGTAGCGGTTGCTTCTCTTTTCTTCTCTGAACGATGAAGCTTAAGGGTTAACTATTATTTTATTGTGGGCTTGAACCTGTTTGTATGAGACACTTTTGACACCTAAGCCTCATACGCACGCTTTGGGTCAAGTGAAAATTGGTCCAAAATTGTGTGCCATATTGCTACTACACCTATGAATTTTTTTTAACATTCCAAAATGTTTCTTTTTAACACTATGATCTAAAGTTGTTATGCCATATTATATACTATCAATTTATTTATATGAAACATAATTATTTTTAAAAATCATGCATATGAGTGATTGTGATGTGTTGAAAATTTATCACAATTAAACTCTCACTAAACACTATCGTCAAGATGAGCACTCGCATGTTGATCTTACCTCTCTTATTGATAAATAGCGATAAAATCCCAAGAAGAAATTTAATTGAAGGGTAAATAGAAAGAAAAATACCAAAACACAACATTTTGTTTGTATAAGATAAAAAAATAGTTTTTTTTTTATAGAATCCATTATAGAGATTTTATCACTATTTTAATTGATGATTTAAATTATATTATAGAATTGATAATATAGGTAAATGAATGGTAAAAATAAAAGAAAAATTCAATTAAAAAAGGTGTATTCTCTTTATATACTGTTGTAAATAATAATAATAATAATAATAATAATAATAATAATAATAATAATAATAATAATAATAATAATAACAATAATTATTATTATTAATTCAAGCTAAAACCCCTACTCCAGGGTCCTGGATACATAGAGCTCACAAACAAGAAAGTGTGAAGTTGCTCAAAAAGATGGATTCGGGTCACCTGACGCAGTAGTTAATCAGTATTATTAGTCACCCGACAACACAGTGAGAACACTGCACTAAATCCTGCAACTCTCATTCTCAAGGTGCGTTGTTATGCCGGTATTTTTTGCTTTTCAAGTTCCTACTGCAATTTCAACACTTGTTGATTTCTATTTAGCTTTATAACTTATTGCACATTCATGTTTCAATAATAGCCAAATGTCAAATAATTTCTCTACAGTATTTCATTAAATATTTATACAGATAAAAAAACTAATCAATAATTTGATACTTTACAAGCTCTAAGAACATGATGCAAAATTAACTGGACTTGAAAAATAGAACTTCATCTACTGGTTTATCAAAGCCTAGTGAAGTTTCCAAACACGCGGTTCTATTGGTGAGTTGAGGGATATCGAAGATATTTTAACTGTCGGAGGTCTCCAGTTCAAACTCTGAAAAACTAGCATTGCTACTAATTTACTGCTACATTTGACTATAGTAAGACACATCAAGCCTTTGTCATACCTAGGTTTGGAGTGCTCGTAAAGCTGATTGTCATGAGTTCACCATTGTGCGCGTAGTTACCCTTAGGCTTCACCCAAAAATATTGGGATGCATTTAACCATAAGCTTCATTGAGCGCAAACATTTATCTATCATTTCCAAAGGATATGATGGTGTTAATGGGCCGGTAGCATCAACCACCATCTGGTTGGCCATGTTGTTGAACTGCCTTGGAGTTAATAGTCTTCTTTATATTATCAGCCGGTTTCTCATTGGCCGCTTCGATACTTTCCAATGTTTCAACAACTTCCTTCATTGATGGCCTAATTTTGGGGTTTGTTTGTATGCATTTGAGAGAAAGTTGAGCTATTTGTGAAGCTAAGTTGGGTGGATACTTGCCTTCCAACTTTGGATCCATATTGCTTCTCGATTTTGCTCTATTTAACAGGTTTGATTTGAGCCAGTCACATAAGGACTTTGACTTACTCAGGCGTATTATCCCATTTATCCCCTTACCTGTTAATATCTCCAACAAAACAATCCCAAATCCATACACATCACTTTTCACGGACAAATGGCCTGTTTGATTGGCAACAAATAATTAATTTAGTGTCTCACCAACACCATGCTTTCGAAATATGTTTAAGAACGGGTTAAGAGGAAATTTGTAGTGCAGAAGTTACCTGTGGCAATATATTCTGGAGCGGCATAGCCGCATGTTCCCATAACTCGTGTTGATACATGAGTGTGATCATCAGAAGGACCAGATTTAGCCATGCCAAAGTCTGATAACTTGGCTGTGTATGCCTATTGTAAACCAAAAGATTAGACATATTTTCTTCCATTACCAAGAATACTTTAATAGATGGATATCTTTAATTGAGAAATAATTAACTTTTGTCTTCTATTATTTCTCAAAATGAGCAAAATGTGCTCATGGGATACTCAATACCCAAAAGATGAAATGAAACTTACCTTGTCAAGTAGTATATTTGAGGACTTGAAATCTCTGTATATAATTGTCTTCTCCGAGTGAAGAAAATTTAGTCCCCTGGCTGCTCCAATCATTACTTTCAGCCTTCTGTCCCATGAAAGTGGCTGAACATTTGAACCTCCTGCAGAGTAAAATAACATCAGGGAAAATACACACAACACAGAAAAATGGGAGTTTTGTGGATGTCCTAGTAAAGTATTCAACAATGTATGAGCTCTTACTTCCACATAGGTGGTTATGCAAGCTACCGCGAGGCATAAATTCATACACCAGAAATAGCTTATCATCCTCACGCCCAAATCCCAACAGCTTTACAAGGTTGGGATGAGAAAGCCTTCCTAAGAAATTCACCTCTGACTGTTCGCCACCCCACCCCCCCCAAATTGAAACATCAATATAAATAGAAGCCCCAACATACCAACACAAGGTGTGGATGTGAATGTGATTGTCTAAAATTTAAAGTTTAACTCATGGTGCAATAGTGCCAATATACCTGCCATTCCTGATATCCTTGCATGCTGTCAGATTTCAATATCTTGATGGCAATAGTCAAACCCTCACCTTTTTTTGATTCTGATCCCTCCTTATTAATCAAACCCTTGAATACTTTACCAAACCCGCCCTCTCCTACCACATTTTCAGCACGAAAATTTCTAGTAGCTGATTTCAGTTCTGCCCAAGTAAAAACTTTCAAGTTGGCAGCATCCAAGATCTGCCCATGAGGAAACTCCTCCTCTTGTCTTACTCGAGAGGCCAGGCTATTCTCAGAGCCCCAGAAGGATGTACTTGTATTATTGCCTGTTGAGTGATTATTACTACTACTGAATAGTCTGCTATTTCCTCCAGAGTTGTTGCTACGCCCAACAGATGTTGAATTGCCATTCCTTATCAATCTTAAGTTGCTTAGACCAGAAGAAAACAGAATACTCCCTGTGACATTGCAACACCAAGAGAGACACAGTTTGTCATGTTATGCAATAAATGATGCTAAGATGTTAAAGTGCTAAACATTTCATGATGCAATAATAATATAATGAACTGCAGCTAATAGCAAGGAATGTCTCCTAACTTCTAAATTACATGGTCAAAGAATTGAGGATTGATTCCCTGCCGTGATCCCGATGTTCAAATTATTAACTAATGAAGTGCTGATATTTTAAAATGAATGTATATTCTGGTTTCTGACACGCGCAACACCACAACAACACATGTAGTTACATCAATCACTTCCATTTTCTTAAATTATTATCGGATATGTGTTACTATATATTAGTGTTTGCAAACCATTCCTTTGACTTTCTGTGCTTGATTCGTTGAAATTATATTTAAAAGTAATGGTGAATTTGAAATCAAACTTCCAGATCATGAAGAGTAGAGCATGTTTGGTTTTGCGGTGGGATTGTTAAAATTACGGTGAGCCACAGCGATTTTGGCAAAATTTGTACTTTATAGCTTCAACAAAATCACAGTGTTACCATAATTTTGTCAAATTCACGGCTCATCCACACATACAAGTGGAAGGCCAGCAAGGCCAAAACATGTTCTCTCTTTCTCCTCAAGTCAAGAATATGTGATTTCAAACATAAGATAAATAGTTTCTATGATTTCAAACATAAAATTGTGGACATGTTGGTTCAATTACCTGATTGATTGTTGTTGTCAGGGACAGTACTGGAGTTGGGATGATCGGCTGAGGATTGAAGGCTTGTAGTCAAGCAGTTCCCCATTTAGTTGTTTGTTTTGCCTTTTATTGAACAATGATATTGCTTGCTAGCATCCCATGCTAACAGAAAACTAGAGGAAGAAAAGCAAGAGAGAAATGTTGAAAGGCCTACCTGAAGTGATTTTATATTGTATTGTATTATAATAATGACAGTGAAAAGAGTACCTACAAGGAAAAAAATACTTGTCACGTGTACATTCAATTGTGGAGAATGACGTAGTGAGAATACGAAATTGTACTTGTAGGTGCAATGACAAGGAAGCTTCCTAGAATACTCCAAGTAAATGCAATTCTAATCATGTGGGGATCATTCACTCTTTGGTGTTCGCCAATATCATCCTTAGTTTTGCTTCTTGATTTCATTAGTAAACATGCATGTTTTAATCTCGCTGAACTTAGAAGAATTACGGTGAACCGTTGTGATTTTACAAAAGTTATATTTTGTAGCTTCAACAAAATGCATAATATGGGAGTATCAAACAAATGAGTGTCTTAATTGTCAATAGAATGAAGATATATTTTGGTCTTTCACAATTTTTTAACGATCCAATTTAGTTTATGATAAAAACAAAACTCAAATTAGTCCATGACATTTTCATATTCGAGACAAATTAAACATTTTATTATAATTTGTTCTGATAGGGACTAATTTGAGTTTATTTTTATCAGTCACTAAAGTGGACCGTTAGAAAATTACAATGGATCATCACTCTGATTAATTTTCAATTTTATGGTTGTTGACTAAATTTTTATTTTTATTTTGGTCTAGAGTTGTTGACTAAATTTAATTAGAAACTTAACGATGAAGATTTAGAAACCAAACAAAATTTGATATAGTATTCACAAACAACACGAAATTTGATATTGCTGATGATCATATTATCCAACCTATAATTATTGAGTACTTTTATTTTTGAGTAATTATTAATTTGAGTACTAACTATAGGAAAATGAAATATATTTTAATGTCTAATAGTTTAAGTGAATATATGTGTTTATTCTATAACATCTTAAAATTTTAAGAGAGACAACAAAAACAGCACATAAAGCACAGCGTGCAAGTTTTGTCCTTTTTTATTATTTACTGTTTGTTTTATTTTAACTAACACTCAAATTCTTCAACCATAATTAATTACGAAAGATGCTAGTATTTTATAATTTCATTTACTTTCATTATTTCTGAAATGTTTTAATATTTTACAAATAGTTATTTATTTTCATATTTCAGTTGTATCCATGTAATACGAGAATTTAATATAATACATAATGTGAAATTTAATTTGAAAAATGGGGCAGAAAGACACTCGTCATGACATCCTTACTTTTGAATTATTTTGTGAATAAGAGCAGAAAATTTACAGAAAATGAATGGAATTAAAATTCTAGAACTAGATAATAACAAAAGGGTGCCCGTGAGTTTAACTCAATTGGTTTAAACTCCAAGCACTAAAAAAAAAGATAATAACAAAAGGCAAAATTATTTTAGACATAAAACACATAATTAATTGAGTTGCATTACATCATACATTACGACAGTTTGGTGCACTTTGTCAAAAATATTAGCCGACATTTTAAGATTTTTATTTTATTTATTTGAAAAGAAATCTGTGATAAGGGACAGTCTTCTAGACCATCAATCCACCATCAGCAGCAGTCAGTTACCATTGTTAGGAACAAAAGTCAGCAAAACATAAACAAACAAAGCAAACAAACAATAGCAACAAGCCAGCCAGTGTACGGACAAATTTTATATTGTTACTTTCACTGAGTTTATTTGATTTTGGCCTACTAGTATACTAGAAGGGAGATAACTTAAATTTCTTTACAAGTGTATTTGAAGTTCTAAAGTCTTTCTCTGATTTGAATTGAGGTATCATCTATTTAGCCTAAGTTTTCAAATGAAATTCTTTTATTTGTTATAAAAACACTTCGTTAATGAACTTTAGGTTCGATTTTAATTTTACATGTATATAATAATAGATCTATTTGCTTAAGATTATTAAATCTAAACTAAACATTTTTACAAATTCATTTTTATTTTTTAGCTATGTTTGTGTATGGGCTTTTTTAAAAGTTATTGTCAGAAAAATAATTTTTATGCTGAAAATGAAAATTAATTTGAATAACTATTGAGGACAAAATAGTTTTAATAGAAGAGATAGAAACATCAAATCCCTGTTTTATAATTTAAAATAGACAAAAAATAACACACTTTTCTTAAAAATCTAAAAAAACAATCTATAAATTATTATTATCTTGAAAACAATCTCTAAACTATTTATATCATAATGATTTAGCTCTAGGAATTCAACAATGTTAAATCTCTTAAGAGCTTTGCCAACATTGCGGTCTTACCCGATTTGAGAGATTAGTTTCTAGAATAGCGCGCAGAAGATATTTGATCCACACAAAAAAAATGATTTTTCAAAATTTTATCACATCCCAAAAGAATATTATTATTTTTATATAAAAAAATAGAACACACAAAAATAACTAAACTATCAAAAATGAGTTTTTTTTTAATAAACTTAAACAAACAAGCCTAATATGTAATTATCCTTTCACAAGAAGAAATATTTAATTAGAATTCAAAATATTTAGTTCTTATAAAGTTACTATTTTATAAGTTTATTTTAAACTTGAATTTCATTTTAGTCGTATTTAACGCCATTACAAAAAAAAAATGTTTTTATTTAATCCAGTTAAGAATACAAAATAGTTTCTATGATAATGAAGGAATATAAAATAGTGTAAAAGGAAAATAGACACAAATTAAATAAAATGTTTGAAGGAACTAAACTCTTGTTTTTTTTTGAGAGATTGAAGGAACTAAACTTAAAAGTCATAATTTGAAAGAGTACGATTTCTTCTTAATATTCACACGCTCACGTGATATTCTTAGTCAAAAATTATCTTTCAAATTTCTAATCCAATATACCCTCTTTGGTCTCCTACTTACTCAACATTTTTCATTAAAAATTCACGGGTAAAGACAAACTTTACAAATTACTAGTATTCTCCTAAGGCGCTGTCTAGGGTGGGAGACCTTGATAGGTCTCCTACCGTGAGCAAGTTAAAGCAAATTTTATTAGCCGTTGGATTATGAATGTCTATGGATCTTATTGTATGCTGTCAACACTCAATACTATTTTATTTCATCGACACTTTCTCTCTCCTTCCACCTGCAACCTCCGTCACCACCACACTGCATTGATTTGCAGAAAGGCAGAAACCCGTTTTATTGAACAATTCCTATTCACCCAAAAAACATGGAACAATTACAAGAACCAAACATTCCAAAGCAAATTGATAGCAAAATTCATCTAATTTAGTCGCAATTCCAAAGCAAATTAATAGCAAAATTCATCTAATTTAGTCGCAATTTGCAGATATTTAATGTTTTCAGACTTGATTTTAGAAACCCACTTTTATTGTAGAATCTGTAGTTTAAAAAATGGTCATTGGGGAATTAGATTATGTTTGCTTGGTTTTGTTCATCTCATTATCCATTTCGCTTGAGGTTCTAAAATGGACATATATAAAGTTGCAACGAGAACTGAAAAAAAGGAACATGCAAGAACAAACTTTTTTTTTTCTTATAGATTTGTGGCTTTTAAGTTAGCTGATTTTTTCCTGTCCCATGGTGCCGGAAAAACCTTCCGATCGGTGTGGATAGAGATGGAACAGGTACAGTAACATAGAGAATAAAGAAGGATTTAAAACTATTGAGATAAGTTCAAGTGCATCATAGATACTCATAGGTCATCAACATCCATCCGTTAAAGGTACTCTCTCACGGTGGGAGACCTATCAAGCTCTCCCACCCAAGACTGAGCCTTCTCCTAAATGATAAGAAAGAAAGTTTCCCGGTTGCTCCTTGAGGTTATGAGCTTAATCTTTACCAACTAAACAAACATGTGTTGGCTATGTAAAAGTTATTTATTTAGTCTATTTGAATGAATCTGAATCTATACATGATATGAAGAAAATATTACAGTTCTTATACAATGAAGTAGAACAATTTGCATGTCCTTCCCAAAAAAAAACTGCATGATATAACTTCTATAAAATGTAAATATCTGAATAGAAGAAAAATTTACAATATGGAAATAGCCATGTTTGAAGTAATTTAATTTACCCCGTGAAATGTTTACTGCACCCTATGTGACACGGATTAAAAGAATAACCATGACAAACACACACGTCATTACAAACATCACAAGCCATGTTAAGCAAGAAGTCTTGGAACTCTCCGAGTATATTGTGTTTGCTCGCACGTTGACACGACCTGTGCTTGCCAAGCTATGCTCAATGGCCTCTTCAGTAGAATCAAGTATCTGCAAGCAAGCCATCATTCATTGGGTTAATTAACACCTCATAAGAGATATTTCATATGATATGATTCTATAAGAAACATATTTTACTGATTGTATTGACCACCATCGCAAGGTATTAACACCATCCACAATCCCTCATTGGCAAAATGAGATACATTTTGCACAATCAACTCATTACTCATACAACCAATAACCAGTTAGAGGAGAGATTGAAACTGAGAATCAGACCTTTTCAGTATTTTTCACAGACTGGCTCATCATGAGACTACTCTCTTTGAGTTGTTTTGCCAACACAACCATCTCATCTGTCAAATCATCTTGAAGCTTTCTGAGGAGTATAAGTTTCAACAAAGAAGTGAAAAAATTGAGAGAACAATGAAAAAACAATTCATAGAGAGCAAACACCAATAACAATTAGCTATCTAATACATTTTTGCATATAATTCAATAGCAACTACGAGAGTATAGGTATCAAAATATAATGATTCAGAAACGTTCTGAAACAAGTCAATGATGAATAAAATCAAGTTCCAAATAAAGCACCCTAGTAGTTCAACACTATTCAGTAACATTTGGTGACTGGTTAGTTGCCAACATATAATAACCCAATGATTGACCAAAAAAATGCTTTAAATTTCTGAATGCAAATATACTTTTGTTGTTTTTAAGAAATTTGCATAGGAACCTGAGGTTTTTAGGTTATGGACACTTCATTGCAGTAATACTGACTCATCATAACACAAACATCAAGTGTACCTGTGCTTTTCAATATGTGCATGTCCTGCAGCATCCAGTTTAACAGATGATAAGTGATCAGTCTCAGCAGGCTCATGTGTTCTATCTTCAGTACTTGAGGCAGCTCTGTCCAATGAATCAGATGAGTAACAGTAAAACAGCCTACAAGATACAAGTAGCAGTGAAAAAGGTTAACATTAACTTACACAGGCCTTCTTCGCAGCCCAGAAGAAGGCGACATCGGCATTTTATCCTCAATTTCAGAAGGGTTTTCTTTAACATTTCTTTCAGTGTCCTCAGATACTTCTATGTCAGACTGAAAATTTAAATGGTTATATGACAATCACTAAGTGTGCCTATTTAGCCAAAACTAAAATGGAATATATAAAAAGGAAACAATGGAGGAAATTTCATTGCCTTATGATGCATTCCAATCAAATACCAATAATTCAAGCCATTAAATATTTTATATACACTCTTCACATACTATAACTAATGCAATGTGATGTTCTGTTCTCCATCATATAACAAATCATTAAGGTTTGATTGGTTGAGTAGGTGTGCAAAAAATGATGGAGTTAAAACGTATTTGAGCCAGTCATTACAAACACACGAGCAATAGAGCTGAGAAATAGAGTAAGAAAAGGAAGCTTCAAAGGTTTAGAGAATCCTCACAGAAAAGAGAGAGAGAAATCTCCTTCGAGGGGTTTCCTCTTCAACAATGGATTTCCCGTTCTACAACTAAGCTTAATGGTCAGTTCTGCAATACCAATAATCTAGAATCCTGTTCTATCGCCCTTTCCTCCAAATTCATGCTAAAAATCCTTGCTGTTATCATTTTAAACCATAACCACCAAATAGTTTCAACTGCGCTAATCCATATAACTAATCTAATTGTTTTGCCTCAAATTTGTTGGTTTTCTTTTGTACTTCTCTCCTGAGACCTATCAAAATGAGCATATTTATATTTGCCATTCTTTAATGTTTGTCATACCAAGCAGATTTGAAGTTTTATCATTAAGTTTCCACCCTACCACTAACACCTGCTTAACCAAGCAGACCTCAGAGGCTCAGACTTAATTTATGCAATCTGCGCACCTTTCAGTTAGTACAAAGTTTTTATTTTAGAAAGTATGTATTTGAAATTCATATATTGCAAATATATAAACAAATACTAACTTACAACGCCTTTTTTGGCTGAAAAGGACATGGCTGGCTATAGATTTTTTTTTGTTACTATACACGACTTGGAGCAAGCTATGATAGGGGATACAACAATCATGTTGTGAAATAAATACTAGTTAAGATATTTATTGATGAAAATGGGGCTTATTTATTTACAATCCTATTAAAGAAATTGTTTGCCATCCTACCTCATCCCCCCCTGCCCCCCGTTCTTTGTCCAACGCATTGATACAATCCTAATTTTATACCACGTGGTAACTGCATTAATCTGTTTTTACTTTTAACAAACAAGTATAAACAAATAAAATTAACATTTTGTGATATCCAGTAGATTTCAAATACTCAAATTCCATCCTTTTGTTAATGAAATTTCCCATTATATTGATGCAAAAAGGAACCTCAAATGTTTATGTCAGTTGCTCTAATGATCCCTTTGCATTTCAATATCTCTAAAGATACAATAGCGAACAAATACATACCACATGAACCAATTTTGAAGCAATGGCTTCAATCTTCTCTGAATAATCGTTCAACATAGCCTTTGAGATCCTGCATGACCAATCAATCATACACAAACATCAATAAATGCAGATACTCAGTAGAGAAACATATAGCAGGAATATAACATCTTTAGATCATGGGTTACCAATTAAGAAGAGAGAAGAAATAAACTGATTATGTAATCATTACGCATGCAAGATCTTCTCAAAGAATTAAAAACAAGGAACAGTACAACTTATGTTCACTGAGAGACATGTTCAAAGAGAACTCGTTGTAAATAAAGGAGTCCATAATATATATACCACAGTCTTCTAAAACCTTTAAGTATGGTTTTAATATTAGTACTATTGGTGCGATAGGATTTTATGTTACCTATTTTGGTCAGCTGAGCTTACACTAATTTATCTAAACTTGTTCTTCACTTGGAACTTATTATATAGAAATTTTGAATTAGGTTTCTATATTACAGCAGTTATTCAAAATCCTATATTTAATGAAATCTTTTCATTTTCCATCTAATCCCTAAAATTTCACCAGGTATTAATTCTTAATATTTACATGCTTAAACCCAAACAATGCTCATTCATGAAAAAAATCTTATCCTCTTTGAAAGTACAGGACCTTGAAATACACGGAGCTTGATCGGTTGCCAAAGGCGTTACTCAAACCTTATTAAGTTTTTCCAAAGCCCAGTGGCAAATCTGGACAGGCCTCGACAACAAACTACATGTGAAGAATAGATTTCTAAATGGAGATTTGAAGGAAGAAGCTTAAATGGTACAGTGTTAGAAGGCCAGCAAAAACTCTTATTGACCTTGATCAAAAGCTTGAGGGGAACAAGATGCATGACTCATTGGCCTGGTATTTTGTTTGCAGTGAGTTTAGCTAGCCAGATCATAGATTCGCCAATGAAGAACATCTTAACACAATATATGTAATGGAATTTTAGAAAAATTCAAATGTCCAAGCCAAATATCATTTCTTCAACAAAAAAGCGCACAGCAGACCATTGAGGCCTACTTGAATGCCGACTGTACAAGACCTATCATGAATAGGAAGTCTACATGAGGTTAGTGCGCATGGTTTTAGTTAAATGGAAAAGCATAAAACAAAATGTGGTAGCTAGGAGCAGTATGGATGTGGAACATATAGATACATCTCATGGAATATGTGAGATGTTATGTCTCAAAAGAATTCTTGACAAATCATGGGATGCCTATAAATATGTGGATGTTGGCAGAAATTTAATAAAGGAAAAGATAGATGATGAAGCTACTTGTATGCCATTTATTCCAACTGTACAACGAGAGGCAAATATGAATATCCAGACCAAAAGACTATTCCTAGCTAATTTTGAAATTCTTGAGGGTGTAGAAGCATCTTAGGAATTAATGATTAGTTCTTTAGGATTTGATTGTGTGCCTACTTTTTGAATTTAGATTTTGATAAGATTGTTTCTTCTCCCTTACTTTACTCCTTTATATTTTGAATTTTTAACAGGTTGGTTATATCTTTCAAACCAGCTCTGGCTATAAGTCCTTCTTTATATGGCTCTCAATGATGAGTAAGGGAATAAGTAATTTTCTTTTGAAACTTGCATAAAATTAGGAGTAAGAATTGACAGCTTTAAAGATGGCAGACTATATAGAAACACTAAAGCTCTGTGGTCTCCCATATAATTCCTAGATATTTATGTACACGAGAATGTAAATAAAGAGACTTACTACCTTGGCAAGCCTTCTGGAGTCTTCTCTTCAGCCAATTGTTCCAGTTGTTCACGCAAAGTAGCAACATACTGCAGAGTCAACAAATTAGTAAGATTTTCTTTTCAAGAGTTAATCAAATGATTAAATCAATAGAACATTACTTCAATAAAATTAGCAAATAAATTATAGTCACTTGAGACCAACATAAACCTAAAATAAGGCAATTTGGTGCTATAAAGAAACTGCCGTAATGGGGTCCAAAATCAAAGGGTCGGGTCTATTATGAATCTATTGCAGGCAACTTTGTGTATTTGCAAAAAGGTCGAATTCATAACTCAAACCTGTGACATCCTAACCACACAGCGTAAACTTCAACTATTGTGCCAAGATTCCTCTTCTGACATGATACTGGTTACTCTACAATAAATAGTCAGGGTTTACTTTCAGACTTACATGTACAAGTTTTGCCTGGTTTTGCTGCTGAGGAGCAGCTGCAAGCAATCTCTTCAAGTTTACTTCTGTTTTACTAATTCCCATTCCTGCAATGTTTAGCAATTCCATAAATAATAATTCATATATCAATCATAACCAAGGAAAGAAACAAAAATTGAATATCAGGCTGAAAATATTAATTTCATAAGAGAAAGCGATGTGATAAATGTGATATGTTGATGATGTGATTCGAAAAGTAAAAGGATCAAGTCACCCATTGGTACAACTACATAGATAAAAAAAAAAAAAAAAAAACAATTGAGACTAACAATTGTACAGTGTGTAACGCCCGTATAATTTTCTAGAATATTATACATAACATTGCAACTTGATACTGGATAATTAAACAACAGAGTCGAATTACAGGGAAAATTAAATCCTTGCCTTAAACATAATTGCAAGGTATATTTTATTTTAGGGTGTACATGAACAATAAATTCATCGGTTTACAAAATTGAATCTAAAAAAATTTAGTCCAGTCTACTCTTTAAATGCCAATCCTTAAGCCCGCAACAGCCTTTACCTGTCTAAAAATAAAAAGAATGGGGTGAGACCTACTTGTCTCGGTGGATTCCTACTAAACCATAAGTGCCCTTTAATTCTGTCATTCCTAACATATATATATCAATTTTCAGGTAACACCATAATCCATAAATAATACACGTAAAAGTATAATTGACGTTCAGAACATAATGATCCATGAATAGATAAGGTTGAACAACACAATTATTATCTTGTAAATTTTACGGACAATATTGGATGTGAGACGTATCCAATATTGCCTCCTATGTCGGCAACGTGTTAGATATAATAAATCAATACCCACCGACTCTAATCTCACATTTATTTGTTACTTAACCATGGAAACTGATGGTTTACGAGCACCTTATTTAACTTGTCTCATAAACCTTCAGTCTCATAACTGTGTCATAGGACCATAGCATCTGAACAATTTAGTCAATTATTTTGTATTATACATGACAGAATCATTCCAATTTATATGATTATAATTTCCATATTTTCAATGAAGTAAGAATTCTTCATCAAATTCAATCATGACTTAACTTCACACTTCAAACCGATGAGGAATACTCTTATAAATTACTAACAATACAATCAATTATTCTATTTCATAAGTTTCTACTTTCAAATTATTGTATTCTTCCTATACCACTTAATACTTGGTTTCTCCAACTTGAGTAGCTCCTAAAGTTATTTGTAATTGGGATAAAATAATTGCGTTCATATAATTAACTAATTAGTCTCAAAGACTAATGACTCTAAGTACACTTAAAATTAGACTAAACTATCGTGGCAAATTGACCGTTAGCCTAGGGTCACTAGCTAAATTTGACAGCCCATTACATAAACCTGTACAATAACATGATTAAATCATAAGGAATTTCTTAAGGTAAAAAGGGACCTAAGACTTGATTCTTTAAAACTCATGAATAATGCCACACTTGATTCTTTATTTCCTATTTTCTCATTCTTGAGACATGTCTAACATTATAACAGCTTCAGACCATTGATTGAACAACGGAGGGGAACTAACAACCTAACTAATTAACTGCTGTTATTATTACATTTCGAGAGTTAGTGCTAACTCATGGAGCATTGTCATCGACATTCTTCCTCTCATACATATCAACTAACCATATTTGCTATGTAACATTTGCGGCCTCATAATTGATTTATGGAGAAAACTAACAATCTAACTAATTATTAACCAATAATCATCTAATTCAAGAAGTACTAAACACAACATAAGAATTTCTAGGGGACAAACCTATTTTCCTCATGCATATCTCAACCCATGGTTACTATACAAAAAGTTCAGCTCCTACCTAATCAAATTCAACGAACCCACCTCAAATTAGCTTCCAATAGCTTCAAAAGTGCTCAAGACTCTCCCTTTCCTCCAGCTCCTTGTTCTTCTCCAAGGATTCAGCTTCTAACAACACCCATTATTCATGTTCAATAAATGAAAAATCACACATGTAAGGCTTGAATTCCATGTAATTGAAGAAATTGAAATTGGGTAACAATAGGGTTAGGTTCGGATTTGAGTGGAAGAAAAGAGGGGGAAGAAATTCTTTTCACTTACCTTGCTTCCAATGAGAAATTAAAGAGGAGGATGACACATACAAGCTTCAAGGTGTCAAAAATGAAGAATTTTGGGTGAGAGAGGTTTTTGGGAGAGAAACCGTGAGAGAGCAGATCGCGAGAGGGTCTGAATTTTTTTCTCTCCCTTTTTCGACTACTTCAGCCCATGGTAATTACCATTATGCCATTAGTTGTGAAAATGACCAATATATCCTTTCTTTCCATTAAAATGACTAATAGCATGTTTATGTTTGTTTTAGCTGTGGATTTTTCACTTTAGCTATGGAAAAACACGTTGGAGGAGAAGCTTGTTTTTGCAGCTTCTTTAAATCACGGTGAAAAATGCATAAGGACGTTTAAATGATGCTCCAGCCGTGAATCTAAATACAGGTTAAGTTATCTCTTTTAAGCGCTCAACTCTGTATTGCATCTAGTCTTAGATGTAGAGGTCATTTTAAGATTGTTAGGTATGTCTTAAGAAAATGAGAAGAGATAAAAAGTTCTCAACCGATCTCATCTTGTGAGATGTTTGGAGTAAGTTTTTAGTCTTGGGTTTTATCAATATCTCGATTGGAGATTTAGTTCATGGGCAAAACTCTGAATTCTTCGTAGTATAATAGAAATGACAAATCAATTGAATGTCAAAAATGTCATTTTTTAGATGAATTCTCTTATTGTTGTTAGCATGGTCAATTGAAGATCATTTTGAAATACCTTCCTCAAACCTTTTATCCATGATCTAGGTTGAATCACTTCAGTCTATCGCATGTATCGTGAGGCTAATTAGTATTATGATATGTTAGCCCATTAAACATATTTTTCCTTATATTATTATTTTTTTTAATGCTTTTTCTTCTACTCTAAAACTTGTTAGAATATGGTGCCGGAGGAATTAGTTTGCCTTAGTTAATTTCGTAATTTGATTTTCTTTCTTATATAAAGTATAAAACTCTTAAAAGTTTAAAAGAGACAAAAAAAAAATATATACTTTAGCCTTATAGTTTGACTTTTAAGACATTTACATTTACATTTATCTTCTTAAAAAATTACTATATTTTAGCCTTATATTTTTAAAAGATTTAATACCTTTTTTATCAAAAACAAAAATACTTATTTGTAACCAAAAAAAAAAGCTTTAATAATGCAGACCTTTGTTAATCTTGTATAAGATTGATTATTGAGGGCGAATATAAATAAATCCAAAAAGTGAAACTTGAAGACAAAGTCAGAAATCAATCAACACACGCATACGATACTCGTGTTGATCAAAAACTTGAGCTGAATCTATAATCAGAGAGAGAGAGAGAGAGAGAGAGAGAGAGAGAGAGTTGTTCTAAAAATGTACGTAGATCACGCATTCTCGATTTCCGATGAAGACATGATGATGGAAACATCATACACGGCGAATAACAAACCACCGATCAAGGAGATCGCACTCGCCGTCGCTCTTCTCTTTTTCGGAACCCTAGGTATCATCATCGGTTCTCTCATGGCTTACAATCACGTCGGCGGTGACACTGCTCACGGTAACTTAACATTCACCCTCTTTTACCCTTCAATCCTGGTTCAGAATTAAGTTTGTTTTTACAATTTGAATTGAATGATATATAGGTCTCTTCTTTGCAATACTGGGATCAATCTTGTTCATACCAGGTTTCTACTATACACGGATTGCTTATTATGCTTACAAGGGATACAAAGGCTTCTCTTTCTCAAACATACCTCCTGTATAGTTTTCTCCAGTACCAACCATCCTTATGTATAGATGTTCATCTTCTTTGTTTTATTTCTTCTGCCTTGCGTCTAATCTATACTTACAAATGCTCTGAACAAATATATTTACAAATTATAGCTTTATATTGCTATATAGAATGAAGAATCAATCTTCCTGCTTTGAACTCTTTTTAGTGTTTTTATTACCTGATTATGATGGCCCAATTTGCTTTATAACTCTATAAGGTAATTTCATTATGGAATCCCACCCATTTTCCTTTCCCTGCAGCAAATGCTGTAAAGAATCTTCGGAAGATGCAAAATTTTGAGCGTCTTTTTTCTTATTTGATTTTTTTAATTGTTAAAATTCAAGGAACTCATCAACTACGGGTCAAGTGCAACATCATGTCTTTGAATTGAACACCCAAAAACCTGCATACTACTACTGCATATCGACACTACGAGCACGCGAATCATATTCCCTGGTAAGGATTGAATGTGCACATTTTGTTGAGTTAAGGAATTCATATCAATAGGATCAAATTCAGGACTCAGGAGTATTCTATTAAGACAAATTATTAAATTTATAGCCTATTCACTTTGTCCACTCTGCCAACTACTGGCATCAAAATTATGTTAAGTTGCCTCTCTGACTTATTATAAAGTTGAGGCTAAGGGGTAATAGTATACTATTTTCTTCCATTTGATAGAAGGGCAATGTTTGAGAGACCTATGCACACTTCCTATTCAAATACATCTGCATTGTTTATGTTTGTCGTTTAGTGGTTCATGCAATGTCTGATTAGGCTCCAATTAAAACAAAGGCTGTCTACAATACATCCAGCCACCTCTGTCTCATCAGGTCGGCCTGCAGGGCACTCCCTGTTTCCTTATTCCCAGCAAGTACCTCTAGGGGACCTTATGAGTGCCCCTATGACACTCCTTTTTTTTTTTTTTTGACAACCCCCTATGACACTCTTTAAGAACCTTAAATAGTAAGTTTTTTTTTTGTTGATAATTTATGTAATCGGTTTATTGGAAATTGAAATATTTGACTTTTTTAATAAGACCCATTCACATGTGGCTGGATTTCACACCTGATATGTTTCACCTATGCTTTCCGTCATTTTTTTTATCAACCTCAGCTACAATCTTGCATTGTATCTTTACTAGTATAAAGTATTTTATCACAAGCCACAACCAAACTCGATAAACATTATACAACTATTAAGATCTCTAGCCTCTAATCGAGGCACTCCCCTCATCATTCCTACAATATCATTTGAAGAAAATGTTGATATTAAATTGGTTAAAATGGTACTTGAGACTTGGTGGCCGGTAGTGCATATTTATGCAAAGCAGGAGTGTGATTCACATGTAACAGAGAAAAACTATATAAGCGAAGTTACAAACTGTGTTTGCAGAAGGCTAATGTATGTGGTGGCACTATTCTGAAATTCTTGTGTTTGATACCTGTTTCAGTTATGCTGAAACTGTCTAGGAAACAGAAATTAATCTTAATGAAGTTAACCATGGATAGCTTGAAAACCATGGATATCAATAGTATCAATACCTGCTCATATCATGTTGAGAACAACAAAAGCAATTTTATACAAAAAACGTGCGCAGTATATAGTGGTGGATAGTAACTAGCTGGTTATCCACCCTGCTTTGATCTATGCATTTCATACATGACCACAAAGCATACGCAAACATATCACTCAGCTGATCAATACAAATACGTACACGAATCAGAATTGTTCATGAACTGGCAACAAAATCATATGATAAATGGTTCAAATTAAAATAGGATGTAGTCTTGTAACTATAACTTATATGATAAAATGCTATCGGAATGGGTTCAAATCAACAAATTTTCACTTCTGAAGTGTGAGAGCTTGATCATTAGGCTCTTTGAAAAAAGAAAGGAAAAAAAAATCAGAGGTAATTTTATCATCCAATGTCACCGGAAGCACCAGAACTGTCATCAACATGCAACTTTACGCATTCACCTTGAGGGGAGATTCACATGCAACTTTACGCATTCATCTTGAGGGGAGATTTACTTAACAATCCATGTGATTCTAAATATTAACAAAAGTAATGTCGGTGTGTATGATGTCTACAAAATGAAGGACATTATGAGATTTTCCATTGCATATCACCAACAAGAGTATGATAATTTCTCAAGTGTCAAATCCTTCAAATAAATATTGCAAAAATTTTGATCGATATTTTACAATTTTTTTTTTACATAGAATTAGATATAGAAAATGGATCAATACATTTAGAGTATGTTCTTTTAACCCATTTTTCAACCAACTTCATTATCAGTGTTTATGGACCATTTAACAATAAGTTGGTAGGTTTAAAAGTGTTTATGATATCAAACATGACTAGTTAAACACATTTTCTTCTTCTTATTTTTTAATTCAAGCATAATTTTAAAGATAAATAATCATCAACAATATATAAATAAAGTAATCGATTAATTATTTTCAAGTCAAGATCGAATAATACACATATAAACTTTAATTTTGAGAATGGTGAATTTAGACATATTTGGAAAGAAAATTTCCTTCTTAGACTTGGTTGGGTTTTGATGATAACAAACTCACATCATAAAAGAAGAAAAACTATGGAAGAAAAACTTGGTTGGGTTTTGTAATCTGTATGATAAACTATGGTTGTGTTTTTCAGCCCTATCAAATGTGTGAACAACAATTTTCGATTGCATTAGATTTTTACTATGGCATAATTGACACGTTGCTACAGTAGCGGCTATGTTTATAATTCTTTTGCAACAACTAGCCGATTCCAATAAAATTCGGCAGTTAACTATCGAAGGCATTTGAGTAATTTATTTGTGTTTTTCAACCCTATCAAATGTGTGAACAACAATTTTCAATTGCATTAGATTTTTACTATAGCATAATTGACACGTTGCTATAGTAGCGGCTATGTTTATAATTCTTTTGCAACAACTACTTTTTAATTGGCAATGACTAGTTCTTTTCTTAAATGCATTTCATATATTTTTTTATGAATAAATGCCATTTGAAATATGTGTCTATTCATTGGTAAGACTTTTTGAAAAATAGCATTGCTTCTTAAACATCTTTTCAGGTTCTATAAATTCAATTGAGAATCAAAACATTTTAAAAGACAACAACTTTCGTTATCTCAATTGACATTTTTCAATATCGCTTGATTTCTAAAATTCTCATTCTTAGAAAAACTTTGTTCATTCTTTTTCATACACAAGGACAAGTTTTTCTGAGCACCAAGTCCATATTGTTAAAGTGATATTGATTAAGATAAACATCCATACATTGTTATTCTTCAAATACTTTGTTGTAAAGTTTTTCGCCATTGTTGGTGGGAATTGTTGTAAAAGATAATGGAATGCTATCTTGTTTCTTTATGAAGATTTTTGTTGTAAAAGATAGTGGGTGCTATCTTTGTGTATAGAGAAATATTGTTAGGGGGCCTTGAAATTAAAGTTGCTTTCTAACAAAGATTCTATACATAGTGAATTCATTGGCGGGGTGTGAGCATAAGGTTTAAGGTTTAGAGAGGAACCAGTATATTTTCTTCTTCCCTTACTCCCCCGGAACGCGCGTTAGCAGAAGAGAAGAGAACATAACAGACAGAGTATCTGCAAGCAAAGCAAGAAGAATGAAGAAGCGTGATGCAGTTGTTGTATCTGACGGCATTAAAAAGAAGAAAAGGAAACGGTCTTGTTCTAACTCTCAATCCCAATTCTCAAATCATCCCAACACCCTATTCACTCTATTACTCGCATCTCTCTCAAACTCAAACTCCAACACCAACCAACCCTTCTTCATCAAAAAATGTTTATTCCAGTTTCACCCTTCTCTTCTCCTCTCCAAACCCTCCTCCTTCACACCAATCCTCGCTTTACTTCCAACTCTCCTATCTTCTACACACTCCCCAATCGCACGCCGCGCCGCACATATCACCGGCGCTGCCTCCCTCGTTTCCCTCGAAATCAACCAACAAATCGCTTCGGATTCCGAAACCGTTAAAGGATTAATCTCCTTGTTGGAGAATCCCGATACGAAAGTTTTATCCTCTGCTTCCAATGCCATTTTGGATTTGTCTACCACCGCTTTCGCTCAACATCAACTTGTCAATTTCTTTGCCTTGCACAAACTAATGTAAGCTATAAGTATAAGCTATTTCACTTTATTTTAGGTTTTGTTTAGATTGAATTATTTGAGTCTATAACAAAAGATGAAATGAATTCAAACTGTTTTTATATAAGCTATAACTTGTTTTCATAAACTATCATAGGGAGCTTATAGAAATAAGTTGACAACAGCTTATGGACATGCCATTAGTTGTTTCCATAAGTTTTTCTAAACAGTCTCTCAAGTGTTTATGTAAGTAGGTAAAGTAAATAGGTCAACCCAAACATCTTTTGTTATAGAAATAGCTCATACATAAATACTTATACGATAAGTTTTTAATTAAGTTATGCTATTAGTGCTTAATTAAGCTGTTTATCGAAACAAAGCCCGAACGTGCAATGCTTTTATTTCAAACATGCTGTTTTAATTTATCACTGTATAGGAAAAAGTAAACTATTTAAGTAAAATCTTACAGTTGAAAATCTGCTGTTTTGGATGTATTGAAAATTTCCGTAGGTCTGTGTTTCTTCAGGTTTTTAAGCACGTGGAATCTGTTTGTTTATTGTCTGAGGGAAATCAAAGTTTTCACTCTCTTAAGATTGGGATTAGGGAAGATGAACTATCGGTGGCTTTGCTCGGTGCAATTATTGTTCTTATCAATGCCTGTAATGTTGAGCAACTACATAATATCCCCGAAAGTGTTTCTGAAGCATTCCTGAGCCTTCTAAAAGAGATAAGGGCAAATGCTACTCATCATTTGGTGATTAGAGGTGATGTGAAATCTAATGTAGAAGGATGTGTTTGTAAGAGTAATGTTGGAGTTAGTGATCTTGCCGAAAGCATCTTCAGGCTTTCCATTAATGCTTCACAACTTAGTGTCTCTTTGCCATTTGAAGTGGTCCAAAGAGGTCTTTTTGGTACAAGTGGTTCTTGTTTTGAAGATTTTCTCTCAAATTATTGGGAAGTTTCACCTTTTCTTCTAACAAGGACATCGGAGGATCACAACGTGAATGATATGTTTAGCCCATTTATACAATCTTTGAACTGGAATGGGAGTGTTCCTTCCCTACTTCATTCAATCCTTCAAGATCTCGTGTCTTGTTTTCCCATTGCTTCAGAGGAGCAAAACATCCTCAATTTCCTAAATGAGGTGAAAGATAGACTAGGTTGTCCTATAATCTACCAGCAGGATATACGGGTTGTAAAAACTGAGAGCCAATCCAGAAAAGAGACACATTACTTTCATCCGGAATGCCATAAGGAACCTCTGTATTTTACTAATGAAGATGTCTTAAAGTGCGAGCAAGCTTATAAAGAGGGTTATACTGTTGCTCTGCGTGGTCTCGAGTTTCGATATCAGCGCATTGCTTCTATTGCCGATGCATTAGCACTTATGTTTGGCCAACCTTCAGTAGGTGCTAATTTGTACTTAACACCAGCTAATTCTCAAGGTTTGGCCCGTCACTTTGATGATCACTGTGTATTTGTCTGCCAGATTTTTGGCTCCAAGAAGTGGACAGTATTTTCTCGACCCGGTCAGCTGTTGCCTCACTTATATGATAGTCTCTGTGGTTCCGACGTTGACTGTACAAAAGCTGTAAGAAGAGAGTTCTTTCTCAAGGAGGGTGATGTATTGTATATTCCCAGAGGTTTTTCACATGAGGCTTATACAAATTATGGTGTTGATGATGGTTCTCCTGGATTTTCGTTGCACCTTACACTCAGTATTGAGGTTGAACCTGCTTTTGAGTAAGTAAATGTTAACGTCAAATTTTTTTTTAATGGTTGCTGTAAGCTTTACTTAAGTTTACCATGGTCCCTTTTTTTTTGTTGTCTATTTTCCTTTTCGTATACATTTTAAGTTCTATTACATAAATGCAATCATATTAGGAAGATACACAAATTAAGAAAAAAGGAAAATACATAGTTTTTCATGTTTCATAAACTTTAGACTTTCTGCAACTATGCCATAATTGCATGTGTATGTATTATTCGTAAGTAGAACCGAACTCTAAAGTGAATATTTTTCAATGATTAGGGACTGAGGGAACTATAGGTAGATAAACAATCAGTGTCTATATTTTGTGTAAATTTCATTCTCGCTCAGGATGTTGGGTGCAAGTATGCAAATCAATTGTATAGAACTTTGAATGGGTATTTTGGCCTTTCCTTTCTATCATGTGATTGATAAAGTAGTCATTGAAATGTAAAGATAAAAGAAAAGGAAAATAATTTACAACATTTTTAAGTCGATCTGAATCTTTCATGAAGAATTCCTTGATGAAGAATAATGGATAAAACCTGTGTAAAGAAATCAGCAAAAGCTCAGTCATAGTAGTCAATCTTGGATAGCGGCGCGCAGCGCCCAATCCCAAAAGTGGGATAGCGTATAGCGGTATGCCAAAAAGCGGTCACCGATATTTGATGATTTTTTGGACATATTACACTAATAATACTGTAAAGTATAAACAAAATTCTATTTAATATAAAATTAGATATAACACTCAAATCTCATGAAACATAAATAAACCAAAACACCAAAAAAACAAAGGACATAGGAACAAATAAAAACTCATAAAACAAGAGAAACCATAAAACAAATAATAACAGAGGAAGGAAAAAAAGAACAGAGAAAGAGAGAAGAGATCCCCATGTCGTGTTTATCAGTTGGAAGTTAGAAGAGTGTGTTTTGTGGGGCAGGTGAGAAGAGAGAAAGAGTTGAAAAGTGTTAGGGTTTACAAAATCCCCAAAATGCTCTCAAAAAGGTTTTAAAAATAGGGTCAATTTGAAAATTCCCTTCTAAAATCAGTTGGCACCGCTATTGACTACCCTGAGCTTAGTTCATAACTGGTTTTGTAGATATTTGTGGGTCCCTTCGTTTCACGTTGACGAAAATGCTTTTAATTGCAAAACTATGAATTATGGTTTCAGCATAAAACTTTCACATTTGGTGTGCACACAGGCTAGTAACATGCATTGAGTGTAGTAAATTAGACAGCGTCTGTCCCTGTAGTCAAGCACTTATGTGTAAATCCACTGGAGAAAGGAGACATGCCATGCCAGCAATTGGTCGTTGGATTAAGTGGTCTGTTTCCAGTGCATGTCTTCCATTGACAGTGGATGCTAAACCAATGTGTGGACAGTGGCCGATGTCAAAAATAAGGCTTTTTGTTGCTGAGGATTTTTTAATTTCATGGATTGCTTGAATGTGTTCTGGAAATACTTTCAATTTTCAAAATAGAAAATCAGGAAAAAAAGTACACCGAACATAGGATGGATAATATATATGGAGAATCAGAAAATCCTTTAGAAATATTTTCTGTTAAATTAGTAAATCTTAGTCTTGGAGTTAATATGATATTACAATATCCTACCTATTACTGATTTAGAGGCTAGTATGTAGATATGCCTAGAAAGAAAATGGCCAATTGGTGCCAGTTAGGTCATATTTTAATTCTTACAACATGTGATTTCACAAATGCTCAGATAATATAATTTCAATTGGCTTAAATATATTTTTTGTCCTTGCAAATATATCACTTTTTGGTTTTAGTCTGAAATTATTCATTTAAGTTTTTAATCCTTGCAAATATACAACTTTTTACTTTTGATCCTTGTTATTTTGTTTTAGTTCCTGTTAAATTTGTTTATGTTGGAATTAGTCTCTGTATTATGTGTGTAATATTCATTTTACTTCTTTTGTAGCTCATATAGGGATCAATTTAAACGTAAACAAATATTTCATGGACTACAACAAAATAACAAGGAACAAAAGATAAAAGTGGTTTATTTGCAAGGATTACAAAAAAAATACAGGGACTATAAACAAAAAGTTATATATTTGCAGGGAACAAAAGCATATTTTAATATTTTCAGTTTTTCTTCTCTCGGTGTAAAAATAAATAAGAGATGTTCTGAAAACAAAATTCTGCATTGCTCAGTCGACAATCCTATAGACTCCCACAATGTAGTGACCCAAGGTTTGATTCCCAGTTGGGAGAAGTACCCACATTTAATGCCCAATATGCCTCAAATGGTATTAGTGGAGGGAACCTTTGGGAAACCAAAAAAAAAATATAACTAATCATTACATCTTTGTGTATTCTTTCCTATCTAGTCAAAGCTCGTCTTTTTTGTCCATAATCATGGGCAGACCTCTTGTTCCTTAGCAATTATTTTTCAGATTTTCGTTGATTCCAAGAATTATGAATAAATTTATTTTTTTATTTTTTTCCCTTTAAGTTGTTCTTGTATATAGCTGCTTTAGCACCATATCGAATGATTAAAAAATCATTTGATAGATGTTTCTTGAATCAGAAAACTGAAACTATGCATGTGGAGTGACCCACTCTAAAATCAATTATTAAAAATCAGACAAGTGTGTCTGCAGGACACCGGGCCAAGATTTCAGAGACCCATGTTTATGGAAAGCTTATTCATGGACCAGTTTTTATAGTATTTAACCTACCTCAATTATTACCCTACTGATAAGGATGTGTGTAATATTATCAACCTTTCATCCTCGTGCTGGTTTGTTGTCGTCAAGTCCGCATGAAGAGAGTGAAACTTGGACTTACTATGTTTGGTCATGTTAAGAGAGATATGTTATGACTAGGTTTCTTTTATTTGGGAAGATTATTTATCCATTACGTCTTCCTATAAATTTATCATTTTTATTTTTCTGTTTGATTTTTCTTTTACCTCAATTGTATTTGATTGCTAGATTTATGTTATGTTTGAATTCAATTTCGTAATTGTACTTGCAATTGGGTGAGGCGATTGAAGAGACCTTAAGCACTATAGGGGCGGACAATTTCTTAATGGTGCATCACTGCAAATGAAAGATTGAACTGGCTACATAGAGTTCACAATATTGCAGCACATGTTAAAGAAACTTGTTATCTTTATGGTGATTTAGATATCTGGTTTCGCTCATTCTATATCATTCTAAACACAGGTGGGAAGGAGTAGCTCATTTTGCTCTTCATTGCTGGAATGAAAACCAGAGAAGACCTTGTTATGGTTGCATTAATTCTCTGTCTCAAAAACTTGATCTTGTGTCTGTTAATCTTTTACATGTTGCCATTGGGATTATTTGCACTTCTAATCCTACTTTTCGGAAAGCATGCTTGACTGCTGCAGTTTCCTTGCCGCCAGATGTTCATCACAGGCTTATTCAGAAGCAGAGAACGACTTTTCTCCACTTGATTGATAAAATATGTAATGAATGTAGATTTTCGGAAGTGCTGAGTAACATAGAGGTTGCAATTCAGAAAAATAAAGATCCATTTGAGCAAGTCCGATGGCTTCAGGTTCTTCATATGGAAAAAGAAGCTAGAAGTGGATTCAACACAGAAAAATCTTTCAATATTGAAGATTTATGCTCTCTGTGTGCCAAACACAAGGATAAGTTAGAAGCTGCTTTTCTAAATGTGAAGTCTAGGTTTTGTAGTGAGGTGGTATTTGAGGATGTTGTAACTCGTCACATGATGCTTCTTCAGAAATATAAAAAAACAAGAAGACAATATATTAATGGAATGCTTTCACTTCATGATAAATTGTAATACTGTTTTTTTCTTTTTTTAATTTTATTTCAATTTTTTCTGCTTTGGGGAAGAATTACTGGATCATATTCACCTAGTGGAATGCTTGACATCAGTAGCGTCTTACCGACCAGCTCATCAGTTTTTCTATGTTTCTGTGAACTATATATGGCTTACAAGTTATGTGCCAATGTATTGGTCAAACTAGATGAGCAAAATGAATCATGTAATCAGGTCCAGTGTATAAACAAAACTTTTTTTTTCCTCTTCCCACACACAGGGCATTACATTTTATATATTGGTAAGAACTAGAATACATGTCTGCATATTTCACAAATGAAAATTAAATCTGCAGCCTATGGTTTTGGATGCTTAGGAGTTGGATGAGTTGTTACTCCATGATAATCTGTATGATAGACAAGATCATGAGGACTGTAACTGTTGCCGGTAATTTTTAGTGTTGTGAAATCTGCATTAGCAGGAGTGCTTTCCATTGCCTCATCCGATACCTGCATGTTATGCATTCATGTTATGAAATGGAAGCAATAAGGAAAGGGGCATGGTGGACCTAAATTTCCTTTAGTCAAGGAAATCACTCGTTGAAAGGATATCTGCTGATGAATGAAGATCGTACAACTCGTATTATGATGAAATAGAATATGAGCCATTCGATCTTTAGCAAATGTTTGAGATACATGATTTTTCATGTGCAGTGAATGTAAGGTGTATGAATGCACTAAGGAGGAGCAGTCTTGCATAGGAAATTTGCTTGTTGTAATAGGGGACAAACATACCTTTCACTATTTACTCTTTAAGAAGATAAGTAGGGGACAAACATACCTGAGTTTCATGTAATTCGTGGTTGTGGTCATGTTCAGGAGCGGACATGCTCAACTTCCTTGCTGGTGCAAAATCTAGAGAATAGCTATAGCTTGTGTGTTGGGAGATGGAATACAAAGAGAGTGTGAGAAAGCAGCATAAAAGAAAGATCGAAGAACTCATCATGTGATGAAAATCAGGTTTGCTATCCATAGGGGAAGTTGTTGCTGCTTCAAACATTATATAGAAGAGCATGGGAAGTGCATCAGAAGGAAGTGATGGAGGGAGAGAGAGAGAGAGAGAGAGAGAGAGAGAGAGAGAGAGAGAGAGAGAGAGAGAGAGAGAGAGAGAGAGAGAGAGAGAGAGAGAGAGAGAGAGAGAGAAAGGTGGATGCAATTATTGATCAAGGAGCTGGTAAACATGTTTTGACATGCGTACCCACGGTTCTAGTGGTTATGTTGGACTGTTCTCTCTCTCTCTCTCTGATATTATTATAGTGAAAGAGATCTATTTTGATGCCATACGAAACCATACTGCTACATCATCAACTCATGTCTTGTCCTTAACAATAAAGACTGGCTGTGATATATCATCCTTTGGCTGCTATATCTCAGTGATATCTTACCCTCTCTCAATATCTTTGTATAGTTTCTTATTATCTTCAGACATTTGTTTGTTGCTGTGATTTAGTCAAGGCGTATCCTCTTAGCTCGGAATCTCCCATCCTTTCAACTACTGCATACCTCAATTATATTTCATTTTTAGTTGGAAGAAGTGTTCAGCAACTAACAATTATTTATTAAGGAACTATGAGACATGTTTTGACCAAACTGCACTTGCTATGCTAACTCAATTCTATCTGGTGTAGAAAGGAATATTTGGTTTCCACAATTGATTCAGTGCATCTTTGGATATACAGTAGGTTTGACAAAATCAATGTAATTTTGTTACAAAGTGAAATTTTTGCCACCGTAATTATGTCAAACTCATCGCTGATCCAAATGTGCACTTAGTTTACCTAAAGCAAGTAACTGGATAGTACTAGTGAAGTGACTGCAGAGTTGTTAAATTTGGATGCAGAATCCAATTGTATCCACTTACATATATTCTAGATCTAATATCTCTGCAGCTAGTTTTATACAATGTCAAGAACCAAACTAACCCAAGAGGTCAAGCTAGTGAATGCTTTCAATCATTGAGGGGCTCGCGATTACCAGTGCAAGTAAATCACAATCTTCTATTGACAGTTATGTCTAGATTGAGGTGCAAGATTGGTCATGTTTATGTTTTAAGTTTTTGTCAATGTGCCCCATTTGAATACCAAAAGGGTTTGGGGTAACAAGACATCTCAAATGTTATTAGTTTTTTTTGAGGAAGCTCAAATGTTATTAGTAACAACATGAATGAAATGACATGGGAACAGTTCCACTGATTTGATGGATACATTACATATTAAAGTTGAATCAAAATGGAAGCTCTGAACAAATGTATGATAAGGAAACAAAAACCACCTGTTTTGACCTCCAGTTTTTTTAATTTATGACATTCCATAATTTTTTTGGTGAATTGATAAATTGTTCCTTAAAATGGTAAGAACCAGTAAAAATAGTTGTCTATCTTCTGTGAATTGACAAATATATCCTAAGAGTGTAATACATCCTTCAAAATGACCCTTGTACTAACTATTTTCGTTAAAGACTACGACGTGATAGGTTAAGTGAACAAGTCATACTTCATGTTGATTCCACGTCAATATCATCTCACCGGCAGCTAATGTATCTATGCAATTTAGATAATTTTGGGGGAAATTCGTCGGCAATTGCAATTATATATGGACTAATTACATTATATATGGACTAATTATTGACAAATTAATTTGTGAGATGTATAAATTTTATAAGCAAATTAGCCCCTGGTGATGTGACATTCATGTGTGATCAATATAGGCCACATTTTTAGTTAATGTCTCATGTTATGTCGTAGACTTCAAAGGTAAGAGTTAATGGACAACTATTTTGATTAACACTATATATTTTTGTTTTTTTGAGGGAGCACACTTTATAATTTAAGAGGTGTATTTTGCAGTTTTTAAGTATAAAGGACTATTTTGATTGATGCTTACAATTTTAAAGATGAATTTACCTATTTACTCCATATTGTTTTTAGCAAGGAATGTAACCCTCAATCTAAGGAATGAACACTTTTACACGCCATATCAAGATTGAAAGATGAAACAGAAACATCAAAACATAAATTTGGACAGTTTGGGTCTACACCACATGGATCAAATTAACAGTCGATTACCTAACATGGTCAGAGGATGGGAAAGTGGCAACAACACACGAGCCTTCATGGCCCAAAGTTTGCTAATCAACTAGCAAAATATCAGGATGATCTATCTATCTTATTTCCGTAGGCAAGGGCCATACACTAATAGCAAGATTGATTGATTACTTTCGGACGCTAATAGTAAAACTAGCTGTTTCATTCTCTATAAATAAGAGACAATATTTGTCAAAAAAAAAAAAAACTATAAATAAGAGACAATATTTGTAAAAAAAATAAAAATAAAGAAATAAGAGACAATAAATTTGCATTTGATAACACAATCGCAGATCATGACTCCTTCATACTACCCATTATGGATGACAACAAAATCTGCACTCGCGGGTACTCGAACAAAACCCAATTTGACAGTTTTTTTTCCATTTGATTATATTTGAGTTTTTACCGATTTTAAAATACTGGTATGAGACGGGTAACGAGGGTATATGTATCCATCTTAGATCCATACTCAAACCCGTCCCAAATGTAAAAAATCAATTATTATCCATTTTATACAAATAGAAACTCAAATCCTACATAAATCATTTCACTTATATAGCCAGAGTTTCAGTTTGTCAAACGACACTCACTTCTACGATTTCTATCTCTTCTCCTTCCACATCTTACACCCTCGGTCTCTCTTCTCCATCACCACAATCATTGGTCGTCATCATCTCTTTGTTGTATAATGTATTACAACATTGTGTCTAGAATGAAAAATACTTCTTTTTTTATTTAAATTTTTTTATGCACTGCGACGATACTCGTACCTGTCAGAGACTGAATGAAATTCAGTTTCTAATCCTCGTTGAATATAGGTAGGATAACGAGTAAGTATATGTGAATAAGGTATGGAGACGGGAAAGGTAAAACCCGTCTCTACCCAACCCGAGTAACCACATTCTTAAAAACCTTTACCATAGATAAGGAATCACGTTTCAATCAAAGACAATAGTTATAATAGCCGCTGTCAACTCAACTTCAAAAGCGGTCACATTTCTCATAAAAAATAATAATAACGAAGCTCTAAAATACCGTATAGTATCATCATATATACAATACAAAATGTTGGGGAGGGTTATTTCTTCATATATGCAATGAGCTAGTTAGCATTACTAGCTCGGCACTATTTTGGCTGCCATACCCTTTGCTGCTTACAATGAAAGCATCATTGGTTGGTAGATAGGTGGCTGTGCCGCCAGCTGCTAACAAACCATTCCTGCTATATATCTTTACACTTGATAGATTAAGAATTTAAGCTGGCTCTTGACGTATGATTTTTTTTGGTGTGAACTGGGTCCTCCAGATCTATCTGTTGAGGTTAATGCCTGAAGACGGATAAGATCAATAAGTGGCAAAATTTCACTATATAGTTATATATTTTCTTAATTTTTAATATTTTTGTTGAATGAGCTTTTAATATTATTATTAGTAGTCAATTTGAATGGGCTAATTTAGTTTCTTCGAGAAGAAAAAAAATTATTAGTAGCATGCAGACAGACATTGTCAATCCACTTTTTTTCGAATAAGAAACATAGCTGGTCTTCATCGTAGCAAAAATTTAATTGTAATTTTTGGATTATATTAAAAAAAAAGTATATATTATGATGTAATTCTTTTATCACATTTTCACATCATATTGCTGCATTATATCTTTCAAAATCGTGTAAATCAATTAGGCATTCTCTCAATATAATTTTTTTTCATTTTCATGTCTCGTTAGTCGTTACCTTTACAATTTATCTTTTTTTTTTTTTTTGAAGAATTTTTATCATATTTATTTAAAACCACTCAAATTAGCTATCATATTCTTTTTTATGTAATCAAACAAATTGGTATATATCCCTGTAAGCTTAATTCAGTTGATAAGGACAATGCATAATATATGCAAGGTCCGGGTTCGAACCCCGGACACCGCCAAAAAATAAAAACAAATTGGTGTATTCTCTAAACTACCAATTTTCTTCATTTAACTTTGTACGTGTTTCGGTTTTACAAGAACATACATTGAATAATGATATTTTTGAAATAATAATAATATCAAATATTTTCTTTTTTTTTTTGTATTGAGGAGGAATATAGTAAAATGTCCTTCATTGTGTTAAAAAAAAACGCATCACTTATTTTTTGCTAAATTGAAGCAAAGAGGGTGTAGGTTACTAGGTTAGTATTTTAATTGAATAAATGTATTAATTGTATTTTTATATTTTTTTCATAAACAAAATTAATGATTAAATGGGTTGGTTTGGAGGTGTTGACTTGAGATCTTAGAGTGTGCTTTTCCGCAAGATCTCAAGTTTGATTCTTCTCGGTTCCAATCTATATGAATTAGTTTAACTTCGTAAAAAAAATGATTATTTTCGTCCCGTGAGCATAACTCAAATGATTATTTTCATCCTAAGGTATCTGAGTTCGAACTTCGAATTCTCCACTTATTTACCTTAAATGTAAATTTATAGCTACTAAACTACTTGATAAAAAAATAAATAATTATTTTTGTGAATTGGGACAACTGAGACATATGACCACACATAGTTATGACGGTTCAATGAAAATTTCTACATGATAAACATATTGTGTATGGTTATTAATGACTTAATTGATTATCCGATTTCCTTGACTTAATTCTTTATATTAAAGTGGTCACATATATAAAAAAAAAAAATCTCAATGTGGTTCCTTATGTATTCTGCCATTACATATTTTTTTATTTTTTCTGAAAACTCGGTATTCGATTCAAAGATCGACTAATCCGAGGAGACCAATCCCACCGTCCACTTGCGGGGGTCCCATTCTAAGCCAAAGCAAGCTCTGTATGGACTTGCCCACCAAAATTGACACCAGAGGGAATCGAACCTGAGACCTTGAGACACTATCCTCTCCATCAACTTTTAACTTTAAATGTCTAAGGTGGACCAACGTTTAAGGTGGTCCACCATAACTCTTATTAATTTTTTTAATTTTAAGTGTTTGATCTTCTTTTAAACAGGTAATCGTTGAATCATGTAGCTCTATTATATCCTACAACAAACCACCAAAATCTTTTTTTTTTTCCTTTTCTTCATCTTCTTCATCAATCATACCAAAAAAAAAAATCAACGATTCATTCATAATTCTCCTGATATATCTATCCCAAAAATCAATTACTCATTCTCTCAATTAAAAGAAATCATCCCATTTTCTCATTTATTTTTTACATTTAATAAATTTTTCGTCCCTAAAAATTCAACGAATTTTGATTTTAGTCCCTAAAAAATTAAACATAATGTTTTCGTTCTCGCAAAATTTTTTATTTTGTTTTTGGTCCCTAATGGCCAATTTATGTTATTATGAATGTCAAGATTATGAGTCTTTTATGTTCAAAATGTGTTTGTGTTATGTCCGTTTATTATGTTCAACTTTTGTATGTTCGTATTATGTTAAAAAATGATTATTCTCTACATTGCATTTAAAGATTCGTGAAACTCTCTGACCTCTCTCTCCAAACCAACTTTCTTTCACCTCTCTGATCCACCCTCTCTCCCAATTCCAAACCATTCACTCAAGATGTAAACCTTTGCCGACGGTGGTGCGATGAGTGGTTCCCCCTCTCCGCGTCACCTCTTACCCCGGCAGGGATGTTTAAACACCAAATCTTCTGGTGATTGTGATGTTCTCTATGGTTTCCTTCCCAGTAGCCTTTGACGCGCCGATGAGTTTGAGTGTTGGTTTGAAAATGCGTTTGTGGTTGTTTCACAACCAAATGTGTTGGATCTATTATCCTGGTTGGGTTCGCTTGATCAACTGTTGTTTTTGTGATGTGAGCTTAGTAAGCGTCGGCAAAAGCTTGGTCTTGGTTTTCAAGGATCTGGTTGGTTTAAAGGTTCGTTTGAAACAGCAGTGGCTGCAGCCACGCTATCGTCGTCATTTTCATAGAGGGCTGAATCTATTGATTTGGTTCTGGTTTCGAGTTCAATTAGTTCAATGTTGTTGGTTGAAAATCCTTCAACTTTGGCTTGTATTATATTAAACGTATTATATTATTTGTTCTCCTTCATCGATTCCAACACCACACACTTTTGAATTGCATTTTATAGGATCAGATATGATACCAAACATTTTTGTATTTAAATAACACACCTCATAATCCTAAAACAAGTAAATAAGAAGTGTCTTGCTAAAGAGTACCTCCGAGACACACTTTAAGGATTCCTAATAAATAAATTATTCTTTAAAAAAGTTAAAGATTTCAATTTTCAATGCAATAATTATATAGTTTTTATAAAAAATTTACACTTTAAATGTTTAAAGAGTGTCCGGAGCACCGTTAACATTTCCTAAAAAGAAATGGTAATAAGAATGGGGTGTTGTAATTCCAAAAATGGAAAAAAAATTGAAATGTTGTAAAACTAAAAATGGAAAGTGAAAAAAAAATGAAAGTTAGCTTCTTGTTTTGCCGTAACAGGTAGGAATAAACAAACATTTTAGATTCTTGTCGAGTTGTCGTTTGTTAATGCACATGTTTGTTGCAAGTTGCAAATTACAAGTAGCTGCATAATTATATGATTATTAAAGCATTTGCTTGAGTAGTGGGGATCAGTCTCTTCAATTCCACCCTCTTAGAGTGGCAACATATAGAGAACAAATTAATGCATGCCTTTCAATGTTAACACCATGCAGCAGTTTACCTTTGCCTTAGGTAATACTAGTACCATTCGTTTCATCACATTTTAGCCGTTTCTTGAATAATTGGCTATTGACAATTAGAAACTCTATAATTAATTGATCATTAGTGTGGTCCAACCTCAATAATTACCAATTCTATAACAGCCCGTAATTGAATTAGCCCAAATTTTTATTATAGGGGGGGAGTTTTTGCTTGCTCTGCGAGAGAACAAGATTATTCTTGGGGAAAGTATATTTACCACTGATTAATTTTAAACAAACAAATCATTGTAAAAAATATATATAAACAAACAAATGTTAGGTCATAAGCTAAAATCAACGATGTCCTGGAAGAAATATTTTGTTTCCAAAAAACGAAAAAAAAAGACTTATTATCTACGTCATTTGAAACTGAGAGTTATACATAATTAAGGACGGAAATAGTAAAATCAATGGCAAAGATGTTTCCTGCAACATTAGTTTTTTTTTTGAACAAATAAAAATGGAATATTATAAATAACCAAAAGCGATGCACCCCGCACAAAGTTCATGCAACATTAGCTAAGTAAGGATTTGTTTTAGGAATGTACTGATTTTTTTCTCTCTTCAGTTTGGGTCTATGTCAACTAAACAGTTGCTACGTCACTGTCACAAAATTTAGACCAATATAATTCTATTATCTATTAATACTATGTAGTTTGAGTCAACATTTGAGGTTAATCTTTCGGTTTTTAAGAAAAAGACCCTTGTAAGATAATATAGTCTGGCTAAGAATTGTGTCATCAAAGAATCAAACTCGGGTTCTCCTAAACAATTTATTTTGTAACTCTAAAATAATTCAAAAGCAGACATTTAAACTTTTTTAAATTTAAATTTTAATAAAATATCACATTTGCTCCATTTTTAACAAGACAAAATATAATATATCAACCACAAAAAGGTTTTACCTAGTAATAATAGTGAACAAATAGAACTCAAAGTTACATACAATACCACAACAAAGAAACCAACAAAGCACATAAGCTAAGTGGTTAAATTAACAGATTCACGCACCAATGATTAAGGTCAAAAGTTAACATTGGACTTTTAGTTTTCAACCATAAAAAAGATTATAACTTAACTTTATAAAAAATATGAACAAATGATACTTTATTTTGTTTGAAACAGCGGTTGTTCTGTTTTCTCCAATTAACCCAAACACAAACAAACTAAATAACATGAAGAGAATTTTTTATTATTATATTATAAATCTACTTTTCATTTAAAATAATGAGACACGTCACGTGGACCTTTGAAATAAAATAGTAAATAATATTATTTTCAAATATTCTTAAAAGTAATTAATATATAATTTACCGATGCATAACTAATTTTTATTTACACAAAAGTTTAGTTGATTTTTCTAAAGTATTTTATATATTTAATATATTAGTTTTTAATCAGATAGAACTTAATAGTGGATAATTGATAATTTAATAATGATTTTGTTTATAAAAAAGGACAAGGTAACTAAAAAAGAATTCATCGTAAAACATGCTTAAGAAAAATTGAAAGGCTACCTTTGTTCATTTGGGCCGATCATAAGGTAAGACATGACGTAGATTGAATATTGAATATATGAAACAAAGGAATAATCATAAGATATGATAGGAAATTAAAATGATTAAAAAACCAAAATTGTCAAATACTATCATGATTAAGAAAAGTTTTCCAAACGGAGTCATAAGTCAAGTCTAACGCATGGTCTTACTTCTCCTCTCCCATTTTATTATATATCATTATTAAATACTCCATTAGTATCATAACCACTCCATATATATATAAATGTAGTAACACTAATATTATTATTATTATTATTTGTTTGTGATGAAAACAACAAGTCGTCAAACAAAACTGATTGAGATTGAATGATCTACAAGACCATGACCAAACCCAACAATAAAATCTGTATTAAATCCACCTTAGCCCTTCCCATAAAACCCCAACTTTCCCAATAATATTTATTTGACTAATTCATACTATCATTTTCCAACACCCTTCTTTTCTACTTTTCTTTCTCTTTTCTCAACCAACTATTGTAGCCATGGAAAGTGATGAAGAATGCAATACAGGTTTATGTCTTGGTCTTGGAATGGGTGCAACAAAGGAGAAGAAGCAGAAATTAGTGAATAAACCTGTGATGCCACCTTGTTTTGACCTAGCTTTTGAGCTTTGTCCAAAAGAAGAAGCTATGAACGTACACAACAACAACAAGGGTGAAAGATTCAATTTGGAGAGACACCAATATTATCAAAATGTAACGTGTAGCACTGATTCTGATAACAACGATAGTAGAAAGAAACTGAGGCTAACAAAGGAGCAATCATCCATGCTTGAGAGCACCTTCAAGCTCCATAACACTCTTAATCCGGTATTCATTCATTCATACCAAACCTTATAACATGTTTTAGCATGTATCACAATCTGTCATATTGTGATTTTGGCAACATTAAAAAATGTTATATATGTAGCTTATCAGATTGAGGTTGTAAAACTTTAATAGACCGAATTATATTATTATTTTTTTAATGGCAAATTGAAAAAAAAAAATTATTGTCTATTTACTATTTCTTTTTTGTTCAACAATAATTAGTTTTTCTATATGACAAGGGTAGAAATGAGTTTATGCGTTAGTTTTGGTTTCATATATATGCAGGTTCAGAAAATAGCACTTGCTGACCAATTGAGTTTAAAGACAAGACAAATTGAGGTTTGGTTTCAGAACAGGAGAGCAAGGTACGTTAGTTAATTTATGGGTCCCTTTTCATTGTTGTCTAGCATTAATTTTTTTTCATATTATCTGGGTTTCGTAACTGAATATATCACCTATTTAATTTTATTTATTTATGTTGTTGACTAAGCTATATGTATATATCGATTGTGGTATACGTACTAGTATTATATATTCAATTTCTAGTATTAGTTTATAAATTCTTGTATTTATTTATTTATTTATTTATATAACACAGGACTAAGCTGAAGCAGATAGAGGTGGATTATGAGTTGTTGAAAAAACATTGTCAAAATCTAAGTGACGAGAACAAAAGATTAAAGAAGGAATTGCAGGAACTCAAAGTTGTTGGACAATTTCCGTTATGCCCTCAACGTTTATCATCAAAACCAGTGGTGACTCATAGTACTATGTGCTCTTCTTGCGAGCAGAAACCGTTGAAGCACAATGAAGATCAGAAGAATAATTTATTAATTGATGGTTAGTTAATTAAATTAGAATTAGAGGTGGGAAATTGATAATGCTTAGATATTAGATTGCTTTGTTACAGAAAGCTAGCAAATAATCAGGAAAAAAAAAATTGAAAACACGTGTATCTCCAATTCCTCACATTAGGTATATGAAATTGGGACGTTGGTTAGACACGTGTAGTTTAATTAATTAATTAATTTATTTATTAGGTGCCTCCCTTATTGATTCAATATATCAAAAATATTAACTCACCATTTCTCTCTTTTATTTTTATTTTTATTTTGATTGGAATTGTTATATTATTTGATTTAATGAAGCTATATATGCCATTTAGTCAGTACAGATAAGGAATAAGTGTTTGGATGGTTGAAATTCAAAGAGATTGATCAAACAATTCCCTAAGTGAGTCCACTAATAATTAGTAACAAGGATTAAATTGTTGGAATAATGAATCTGATCTAGCTATATAGATAGGATTTTGTAATCGATTTGATTCATTTAATTTAATCCATCTCCTATATATTCTGAATAAAAACTAGGTTTCTTGATATCTTTTTTTATTATTAATATGGTGTGTGGGGTCCTAAGGAAGTCCTACCCAAATTTCTCAATACATTTCTTGTTGACGTGTTTTTAATTATAAATGTAGGAGTAAAATTTATAGTATAGGACTTCTCTTCATGGGACCAGGGTGTTAGCTTTAACGTATAACTGATTTATTTTTAATCAACCATTAATTTGAAGAAAAAAACTTACGCGTTTTAAAAAAATAAAAGGATCGGAATGGAAGATTATGATCGCTATATATCTTAATGTTCCACATATCAATTAATTTAACTATAAAAGTACACCACAAACCTGTGTGGCTGTGTGCTTTAGTAATTGAATAATGCCATTCATCATTACCAACCCGCAAGTAGGTTTAATTTGCAGGTCAAAGTAGCAAAGGCAACAACCCATTGAGAGGAATTGCATGGGATGATTGACAAGTCCTAACACCACCCAAGCATTCTCAAGACTTAATTCACACAAGAGTAATTCTAAAATGAAATACTTCATTTAACCGGTAAATCAAAGGTTTTATTAAATAACTTTAAAAGAATGTAAAATAATACTTTAAGTTTTAAAAAATATAAGCAAATATCCCGTGAGCTTAGCTCAGTTTGAAAGGATATTGCATATTATATGTAGAGGCCGGAGTTTGAACCTCAGACACTCCATTTCTCCACAATTAAATTGTGTGAGCTCTAATCACTAGGCTACTAGATGAAGAAAAAAAATATAAGCAAATATAGATGATTAGATTGCATAACTATTACGTTGATAGAAGACGAGAACAACGTAATCAAAAAATACTCACAAATTACCTATAAATGATATCTCTTTATATTGACGGTGAACCTACCTTCTTATGGAGTATGGCTCAAGTGAACTAAAACTTTGTTCGCGAATAAGCTAGTTACTATTTTGATAGGAAATAATATATGAACTAATTTTTTAAGTGCAGGTTAATTAATTATCTGACTATCAAGTCAGCATCTTTGTAAATTGAAAAGAGTGATATGTGTTTTATAGCTTATTTTTGTTTCAAAAGGTATTATACATGTGTTGGATTGGATCCCATATTTCCTACGTTGAAGAAACAACAGTATATTTTGATTAGCTCACACGGAATGAGCTAAAATTCCATCACTTCAAAGGTTACAACCGATTGATGTTTTTTACAAATTTTTAATAGGAAAGAAAGCACTTCCATGATTTACATTGCCCGATTTATTTTCCTACAAAATTAGGGAATTGGATTCCCGGTTGCAACTATGTCACATAGTTACAGCTCGCAACTGTTTGATTTAAATCGACAACTGAGATTATTTCACTACACGAAATAGATGGTGTAATTTGATTCATTCCATCTTAAATAAACAATCGAAATTAACTATATGTGATATTGCATGAATTAGATGACAGGAGATCACAATTCCAAAATTAGTACCGTGGAATTTTTTTCATGTGCTCTCATATTTGTACATAATGTTTTCTTTATCTTGTATTATATTTTAAATTAGAATTATAGTCAAAATAGTGTACATTTAAGGACATAAAATGGAAAATATTTCTTAAACGTGTTTATCAATTTCTAGTTGAATGTCAATAAACAATTTGAACGAAATTCCCAAATATCTTCCTACCAACAAATAAATCATGTTCAGGAGAGCAAAACGTGACAAGGCTCCTTTCTAAGAAATTTATTTTCTTAAAGAAATCGAATTAGGAACCTAGTATGACGACCGTAAAAATAAAAAATAAAAACTAGTAAGGAGGAATTCTCATACAATCTTCTTCTTTTTTTTTGAGGGGATCATACAATCTTCTTAATTACCAGTACTCCCCTGTCTCATGATAAATATCTTACTTTTATTTTGAAGAAAATATCTTACTTGGAATTGTGCATAATTTTTAAGAAAAATAATTAGGTTAGGTTGATTTTAATGATCAAATAAAAAATTTCTTAAAAAAAAAAAGATCAAATAAATTTCATTTACTAATTTTATTTTTTTTGAAAAGAATTTGACCAGCACATTTAACAAGTTTTCTTTCCCATAAACCATGAGAGGTGATACATGAACATTCATATGTGGCAAACCTCTCTATACACCCCTTATGTGCAACATGTTTGACATTAATAAATAATAAATGTTCCATCTGAGAATAAAGAGAATAACAAAACAAAAAAAATGAAAAGGAAATAATGTTTCCCTCACGGTCTCTCTCCTTCGCTGTTTTTTCCCTCCCACCCTTCTCCACTATTCCGACGTCTTCCTCACTGCCTCCGGCCCACGGTCTCGCCGGTCTTCGATCAAGCCACCACCCCAACGTTGAGTCGCGAGATCTTCCGAAGGCGAGAGATTGGCGGTCGGGTAGAAAAAATTATGATAGACCACTTTGAAAATTGGGTGGAAACTATAACATAAATTAAAGTAAAGCAAAATTTAAGTGAAGAGGACAGGACAAAACCATGGAAGCTGACTAACCAGCATATTATACATTTTGAATAAGTATTTTAGATTCAAGATAGAACTTGTGATGGGTAACACTTGTTTACCCATTTCAGATTCAAAAACATTTTTTTGGTCTTACATTTCCTTTTTCGATTTGATTTGGATTTGTGTTCTTTATTATGATTTGGGTAGATGTGAGAGAGAGTCGTGGCAGAAGCCGGCAAGCAAAGAGAGGGACATCGGGGAGAGAGAGAGAGAGAGGTGGATGGAGGAGAGAAAGAAGAGTTCAGAGAAAATGGCACGTGAAATCTCAATTTTACCCCTGCCTTTTAACAAAATTACAAAGCTGCTGTCCACATGGCCAGATGTATAACAGGTGTACAAGGAAACGTGTGTCTATGAATCATTGATCTAAACGATACATAATACTCTCTCCATCGCAAAACATTTTCTAGACATTTGTTTTTTACAACTACAACTCAAATACATCAACATGGCAAGATTAGACGTTCATGAGAGCTATCTTTTCATCGGAATAAAAATTGTGTTCCTTTTATATGTCTTTTTTCTATTTATTTAAATGAAAATATATTAATATTATATTAACTAAATTTTCTAAATAATATTTCTTCTAAAGAAACTTTTTTGCAGATGAACTATTCCATAGTTAAAAAAAATGAAGATATTTGTACCAAAAAAAAAAAAAGAAGTTAAAATAACAGCTATTACAACTATTTGCCTCAAAATTATTCCAACATGATAATGATATCTGTCGGACCCCATTCCCACTGTACAAGATTTTGAGACAAGTTTGTTTTCTTATTTTATTTTTGACAAAGTGCATAACATTGGGATTTCTTCCTTGGCATCTAAGCAAAGTGACCTAATAAAATCTTTAAACATAAAAATTTGACTTTTTTAGGGAAATAAAATTTGACTTTTGTTCATGTTGTAATCTCATTTTTAATTTATATCTCTAATAGTTTCCAGAAAAAAAAATATTATATTACTGAAAGTTACATTGCCTTTTTGTCTATTTCACTATTTTTAACACAATGCTTTTCCTATACGCCATGAAAACAAGACCCACCCTAACGAAGAAAACACGGGATAAGAGCGTCTTTACACAACCATAATAAACAAAGATCGCGGTCACAGGACACCAATCATTTGGTCATCTCTTTCATCAGCATCCACCAACTCCTTTGGCATTGCACTGCAATTTAATAGCATCAGCAAGATTTGTATGTGGGTCATAATGGTGTGAAAGACACCAAGGCTTTATTGAAAATATGATTATGAAAATTCCTAGTTTATATTTCTTGTGGAAGATTATATTTCTTGACTAGTTCTGCTGATAAAAGTTAATTTAACTCTTTGAATTTGACCTTTTCTATCAAACTTAATTTAACTTTTTCTAATTATAGGTTAATCTTGATGCATCTTAATGATATTTTCCATATAAAATCTCAATCCAACAATTCATGTAAAATATATAACCTATAGAGAAAAAGTGAAATAGTTTAAAAAAGCGAATAATTTAAGCACTTTACTAAAATATCATCACACCGATGTGGTGAAATGGGAAATTTATCTAGTATGAATAATTTATGACAAGAGTTTTTTTTTCTTTCTCTTTTACAGTGATAAAAGAGCGTATTTGAAATGATGGTCCTAAAACATGGTCCGCCTGTTAACCCATATGGGTTGGTCAGGTGATAACTTGAAATCTTCGAGGGTGCCCCTATTTCAAGTTCGATTCTCCCGACACCAATTTATGTGGCTAATTTGGTTTAAATTGTAATACACAAGTAATTATGTACGCCTTTTTTGAGAGCAGTCAACTTGTTAGTTTGTGAATGTGATAAAAAAATACTGTAGAAGTAAGTGAAAAGTTATTTTAAAATATTTATGGAATTTATCCGTGTGTGTGTGTGAGAGAGGGAGAGAGAGAGTTTTTTAAGTGATAATAAGAAGAAAAAAAGAACTTAAATATAACAGACATTAGCAAATAGAGAAGGACGGGAAAAATAAAATAGAGATGCAGTCATGACGAGAGAGGCATACCTGATCTCGTAATGGAGTAGATAGAAACAAGATATCGAGTGAGTGTGCGAGAATGAGCCCGATGAAGAGAGGTTGAGGTTACATAAAATGTAAAAACTTATACATCAAAATCTAAACAGGTCAAATCCTACACCCCAAAGCCTGGTTAATTTATATATGCTTTTAACGTACAAGAGACATTTGATGAATAAGCTTATCCAACGGAGTTCCACATCAAACAACCGATGAGATCAAGACCCTTACGGGTGAAATGAAACACAATCCTGCTGAATTCAAGGGGTGGAAATTTAACCATCAATGAAAAAGCCTTATCATGCTATTAGCTATTGTGTTGATTTTTTCATGTTTGAAGAATTGTCATATGATATACAACTAATGGCACACTTTCCATTGTCCTCAATTGCCTTTCGCTTTTTTACTTCTTTCTTTCCCGCACAAAAAGTAAACTCCTTCAAAGAAAGGACTCTTTAAGTCAGTTCCTTGAATTTGTCTGTTGCAAAACCAAAGTGGCATAAATTAGCTCATTCCATGCATCAGGGACCCCAGGAAGACACCAATGGCTGCAGTCCTGCCGCTTTAAGGAGACTTTCCTTCCGCCTGTTATGCTCTTGCCAAAGACAGATGGGTGACCATCCTTGCGGAAATTAGTCAGCTTTGTGACATTTAGTAGCTTAACTGGAACCTTCATTCCCTGGATCACTTCTTCCACTATCTTCATTTTCAAAGGATAGTTATTGAGGATGGACCCATTTAAAACTGGTTCAGTTTCACCGTTGCATGACCCACCTGAGTCCCAGTCTCCACCTCTGTCAAAGGTTCAGCAGCAATATGATATGACTTATGGAGCAATTAGTAGTGGTGTACAATTAGTTTTTTTTCCCTTTCTATTTGAGGAATGATAGCAGTATACTTTTTATTATTTGAAAAGAATGTGCTTGAGAGTATATTGCTACTTGCTAGCATTTCTCTCTTCTACTTTCCTATTCTCCATAATGATGTTGGAATATAAGGTTTTGATTTCGTTTACTAAATTTAGCTGTTCTAAAGTGAAAGGGTGCATTCTAGATAGAAAAGTGTGAAATTATAACTAATGATTTGCAAGTCAACTAAGTGATTTTCAACTTCATGGTTTGCTATATGTGTACTGTGTTTTCACTTTTCATAAAACCTCAGCCATTGATTTCCAGACAATAGTTATAACTGTATTTTCTCGCTAGAGTGCACTCTAGTCTTCACTTAAAAGTAGCTAAATCATTTAAAAATATTACAAAATACGAGACCCTCGGTAGAAGTAAACTGGAAAACGGACAAGGAAGCATCAGAAAAATATCTTAAAAAACATCGATACCTGAAATGAGCAGAAGAATATCCACGATAGTAGACAATCTGCTTCTTTGGATTGATATTATTGTCGATCCATTTTCCCCATGTCTTTATAGCCTTTCTGTATGCCTCAACTCCATCAAATTTTGGATATAGATAATCACCTTCTTTATAGTAATTTATTCTGCAGAAATCATACACAGTATTTAATATAATTATAAAAATTATTCCCATTGTTTATTTTTGATAGACGACTTGTTAATTTTATGGAATGAAAGACAAACCAACACATAGCAGGGAATAAAAACTAATTTGTGAGGGAAAAAAACCAAAATTTAACAAGATAAACATGTTAGACAACAGTGTCAAATCTTGCCTAGTACATATAATCGGTTGATAGAATAGTGTATGCGAACATTCGTTGTTGCCAAGAGAAGTTACAAATATAGGTCAATAGTCTAGTGCAGCAAATATGAATCCTTTTTATTTTTTGACCATGTTAGAATTCAATAAACATGGGGGAGACAAACAAACTCGCACAACCAGTTTCCTGAATTGAATGCACACAATCAAAATATGAAATACGAAATAATTGTATCCTAACCCTCGAGCAGTTTTTCCATGAGCCCACCAGTGCCCGGTGTTGAAGACGAGAATGTCAGCCCTCTTCCAACGGTTGGACGTCTTGTCAATCCGATCTATTGACAATGTAGGATTTGAACTCCCTTGTGCATTCATACGAACTCCCTCCCTCACAAGGAAATGAGATCTCACAAATGACACCGTACAATCATAGTCCTGCTCAAGCGTTCCAAAATCTTAGCATAATGAACAGCAGTGTGCCCATCCAGATTTTATTGTCACAGGGAAATGATGGAGTGCAGCTACCTTAATCATTTTGTAAGCATTTTCATATTTTACATTTCATATAACTACCAAAATACAGACAGTACTTTATAAGTTACGAACTGATAGCTTCAAAGAGAGATGAATTCAATGTCATTTTCTGGGAGAAGAAACGAAATTATATAATAATAATAGCACAAGCTAGATTAAAATTTGCAAACATTTTTTATTCAAGCCCATCAAACCTTGAAAAGACAAACTTACAAAAAAGTGAATAGATTACTGAAAAAATATACCTTTTTCTAAAAGAAAATAATATGAAGTAGTTCATGTAATTGACACTTTTTGCTAAATAACATTTCATTGAAAGAGAAAGAGTGTTTCAAACAAAAAATGATTGAAAAGTAAAAGAAAAAAATTACCTCAAATTTGAAAACAAAGTAGCCTCTTCCTTTAGATATTGTGTGACCATGTATCTCATACATTTTGCTCTTATTGTCCAAGCCTTCACGAAGCACACACAGAATGGACTCGAATTGGTTTCGGTTCATAGAATCTCCTACCAGCATTAGTTGTTTACCTTTCAGTCTTGCCAAAAAGTCCTTGGCACTAAACCTACAGTAATATGTGAAAGAAGTGGACGGAGAAAATGTAAATAACTAACTTTCCAGCAAACTACTAACAGCTGAGAAGCAAAGGGTAGATGTTTGAAAAACACTATTGCATTATGACTCTTTTGCTATTTTTGTCATTTGCTAGACAACAACTTAACTTTTCTCACCATATCAAAAGAAGCTATGCTTGAATCTTTTCATAAATTTACCCACAAGTTTAAAATTGTTTCCACAAATAGAATGGATAATTCCTGAAAAATTGCTGGCAAAACCCAGTAGGTTTTAAAGGAACACAGCTACTAGTTGAACATGCTTTTCAGTTTTCATGGGTATGAGTATGATTCCTGGAGCTCTTCAATTAGAATTAGCTTGAAGCTAAAGTCGTGATACTAAAAATTAATTTAAATCCAAATCCATCTTAATCATTTGACATATAGTTTTCATCAGTCTCCATTTATCAACAGTTACAAGACTATCTACCACTAGTCCAATCTTCCCTCTATAATGCAGCGCTTACATTTATTCTTCATTTCTGTCTAAATAACTTAAGACTAGGGCTGGAAATGAGCCGAGTCGAATCGAACCTATCTGAGCTCGACTCGTTAAGAATTGGCTCGGTCCGAACCTCGATTTGAGCTTGACACAAACTTTTTTTTCAGCTTGAGTTCGGCTCGTTTAAAGTTCACGAACAGTTTGGTTCGGCTCATTAGGTTCAATTCGTTTGTTCAAAACACATAACTTTAGGTATGGAAATAAGTAAAGTCACTTGAACCACGTAACTCAAAAGTCAAAGAATTTAAATTTTTTACCCATAAAATATATTGGAATTTATACCAATTTTTATTGGACTGGACAAGACTATTATTACACATAGTAATTGACACCGGTATGCAACCACCAAATTCAGTTTTTCTTTCTTGTGTCATATGTTTCTCTTCTTATTGATAATCATGTCCTCCATTTTTCATGCATGTTCCTATGCGAGACTATTTTAGTTTTGAAATTCTAAAAAACTACAACAACATTGTGCATGGTGTCGTCTATCAATTTTAATGTGGCTAATGTTTATCCTATTATTGCTAAGTGTTTGTCTTAGTTTGTAAAGTACTATATATACGATCGATCAATTATCTATAAATTTTAAAATATTTTTTCAAGTGTTACATATATATATATATAATCGAGTCATCTCGTGAAACAAACGAGTCGAACTACATATAGCTCAAGTTCAGCTCAATTAGTTGACGAACTTAATTTTCAGCTCAAGTTCGGCTCATTTGGTTCATGAACCAAGTTCAACGAACCAATTAACGAATCAAATTACGAACTTTAATCGAATTGGTTCGGTTCATTGACAGCCCTACTTAAGACGGTATTTAACTTCTTTTCCATTACAAGTGCTACCATGACTTTCTGCATAGTACTTATACTTACAATTTCGAGTTTCTAATCAAAATCTTGTCCTGTGACCACTCATTATTATCATGATAACATTTAGACCTTTTCCCAACATTGAACTCAAGGCTCTAATAGATTATTTAACAGCCTTCTATAATGCATTCAAATCTTAACAATGACATGTGCAATAACAAGATTTGATTGTCAACAGTTGTATACAAACTATCAAGTTACTCCGCTCTCAGAAATAAACCTGAATCAAACCAAGCCGCACCTATAAATCATATGCAGTAACGCAATTTAAGAAATAGTAACATGTTGAGGCCCTAAATCAAACCAAATTAAATAAAGAATCTTATTTAGTTATAACTAATCAATCATAAACAGCTACATGCAAATAGCCGGAAAATACGGTAGAAAGAGAGATTGACCTTGGAAGATCACATCCATGAGGTTTCCAGCGCCATTTGGTATAATGAGTATCATTTCTTCCATTGATTTTGCAATCATAAGCCTCGTCAACGTAAGGACAAGAACCTGGTTCATAAATCGGATAATCTTCATCCTCTACCCAAGTTCCATTGTACAAATCGCATTCCTTCAAAGCTAGAACCGCATAATCAACCTCGTCCGTATGAGTATCAGCAACAGATTCAACAGATTCATGATCATCGACAGTAACGGTGGTGGAGGATTGTTGCGGTGGTGGCGGAGAGAGAGAAGGTTTGAGTTGGAGATAGAGATCTGTGTGAGGAGAGAGAGGAGTGGTTGTTGTGTTGAAGAAGAAGAGGAATGAGAAGAGGAAAATAGAGAGAAAGAACAATGCGAGGAAGAAAAGGGTCGCGACAGTGTGACGGTTATTGTGGAAAATCATTTTCACTCATGTTATGTTGGTTGCTTTGCGACCTGGATTTGGAAACATGATAAACTAGATCTTACACGTGAGATGCACGGACCAATTATTATATGTACTTCATGTCACATTTAATTTTTATCAATAAAAGAAATGACCAATGTCTTTAGTCTTTAGCCCTAATAATACCAAGAGACAAAATAAAGCAAATGTGTAAGTTATGTTTGTTCTAAATCTTATTAAGATCTTAGTCTTATTATCTTTTTAACCAAAATATCTTAGTCTCGTAAGGCAACTTTTATTTCAACGAGCATCTTTAATGAATATAATCTAAGTAACTCATTTTAGATAGTATATCTTTTATTTAAGGGTTTTGTTAACTAGTGTCTTAAGGGTAATGGTTAAGGATGTCAAAAATATTTTTTTTTATTAAAAACAACAACTTTTTAACTTTTATAAAGTTAAACATTCAACTTTTCATCAATTTTCGACGCATAATTTATATATTAATCTTCTTAACTAATTAGCATTTCTCTTTATTTAATGGGATGTAGTCTTGATAAACGCGATCAGGAAACTTCTTGACACACCTCATGATTGTGCAAACTAACCATCCCATAAAGCATATGTTGTTTGACGGGTTATGTTCAGAAGAATGACAAAATGTTGTTTTGACTGGATCTATTTAGCCTTAACCTTCACAATTGCTTGTAATCAACTTAGACCTAATCGATCCTTTTCAAATATTAATTGCCTTGAAGGTGTCTTAAAATGTTCCCGCTCGCCATTGAATCTCGGAAATCGCATGCCTCCCACTTAGTCAAAGGGCTAACAGCTTTGAATCGAAAAGATTTGTTCATAAGCCATTAAAATAACTAATGTACGGTTCAAACAATTTCAAGCGAGTCTGGTCAACATAAACCTACTTTTGTGAGGCCTCTTTTCCATTAAAGGTTGAAAGAGATAACAAAAGAAACATATAGAATCACACTCATGAAACGAAACAACTTTTGAAAACCCAAATAAACTCCCACGAAGTAAGATGAATTTGCGAATGAGCAGGAGAAAGGTGTGCCATCAAAGAGAAGGACCAAACCCAAGTTCACGAAAATAGCTTCATACATCATGAACCCCACTTTAGGGGATAAATTACAAATTCGAACATCCTGATCTAGGCAATGCAACCTCCCAATAACCAGAGGATCCAACCTCTATGTAATCCAAGACCTTGAATTTTTTATTAAGATTAAGTGCAAAGGGCGAAGACGCAAGACTTCCTTGACTATCTAAGGATATTTAATGACATTATAAGGTAAATCTTGACTTCCCTAAATGGACTACCATGCTTTCTTCATTCTTATATTCCTGCAGAAACTAGAGCAAAATGACTTAGCCAAACTCTTAACTTCACGCATGGCTTGTCACTCTACCCCCACTCAAGGAATCTCACAAAACAATCAGCGATAAACTCAACAAGCCATCGTTGTAACCTCTCCTCCTTTCTCAGATCACTCATTACCCTCGAGGGTAAATAAAAATAAAGAGGGAAGAAGAGCAACATACCTTAGGTCAAAAATAACAACAATTTCTCCATAAGATAGAACATGTACGCTTGAAAGGTTCAAGAAAGAAGAAAGAAAAAACAAAAGCTCACTTAGAAGGGAAGACCCTCCCTTATATACAATATGTAAGAAATATGGAAAAGCTGATACATTCTTCTTAAATTGACAGATTACATATTGACATAGATCAAACGATCCCAACATTAGCCAAAAACAAGCGCGACCTCAAATATCACATCTTCATTAAACGTCCTTTAACGAGTGTCCTCACACACCATACAAAACGACAACCCAAGATACATGATTAACTGACATAGTCATTACGCATGAAATCTAAGGCTCTTTTGAAATGAAAAGACACGTCCCTTGACATCACCAAGACCTCCTTGTTCTAATAACATTCTACTCATGGGTAAACATAAAATTGAGACTCGGTCACACTCAAACGTGATCATCATATGGAACACAACCCTGGCAAAATAACTACCAGAAGTTAATCGTCAACTTCAGAGCACTAAAAAATGTAAGTCTTCTACTAGTGTAACGAGCGGAAAATTTATAAATAGAGCAATCCACTACAAAATCATGTACACACTCTTATTTCAAGAAAATCCTTAAAACATCTTGAGATCATTGACTTTGAGAGTTGAAGTGTTTTTGTTGGTACATCCCACACTGATGAAGAACCACCGTCAACCACCACATCAACTTAATAGCACCCGTTTTGGCCGTCACTCCATCCGTTCATTTTAAGTGTTTCTTTTAAAGAAAAAAATTGTTTCAGTTTAACTGTCACTTTCAAAGTTCAATGAAACATTAAATTTTATTTTACCAATATTACCTTTAATTATTTATTGCGAAGAGAAAAATACATGAAATGAGATAATAAATGAATAATGCTAGAAAAAGTATAAATTATTATATAAAATACAGTAACATTTATTGATTGTTTTGATTTATTTAAAATATCAAAAAGTGACAATTAGAAAGCAACAAACTCAATATCTCTTTTGTTTTACGGGAAGAACAGTAGATCTACTATTTTATTGTAACAGTTCATTTGGAGGATCTTTACTTCTCATTTCTTAACATAAAACATATGTACAGTGAGTAAAACATAAACATAGATGTACAATTTTTTGAACAATATTTTTTTTTTGTAAAGGCTATTTACCCAATTCTATGGGGCTTTGGAAGTCTGAAACGATGATAATTGACGGATGCCGGCTATAGTGTTTTTGTAAATTCAGTTAAACTGCACATACAAATAATTAACTTTTAAGTATTTGCCCATAATTAAACTTGGCGTGATCCTAAGCTCAACTATCTAATCATCGATAGAGTGTAATTTTGTCTTTCTTTTTTCATGTTTTCTTTTAGCTTTCTTCTTGATAAAAAGAAAAAGGATCAAATAGATAATTGGTGGCATTTATCATGGGAAATGTTAATCCTTTTTCACTATGGGAAATGTGAATTTGAACCCTTAATATATTAATAAAAATATTGAATGGTTGAGATTGTCCACTTGCAACCCATTGGTGACTTTTTGTTTTAAAGATTTCACAAAAAATTTGACCCCACATGATAAGGTTTAATGATATTTTATTTTATGGATTATTAGCACAATAATGGACAACGGGCTTATTAGTAAAACGAAAATCACAAAGCCCAAACTAAAACATTATATTGGAACCCCTGCCTACATGTTTCTGATTCCGAAAAAACCAAAACATTAAGTATTATTTGGTAAGGTCAGTAAATTAACTTATAACTTATAACGGATAGCTTATATGTTCGTATGTCCAAAAAAGTTTTGTTTGGTAAATGTCTTATTGTCAGGAGCTTATAGCGTATTTCACGAGCTTATTTTCCAGACGCTATTTCACGAATTTTTAATAAATGAATACTGTAAATATGTTTTCCTTAAAAAAAAAGATATATAGTTTGTGTTGTACTATTATTACGTTCAGTTTTTTTAAAAGATTCACATTCAATTTTTTTTTATAGAAAAGTTTAATTTTTGGTGACATATAGAAGAGTTACGTTTACTTCTTTTTATGTTTAACTTTTATTAAGTATAAAAAACTGAAATAAAATAATATTAAAATAAGATTTTAGAAAATAAAAATTATTTTAACAATGAAAAAACTCGTAAATTAATCCCTTACCATAAAAAAAAAGTTAGATATCAACAACAAAAAAAAAATTCCGTGATAAATCATTTACGTGTAAATAGGTGAGGTGCATATATGATTTAATAAAAACAGGGGTGTACTAGTAAACTTGTTAATACTATTAAATATTAACCTTTTGAATCATTGAAAAAAACAAACAAAATAAAAGCAACTTATTTGAGTGCCACATGGAGGTAAAAAGTAACCTTTCTTATGGTGGGAAAAGATTAAGCCTTCCCATGGTAAATGCCACTAGATAATTACCCTTTAAAAGTGTAAGTTTTATCAATTATCCCTTAACATTAACAAAACTTCAATTACCCCTTTAAAATTGCACAACGTTAATCAATTTACTCCTTCCGTCAAATTCTTATGTTAGTCAACATTACGTTTTGCAAAATGCCCCCCGAACTTGATTTTTTTTTTTCTTCTTATACTTGACTCAAAAGATATTAAAGACAAACAATTAAAATAATGGTTGATATCCTTGTAAAAAATATATAATTATAATATTTTTCAGCTTAGCTACATTTTTAAATTGATATGCATTAGTTTGTCAGCAAAATTAGAAACTTCAGGGGGTATTTGCAAGTATAAATTTTAAGTCAAGTATAAGAAAAAAATATACAAATTTCAAGTTCGGGGCCATTTTGCACATAAGTGCAAAACTTTAGGGGGGTATTTGCAAAACATGATGTTAACTAACAGAAGAATTTGACTGAACGAGTAAATTGATTAAGGTTGTGCAATTTCATGGGGTAATTGAAATTTTGTTAACTTCAGGGGGTAAATTGATTAACGTTGTGCAATTTTTGGAAAATAATGAGAAAATGGGATGATTTTTTAAATGGGATGATTTTTTGAGTAAATTGCTTGACGCACAGAGAATATTGAATTTACAAGAAAATATATTGATTCAAATTTTATATTAAATTAAATGTTTATACATAACTATTTTTTTTTATTTCATAAAATGTAATTGTATTCTCAAAAGTGTTTTATAAATTAATTAATCAAATTATATTTTATCATCACTCTCACACTAACCTATATATAGGCATTGTATCTCTTATTAGCGCTGACCTCTTCACCTTTTTATTTGCACCTTTTCAAAGTGGGAAGGGGGGGTGCGAATAGTTGGATAAGAAGATAGGAAGATGGGCAAGTAAGCTTCCCGTTTTAACAGAAATGGCCGGCTTTAATGTAGTATCAACTGTCGTTTCATAGCCACGGCAATTCCATTGAGTTAACCTATCATCCCAGGTTGTCTCTGTTTGTCACATGAAAGAAGGAGGTTATTACTATACACTTTTTTAAAACATTATTTACATGCGTCAGCATCAACATTACATTGATATGGGTGAAATTAAACTTAAATTCTTCAAATAATTTTTAAAATTTAGATGATTGAAAAAGAGACCATACTCATTTACAAAACTGATAGAAACTTTTTTTTAACTTAATATCTTGTACGCGCAATTAATCTTACGAATCGAGTATGATTGCAATAAAAGATAAAATTCTCCTTCAAAAGATATAAGATATTATAGTTGTATCTTCAGAGTTAGATTCAAAACCAAGACATTTAATTAAGCTCAAAGAAATTTCGTAGTATCTTATCTCATCTAAATACTTTTGATAAATTGATGGATACTTCCCTAAAAAAAAAGATAAATTGATGGATACTTTCCATCAATAATATATTTAAAAATATACATGTGTCTGTGTGTAGGAATTATATATGAAAGCCACAAGTATGTAAGAACATACACTTAAATAAACTCTAATAAGCCAAGAAGACGTGTTTGGAAAGCAAAACGTCGATTGATGAAATTAAATTCAATGCATGCAATGTTACAGTCAAAACAACCCATTTAATTCCCCTGCAAACTCCTTTTTTTCTCTCAATAAGTGTCAGCTTTTCAAGCATGGTCCTTAATTCGAGCATCACGTGGTAAAGCCATAGCTACCCCCCCATATTGAACAAGAATTTTCTCTAATCTATCGGATATTAGAGGAGAGGACCTTTTTGTTAACTAGGTTGCAACAAATTCTAAGGAACGGAATGTTGCACTTTTCACTCCTTAATTCACTCACCATTTATGTTCAAAATTCCATTTGGTTAAAATAATAGTATTACTGTTACTATTATTTTGTCACCATAGAATTGAAGTGAATTAATGAGGTTTGGTGAAATTTCTGACCAAAGAGATGTGATGTATCAAATTCAAAGTCTTTTACTGCATATATCCGAGGTACCATAGTTAATGTCCCATTCTTATAACACTCTCTCTTTCCCTCACTAACAATATAAATCAATTCCTTTTGCTTCCTCTACCTCCTTCTTGTTCATCTCTTTATTTTCTTTGCCACCAATATTCACTATTTGACTCAAACATTTCTAGGTGTTATATTATATATCTTTTAAATAAGTTTAGATTGTGATGATGAAATTACAAGAAGTGATACTCGTGATATGCATTTTGTTTTGGGCTTGTATTGGGTCAACTACAGTGGCAAGGAAAACAGTTTTTGTTGGAAATTTGTTTGATGGAGCAAAGAAGAAGAACAGTAGTAGTGTGGCAGTACTTGATGATGATGTTCACAAATGCAACAACAAAAGAAAACACTTGTCTTCTTGCTACAACAACACGTCATCATCAGAGGACAAAAGGGTCGTTCCTACAGGTCCAAATCCACTACACAACAGGTAGTAAAGTCGTCAAACATTTTTCAACAAGCAAGACATCATGGAATTGACATGGACAACATACATGCTCTCTCTTCCATTAAGTAATATAGGAGTATGTAATATAGTTAAGCTGATTTAGTGTGTTTGAATTAACAGTTAGTTAGGCAGAATCTCATTGTATCATTATGATTTTGCCATAAGCTATACTTTGGACTTTTTGAGTTTCAACAAAATCATATTAGCTAAGTGCTACCTTAATTTTGTGAAACTCAACGTGTGATTCTAAATACACACTTAATTTTTGGAAGAAATGTGTGCATTTTCTTTTAATATATTTACTTAATTTGTATCTTGTCCTTTGAATTTTCCCCATTTTATTTTATTTTATTTTTGACTTATTCCTCTATATTATTTTGTAAAATGTAAATGAATTATTATTACTAAAAGGTTGGTATGATTGATAGCTACGTTGAAATTGTTTTCTTTTATTAGGCAATTGAAACAGCCTTGTATATATGCAATTAAATGATGTATCCATTTTCATGTATATGCTTTGTGTTTGAGCTCCACCCAGTATGGGCCAAAAAGTTGATATATTTTTCCCCTTTTCATAAATAAAAACATAGCACATAATTTAAAATTTGTATGGAAAGGCGTGAAGAATTATGAGAGAATGACATAATAGAACTAAGAGGAGGGGTCACGTACATTTTGGGTGAGGGGTGTTGATGTGATTCATAGGTTAAAAAAAGAAATAAGGTGGTTGTGATATGATCCATAAACCTGCATTGTTAATCAAGAAACGGCATTAAATGTGTGTCGGATAGGGGGAGAAGAAATGAATGTCATCACTGCCATGCTAGCTGCAAATATTAATTAGAAAGGGTAAGGTTAACACTCAATGCATACTATATATTTATAAATAAAATTTTATTTGCTTTTGTCTTTGTCTCCCTGTTTGTATCCCAGCAAAACCTACTTTTTGACATGAACCATGGTGCTTTGCCATTCTTGTTTACGGTCCCTTTCTCACATTGTATATCTCGAGGTTATGTTCTGTACATATAGTAAATTTTTATTTCTATATTCCCTTTTGGCAATTCAACAGAGTCAAATAAAATAAAATACTATTTGAAAAAAAAAGGAATGGCATGGGGGAGAGAGAATAGTCAATGTGGGATGGGGAAAGTATTGTTTGTTTGATTCTTCCTTTTGTTTTTGTCTTTCACTCTCAATCTTTTGGCACACTTTGATGATCGTTTTTATGGAAGGTTCGGACATATGAGAGGGGAAGGGATAACTAGAAAGTTGTGATGAGAAATTGGGAATGAATGATTCGGTTACTAGTCCATTACGATTAAATATTTAATGATACTCTATGTATAGGATTCATTTCAAACAAAAAAAAAAATACTATATGACTCATGTCAAATCTTTGGTGGTTCAAAGATTTTACTATTAAAAGAATAATTTTAATGATCTATGTTCATATCAAAATATCCATAAATTTATTATTAGAGTATTTGTCTAACAAATCCAAACAAGTTTTTATAGAATAATATATTTAATACATTAAAAAGTGATACACTGTCCTAATGCTACCCGATTTTGTTAGAAAGTTAAGTGCACTAACAAAATCATCCGTCAAAAAAATAAATGTTAAATGAACATATCGCTGAATAATGCATTACAACATTGTTGTCGGGGTTAGAAAAAACTTGTTTTTTTATTAAAAATTTGATTCATTGCGGATACGGGGATGAGGCAGTGATACTTGAAACCATCGAAGACGGAAATGATATTTAATTTCTCATCCTCATTAGATGTAAGTATGATAACTTGTAAGGATATAGGAATCAGGGGACATGACAATGAAGGTGAAATTGTATATAAGTTTTGAAGTTATGTGTTTGTATGAGATTAGTGTTTCAAAGCTGAAAAAAGAAAAATCAAAATTCATTTTCTTCCTCTTACTATGAATCATTTTTTTTCCTCAAACCCTACGGTAAACTTTTTTTTGTAGTGTAAACCATAATTATTTCCCCAACCATAATAATTTTCCTTAAAAATTCATCAATTCGGAAATTTGTGAGAAATTTTAAGTTTGCAAAAAAACCCAAAAACTTGTTATACCAAAGAAGGTGAACTTGAAACTATCTTACACTCCAATCCTTACTTTACTTGACATTTTCCTCATCTACTTACTACATATCCAACAAGAACTACTTTAGGTCCTATATTTCACTTGATTTGGAGTAAGAGCTAAAGAATTGAATGAGGTTTTGAAGCAAGAGGAAAATAAATAATTAATAATAAATGGGTGAGTGGTGAATGTTGTGGGGGGAAGATGGTGAGAGGTGTCAATGGAGAAGGGTTGAAGATGGTTTTTTTTAGCTGTTAAAGTTGTTTTATTGAAAAATTGTTGCTAGGTTGATGATGATACACACTAGCAGCCTCATAAATCACAATCTTGCGATTTTGGCCCTCTAAGTGACGTGGGTGTCACATATACACTGAGTTGGTCAAAATTGGTCTGGGGCTAAAAGTGCAAACTGAGATAAACATAGGAGGCTAATTTGTGGCTAATTTGTTATTATTTTTTATAGGGAGCAAAACTGCAAGATTGTGATACTTAGGGGGCCAAAGCTACAATTAAGCCAAAAAGATAATATTGTAAGTGAACGAAAAAACTTAAAAAACTATTAGGACAAATATATAACTTAGACAAGGGACACAGATTCAAAATTGCCAAATTTATGCCAATAAGAGTTGATTTTCATACACACATATATACACATAGTGAATAATCTATTCTTGGTTTGAGCCTTCAAACATTTAACTTCTTTCTTTGAACTTCAAGGTTACAACTCCTATTTGACATAAAAATTTGGATCCATGATCTTCAAATATATTGGTGCTTTTACATTATTATAACGTAGAATCACTAGCCACAGGAGTTTGTAAAACCTCAGATATGACTTCCCAAGAATGATTCTCATCGTCCATTACGCGCCTTCGATCAAGGAAAGCTGGCCTCATTGGTGTTGTAACCATGTCAATTTTAAATGTTAACAATGCTACAATCTGTGACATAGCAGGTCTTAAATCTGGATGTGGCTGAAGGCATAAAAAGGCCACATGGAATGCTTGCATAACATCTTTTTCTACATATCCTTTTTCTATCAGCTTTGGATCTATAAGTTCCATTACCATTGACTTCTCATAAAGTTTCCATGCCTAAATATGAAGATTCACAGAAACATTAATCTCCAAGCTTCTTATAAGATATAAATCGGTTCAAATTATAATTAAAGTTACTTTAGAAATGAAGATGAGAAATTACATATTCTGGTAGGTACTGCATATCTGATGGTAAAGTGAGATCTGTGTTTCTTCTGCAGCTGATGATTTCAAGCAAAAGAACTCCAAAACTATAGATGTCTGCCTTTTCAGATAATTCTCCTCTAATTGCATATTCAGGAGCTGTATAACCTCTAACCATAAGAGACAAAAAGAGATAAAGATCAATAAAAAATTTGAAGTGACACGGACACTGAGCACGACACTCACATGTCTAAAATAAATTATTTTAATGTAATCTTATGTGTCGGTGTCTGAATCGTGTCAATTGAATACAGGACTTACAATGTTCCGGCAAACTGAGTGCTAAGGTAAGCTTGGTCTTCAGGGAAGAACCTAGCTAGTCCAAAATCTCCAATCCTCGGCTGAAACTTTTCGTCAAGAAGAATGTTGCTTGCTTTAATATCTCGGTGAACAATTCTTACATGTGAATCCTCGTGAAGGTATTGCAATCCTCGCGCTACTCCAAGAATAATTTGGAATCTGGTGCTCCAATTAAGAAATTCATCACTCTTCCCTGATCACAAAGAAACATCAAGCGTAACAGTTATTTAAATTGAACAAACTATATTCAGTTCCTTCATAACTTCAAGGAAAATACTATTTCGGAAGGATACGATGTATAGTATAAAGATATAGAAAGGACATTGGGATATATACCATGTATAAAGAAGTCCAAACTTCTGTTCTTCATGTATTCGTAAACAAGTATTCTTTGAGGTCCATCTGAGCAACATCCGAGAAGGCGAACAAGATTTTTATGCTGGATGCTTGTGATCATTCTAACTTCTGCTAGAAATTCTCTTTCTCCTTGGTGAGATTTGTCAAGAGACAATTTCTTACAAGCAACTAGCCTTCCATCTGCCAACTTTCCCTGTCAAAACACAAGTAGTCCTCAATAAGTACATGAACTTATATGAGCCTTAATTACCAAAGGTACAACTGTAGAAAACTCAATTCCATGTTGGTTTCCCCACGTTATTTGCTGCTTCTTAAATTTGATATTATGTAATATAATAGTAACATTGGTGCATCATGATTAAGAATTTAATCAAAACGAATCTCTTGCGACATATCTATTTGTACATGAATTTTATTTTGAATCTTGATTCATTATAATAAATCACTATCTAAACTTATTGCAGACAACTACTTCTTTGTCAACTTTGGTTTTGCCATTTGATATATATATGACTTGAATCTTGAAGTATCAAGGCTAGCCTTGTAATTTTGTTATGTAACGTGATTATTACTTAAAAATGGCGTACTTTTATTGCAACGTAACTTACGATTCATTCTAAGGTTCCATTCACGGTTTATAAAATCTTCATTTGATAACTACAAAATTGTGTATCAAAGTAAGTATCATTAGATTTAGTACCTATATTATACCTGATAGACAGGGCCAAATCCACCACTTCCAAGAAGATATCTGCGGTGGAAATTCTTGGTGGCTTTTCTCAATGTCTGGAAATCAAAGTAGCTAATTGTCCTAAGATTCCCACTAATGAACTCCATGAATCCTGTATGCATATAGAAACTTCAACACAGATTGATATTTACAATGCTATGGTACATGTATAATGTCAAATATACTTCATAGTTTATGCTTTATTAAAACTACCTGACTGTTGATTAGTTGGGATAATCCTCTTCATCACCTCTTCTGGTAAATTGCCAAGCACAAATAACAGAAATATGGTTATTTTTATCAGCACAACCATGGGCAAAATTAAACAAATTATATATGTTGCTATGTAAGCATTAAATAATATTTTGTATTTAGGCTTGTTTGGATTAACTTTATCCACTGCTTAAACGCTTGAAATGCTGAAGAGCTTATGAAAATAGTTTTTTAGTTTATTTCCATCAACTTTAAGTAAATTTTATGAAAGCAACTTATAGCTTTTATAAAAACAATTTGACTTTACTTTATATTTTGTGGTAAACTTTTTATGATGTTTTATCATATTACCTTGCTTCTGTGTCTGACTAGGTGGTGGAGCTGTCTCCTCCGGTAGTTCTTCTGTTTTGCCACTGCCACGTCTAATACGCTTCCAAAATACAAAGAGAAGAATGAGCAATATGACAAGCACTACGATCCCTCCAAGGAAAAAGTACAAAGCTCCGGAGGCGTGGTGTGGCGAGGAAGAGGATGAGGAGGAAGGAGGTGTCTCTGCCACATTACAAGATTTCATTCATCATTGATCAAAGAACATTTAACATGAACAAACTAATAAAGCTATAAAAATGTGCTTATTACATCATATTCCAATTATTACATTACATTGTATATCATTTGATTAGCAAGGAACAAAAACGAAACCTTGGAGTTGAAGTAATCTACGAGGCATTGTTAGAAGAAAGTATTGTTGTTGAAGTTGAAGTTGAAGTTGAGCCGTCTTGGTCGGTATTGACATAGCCAAATATGAAGGGGTGAAATTCAACAACTGGCAACAGCAACCATTTCCTGATGAGTTTCCTGTTTGATTTTCTACTAAGCAATTTTATGTTGTCGTTAATTGTTATCTTGAAAAACAAAAAATGAAACCATTGGAGAATCATTCTATTTTATTGTATTTTAAGGGTGTTTCATAGAATGGATCGAAACAATGTAATATTGCCGGACGACAATTCTATTGTGGGATGGATACATTTAGAATATTTTGATGCGGTCCAATACAGACATTCTCAAACCTTTTAATATATTTTCCACTAGAATTACTAAGGTAGATCAATTCTTATATAGACACACACAAAAGAAATATTTTTTATTAAAATAATAATAAATGATCTTACATTTTGAGGATATGTGCAACTTTGTGTCTGTACATAAGCACTACATATTTGGTTGTGTGACTATTTAAGTCTTACTCAATTAAGTTATATGTACACGATACACGTACTTAAGTGATTACATAGTTTTAAAATATTTTTTTTCAAAGTCTTAGCTTCGATTTTCTTTGTTGTCAATTTTGGTGAGCTAGTCCATATAAAGTTTTGGTGAGCTATTGCACTGAAAGTTTATGTGGTCTACAACGCACATAAACTTTTATAAATAAGTGTCTTCGGTTCATTTGTTGTAACACACAACAAAAAACTCTAAAAAATCTTCCGAAAGATATGAACACCAAGAGGTTGCTCTGAGTTAGATCGACCTTGCTGCCTTGGCAATATCAGTATGTCAGTTGGCAAGGCAGCAAGATCTAACTCAAAACAATTCTTTTAAAACACCTTACATTTCATCATTATGTTGCAGATTTGATTCCGAAGAGGTTCTTGTGAACTTAATCCAGTTGACTTGTCGATTGAAATATGTTAGTTGGCAGGTCAGCTGGATCAAGTACAAAAACACATCTTCAAACACATTCCCAAAAGTTTCATCACTTCTGTTGTTTTGAGCCATTTAATTATGTTTTGTACCTTTTATTTTATTTTATTTTGCCTATGTTATTTGCCATGAAAACCCTCCAAAAATCAAACTTAAACAGAGTCTGGTGGTGTTCGGATTATACAATCCAAAAATATTTAGAAAGTTTCAGATTATTTGATTGGAAACCTCCCAGACTGTGTGGACTGTGACGTTTCACTCGAGGTTTGGACGATTTGTGGTGTGTTCAATGTATTTTTGATCGGTTGGAGCATTGTAAATGTTTCCTTTGATTGTAGTTACAATCTAGGATAGGTTTATGACTATACATAGTCTTGCATGCTTCAACAAATTCATTCATTCTCCATTTCTCATCCTTACTTTTTCCTTCATTTTTTTAGTTATATAGGAGTGTTTATGATATCATCGTCACTGCTGAGTGTTGATCGCTCATACAACCCATGCAATTGCTTTGTAGTTTATGTGGGGATTGTACGACGGTCAGCAGAGACGTTTGATATCAAATACGAACAATTCTTCATTTTTTTTCTTCAGATTCTAAATTTTGAAAATACCTAACAACCTGTTTCGGATTTTATAATCCGAATAGATGGTATTTTCAGAAAGAAAAAAAATAGGGCGCGCGAGAATAAGATAGGGTGGAAAAAGTAAAGACCCTTAAATTTTCACTTACTGGGCCATAAAAATGGAGGCCCAAAAACAACTGGTTCGTTTTGGCTGAGGCTCTTTTAACCCACACAAAATTGGGTTAGGCCGAGCAAAAGTTAATTTGTTTTAACAAGGGATGAATTGAATATGAACTTTTAAGTTTTCAGTACTTAAAAATTTATATTTAATTCATATTGGTTTAAAAAAATCTAGGTTTTTGTGAGAGATATTGTTGTAATATTCTAAACATGTTTGTAAAAATTCATTTTAAAATGTGAAAAGAATACTGAGTTGATTTTAAAAGAGGTACCAAAAATCATGATCGAAAATATTTGGGGTACCAAAACTTGTTCAAATTTTTTAGACAGACTAAAAATGAAATTTGAGATATTTATAGAAACCCAAAACTTATTTGATCATATATTCTACAAAATAAAATAGTTAAAACAAAATGTACTTCAAGTGTTTACCTCAAAACCTAATAAAATTATAACAAGGAAAAAATGTGACTCACCGAAAGAACCACTCCTTTAAGCTTGCAACACATATTGTTGCACCAGAAGGGTCCTTCTGAAACGATTGCAGAAACCAACAAAAAACGTTAAATAAAAAAGACAAGTTAGGGAAAATGAAAACACACCTCTTGATTAGAACCTTTAAACGCTTGAAATATGATCCTTTAGGAGTTGCTTTGTTTGGACTTTTGGGTTGTTTTGAGTGTTTTGTTTTGTAGAAATTAAGAAGGATCAGTCTTATCGTTATATATTTCCTCTGGTCATATTTATAAGCAAAAAATAATTTTTTGCTTATAAATGTGATCGGATACATTAATGAATCAATGTACCTAAAAATTTATTTTTTGCTTATAAATGTGACCGAAGGAAATACACAACTGCCATGAGTGCTTATGGAAAAAAGGTGTATTTTTTTTTTTGAAAGGTTATTGGGAAATTTTTCACTCCCAGATGACAATTGCCTTTTTTTCAACTATCGTTGGTCAACAACAATTAACTGCCTTCATTCACTTTTAAAATCGATTTAACCGACTTTAAAAGTGTCTTAATGCTGAACCAGCTGTAATTGGCTAAATGATAAATTTCAGAAATGAAAAAAATAATTTTCTTACGGGATTAGCAAATGGACTTAGGCTGCAAGCCCGTTAAGATTTATAAAAAAAATATAAAAACTATAAGTGACTATGAGCTTAGCTTTGCCGCTTAATAACAACATATATAAACATAGAATTTCAAAATTCAATCAACAAAACTAAAGTTTTAGTTATGTGGGTCAGCAAAAATTCATAAAACTTTAAAATTACTTTGATAGTTCATTAAATAAGTCTAAATAGGCATATAATAACCAAAAAAAGAGTAAGAAAATTCATTTTAATCCCTAATAAAAATTTGAGATTCAGTTTGGTTTCTCAATTTTTTTTTCTTTTGTCCTTGTGAAAAAACATCAGGAAAATTTAGTTCTTGCTTAAACCACCTTAAGAAAGGGACAGTTATGTCCATAATAATAATAATTGAAAACAGACAATTTAGTCGCTATATTGTCTAATAAATAAATTTGTTTTTTTGAAAGAGTATAAATAATCTATTTTTGTTGTTTTTCTTCTTTATATTTCAAGCAAATTCATTCAGTAGCTATTATTCAAATAAATATGAATGATACTTGCAATTTAAAAAAAAAAATGTTCATAACATATCCAAAAAATGACGGATTCTCAAAAAATGACGGATTTTCACAGCTAACAGAGATATAGGGGCCATCCCAAACTCCTTCCAAATATATAAAACATACAATCTTCTAAATGTCATCCTTGTACTTAAGAAATATATTTGAACTTTTAATCATCGTGAATATTTTCCTAGTTTGCAATTGATAATATTGAGTGTTTTTCTGTCATAAATGGATTTAAATATACACAATTTCTTGATCGATCTTACATTAAGTTTTTTTTAGAGATACATTAACGGCGCATTTATTTTAAGTTCTATTCGTAGATTTTTGGGAATAAAGCGATAGAAAACGATGGAAATATACATGTCTATATTTGTTACAAGTTTATTAAATTTTATTTTCGAGAATAAAATGTTTTTGTGAATAGAAATTTTTTCCCAAAGAAAATAGTGGGAATAAAGTTCCCATGAAGATAAAAACAAATTTATATGTAATTATCTATTATAATCCCTGTTTTTATGGTTCCCAGTAATATTATAATGTTAAGCAAACATATTTTTTTTAAATACCTTAGAATAAAATTTCCATCTTTATATTCTAAGGAATGTTATTCATAAAAATAAATTTGGTAAACTTGAAACAAACACAACCTAAATATGCACAATTTGTATATATAAATATCATATTAAATACTTGAGGAAAGACTATATGTTGGGGAAGCTTAGTGGAAGATGATTGGACTGTGGAAGTGGATTGCTTCAAATTTGTTGCATGCACATCACGCTAGAGACAAAATTTTAGCTCTACGACGCATACCATTCTATGCATGCTTGACTCGAACAATAATTGAGTCATATATTTCATACTCGTGTGAATCAACAACAATCTAAAAGATAAACATGCACTGCAATCTGGCCTCTCGATATTATATAAAAATACTTAGCTTGCTCCGTCATAAAATAGCTGTTATATTTTTTTAAAAAAAAGTTTGGAAACAATTGTTCAAAAAAACATGAGTTTGATTTTTAAATGAACAACTAAAGTTCAAACAAACTCCAATTTAACATGGCCTCTTTACCATGGAAACCGGAGACTGAACACATAAAAATTGTTATATTTATAATAAAAAGAAGGTCATGAAATGAGTGTTAATCTTTTTTGTGTCATTTTTTTTACAAAAGTTAATCTTTTAGTTTCAATCTAATATCAATTAAATCTTTTAATTATACCATTTGATCATATTCCGTTGAGCAGAAACATTCTCTTTTCATAAAATCAATTATCACTCTCTTTAAATTGTATTTGAGTCGAGTGCAATTATCTTTTAATATTTAGTTGGAGTGTGCATCAATTAAAACTAGAAACACTCTTTTTAGTGCTATCTCTTTTATTAGATAAAATACATAACTATAAAGTAGATTCCACCATTTAATACGAGAACAATTTTCAAATTATAGAAGGTTCTACAAGAATCCACGTTAATTTTACAAAATAAAAGAATGATTATTAAAGTTGTGTTTGCTTCCACGTTGAAAGGGTGCCAAACGCCCGTTCAAGATGAAGCTTCAATTCCGACTTCTTTATTTTCAGGTTGAAACATCTTTTGGAACGCGATATTTTTACCGCAACTATTCCAAACATATACTAAGAAGAGTGTTGAAAAAAAAAGTATCCTTGACAGTTGACACTCAACTCTTAAAACGACACATTATAAAAACGGATGGAGGCGGCCAACTGTGTGGTGAACTAAAGCAAGCCGCAATTCCAAACATGCTGTAAATTAAATGGTAGATAAGACATAAGAGGGTATCACAAAATCAATGATGAGAAGTTTCTATCCACGTATGCGTTTTTTATTTTATTTTTCTCCCTCTTTTTGACAAAGTAGATAATGCCAAACTACAACTTGCTAGTTGCTAGTTACCAAAAAAGAATAAGATCACAACCTGCTATTGTGGAATAGATTGTATCTTTGGTTACAATTTTAAAGGCACCAAATTAATTTTAAAGGTGTAAAATTAATTTTGACATATATATTTTTTTTATCAAAACAAGAAAAATTAAAATGCAAAGCAGGAGGAGACCTAAATCTTATTACAACATATATGTAGGCCAACTATGACCAATCTTTACTGAAACAAATCTATGACCAATCTTTACTAAAACAAATCTATGGTAATAATAAGAGCACAACTCAGATGAAAGCTCCTAAAAACTCAGACATTTATAAGTGCTAACCAAGTCCTCCATTTGTGTTAAATGACTCTACTTAGAAACATAAAGTCCTGTTATCCAATGCCTATGAGATTCCACACAAGCTATTTCATTAGGATGTGGTGATATTGGGATTTTTCTTGGATCTTGTATTTATTCTAGCAGAACTTGCTTCAGCCACAGACTTGGGACTTTTCTGTTTCTTATTCTTCCTGCCACGCTTGACTTTGCCAACTGTTTCAGTGTCACTTAACAAATACCGATCATCACCTGTTTGCATAACAGTGAGGTCTTCAATGTCAGAGTCTTAATTTTGACATATATATTTTTTAATAGAATTGATTCTAACTTGATTATAAGATTTGTAGGTTTTGGCTCCAAACCTAATTTTTATGGTTAAATTTTCTATTTAACTCACTTTCATAATAATACATTGAAACATAAATGATTTTACATTCAGTTTACTTTTAACTAAAATTGATTTTAAAAATAATTCATTTAAAATCAATTTTTATCTCCATATAACCAAAGACACACTCCAACTTGCTAATGAATCCCAAAATAATAATAAAATTTTCATAAGCAAAGGTGAATTTGCATAGGGCAATTAGTTTTCAACTAGTATTTGACATGTTTTTGTTGTGTTGTGTGGGGGTCATTTGGGGTCCAATTCTGTAAGACTAATGAGTCTTCTTAATGGAAGACAGCGGTATTATTGATGGCTGGCAAACTAATGACGATGTAATGTTTTATAAGCTTTCCATGGAATAGAATAGCCCACCTCAACTTGACACCAAGTAGCTAGGAAATTTCCAAATTAAACTATTTCTTTCTTCCTTTCTTCCAAAATCGGTCATTGTTAATATTCCAGTAAGTAAGACGTAATTAATACTAACAAATAAAATTGACTAACTACTACACATTGTAGAAATTGATGTTGATATTTATACAATTATTATTTGTAAAATCATGATGCTTAGCAGTTAGCCCTGTCGTTCTGCTTAATTATTCATTGGTTGGTGAATTCTTTTTTTATTGAGAAACAGAGTTAACAAAGATTGTGATATGTGTCCGCCAAAAATGACCATGTCGGCACGTATAAAAGGACCGAGGTTAAAACATTTAGAAATGTTTTTTTTTTAAAGAAATTATTTTTGATAAAAGTTGGATAAGTAAAAATTGATAGAAATGCTATTTAGAAATGTTATTTGAATAAGTAAAAATTGACAATATATTTGATACCATACATAAATATATATTTTCTATGAGTATTTGGAGAGGAATCAAATATAAAAATATTGTCCTATATAAATAATTTTTTAACTTTTAATAAACTGAATACACTTGTTTCAAATAAAATGGTCATAATTGAATACATTACTTTGATGTTCTCAAAGTATAGATGAATTGGGTTCAAAAGAATAAGGACGGACCTCAAGACTTCTCATTAGGATTAGGCAGGTCTCAAAAATACTAATAAAGATATTTACAAATCTTTCACCAAAAAGGTTATCAGAAAGTCATTTCCAACATCCTTACAAGATATTGACTCAACCTCTTTGTTGAAAACTAAATGCACTACTTCAAAAATAATATTTATGTTTTTTTATTCTTTAAAATCCAAGGAGAAATTAAATACCCTTGTTAACATTTATCTAAAAATTATGCGGTTAGCAACATGATTACTTCAACCAAATAGGAGATTTGGCTCATTAAAAGTGTTCAATATATAAGTGTGAGATAGTGATCATGTCATATATAATCGTGAATTGGATCAAAAATTAAAATGTTTTTGACGGATAATTATTCAAATGTTCGTGTCAAAATCTTTTCTAAGTTATTCTCTTTAGTGTCACAACACCTAACACTACCCATTTTTCCATGTAGAATTCAAACCCGTTTGGAAAGACCTTCCAATTTTTTTTATTACATATTGCAGTATGATTCAAATTCTCTTTTTATATGATATTTATATTAGCTGGCTGTGTTTAAAATATATGTATGATATGATTAAGCAATACAATTCAATAGACTCTTAATTAAATCTTGCCTAATGGATAGGTATCATACCATCCATTACCTTTTTTCACAAGTGTCAAAGAATTCTCCTTCATTTTAAATACAAATTGATCAACTAAAAGTAGGCAATGATGGATCGGAGTGTTTATAGGGTAATTATATTGATAAGAAAAATATTGATCAAAATATGTATATAGAGTAATGAATGTCTTCTAATTTAGCTGGAAGAAAATTCTTCCAAAACCAAAATAAACATGATGTAGTGCTAAATTGATACATAGGAGGGAATTTTGAAACGATTTTCCTCAATTCATTCAATAACTCAGAGCAGGTGGATCCCTATTCTAAGGCTTTGTTTGAGAGTTGAGTTTTGGAGGGGAAGGAAAGGCTTGTGGAGAAGTAAACCCTTGTTTGGGAGTTTTAAAAAAACATGGAAAGGTTTTGGGGGGTTTTGAAGGGCTTCATTTGTCCAATTTTAAAGTTCCCCCAAATTGGGGGGTTATATATACAAATTGACAATTTTGTCCTCATAATAATTCAAAATTCCAATTATAATTTACAAGATAAATTACAAAGTATAACACAATGTATTGATTTTAAGAGAAAAAAATTGTAAAATGGTAAAATTATCACATAAGTCATCCATCTCCTTTCCTTGTTGGTTTCTTTAACTCCCAAACAAGGGAAAGGTTTTCCCTCCTTTCTCCCTTCCCTTCCTTCCCTTCCCTTCCCCTCCTAAGCCTTCCCCTCCCCTCCCCTCAAAACTCGCAAACAAAGCCTAAGTAAAAAGAAATAGCCTCGATTAAGTCCCAATTTACAATACCATACCAAAAGAAGGAAATGGTCTTGGCTAGGAATACGATATTTCACTTCTCATGTAAATTAAGTATGAAACTATGATGCAAGGACATTTTTCAGATTAGATGTGTCCCCGTGTCGGACACGTGTCGTGTTTGACACCGACACGATACCGACACATATAATTACACTGAATTATATGATTTTATCAAATTATTAACGGTGTCGGCGTGTCAATATTCGTATCGTATCCGTGTCAATATCCATGCTTCATAACTTCTCGTTCACAACCAACTTTGCACGAAAGCCACATCTGACTAGCTTACAAAATGATTGAAAATAACAATTTCAAAAGAGGGAAACAATTATTTCATAATTACATTTTTTGTACAAAATTACTACCCAATTTTGGTAGGAAGTTGATTTGGTGAAACAAGAAAATTAAACCAGCTCATACTACATTTCTCTACGTTCCTCAGCCCCCTTTAAATGTATAAACTTCAAAGTCCAATAGGGACTGGGGATTCCTTTTATATTATCGTAATAAACTCAACAACTGTATCCGTTGAATTTTTCCATCTAAAATAATACTTGTTCGTACGTCACGTTGAAATTTACCCTATGTACAACTTGAATGTAATGAGAATAGTTAACAACCAATTAATGAAGCCATTGTTTTTCTTTGCTCAAAATTTAGCTAGGGACCTAACTATCCCATTCTCAACTGCACTTGATGATCAATTAACAACATTTTGGAAAAAAGTCATCTCTCAATATTAAGTGACACACCTTTGTGTATATTTGATTTCATTTCTAGAAGAGTAAAATTGATTCTCATTAATAGTTAGGATTTGAAGTTGTATTCAAAGTAGAATATATAATATACTATGTGATATATTTTAATAGTTTATATCTCACCGTGGTGGTAAATTGTGCTTTGAGTGAGGAGCAGATGACGAGTTTGACCTTTAAAATTTAAAGTAATATTTGTGCAAGGATGTTAAACAATTGACCAATTTCAATTTTATACTCATCTCTTTTTTAATTTGTTTCAACTCTACCACATAATTATGTATAGTTTGCCACTAATACCGTGCACAAGTTTTTTCCCACAAACATTAAGTCTAATCATATCGTATTTGATTCATTGGTATCGATAGAATATATTATTTTAAGAGTCTTGCGAACTAGTGTTTTAAGCATATACTACTTATTAATAATTTTCTTTAATAGTGAAAACAAACTTTTGAATAGGGCAACACCTACCTCACTTATATACTTGAAACTATCAAGAAGACTGATATAACCCATACAGCTGCCATTTGATTTGAAGTTTAGAAGCCAATACTTTTCAGGTGCATGTAGGGAAGAAAAAAATGCTTGTGTAGTACGTTAACCCAAATAATTTGTTCGATAATAACTGTGGGATGAATCATCCCTCATTAGCTGTCATGACCCACATACCCTACACTAAGATAGTCCTTAATTCACCAAAGACAAGACTAGTCAACCCATATCTATACTTCACTCCACACGTTTGCAATATTTTTCTCCAACCACTTCCACCACCTCAAAAATCCAATAGCTCTTCACATTCATAATTGTCTCCTCTTAATATACTCCCTATATATACTTTCACAACTTTGCATGCAATTCATTCCTTACCAAATACACTTCTTTTCCCTTCAAATTAAGTTGCTTGCTATTCACCAACCTAAACACAGGCTTCATCACTAGCTATTTCAAATGACAAATAAAATACTTATTGGCCTTCTTCTCATAACCTTTTTGGTAGAAGCATATGCTGCTAGTAATTTTAATCAATACTTTGATATAACATGGGGTGATGGTCGTGGCAAAATCCTTAATAACGGTCAACTTCTTACTTTGTCTTTGGACAAAGCCTCTGGCTCTGGATTTCGTTCCAAAAATGAGTACTTGTTTGGAAAAATTGACATGCAACTAAAGCTTGTGCCTGGTAATTCTGCTGGCACAGTCACAACATATTATGTAAGTGTCTTTCATTAATTTCCTTATATGTGTTTTTATTAATTAATCTTCGTACACAAACTGCTTAGGATGAATTAAATTGATGGAATATTATGAAATATATATTTACTGAATATTTGTTATTGATTGATGCAGCTATCTTCTCTTGGTGATGCTCATGATGAAATAGATTTTGAATTTTTGGGCAACTTAAGTGGTGATCCTTATATTGTTCATACAAACATTTACGCACAAGGGAAGGGAAATAAAGAACAACAATTCTATTTGTGGTTCGACCCCACCAAGGACTTTCACACTTATTCCATTCTTTGGAATCCTCAAAGCATCATGTATACATACATATATCCCTACCTCGCATTTATTTATAATAATTATAAGGGAAATATGTTAAAAGATTTTTTTTAATTTAATTAAAGTTTTTTTTGTGCTTCTTCAAACAAAAAAAGATATTTTATTGTTTTTGTTTTTCTAAGTGTTTCTAGTTTTAAAGAGTTCTTTTTTTGTGGTGGCTTGGGTTTGAAATCCAGACCTTGCATATCTTATGCATTGTCCATACCAACTGAGTTAAACTCACGATTACAATTTTAAAAAGATTTTAATTATAATCTAATAAGTGTTTTTCTAGTTTTAAATCAATATCCAATGAGAAATTATGATATTGCCACGTAAATTCACTTTTTAAATCATGATTTATAATAACCACATAATATTGAATACTTATTAGAAGTCGATATAAAACTAATTTATACTAGTGACAAATGTCTCATTTCCTCTTTTAAATAGAGATGATATCTTGCTTATCTTCATATTTTAACCGATTTTTTGTGTATTATCATATATATCAGATTTTCTGTGGATGGGACTCCATTAAGGGAATTCAAGAATTTGGAATCAAAAGGTATTCCTTTTCCAAAAAGCCAAGCAATGAGTGTATATTCAAGTCTTTGGGATGCAGATAATTGGGCCACAAGGGGAGGTCTAGTGAAAACAGATTGGTCCCAATCCCCATTCACTGCTTCATATGGAAACTTCAACATTCAAGCTTGTGTTTGGACTTCTTCAGGCTCCTCTTGCTCTTCCAAGAATCCATCTTCAAATCAATCATGGATGAAACAATCCTTAGATTCTACAGGACAAGCTAGGATTCAATGGGTGCAAAAGAACTATATGATTTACAATTATTGCACAGATACTAAGCGATTTCCTCAAGGCCTCCCTCCTGAATGTTCCCTTGCATGAAAACAAAAACTATATATATAATCATATATCGTGGAAAAACTAGGTTTATATTTTATTGATTTTGTTTATCATATGCATTATATTGTCTTTGTCTTTAAAGTAGTATGTAAATGAGATTCGTTGTTATTTTGGTACTGATAAATTTCATGGAAAAAGTCATAAATAAAAATGAATTGCCGAATGAAAAGATCAGAGGTGATCTAGAATGAATACAAAATCCTTTAACTTACTATTTTGCTGCGGATCAACAGAACTCCAGATAACGCAAGCACTAATTTGTCAAGACCCGATTTGTTTGGTTCATAAGGAAAAAAACGCAAACCTATAGACCAATACCAAAGTGCATGACCAATATAAAAAAATGTTGAAAGTGAAAGGACTAATACGAAAAGTTGGAATAGTTTCATTCTAAATTTTTTGACTTTTAGTGTGCCACGTGACGTGTAATAATTGGTATACGTGACACACCGTTAATTTTACTTTTTTTAACGTAGACTTAACAGAAGAACCAATTGCAATTGTTTTTAGTATGGATCAATGTGAAACAAAAAAAAGTGCAAAAAAAAATGCCAAAATATGATAAAAGTGTCATATTTAAGCAAACTTTAAATTATTAGAGTTATTTTCCCTTTATAGGAATGAGATGAAGTGGTTGATATTATCGGATATGAGTCATATTGTTGCAACTTGTTACAATAAGATTGTAATTGAGTTGACAAATCATGAAATTTGTATTTATGAGACTTTTTTTCTCAATTAGAGGTAGTGCACCACTTAACCCAAATAATCACATCATGTGTCTTGGCTTAATCCCCAAACATTTTGTTCCTGTTTTTTGTTAAAGATGGTTGTCCACTACCTCAATCGTCTACAAAGTGGAAGCTACACAAGAGACAAGCGGCTGAGACATGGGAAGGTGCATTTTTGGATAGACAATTGTTACGAGACCTCATTGATATTGAAAAATGAGAGAAACAGACGCAAAAAAGAATTAAAATGATCTCAATCCAATTTTGTGTGATACTCGAAATGAAGAAAAAGAAAAAGTTGAAGTTATTGAAGAAGATGAATATGCAATTTCACTATATAGACTATGATATTTTTTGGTTGGTGTACATACTTTTTTTGTCGATAATACACCGACATATTTCCAATGGTCAATAATGTAACGCCGTTTTTTTTACCAATATATAACTTTTTTTTAATAACCGACCAGAACTAACATTATATAAATTATATAAATATACGACTCTTTGGGCCAATATATAACTAACACTTATATAATTTATATAAATTTTGTTGGATGGATTCATTTAATCGAGAAATAAGGGAGTAATATTGGATCTGCTTCATTTTAGAAGATGCTTTACTATGTCTTTATATTTATGGAAAAATTTGGTCGAGCCTCAACTAAACACAGCCACGCTGCCAAGACTAAAACAGCTCACCACAAATTACACACCTAGTCAGTAACATACTCTACCAACACATTCCTAACAAAATAGGACTAATAGAATACAAACCATGCCAAAAGGCCATGACAGAGATTAACTCTCAAAAGGCAGTACTTCTGGTAGAGCAAGCCATGACAGCAACACAACCAAGCCGCACATCGCATCAAAAAACACCAAACCAGTAACTCCAAGGAACTACCAGCACCACCAAACTGCAGCAAACTACATTAAATGTAAATTACATAAGACAACTAATAACAATATATCTCATAATAAAAACATAGATTTATTGCAGCTAGTGAGGAAAATTTCATCTAAACACCAAATATCTTAGTTTCATTTGATATTTTTCTGATATAATTGTAAGTCAAATCAATTATTGCAGACTTATAACAAATGGGTATACATCTCAATAAGATGAGATCATTGATGAGCAATGCAATTTTTGACATGAAGGAGAGTTGATTTTAATTACACTGTATAAGTGGTAAAGACATAAAACAACAAACCTATATACAATTGATATTAATAATCACACGAAGTCTTTGGTAGGAGCTGCCTGACCTTGAGACTTGAGTACACTAATTGACTATTGTTATGGAACCATTTAACCAATTGTGGCTGTGGAAATATTCATTGAAAACAATGTACCTAAATCTGCATTTTTTAATAGAAGCACATAACTAATTTTTCTATAGTGGAAAATGCTTCTTTAGAACTACTTTCTTTAGACTACATAAGAAACGTAAATTTAAAATTAATACCATTAAGGGAAAACTAATACATAAAAGCATGAGATTAAACCTCCTTCCCTTCATTTAAATGGAAGAAAGTATTCTTCAAAAACCAAAATAGAAGATAAACATCAAAAGTAACATTTCCAAAAGTAATTGCAACATCTTCTTGGTTTAATACAGTAGCTGCAACATCTTCCTAGTTTTGCACAGTAGCTGAAACATCTTCCTTCCGTTTATTTTTGTATAAGTGAAAATGCCAATGTCACTTACATTAGATGTCAAAATCCATGTAGTAAGTTCACAGTTTCGACAGGTTCATTCGTTTAGACTCGTCGATCTCAACCCCATCATCATATTAACATGTTAGTGTGACAATGGCAGAGTTTAAGACATAGATGAAAATAAGAGGGTTTTGCGAGTTTGATAAACAGAAGGAAAAAAAAAATCATATTTGTTCATGGTAAAGTGAAAACAATAAGCAACAAACCTTTTAAACCAAGAAGAGCACTTGCTGCCTCTCAAGTGTTGCAAGAACAAACTTCTGAAGGCACAACATATATAAGCGTTGTCCACGCACCAATCTAAAATTTATAGTAATCTACCAACAATCTGCATTCTAATATATGTTGTTTGCCATGATAAAATTATGCAGGTCTGACATTTCCATCATTGCAAAATTCTTATATATAACACAGTAAAAATATAAACTATCTGATAGGAACCCCTATCAGTAATTCTGAAATATCTGAGTGTATTAGTGGTGTTTGAACTCTGAATAAGAAATACAAAATAAGAACAAAGCTCTCGTCTACAGAGGATCTTTAAAAGCCAAGCAATAAACAGTTCAAAGGAAAATACCAAGTGTGACCACCGCGAGTTATGGATCGGCTACTGAGTTCAGCACCACCCTAATTGAAAAAGGAAGACGCAGAAGAAGAAAGCAGAGGAGTAAAATGTGCATGATTAATATGAAAAGTATGTACCAAGAAGTTCGTAAATAAATGTCACCACAATGATATCTGGATAGTGCCATCCAACGTTCTCTGCCACCACAGATCCCACATTCTCTTCGTCTTTGAAAAGTTTGACTTTTCCTCTCCGATCAATCTCGCTCTTTCACCATCTTTGAATACTTGTTTCACTGTTATTATGTTTATTACATATATAAACCAAGTTTAAAACAAATTTTATACTAAAAAAAATACATTCTATATAGTAAACATGCTAATACTCCCCTAGTGTTGTCAAATAGTGGCACTATAGTGTAGCAGAGTTAGAACAAATTACTACTGTTCAGTGATACAATATTTAGCAAAGTGTTGTCAAACAGTGGCTGCAACAACACTATAACGTTGTACCGTAGCAAGATTTGAACAAACTGCTATTTTCTGCTATCTGTGATTGACAACATTGAAAGTAACATTATGCCAGAAGTTAAAATATCAATGATGAGTGTACCGTCTTAAATGCAGCTTTGGTGAATGGGGACCTTTGAGGAGGTTTATGAATAATGAAAGATGCTAAACGTTCAATTTTCAAGATTCATGATACTGAGTCAATTTATATATTATTTTTTATCTAAAGAAATATAGGATTCATGATTTGAATTATTAGGAATAAGAATTATATAATAGCGAATGGGAAGTTAGGAAGAGAAATGAATTGAGGGTAGTGAAGCATCATATATACCTCATCATACCCCCAAAGAGCGAGCACTTTGGCACACGACATCTTTGAAGTCCTCGGTCCTATTCCTTGCCTTTGCCATCTATGAATATCCCAAATCTGTTATCATCAATCAATAGTGGAGATTCATAAATTTTTGTATTCAACAAATATAACTCCAAATAAAAATATATTAACTACTAAAAACGACATACAGACCAGACCACACTACCAAATGGAATCTCTATATACATATAGAAAAAAAATCAAATGAAATAAGACCATTGAAGTTTATCTAGTTTCTTACAAAGGCCTCTTTTTTAAGCTATTGTCACTCGTTACAATATTTTTTTTACTTCCAATGATCCTAGTTAGTAAGGCAGGTTCGATACTCACTAAATACCATGAAGAGACAATGTCGTCATTGGAATCAACCATGCATTAAAATCCATTCATCAAACATTCTCACGTTCAAATTAAGAAAAACACAATCCTAAACATAAAGTTTACTTAGAAACTACCTTGTTGGAAACCATTGTTTTACTAAAAATGTAGCAGACTTCTTACATGATAAACATTCCTCTCAATGTAACAGAAAGGCCAGAAAATATTTCACTTACTCTATGTTTGAATCAACAATCTAATTAGCTTATGTTAGCCAGGGGTGCGCAAAATATCCGGTTACATGGTTAAAACCACATCCAAATCCAAAACCATATACAAAAAACCAGATATTTGCACACATAAATTAACCAGTTTATTTTAAAATGGTCGGTCGTCCACTTTTATAAATCCGGTCTTTTGTTGGATGTCTAAATCCATAACCATATCCACTTTTTTTACTCAACTATTTCAGGATCTTTTTTTTCAAAACAGCTTATGTATGCAAAACAACTTATTATGATCTCTTTTTTAAAAATAACTTATTCAAAACAGCTTATTTATGCAAAACAACTTATTAGGATCTCTTTTTTCAAAACAACTTATTCAAAATAGCTTATTTATGCAAAACAGCTTATTAGGATCTCTTTTTTCAAAATAACTTATTCAAAAAAACTTATTTATGCAAAACAGACAACTTATTCAAAACAGCTCATTTATGCAAAATAGCTTATTACAACATCTTTTTTCAAAACAACTTATTCAAAATAGCTTATTTAGGCAAAACTGTTTATTAGGATCTCTTTTTTCAAAACAACTTATTCAAAACAGCTTATTTATGCAAAACAGCTTATCAATATCTCTTTTTTCAAAATAACTTATTTAAAACAGCTTATTTATGCAAAACACCTTATTAAGATCTCTTTTTTCAAAATAACTTATTTGAAACAGCTTATTTATACAAAACAGCTTATTATGATATCTTTTTTAAAAAATAGCTTATTCAAAACAACTTATTTATGCAAAACAACTTATTAGGACATCTTTTTTCAAAACGACTTATTCAAAACAGCTTATTTATGCAAAACAGCTTATTACAACCTCTTTTTAAAAAATAGTTTATTCAGAACAGCTTATTTATGCAAAAACAGCTTATTAAATTCTCTTTTTTCAAAATAAATTATTTGAAACAGCTTATTTATACAAAACAGCTTATTATGATAACTTTTTTAAAAAATAGCTTATTCAAAACAACTTATTCAAAAGGAATCCGGAAACATATACAATATTTTCAAATAAGTTGTTTTTTAAAAAGAGATCCTAATAAGCTGTTTTGCATAAATAAGCTATTTTGAATAAGTTATATTGAAAAAAGAGATCCTAATAAGTTGTTTTGCATAAATAAGCGGTTTTGAATAAGCTATTTTTTAAAAAGAGGTCGTAATAAGCTGTTTTGCATAAATAAGCTATTTTGCATAAGTTATTTTGAAAAAAGAGATCCTAATAAGATGTTTTGCATAAATAAGTTGTTTTGAATAAGTTATTTTGAAAAAAGAGATCATGATAAGTTGTTTTTGCATAAATAAGCTGTTCTGAATAAGCTATTTTTTAAAAAGAGGTCGTAATAAGCTGTTTTGCATAATTAAGCTGTTTTGAAAAAAGAGATCCTAATAAGCTGTTTTGCATTAATAAGCTGTTCTGAATAAGCTATTTTTAAAAAGAGGTCGTAATAAGCTGTTTTGCATAAATAAGCTGTTTTGAATAAGTTATTTTGAAAAAAGAGATCCTACTAAGCTGTTTTGCATAAATAAGCGGTTTTGAATAAGCTATTTTTTAAAAAGAGGTCGTAATAAGCTGTTTTGCATAAATAAGCTATTTTGAATAAGTTATTTTGAAAAAAGAGATCCTAATAAGCTGTTTTTGCATAAATAAGCTGTTTTGAACAAGTTATTTTGAAAAAAGAGATCCCAATAAGCTGTTTAGCATAAATAAGCTGTTTTGAATAAGTTATTTTGAAAAAAGAGGTCCTAATAAGCTGTTTTGCATAAATAAGTTGTTTTGAATAAATTATTTTGAAAAAAGATATCCCAATAAGCTGTTTTGAATAAGTTGTTTTGAAAAAAGAGATCTTGATAAGTTGTTTTGCATATATAAGTTGTTTTGAAAAGAGATCCTAATAAGCTGTTTTGCATATATAAGCTGTTTTGAATAAGTTATTTTGAAAAAAGAGATCCTAATAAGCTGTTTTACATAAATAAG
>Ga0228711_1000053_pt1 | contig 80341 bp, 44 predicted proteins | sample MedpolnodulmetaG_2_FD_177996 | JGI IMG/M metagenome (GOLD analysis project Ga0228711, IMG submission 177996) | Root nodule microbial communities from Medicago polymorpha collected in Santa Monica, California, United States - brown nodules | ecosystem: Host-associated > Plants > Roots > Nodule...
GCCGAAATTTTGAGTAGCCAAAATCACCATTTTCATCAAAAATTCCAAAATCTTCGTTTCTCCATGAAACTTCACCATTCTTCAACCAAAAGTTCATAACCACCCAAAAACTCAAGAAAAACCACCCAAAACCGTGAATTCAAAACCACAATTTCTCAAGAAAAAGTGATAGTGATTTAGACCTTTTCAAGGCTCAATTAAGGTGGGTTTTGATGATTTGGTACACTTGGAGTTTTTATTATGCTTTCCCTTTAATTATTTTTGCTTAATTAACTGTTTTTTTTTTTAGTTTTATTTTTTTGGTCAAAACTTGTTGTTCACTTTTATCTCTATAAAAACATTCACTATGAAATTTAAGCTTATATTCATGATCAGCGTAAAAATCCAATCAAAATGGTATTTTAGTTTGTGAGATTTGGTGACTATTTGAGTTTTCAAAGAATTTAAAAATGGTGTTTGTTTCCCCTTGTTGTTTCACGTGAAAGAGCTTGTTGGTGGGGGAAGAAGAAGTTGACTTCTTCCTCCTTGACCAGTGAGACCCAGTTTTGTCCTATATGCAGCTTACTATTGCACCCTCATTTTCAGATGTGCACCCCCTTTTTCTAATTTCTTTTTTTTTTTTTTTTCTTTTTTTAATTTTTTTTTTTTTTTTTTTGCATTTTTCTTTATTATTTGTCTAGCTTTTATTTATTTATTTTTGTCATTTTTATTCCCTTTTAAGCATATCTAGAAATATGAAACATTACATCATTTTTTTCCTTTATTTATTTTATTTAGTTTACTTTAGTGTTATTTCATTCATTTTTTCCTTTTTATTTGCTTGTTTTATTTAGTTTATCTTTAGCATTTTTTAGTTCTTGCATTTTTATTTTACTTGCTTTATTTACTTTCTGTTTTTATTTTTTTTTATAATTATCATCTCTTCTTTTATTATCCATTTATTTGCTTTATTTTTAGTGTAGTTTAGTGTAATTATCTCTTTTTTTCCTTTTCTTTTTTTATTATTTATTTACTTGCTATTTTTTTTATTTAGTATTATTATCTCATCTTTTTTTTCTTTTTCTTTTCTTATTTATTTAGTTGCTTTATTTTTGTTCAATTTAGTGTTAATATCACATCATGCATTTTATATTTATTTGCCATTTTATTTATTTGATCATTATGTTTTAGCATGTATCTAGGTCCCTTGTAAATACTCATAAATGAGAAGTAGCACCGACACCACTCACATTTATTTTTTCCACATTATGTCATAATCGCAATCGAGGACCAAAATGAATTAGTGACAATTATGTTAATTATTGGACTTCAAAAATTTTCTTAAAATCAAACTATTAGTAGTTGTAGGTTCACTTACTTGAGAATTTGCTTGGGATCCAATGTCCTTTGTAAACTTCTCGTTTTTATTACGTTACGTTATTGCGATTTGTTTTTTTTTAGCTTGCGTTTAACTTAGAAAAATCATTTTTCCAAAAAAAATCAAATATTCCAAACTTCAAAAACACTTTCTTAAGAAACCTTGGATTTTAACCCAAGAGTTTATTTTCCTTTTATTTTCTTAATTAAACTTTTAATCAATTTTAATATCCATATTAGACTTGGATTTCTTTTAATTAAAATTAAACAACCTCACTTCATTTTATTCTTCTATACCTTGAGGTCTCTCATCCCTTCTAAAAACTTTTTTTCTAAAACTTTAAAATCAATCTAACCCACCAAATAAATTTTTAAGAGTGAACTACATTGGTTTTGATCCCTTTTTAGGGTATGTAGGCAAAGGATTTTATCCCTCCAAATCAAATAAAAATAACCAAAAACATACTTCTTCTCCCTCCATTCTTTCACTTAGACATTTAGGCAAGTATTTTCAAAATAAGTAAATAACTTAGCACAACATAATTTTTGGCAAAAGGTTCCTACGGAGTACCGTAGTCGTTTAGGGTGCGTAAAACCTTCCCTTCGCGAAACCAACCCCCGGATCCATAATCTCATAAGGGTTTTTACTTAATTTTTCCCTTCCCACGAATAAAAGTTAAGAGTTCAAAGATTGAAGATTCAAATCAATTAATGGTTTGATATCCGAAAATCAAGAGCACAAAACTTATGATTTTTTTTTTTTTTTTTTAAGAAAAACTTATGAAATGTTATTGTGGCTTTGTCCTGTTTCATTGGTTCTTGCAAGATTTTGGATGCTTTGCTTGGTAATAGTTTTTACTTGAGTTGATTATACGATAGTAAAAGGTCTCCATTCAAGTTTTAGAATTGTTGTAAAACTACATTTTGGAAGTCTTTATAATTTCATGTTTAGCTACTTGATATGATTTATATAAACAACTGTACTTATGTTATGTCATTAGGCTATTATACTTTTATGGTTTTTATTCTGGATCATATCTGATCTTTATTTGACTATAATCATACAATCTGAAAGACATGTTCCAAGAAACCGTTATTTGTTTCAACCAGTGTTACTGATGCCTCAAAAGATTGCAAATAGGAAAACTAAATAAAACCACATTCACCAATTCTAACAAACAAGTATCTCAATACGAAAATGTGACTATCATCAAGTAAAGACAAGTTAGTAGGAAAATGGTAACTCAGAAGGCACCTTCATTCTTAGCAAGAGTGGCGGCAAGTTTATGATGTTGAGTTATTTCTTACTTGATGTATAAAGATGCTGAGATAATTTATATTTTAGGTTGATGAGATGTAAATAGTTCTCTCAAATAAGGTTCATCCAAAAGCCTTAACTTCCTCTTTTTTTTGGTGGTGACCGGGATTCGAACTCCGGACCTTGCATATATTATGCATTGTTTATACCAACTAAGTTAAGCTCACGAAGACTAACTTCCTCTTTAATTAAATACAAAAAAGATTCATATATAATTTTATTTCAATTATGAAGATTAATTTGATAGAAATATATTCATCCTTTGCAATATGGATAATACTATTTATATCATGTCAAATTTACAGTCTTATAATAATTTTGTTGAAAAGTGCGCTAAAATCTTTTTTTTTTGTCATTTTGCGTCCAGACGCAGGAATTTGGGTCAACGCGCAAGAGACCTACTGGAGGATGTTTTTGGGCTGTTGTTGTTTGCGCAAATGCACGTCTATAAAATTGCAGTTTCAGCACAATTTCAAGTGTGGAATAAGGCAAACCTAGAGACCAAAAGAGAGAACCTTTGGGAATCAATAGGTTAAAGATTGAGGGCTTTTGGTAAAGATTCTAGGATTTGGAAACATCATTCAAACACATTGGATATGAAATCATTGGGTGTCTTAGCAACAGGAAAAGATTCGGGAAAGGGGTAGAAATTAAGGTTTATGGTTGAAAATTAATTTATGTAACCTTTTGGTTTCTCTTTCGAAAGAACTCATTGATCATAATTTGGAGAGATATCTCTCCTCCAGACGTAGGTGAAATTTGGGTCGAAAATGGTGAACAAATATCGTTGTGTACTTTCCTTCTTCTCCTATATCTTGTTTTATTGTCCGTGCTTGTTTAATCACTTTTGTTTGATTGTTGCTAATTTTGTTTCACATTGGTTGCTGCTAATTTTGCTTCACAGCTCAAAGTATTGGTGTAAGTTTTATCCGAATTCACAACAAATTTTATGCTATAAGTTATGCGCTGCGTTGATATTTCTCATGTTTTCAATGGATTACTGGTTACAGTTATTTTAGTTAAAATTAGAGTTCAGAATCTTAATGATAATAATTCAAAATTGAAAATGAAATTTAGATGGTTACAGTTGTGATTGCCATTTGTAGTTACACATAATGCTTTGTCAGGTGTATATTACTGCAATTTCTGCAACATATTTCAAGAACACACCCCTAAACCCATTAGATATAAAATCATCCAATAAGTCTTTGCCGATACAACTAAAGATTTTGCATTGCTAGTAATTGACAATTGAAAGTAGTTGCTGATATTAAAGATATATCATATATCATATGTTAATAATAAACTACTCCAAAAATGGAAAGAAAAAAAAAAAGAAGGTCCTCAAGGCTTGGTAAAATGGTGCTTTTAAAACCACTAAACACACTTATAGTTAGTTAAAATTATGACATCAGAAGCATTCTACTTCCAAGAAATGTTAACAATGTCAGGATGCAAAATCTTGTTCTACAATAATCTGGGAAAAAATAGCTTAATTTAGAATTATACCGCGCGAAGCTTAGAGCCAAAATCTGGAGTAAAATTGGAAAAATATCCATGAGTTTTCAGCAAGCATATCTCACACTTAGCAACATTTTCACTTAAATAAAAATTTCCCCATTAAGTATAAATACCAAATCCTTGTCAGCAATTTCAAGCAATTCGCCCGCAGTTTCAACATCTGCAGCCAAACACAGATTACTTTCATTCTCTTGTATTTACTTGTATTTTTCAAATAAATTAACTACATTCATGTTAAAAGTAGATATCTCAAGTAATGCATAAATCACAAACAAAATAAATATTCATCTACCTGTTATCCACTGTTGGCTATAAAACATCATCACATAGAATCTTCTTGCAAAAGGTATTGTAGGATCTCCTTGTCATAGAAATCAAAAGTGTCGGTTTGAGCAAACGTCTCCTTCAACGAGAGTATTTTATCTTCAATAGTGTTTTGAGATATCAATCTCAAAACACACAATGGTTGTGTAACACGAGCCACTAACTCGTCCTCAATCGATTTCCTACATGCATCCAATAGGAAGACTCTGCATGCAGCATTTATGGTAAATCCATGTCTGCGGGATGTTTCAAAGTCTACAAGCAAGACTTCTGGTCCGTCAATGTTTTCAAATTCCTTGATATGAGTTGCACAGTAATGTAGGTTATATGCAGTATAAGACAGAGTTTTGAAACCAGCAAGTCGCAAATGCAAAAGAAAAAAGACCACGGTAATAGTATAACGCGTAAATATTACCGACTTCGACTTATTAGAGGTGTCTTCTCTCAGAAGTTGCATCAGAATTTCCAACTTAGTAGTTGGTTTTGTTTCAGAGAACATGTCATTTAATGTAAGTAAACCTCTACAATAAGGACAGGTTGTAGGGTCTTTGGCGGTAGGGTCCATGACGAGATCAAACGACGTTTTTCCGTTGGTGAACCATTTTCTGATGCACTTCTGCCAAAAGACGTGAGTACATCCTGTGATTACTGCATGAGAAGGAGTAGATAGACAAATTGAACACTGAACTTTTTCTTGCAGTACCCTCCTAATTAGAATTGATTGCAAATTGATGTTTGTTGAAACATCTACGATAAAAATTATATACAAATTAATATCATCTATAAAAACCAATGCAAGGCAAAATATTTGCAAGAGCATAAGGGGAGTTGGGGGATCATCAACATCGAGCGAAAAACAACCACACAAATGAGTTGGACACCAGATCTTTACCAAAAATCTTAGAAATGTGAGCAATTGCTCAATTTATCAGGTCGTAACTCACAATAGATATTTTGTGTTCAAAAGTGCATCGGGAGATAATTCCTGATGGTTATTTCGCAGAAATTGTGAGCAATTAGGAGGGCTAAAAGAACAAGCTTCAAAACATTAAGGCATTAGGTGTATATGTCATCAATTATAAAATGTTGAACCACCACTTTTCTAAGATAAATTGTTCAACCTAAACTTTTCTAAGCAATGTGAGAGTTATAACTCACACTTGCTACACAACAATGTATGCCTCAAGTTTGAGTCCATTAAATTCATAATGCTCCCCTCAAGCGGAAGCTTATTCATCCACATTTGTACTTGCTTGCATTGTCGTTGACACCCACCACATCAACAGGACATGCCGTCTGAACAACCTACTTTCGATACAAGCAACCGATCAAACCCTTGTTGAACTATCGGTTCTGATATCACTGTTGAGTCATGAGGAAGCTCAGGGATCATCCATGTTGGGCCACGAGAAACCTCACAAATAAGTTGGACGCCACATCTTAACACAAAATTTAAAGACATTGAATTTATGGACCATCACACTTATAAAGTGCACAACCTCTAATTTAAAATCAATGTTAGACTTCTAAGTTACATTTGCTACGTAACAATATCTGAATAAATAAACTACACAAGTCTATAGGAATAACAATATCTGAATAAAAAACAACACATGTCTCTAGGAAATAGGAGAAATAATATAAATATACAGAATATAGTTACGGTCTAATGCAGCAAATTACTCATTTTTGGTTTGAATAAAATAACTAACCTTGGTTCTCGGTTTCTCTAGGAATAGCATCCCTTGAAAATTCATCAATGGATTGATTGTATACTACAAAATGTACACAAAGTTTGCGGAGTTTGGGCAGCACCGTATGTATCAAGTCCTTATAGTTGTCATGAGTAATACAAGTTCTTGCTTCCTCCATCAGATCTTCGTAATGTGCACGGGCTGTCATCGGAAGTGGGTTGTAGTAAGTTCTGATTGGTATGTCTTCGTGTTTAGCACGTTTATGTGGACGAGAACCCATTGAATTGAATGATTTCGAAGAAGCAGAAACCGTTGTTGGCTTTTGCCTTGGCGTTGGTATAATAAGCTTGTTAGTAGATGTTAGGGTTACGTGAGAAGTAGGGTTCAGAGTAGTAGAAGTGTGGTCATTTCAATTTGCCTTATTTGTTTTATTTTATTGTTGGAAGATTCGGTTGTGACTCGTGTGTGAGCTCAAATGGGCCGACCAGTCCGAACACGCCTCGCCCGAAAATTGTTTTTCTGACATTCATATCACAATGACACATGGAAATTCCCAAAAACCCTTCAGCCGTAGTTAACTACCATTGGTCTAACCGGCAACAGTTAACTGCAGCTGATGTCAGCGGTAGTTAACTGTCATTGTTTTCGTAATATATTCAAGTCAGAAGTCAACTTCCAGCCACTCTTTCATGTCTCTATCTCTCTAAAAATTTCAATTTTCACTCTCTCTCTAAAAAAAACTTTACCAAATCATCCAAAAAAAATTCACTAAATCACAAGTTAGTTATCACTATTGTCATACATTTTAGTTAGTATATATGTTTATATGTTTATAATTTTAGTTGTAGTTTAATTTTTAAATTTTGATTTATTTTTTAATATAGTTATGTTGTAGATCTGAAATGTTATTAACAAATATTATGAATACTTGTTATAATGGAGTTATATTGCTTAAATTTATATTTTTTTTCGAATTTTATAAATTTTTTAGGGTTTATTTAGGATTTTTAGGGTTTATGTAAAATTTTCACTACAAGTGTTTGATGAAATGTTTGAATGAGTTTTTCATTGCTTATTTTTAATTTCTTATTGTGTAGATTTGAAACAATGGCGGGGTGGATCGACGTTCATGCACAATTCAACGGCGGAGAACCTCAAAGGTTGAAGGTTCGGTGCCTTGGTGTAACGTTAAGAGGTCTCAAGGATGATCTGAATGAATTCAACCAAGGGGTTAACCCCGGAGACACAAGGAGGGTGGAATATGTTCGGTATAAGCGTCCAACGCTCGAAGAGGGGAGAATATCATTTAGTTGGGTGGAATTAACGAACGACGAAAACGTGACGAGCATGTTTTGGGAGCACAGCATGTTCTAGTGGATCGATATGCGGGTAACGTTGCTGAGATCAACTAAAGATATTATCAACAGTCTGATTCCGCCAGAAGATCGTGATTAGGTAGGGAATGCACCTTCCAACTACAACAATTGTCTTCCTTTGAATGGGGTAATTCAAACTTGTTAAACGGCAGGACTCAAACATTTGACCGGCATTTCTATTGTTCCATTCAAAATATTAAATTCTTGTTAGACCGGTTTACATGAAGGTATTGAAGTGTCAAGGAATGGACCTCATTCTTTTAACACTTGAATACCGTCGTCTAAACCAATCCTAACAAAAATTTAATCTTTTGAATGAAACTATAGAAATGTCGGACGAACGCTTGAGTCCTGCTGTTTAGCAAGTTTGAATTTATCTCATTCAAGAGTAAAACAATTGTTGTAGTTGGAAGGTATATTCCCGAATGTAGTGTAATGTAATGTAATGACTCGTCTATATAAGCTAGGAACATGTATTATCGAGAATCAGCTATATAAGTTATGATATCGAATTCCTTCGTATAAGATTTAATCAGTCTTTATTAGAATACACAATTTTTATTCGAATTCACGTTAGATTTAATCATTCTTTATTCGAATACGCAGTTTTTAATCGAAATTATTCAAAACACGATTTTTATTTGAAATTATTCAAAACGCGATTTTTATTCAAAATATCATAATGTCAAACAAAATGTAGCAAAATGTGCGCGACATATACAAAAAACCTAAAAAAAGATCCAAACACAATTAGGCATTAGAAGTCATTACATTCATTCATCTTCCTCGTCACACAAGTCAATCGGGTTGCCCACTACAGTCCCTGGGACACCTGCTTTTGGTTGAGGACGAAAATAACATGTCCTACCGCTCCTTCTCAACCTTGACTGATTGTACACCAACACCTTCAAATCCTTCTTTTTTACGGAACCATCACATGTGATTCTGTGCCAAGTCATAGGTGATTTTTCTTTCTTCTTGTCATTACCCTCCTTTTTGTTCAACTCAACGTTTCCCTGATTCTGAAACATATCTACATAAATAAATTTGCGATCAAAACCTAAACTAATTGTAACGATTCTCCAATAATTCATCAATAGTTAAACTAATCCTAAATATTATACCATAACTAATCGTAACAATTCTATCACAAATTCATAACAACAAAAATCATAACAAACCTAAACTAATCGTAACGATTATACAACAATTCATCATAATCTAAACTAATCCTAAAAATTCTACCATAATTTCCTAACAATTCTACAACAATATGTCAATCTTATTTGTAATATCCATTAAACCTAATCATAAACAATTCTAACCTAAACCTAAACCTGTCAATTCTAACAACCTAAACTATCATAACATCATAAAATCAATAAAACCTCTATAATCGCAATTTAACCAAAAAAAACTAACAAATCAATCACAAAATAGCAATGCAATATTATTCAAAAAACTTGCTTGATTTTTTGCTTGAAATTGGCTTGGAGTTTGTGAAATTCGCACCTATAGAAGCAAAAAACGCAACAATGGAGTTTTGGAAACTCCTATGTATGTTCTGTCCTTATAATAGAACGCAGCGGCAATTAACTACAGCTGACACCAACAACAGTTAACTGCTGTCGGTTAGCCCAACGGTAGTTACCTACCGCTGGGGGCTTTTGGGTAATTTTCTTGTGTCAATGTGAAGTTATGAATATCAGAAAAGCAATTTTCCCAAAATTGAGGCGACTCAAATAATAGTGGGCTATGCATCCCGTTGGGCTGGTTCGGACCATATTTTAATATTATAATTTTCATTTAGAAAATAGATGCAATAATATACATTAAAGCTACAAATTTTTTTTTTTTGACAAATTAGAGCTACTCTTTTCTTTACAGGCCTATATTTATTAAAAATGTGTCTTTCATGTGAAATTTTGATTGATAAAAAATAGATCAACATCACGCTTCTATACAACCAATGCAAATACATAACACATAAATTAACACGCATCAAATTGACCACATTGCATGTGATTGTTTCTTGGATTATTGATCAGGTAGCACTACATTCCAACTTCGAGGTGAATTTTATTAATCACCATGTTTTTGTGTTTTCTCCTACTTGCATTGAACAATTTCTTATTAATTATGTCAGTTAATTTTCCATCGATGCATCAAAAGTCAATTGTTTTTATGGATAATGCGTCGTTAACCTTAGCAGGAGGCGTACACTAAGGGAATGATGGAGTTATACCTTAAGTATAAAAAATATACACCGATTAAAAGAAAACATGCGAGGAATGATTATTTAAATTCAATCCCAACACAACTTTCCGGTGAAGGGAATGAATATATTAAACCATTCTTTTAATATATTATGTATGGTGTTTTGATAATTTTTATTTAATTTTAGATTCTTTTTTGCTAATAAATTTTTGACTTAGTCCCCCTTTTTATGTACTGTTTTTTTTTCCTTCTATCTTTAATCAATTTGGGTTGATGATGCATCAACCTTTTCTCTTCTATTTTTTTTTAAATTCATATTTTTTAAATGAAGGAGCTTTTACAGTACGTTTGTAAATTGAAGTGTATTAAAAAATTAAATTTAGAAAAATTAAATTTTATTTCACCCATTTTTTTGATAAATAAATTTAGTTATTATTATAACTATAAATGATTAAAATAATTACAAAAAACAATTCATTTAACATCTTTTTAAAAAAAAAGCATCATTGAAACAAAAATAAAGAATCTCTTAAAAATAAAACTTCCAATTTTTTATTTATTGGTAAGCATAAATCAACCAAAACTCCAGCTTTTGACAAAAACACTTTTGACTAAAATAGACGTACCGAAACTCAGTTTGACTGTTTGAGCCAAGGAAGCGCGATCCGCATATCCACTACTAATCGAAATCCAACCGTTCATACATTTTTATCAACGCTCCACAATCTCTCACTTTGCCTCACACGGATCACAATCTAAACCGTCGATTACTCCAAATCCAACGGTTCAAACGAAACCCAATTCTGAAACCCTTTTCTTCCCGCATCTCAAATACACAGATATAAATAACACAATCACATTCACCATTTTCATCACAAATCTCAATTTCAAAACCCTAATTCCCCAAATTCAAAGTTTTTCAATAGAAAATGTCAGGTCGTGGAAAGGGAGGTAAGGGATTAGGAAAGGGAGGGGCAAAGAGACATCGCAAAGTTCTTCGCGACAACATCCAGGGAATCACAAAGCCAGCGATTCGGCGATTAGCGAGAAGAGGAGGTGTGAAGAGAATCAGCGGGTTGATTTACGAAGAAACTCGCGGTGTGTTGAAGATTTTCTTGGAGAATGTGATAAGAGATGCTGTTACGTATACTGAACATGCGAGGAGGAAGACGGTTACTGCTATGGATGTTGTGTATGCGTTGAAGAGACAAGGAAGGACTTTGTATGGTTTTGGAGGTTGAAGATGATGTAGAAGAAGTTGATTTAAGGTTATGGTTATGATTATGAATTATGTGTATTTTGAATTTTAGGTTTATTTCGTAATGGTTAATTAGATTGATGTATGTTCAGTTGTTAGCTGAATTCTATAATTGGAATTAAATGAAGGAGCAATGTTTGACGATTAATATTGGTGTTGATTTATTTTCTAATGCCTCCAAAATCAATTTGTATTAGCTAATGCCTTAGAACACTCGTTAACATTCTTCTAAATTATATATTTAGATGTGTTATATTAACTTCTTTAAAAAAGAAAAAACTTGGATTGATCATGTGGTATTGGTCTGAAACATTGGAGTGTGCTCCTTCTCAAGATTTTATGTTTGACTCTCCTCATGTGGTGTTGCTTTGAGCTGGTTTAGCTTAAAAATCATTCTACTAAATTATATTTAGAAATTCTTAAAGGCTCTGTGGGAAAATGGGTGAAGATCCTCTCTATTTCATAAATAAATGGAGATTGTCAATTACTATAGTTTTGAAGTAAATATATTTATTTACTTCAAAACTATAGTAATTGACAATCTCCATTTATTTAGGAAATGGAGGGGATCTTCACCCTCAGAAAACAAGATCATATGGCTATGGCACTGTGGTCCCATAGTTGTCCAAGACAAAGAAAAAGCCTAGGGACCTCTTTTGGGTTTTTCGAAAAAATCAGGGGTATCCTAATCCCATTAGGTGTGATCATCAAAAGCCAAGCAAAACAAAGTAGAAGATTCGAGTGATCAACCCACTCTCCCAATCCCACCATACAAACATACTGGGACACCCAAAAAGTTGGGTGCATTCTCAAGCCTATCACACAAAAAGATATATCCTCCAGATAGCATGGCCATATTTTCTCGTATTTCATCAGAGTTACTCATTTTCAAAGGATTGTCAAATATTAAAAGTAAGGGAAATGCTAACCATCAGGGCAATGGTTAAGAAAACAAACATAGTAATCTCGCATTGAAACTTATGCATTCAACTTTTCAAAAGTCTAAAAAAATAGTATTTTCAACTTAAAACTTTCCTTTTCTGGATTCCTTAACCATTGCCCTAAGGGCGGTGGTTAGCATGACCCATAAAGAAAAAAGCTAATTTTTTTGTCTCATATTATAAGTAAAAAAGATCAATTTTGATCATATATAATTATGTTATATCAAAAAATCATCTTTTCCAAAGATAAATTAAATGCAAATTGTATTTATTTTGCTCTTTCTTTCATTTTCTCTATAACTTTTTTTGAGAGACTATAATTAATAACTAATAAAAATTGTTTTTACATATTTCCATGAAATTTATTCCAAGAATAAGAAACTATACAACACACTAGCAATATGTTTTAATTTTATTAATAAGTGTGAAATAATATTTTTTGTTTATAATTTACTTCATCAGATCCTATTTACAAGAAATAATTGACTTTTTAGATTTATTGAATAATTGATGTATATTGTTTATAATATATACCAGATACATTAATTATTTAATAAATCTAAAAAGTCAAATGTTTCTTGTAAAAAAGGACTGGAAGGAGTATGACACAAGGAGTATAAATTACTATTTTATTTATTAATTAACATCACAACACATAAATGTATACTCCCTCCGTGTTTAAATATAAACAAAATTAACTTTTTAGGTGCATTCATTTAATGACGTATGTGGTCCATTTAATATATAACCAAAATTGACTTTTTAGGTTCATTCATTTAATGATGTATGTGGTCCACACCACATAAATCATTAAATAGACCACATACGTTATTAAATGAATGCACCTAAAAAGTTAATTTTGTTTATATTTAGGAATGGATGGAGTATGTAAAATAATTGAATATGGTCAATGCATATTAATTACATTCAAATAGATTAATTAAAATACAAAACAAAATAACTTGTCTCGTGAGCTTAACTCAGTTGATGGAGACATTACATAATTTATGCAGGGGTCAGAGTTCGAACATCAGATACCGCACTTCGCCTTTTAATTGTGTGACTTCCTGCAACTAGGTTGCTGGACAAAAAAAAACTTTGATTTTAATTTAATTAATCATTTAAATATTCTTTTGCATAAAGTACAAATACTTGGCTTCCTGGCTACGTCTCTTTCTCTCTCTCATGTGAAAAGCAACAAAACAGAAAACATTCTGTCTCTCTCTCTCTCTAACTTGTTTCATTTTTCTCAATCTCAATTCTCAACAACCTTTCTCTTTGCAATAACCAAAACCCAGATAACAAAACCACACACAACACAACAAACCAAAAAAATAAATAAAAAATCTATCTTCAAAACGACACCGTATCGTATCGTATCGTATCTATCATAAAAACCACCGCCCAACTATCATCCATCATCATCCGCCGCCCCACATAATCATCACCCACCGTCCCTCTTTCTCAAGGTAACATTAATAAATCCAAATTAATAATCATTTATTAATTATTATTAATTACCGATTCAAATTTTGATTACAGAGTCGATGGAAGAAATCAGAAACAACAGCAACAATACGACGTCGTCTAGGTTACCAATCCTCAACCGTTCTTTTACGACGGTTTACACAAACAACGACGAAAAACCGCCACAAAAAACCCAAAACCTCGAACGCACCGTTTCGCTTCGCGGCAATGTTGTTAAAAAGCTCTGTAGTGTCTTCGAACCACCAAAACCATCTCAAGAACAAGGATCACTTTTCAAATCAAAAACCCTCAAATCAACCGAATCAACATCAGGTTCATCGTTAAAATCATCGAAATCGATTGATTCTGTACCGGTTATTAAATTACCCGGTACAGAAGATCGAATTGTGGTCTATTTCACGAGTTTACGTGGAATTAGACGAACATACGAGGATTGTTATGCGGTTAGGATGATTTTAAGAGGGTTTAGGGTTTGGGTTGACGAACGAGATGTATCCATGGATATTTGTTATAGGAAGGAATTGATGAGTGTGATGGGTGAGAAGAGTATGAAGAATGTGACGTTGCCGCAGGTTTTTATTCGTGGGAATCATGTGGGTGGTGCTGAGGTGATAAAGCAGCTTTGTGAGGTTGGTGATTTGGGGAAGATTTTGGAGGGGTTTCCGAAGACGAAAGGTGGGTATGTTTGTGAGAGCTGTGGTGATGTTAGGTTTTTGCCGTGTGGGAATTGTTGTGGGAGTAGGAAGGTTTTTGATGAGGATGAAGGGTTGTTGAATAGGTGTTTGGTTTGTAATGAAAATGGACTGATTCGGTGTCCGAATTGTTGTATTTCTTGAGGATTTGTTTCGATGTATGTGTGTATTAGTATAGTAGTTGGTGTTTTTTGCAATTGCATCTTGTTTATTGTTGCGTGATTGCAAGGTTTTAGGTGTTGTTGATAAATAATTTGATCAAGATTGATGAATTTGTGTTGTTGTTGTTGGTGCTGGTGATGATGATATGTCTTTGGTTAAGGTTATCAAGGGTTTTAAATAAAGGTCTGCGATCTAGGCAGCCGACATAACTGAGACTGCGATCGAGACCATGTCAGCTGTCATGGTTCTTTGTAACATCGAGCAAGGATTGTGATGCGGCTACAATGTGACCGTTACTGCAATTGAGACCACATCAGCTGCCATGATTATTTGTAATGTCAAGCAAGGATTGTGATGTGACTGTAGTTCAAAACCTTGGTTATATCAAGATTCAAAGCTCTCTTTGAATTTTATATGGTTGGTGTTTACTTATTTATTTGATATATAGGAATTGTGTGATGAGCTGAAGCTGATGGTGTTTTCAGCTCCTTGAACATGATTTTTGTTGTTCAAGAGCGTGCTTATAATTTTACCACCCAAAGGAAAAAATGGGTTTGAGTGTGTATGTCTGTTGTAGTTCATTCCTGATGAGGACTGAGGACTGTTTCTCATCAAGGGAATGTAAATATTTAGTGTTTGTTATGATATGATCCCTTGTAGGGATTTACAAATATTGATCATTGAAATTTATATAGAGTGGTTTGTTACTTTGTTGTTTTAGTGCTTTATTTCTATATTTGGTTTCTCTTATGTCATCTTGCATTTGGTTTTTGATAGCATATGGGGCTTGAAGATCAAAACAGCTTCAATTCTGCATGTCCCAATAATGACATATATCTGTGATAACTGTATTCATCAGTTGGGGTCATGTGATATGATATTACTAAGGAATAACAAACAATGACAACTGATTGTTGATAATTACCAATGATCTATGCAACATCAAACTTTGATTTAAGGTGTGTATAGCATAATCTGATTTATGTCTACATTTAATCACTTAGTTATCATGTGTCCATGTGTTAGTGTTATTGTCGTATTTGGTGTTTGTATCCGTGTCAATGTAACACTTATTGTTATTTTTCACTCACAGATGTTGGTTTACTATATTCTCTATGTTCTATGTATGGGAATATATATGCAGAACATCACTAATATAACATGTCCATGATGTTGGGATATTTATTGGTGATTTTGTGCTGCTAAATGAACATCATATTCAGTTCATGTCATGTTGATAGGAAGATTGGTGTTATCTGCTAACACCCGAGACCGATGTGGTATTTCTCCAGATTCATGTTCAGAAAACAATCGTCTTTTCTCTATAAATTTTGGATTAGAATGTTATTATCTTTAGCTTCACATATACTACTGATGAACACTAGCTTATGAGACATTGTTGAATATAAAGATGAAAATGCAAAGAAAAAGGAGTGGGGATAACCATGTGAGAAGTTAACAAGTATCTGTATTTTCGTGTAACTGCTATGTTTCTACTTTCTTTAGTTAATCTTTTTTCCATTCCAAATTACTACGAGTAAATTTTCAATTTGTCCCTTGAAATTTTGAGTCGGGTGTTTTGCTCATTCAAATTTGCGAATTGTCAATAATAGTCTATGAAATTGAATGACTTCAAACTATTCGTTCATTCTGTTGACTTCTGTTGTTAGGGGTTATGAGACGGTACATTAACTGCATATGTGCATTCCATTTGGATGACACATTAGTGCCACGTAGTATTCTTAAATGGCACAAATGAGTCAATCACTTTATTAGTAGTACGAGCACTTTATGTTTCATGGAATGTGTTCAACTTTCTATGTTTGATATTTGGTACGAGGCTCTTTTTCAAGTTTCAAGTCAGTTGGGAGGTAGAGAAGACCAATGTCATCACGTTGAATATCTATGTACTTTCGGTTTCAACAATTACTAAGAAATTAGGAACATTGCCCTCTAGTATTCTCACACATGGGACACCTTTTCCCCCTAACAAAACCACATCTTTTGAACTAGGTTCAATTTCGGCCAGTAAAAATTATTTAAGTCGAAACAAACTTTCCGATCCGATGAAAAAATTGTAATAGTTGATTAAATATAAACTTATAGAGATATGACTAAGTGTTTTTATTTTTTTTCAACTGATTAATAGTGCTTTCGGATTACTTGCTTGACGTGCAATACAAGACTTGTAATATATGGGTTCTCTTTCTAATCCCGTCAAATTATTGAGTAATCGCATGTTAGAAAACTTACAATTCAATTTTCTGTGCGAGATTGCACAACCAATTCAAAAGATTAATGAATACTTTAATGGACATTTCTTCAAAAAAGTAAACATTAAGATGCCAACACTTAAGTTTAAGTCTCTAATTTTTCTCCTTCAAAAAGAAAAAGTCTCTAATTCTTCTTTGAGATGTCCATAATAAAGTTTATTTGGAAGGTATCACGTTAATGTTAAGGTGAGCCATCACACTTATCCGAATTAGACATGTATCTTTTTTGTGACAAATAAAGATGTTATTCTCTTATTCAAATAAACACTTTTCATTCCTCTTAAGAAATAAACATTTTTCATTGTAAATCTTCAGATAGATTCTTATTGGACACCATTGAGTTTGGTTGAGTATCAGTAATAAAATTTGTTGAACTTTTGAATTTATGTTAATATAAATTAATGGTGGATTCTAGGGTGAGGGTCCAATTAGGTCCCTCACCGGTGAACCACGAGAAAAACACCAATAGATTAAATAAGTGGTTCAGATTTATTAAAATTAAAAGAGGGAACATGTAGAACTGCTCACATTCAATCATATCCTGCAATGGTTTCACCCGTTGTTAACCGTAATTAATTGTTACGAACCGAACTGAACAGAACCAAACAATTACAAATCAATTAATTCTTTTTCACACAAAAATCTGAACCCTTTTTCTAAACCCTAATCCCATTTCAAATTATCCGAACCAATAAAAGTTAGTGTTATCCAAACTCAAATTGTTAATACATTTGAGTTAGAAGTTAGTGTTTACCAGGTACTTTTTACTAGACCGAGTTCCGAATAGACTGAATTTCTGCATTACCTATTGTTCACTCTAATTCTAGACGTGATTTATTTAACAGAAACAATTATGTTGAAGTTGCACTTAGTTCATGTTGATTTATTCATTTTAAAATGTCAAGATACTTCTGTCAAAAGGTAAGTATAAGGGACACCATCTTTTGGTTGGCTCCATTTTGGATAGTCTGTTTGGATGAATTCATTTATTGGATTGCAATAATTTTACAGTTGAACAGGGATTAGGGTTTAGAAAAAGGGTTCAGATTTTTGTGTGAAAAAGAATTAATTGATTTGTAATGGTTTGGTTCGGTTCGGTTCGTAACAATTAATTACGATTAACAACGGGTGAAACCATTGCAGGATATGATTGAATGTGAGCAGTTCTACATGTTCCCTCTTTTAATTTTAATAAATCTGAACCACTTATTTAATCTATTGGTGTTTTTCTCGTGGTTCACCGGTGAGGGACCTAATTGGACCCTCACCCTAGAATCCACCTAAATTAATACTATATAAATATTATATGGCATTCAATGTTTGGATGGAATCTACATATCAAACCAAAATCTATGTGTATTCACTAAATCTTTATACTTTTCTAAGCAACCAATGTTTATACTCCCTCCGTTCCTTTTTAATTGTCACTTTTGAGTTTTTTACACAAACCAAGACAACAAATACTTTTTACTACTTTTGATACAACAATTCATCTTTTTCCTATAATAACCTTCATCATTTAATATCTCATTTCATATACTTCTCTCTCTACAATAAATAATCAAGGGTAATAAAGGTAAAACAATATTTAATGTTGTATTGAACTTTGAAAGTGACAGTTAATTAGAAACACAAAAATTCTCTAAAAGTGACAATTAAAAAGGAACGGAGGGAGTACTTAATAAAATAGTTGGGGTAGTGGAAGGTAAGAGAACAAAATAATAAAATACTCTCTCCGTCCTAGCTCCATTTGTTTTTTTCACATTTCTTAAGAAATGTTGTTAGCGTTATTAATGTGTTTATTTTGTGTGTTAATATTATCAAATTGTCTTTTATTTGTATGTGTATTAAATTTGACTTTTCGTATTTCAATACAAGTTTATTTGATAAAAAATAAACACGTTATATTTCTAAGATAAAATTTCTATTCACGGAGACATGCCCTTAAGCAGCGGTAAACAACACTTGAAAATAAAGAGTATAAATGGTTAGATTTTTTTGAAAGTTGAAACCGTGACATTATAGAGAGTAAACCTCTATTTCCAACTCAGAAGAGGTTTATTCTTTGCACCATTTTGCTGCATTTTAATCTTTTTTTCAGCATTTTTCCTTTCTCTTTGTTGTATTATCCTTTTTGCAAACCTTTATATATTATTAACCTTGATTTTATTGGTTTTATTTGTTCTTGGTTTTCTTGCATGTGATTTTCTTCATCAGAACTTGTTCTTAACCTTTTCTTGCATGTACTTCTATTTTAAATCTTTTAAACAATGAATAGTTTTATGCTGAATGTGCAATAGTGCTCTTAGAACCCTAACGTCCACTTTTTCCTCAACGTTTACTGAATGTGCAGTCCAATGTTTCAATGTCTCATGCTTCAGATTATATTCAGACTATTTTGATTGTATAGAATTTTATGCAGGCCTATTTGTTCATTTATTAATTAAGCAAGATTTCTTTTATTTGATGTGGAAATTATTTGAGACTACTCTGTAAACACTTGAGTATTGTTTCTGCCTTTGATTTCAACACTTGAGTATCCTTATCCTTAAATAATTCTCTGTATTTACAATCAAATTAGAAATTTTCTTGAAGTTTTCTTTTTTGCCTCATTTAACCAAGAAGCAATTATACAACATTGTATCTTTTTTACCACATTATACATCTATATAACCTGCATATTTATAAATTGTAATGATGAAGTAGGACTTAGATATGATTAATCCATATTCTTCATGAGGCACTTGTAAAATCTTTTTTCCTGTTTATCGCCGTTGATGATTGTGAATTACAATAATTGATGTTTCTGATTTTTTGATAACTCTCTATTATTCATTGCTATGAATAACCTTTTGGACACATCACAGTCCGAAGTTTCTACTCATGCATGTCATGACTCAAGCTACATATAGAAATCAAACACGGAACAATCTTGCTAGTGTTGCTTTAATCGATAGCAATCCAATTGAGAGAGAGAGGAAGTATTGATGCAAATTACATCATTTGATTCCACAATCTCTTGGTTTGGGCTGCATAAGATTCAGCACACGATCTTTGCGGCTTTCTTTTGTTACGATAGAAGCTATGATTAGGTTTATTTTTGTATATGACTGAGGCCCTTTTCTTAAAACCTTATTTTTCTATAATCGTGGAGTGACCTGGAACATTGAACTAGATACTAATTTATAACTTCATGTTAAACCGGCATAATTAGAATGAGCTCTGTTGCAGGTGTTCGTTGCTCAGTCAAACACCGATTAGCGGAGGGCCGAATGTTTCTACTACTATGACAGCCAGTATTGGTGAAACTGGCAATTCATCAGGAAAGACAATGAGGCGTTTCCAGACAGGATAGAGCAGTCATTCAGCTAATGGAACTTCAGAATAAGTACGCATCGACCAGATGAGCTCAGAAGCAGTGCCTTCAACTAGTTCACCAACAGATCCAGATATAAGAAGCTGCAAAAGAAGATTGACTTTTCATCCGTCTGGACACTTTCCAAGTACTAATCAAAGAAAGAATCAGTGGATGCCAATTCAACTATAGATATTCTATGTGATGATCAATTTTATAATGATATTGATCTTGATGAGTTTGAGGCCCAAGCAACTTCGATTCTAAAGCAGAATTTAGTTTTGTCAATTCAAAAGCAAGATACAAACACTTAATCTCATGAACCGAACCTTGATGTTATTATGTTTCCATCATTCGACTTTGGTATATGATAAGCAAGACATAATCACTCAAGCGGCCAAATACTTACACATTTTTGAAATTAATTAATGAATATGTTAACAATACATTAACGGTTCTTGTCTTTATCGTTATTGTATTTATATACACAAAAGTACTACCGTTACTGGCATGTTTTACCTGTATAATGCACGGAATAAGAAAAATGTATGAATGCACATCCACATCATTGCTTTAATGCTCTCATTTAGTACCTATCTTATGTTAATCCTAAAGAATGCTTCACTTGGACCAATGTATGTCTCTCAGAACTCCTATTGTTTATTAATCCTTTATATCACTGATGTTAATTTATTGAATTTGAAGTAACTGTTGTTAATGAATAAATATTCCACTAAACATTGCATTATTTGAGAAATCCGGATTATTTACTATTCTATAGACACTATATAGAATGCCAACTTTGATTCAAGTTTCAACTGCATTGTGTTATATTGGAGTTTCTAAAATATCCAAGATAGTTTCACTTGAACAGAATTGGAACTTTAGGTAGAAATGTTATTTTTAATAAGTTGTTACATGAATAATAACTCTGAAATTACTTGTGAACATTTTAATGTTATTTTGTCTTGTCCTTTATATTATATATGCTTTAAGTGTACATTCTTTAATTGTGTCTTGTAGATTTCCGTTAATGCCATCGACTGCTGACTTGCAATCCATCTCGATAGTAATCTGTTGGGCACCTAGCTCTTGCAACCAAATAATAGCCTCCAAAGGACCATACATCTCGGCCTCTTAGCTCCAACATATTATCCTCTATCATTTCTCAAACAGATTCCTATTTTGAATTTTCCTTGTTGTTGAAAGACAGCCGCATTGATATTGCACTTTAACTCTCTCTCGTTCGGCTTAACCCACCTCATCGCAGCAGATCTTGTATGACGTGATGCTTACCTGCACTGTCAGTCATGTCATTCTTGCACACACCCAGCCACTTCGCGCTAGTCAGATTGATACCTGCATCGGTTTCTTGCTATTCACCCAAACTTTTTCATTTCTTGCTATACACCACAATATCATCGTGAATTCATTGCCCTGTACCAGATCCAAGCTTTCTAGGACCTTGAAGAACACCTCCCTAAACTCTTAAACCTCCTGTTTCACGTCTTCCATTTCCCCCCAAAGCCCCGTCTCGATCAACATTGCCTCTGTGTGATTACAACCCACAAAAGTATGTCATTCATATTCATCAAAAAAGTAGCAGAATGGGCAAAGACTAGTACAAGGGACATGTTTCTGTGTCAGATTTAGTCTAGTTGGAAGGCCTCGTTGTACAATTCTCCAAAGAAAAAGCTTCACCTTCTTCCAGATTTTCATTTTCCACAACTTAAGTCAATTTCCTTCCACTAGGAATTATACTGACCAAACACTAAAAACCCCATTTCTGCTCTTGTTCCACATCAAAGTATCTTCTTGTTCTACATCCCAAAGAGGCATATTTTTAATTCTACTAACTTATTTTTATAAATTTATAACCTTTTAATATCAACTCGCCAAATTGTTATGTTTGTGAGAGCTGTGGTGATGTTAGGTTTTTGCTGTGTGGGAATTGTTGTGGGAGTAGGAAGGTTTTTGATGAGGATGAAGGGTTGTTGAATAGGTGTTTGGTTTGTAATGAAAATGGATTGATTCGGTGTCCGAATTGTTGTATTTCTTGAGGATTTGTTTCGATGTATGTGTGTATTAGTATAGTAGTTGGTGTTTTTTGCAATTGCAGCTTGTTTATTGTTGCGTGATTGCAAGGTTTTAGGTGTTGTTGATAAATAATTTGATCAAGATTGATGAATCTGTGTTGTTGTTGTTGTTGTTGTTGGCGGTGTTGATGATGTTAAGTCTTTGGTTAAGGTTATCAAGGGTTTTAAACAAAGGTCTGCGATCTAGACAGCCGACATGACCGAGACTGCAATTGAGACCATGTCAGCTGTCATGGTTCTTTGTAATATCAAGCAGCAACAATGTGACCGTGACTGCAATTGAGATCACATCAGCTGCCATGGTTATTTGTAATATCAAGCAAGGATCGTGATGGTGACTGTAGTTCAAAACCTTGGTTATATCAAGATTCAAAGCTCTCTTTGAATTTTATATGGTTGGTGTGTACTTATTTATTTGATATATAGGAATTGTGTGATGAGCTGAAGCTGATGTGTTTTCAGCTCCTTGAACATGATTTTTGTTGTTCAAGAGCGTGCTTATGATTTTACCACCCAAAGGAACAAATGGGTTTGAGTGTGTATGTCCGTTGTAGTTCATTCCTGATGAAGACTGAGGACTGTTTCTCATCAAGGGAATGTAAATATTTAGTGTTATTATGGTATGAATATGATCCCTTGTAGGGATTTACAAATATTGATCATTGAAATTTATATATAGAGTGGTTTGTTACTTTGTTGTTTTAGTGCTTTATTTCTATATTTGGTTTCTCTTATGTCATCTTGCATTTGGTTTTTGATAGCATATGGGGCTTGAAGATCAAAACAGCTTCAATTCTGCATGTCCCAATAATGACATATATCCGTGATAACTGTATTCATCAGTTGGGGTCATATGATATGAATATTACGAAGGAATAACAAACAATGACAACTGATTGTTGATAATTACCAATGATCTATGCAACATCAAACTTTGATTTAAGGTGTGTATAGTGTATGAATCTGGTTTATGGTTGCATTTAATCACTTTAATTACTTAATTATTATCATTCTCTCTTATGTTCTATGTATGGGAATCTGATATATGCAGAACATCACTAATATAACATATTCTTCATGATGTTGGGATTTTTATCGGTGAAATGAACATCATATTCAGTTCATGTCATGTTGATGGGAAGACTGGTGTTATTTGCTAACACCTGAGACTGATGTGGCATTTCTATAAATTCATGTTCAAAAAACGATTGTCTTTTCTTTACAAAATTTGGATTAGAATGTGATCATCTTCAGCTTCACATATACTACAGATGAACACTCTGTAGCTTATGAGACATTGTTGAATTTAAAGGGAGTGGGGATAACCATATGAGAAGTTAACAAGTATCTGTGTATTTTTGTGTAACTGCTATGTTTAATCTACTGTCTTTAGTTAATCTGTTTTCATTCCAAATTACTACGAGTAAATCTTCAATCTGTCCCTTGAACTTGAGTCGGGTGTTTTGTCCATTCAAATTTGAGAATTGTCAATAGTCTATGAAATTGAATGACTTCAAACGATTCGTTCATTTTGTTAACTTCTGTGGTTGGGGGTTATGAGACGGCACATTAACCGCATATGTGCATTCCATTTGGCTGACACATTAGTGTCGCGTAGTAGAGACCATTGTTGCTCAAAACTAAGGACTACACATTAAATAAATATTCTTCCTCTTTCACTTGCATGAATTTTTCTTAAATGGCACAAATGAGTCAGACACTTTATTAGCAGTACGAGCACTCTATGTTTCATGGAATATTGTGTTCAACTTTCTATGGTACGGGGCTCTTTTTCAAGTTTCAAGCCATTCGGGAGGTAGTGAAGACCAATGCCATCACGTTGAATATCTATGTACTTTAGCTTTCAGTTTCAACAATTACTAAGAAACTAGGAACATTGTCCTCTAGTATTCCCTATCATTGATAAGGGTAAAAATAGTCATTATGTTAACTTTTTGGTTTACTATTTGCGGACAACGGTAAGGGTGTTGATAAGTACAAGTCAATTTGATGACCTAATTCATTCTGAAGTGTTTAGTTCATGTGTTTTTTCTTGGGTTAAACTTGAACAAATCCAATCAAAATCGAAGTGATTTGCTTCACAAAATGAGTTTATCAAATAAAAAAGAAGTGCTTTCGTCTTACTTGCTTGACATACAATACAAAGACTTTTATTTCTTAAACAAAAAAAATGCAAGATTTGTAATATATGGGTTCTCTTCCTAATCCCGTCATTATTGAGTAACCGTAGGTTAGAAAACTTAGAATTCAATTTTCTGTCCGAGATTGCACAACCAATTCAAAAGATTAATGAATATTTTAATGGACATTTCTTCAAAAATATTAAGATGCCAACACTTAAGTTTAAGTCTTTAATTTTTCTCCTTCAAAAAGAAAAAGTCTCTAATTCTTCTTTTGAGCTGTCCATAATAAAGTTTACTTGGAAGGTATCACGTTAATGTTAAGGTGAGCCGTCACGCTTATCCGAATTAGACATGTATCTTTTTTGTGACAAATAAAGAAGTTATTCTCTTATTCAAATAAACACTTATCATTCCTCTAAAAAAATAAACATTTTTCATTGTAAATCTTCAGATAGATTCTTATTGGACATCTTTGAGTTTGGTTGAGTATCAGTAATAAAATTTGTTGAACTTTTGATTTTATGTTAATATAAATTAATACTATATAAATATTATATGACATTCCTTGTCAAAAAAAAAATAAAATTATATGACATTCAATGATTGGATAGAATCTACATATCAAACCAAACTTGTACTTGCATGAGTACAATAATCGTATCTAGGGTTAGACTGATCAGATACCTTGAGAGTGAGCTCAAGGTGGGTATTTATAGTCGATAGAGAGTAGAATAAATCCTCTATTTTAAGCGTTTTGTTAAGTGGATAAGGATGAATTATGCTGGATTCTAGCTGGTTCTAGAACACGCTTATTGGCGGTGCCTACAAAGGCGCTGCCTTAACCTGTTTCGGCCCTTGGGGAGGGCACTTATGCTTATTTGGGCCCTTTTGAAGGGTATGGCGTCCTTTATCCGGGTTTTCCTGGTCGACAAGCCCCCTAAGCACGAGTCTTGGGACAAGACGGAGTGTTTTTACTCTTGACGGGAGGTATGGTTCTGTATGCGTCCTTTGCTGCGAGAGTGTATTATTGAAGACGTACTTCTTGAATTATCGGGCCATAATATGCCTCTGGTTTTGTACTGAATACAATATTTATTTATGTATTGTGTTCTGTTTCGCTCTTCATTTGTTTCACTTTAGCTTTCTGCAACATATTTATTTCTATGTGTGCTTTGTAAGTTGTTGTGTTTTACGCTTTTTGTGTTTGATTTTTCGCTCTATTTGACTCTTCATTCCAGATTCTAGTTTTGTCAATAGAATAGATTTTCAAAGGCATATTTTGTAGATTTTGTTTAGTCGAAGCCTTTAGATTGTCCGTTTATGTAGAGTCTGTCTGGTCAGGGCCTTTCGCCAGGTTGACTTTTGTCATTTTGTAGAATCTGCCCCGTCAGAGCCCTTTACAGGGTTGACATTTTTGGGCGCCTAGTCGATATGTAGAGTCCCCCCCATCAAAGCCATGGTCAGGCGTTTTTGGGCGCCGAGTCGATATGTAGAGTCCGCCCCATTAGAGCCTTGGTCAGGGTTGACGTTTTTGGGCGCGTAGTCGATATGTAGAGTCCGCCCCATCAGAGCCCTGGTCAGGGTTGACGATTTTGAGTGCTTAGTCTATATGTAGAGTCTGCCTCATCAGAGCCCTAGTCAGAGTTAACGTTTTTGGGCGCCTAGTCGATATGTAGAGTCCGCCCCATCAGAGCCCTGGTCAGGGTTGCCGTTTTTGGGCGCCTAGTCAGTATGTAGAGTCCCTTCCATCAAAGCACTGGTTAAGGTTGACGTTTTTGGGCGTGATTGACTGTAGATTTCCCGTGGATATTGTAGTAGTAGCACCTGAACAAAATAACAAACAAAAATGGGAAAGTATTTTTAGAAAGCAGGGTGCCTCGTTTAAAAAAACCTGCAAAACAAATCTCAAAGGTCGAGAAAGGTTAGAATAACTCCGTGTTTCATCTTCAAGCTCTTAATGGTGGGATCGTTGCTTCTACATTTTATTCTGGCGTGCTGTTTGGTGAGTTCTTCCTTTTGCATCCCAAATTTGATTTATCTGAAATATAATATTACTTCCGAACTTCGAAGTAATTAGTAGAAATAAAGCACTCTTTAATCATATGCAATCATATTAAATGGAAACTAAATACTCTTTGTCTTCCTAACTCGCCCATATTTTCTACTTTTCTACTCTTCCGTTCTCCTACTAGATTCGAAATAACTTTCTTACTTAATTATCTTGTGCTTTTATTCCATTTCTCTCTTCTATTAGATTGTAATTAAGTCTTCTATTTCAACCGATTACTTCTCTTAAATCGAAACTCGTTACTAACTCCCCAACTTCATTCTTTTATACTTATTCTCTACTATCTTGAGACTTACTCGCTTTTTATATTATGTTCTATGTCTTTATTTCTCCTATGAAGTTGAAACTAGTTCTTTTGCTCAAACGTATCGTTCTACATGGGTCCAGTTTGTACTTATTCTAATATCTTGCCATTAGTCCATTATTTATGTCTTTACTAAGTAGTTAGTTCAGTTCGCAAAGTGAATGATACAACTGTATTATTCTATTTCCTTTCCTATTAAACGTAGGATTAACTCGCCTATGCAAGAACTATCGTCGGGCTTCCCGGTTTGTTGTTTGTTGTTGCCATGGCCATAGCTATGTCGTTGCCTTGCGATATTAATCCCAAATTTTAAGCCAAAAAACCATAGAAATTCAGTTTGTACACATGACATGGTCACGTTTATAAGGGTGTGGTTATTTAAGGTTTCATATCAAAACATACACATTTTCTTTCATTATACCACAGTTATTACGAATAATCTTGACTATGTATATTAAACATTTTACTGATATTATCATATCCACAAGCACTTTTACTTTTTTATTTTGTATACTAATCATCCACATATGCATTTATGGCTATTCATACATCATAACTGCTTTTCGCATTAGAATTAATGTTTGTGTATATTCTAACTCAATGCTATCACAACTTTATAATCATGTAATATTGTAATCATACTCAAATATAACAAGTTAACACATACTTATAAGACCAAGATTTAAATAGTTTATTGATAAGCTAAACGATGTATACCTGGGCGATATCGCCTTTATGCCTTTTGCTTTGGTATTTCCAAGTGTGCCAATTTTGTTTGACCTGCATCAACATTTAAGCAAGCAAAGTGCAGCTATATAAAGACATGCCAAACTACCTTAGTCTATAGCTCACACATGTTTTGCATATAAACAAACTATCATGCCAGTTAGACCTTGTAGACTTTAATTAATGCATAATTGGTTGCGTAACTTCCATGATAAGTAGAATAAGATTTATGATTGGAAGAAAATGTATTCTACTAAGTGCCAAACCGCTTTCTCATAAATAATTGTTTTGAGAAATAAGGTTAATGAAAATTCATATACCTATTTTGCGCATCGGATCCAGAAGGCCGAAGTTCTTAATCCTTTTTTCTGAAAAACTTTGTAATCGCAACCACAAAATAAAATATACATGATCGGTGACGGTGGTTTGACCTGATGATCATCGTTCAAAGTGAGTTAACCATGCATGAATACATAAATAGTAGAAAGACAAAACCTGCATGGATAGTTGGTCATCGTCGGCCATCGTCTTATCACATAAGTTTTTTTTTTTTTAGGTTTATGAGTGTGGTTGGGTTAATTTTACCGTTTCTCACAGACGGCGCCAACTATATACAATAATCGTATCTAGGGTCTGTTTATTAGATGGGCTCAATGTGGGTATTTATAGTCGACAGAGAGTAGAATAAACACTCTATTTTAGGCGTTTTGTGAAGGGGATAAGGATGATTCATGGTGGATTCTAGCTGGTTCTAGAATGTGCTTGTTGGCGGTGCCTACAAAGGCGCCACCTTAGCCTGTTTCGGCCCTTGGGGAGGGCGTTATGCTTATTTGAGCCTTTTTGAAGGGCATGACGTCCTTTATCCGGGTTTTCCCGGTCCAAAACTCTATGTGTATCATTGTGTTTACTAAATCTTTATACTTTTTTTAAGCAACCAATCTTTATACTTAATAAAATAGTTGGGGTAGTTGAAGGCAAGAGAACAAAATAATAAAATGAGTAAATGGTCATTTTGATCTCTGATTCTGCACCTCGATGTCATAAAGGTCCATGACTAACATCAAGTTGGTGTTTAACGGGAGATGTGTTTTTGAGCAAAAGAGAGATTTAAATAACATTTAGGGATTTGAGATTCAATTTGGGGATATTTATTTTTGGTTCAGAGACAAAATGATCATTTTCTACTTTCACTTTAGTCTCTGTAACATCTCATACTCTTTGGTAGCATAAAACATTTGCCAAATCATCACTTAACATAATTATTCAACGTCAGAGAACAAAGTGATAACGGAAGTGCAAATTTAAGGACTAAAATGATATGAGTGTTACTTTTCCCAGCCTATAGAATTCTCGTGCTCCCTATTTTTTTTCTTCCAAAATACCTCTGGTTCGAATATATAATCCGAACCAATTCTGGAATATTAATTCCGGATACATTCGTGGATTTTGGTACTTAAACCACCCTGATGGATGATGATGTTAATTTTGAATAGATGGATTCAGAATATATAATCCCGAAAGTTCTAACAATTTCCGGATTGTGTAATCCGAAATGTACAAATCACCCCGTTGAAAGTCAACAAAAGGGAGTGGGAAATGATGGTTCCAGATTATATAATCCGGAAAGTGTTAAAACAGTCCGGATTATATAATCCGAACTGCATCAGTACGGAGACAGAAGCCATCTGTTTTGGTTAGGCCTCTGTTTTGGAGCATGTAGTCAACTGCTTTGGCCTTTGATCAGTTGTTCAAACATAAAATTCAACTTATAACATAACAATTAACGACACAACATAATTTTCAAACATTCAAACATTAATAAAACATAATTACCCAAATGTTACATAACATAATTATCCAAAATATTCAAACATTAAAATTAAATAAAATACAATCAACCCCTAATAACTACACCTGTACCACCGCCACCTCTGCCACCACCCCTGTCGCCCTTAGTAACTCCCCGACGACGGTAAACCTTCCCATCATGCACCTCTTTCAATACCTCCTCCAAATGCTGTCATTCCTCAGACCCTCGCGGAACCACACCACTGGACATCACAACATAGACATGGTCTCTGATGCGGCTCATCCTTCCGCTAAGCCATAAGTACCCATGCTCTCCATCCTCCTGAGCAGCAAGCGAATCAAGGACCTTACTCTCCGGTGGCCTCGGCACCGGTACCGGCATGTCAGGAAGAATCATGTCTGGATGAGATTAGTGATAAAACCACTCGATGTATCCCTCTGCTGTCTCCACACCATGAACTGCACGCTTCCCCAACTGCTCAGGTGTCAACGCATGATCAAGAGCATGCTGAAAGCGGTTTGTGATCTCTGCCAAATTAATCATAGGAGGTGCACTCACAGCAGGATGTGGAGGGATGGTCTGAACCCTCCCAAACTGACGAAGCACCCGCTCCGGCAGATATCTCACCATGCGGTCTCCGTATCTCAGCCATCTTGAGTAAAGGCTGACCCGCTCAAACGGACGTGCCGCACAATGATCTCTATATGGGCCCATGACAACGCCACTCAGATCCAGCCTATCTAGATGGTTTTTGTAGTTGTCTGGTGTGCCCAAACCAGACAGTGGTAGAAAAAGCATCGCGCGTGGATACCGATCCTCCCGATATCCTGCCCAGGCATCCTTGCTTCCCATACTTTGGAAGTGCTAATACACCCAAGTCTGCAGCAATGACAACCACATATAAATATACAAACCATAAACACTTACGTTTTAAAAAATAAAACATAATTTTTAATATATACCTGTAACAAAGTCAAGTATCCTGCTACCTGACCACAGTTCCAACGTGCAACATTGTTGAGCTTCCTATACAAGTGAGCTAGTGCCGCAGCTCCCCATGAATAAGCAGCAACAAGATCAAGGTCTTTAAAGTACCTCAGGTAGGCAACATCCACAACATTCTGGCTCTTGTCAGTGAACATCGTGATCTCCACCAAGTATAGAAAATATTTGCGGACAGCCTGGTCCCGCAACCTCCGCACCTCTTGATTCACACCACCATGCTCAGTCTCCAACTCCAACTGCTCTTCATATGCTGCTTGAAAATGCTCTGCAAGTAGCCAAATCGGCAATGTGCACCTTTGGTCTTCGTCACCTTAACAAGAGCTTCACCCGGATCAGACCCCAAGTACGTCTCCATCCATTCCACCGCCTCGTCTCGTGATATGGACGCATGGGACAAAAACATGCCATCAATGGGGAGATGCAGCAAACAGGACACATCATCAAATGTCACTGTCATCTCCCCAAACAGAAGGTGGAAGCTCGAAATGTCCTCGTGCCACCTCTCCACAAAGGAACAAATGAGACTGTGGTCAATCATGTTGTAGCTGGTATCCTGAAGCCAACCAAGACCGGTGCCCTGCAATCTGTCTTCCCACCACCGTGCAGCCATAATAGGGGTGGTCTCTAAATCATGCATCACTTCTATCTTCTTTCCGTTGCTGATGCATTTTAAATTGCCACGCCACTGCAAATAATTAAAAACAATACCTAAACATCAGTTTACACTCATGGCTTCACAAACAGCCAGTTTAACAATTTAACATTGCATAAACAGTAAATTAACAACATATTAAAGTAAGTTTAACATTAATAAATACATCGCCCTCAGACCCCTTCCTGACCACGTGCATATGGTACCTCCACAGCAGGCCAGTGTCGTGTGGGCCACCTGGATAGTCATCAAGTGGGTCAGGGTCCACCACCTTCTTCTTCTTCGTTCATCTTCGTCGTGGCTGGGCATCTTCCATATCCTCGTCCATTGCCTGAAGCTCCTCCTCAAGCTCCTGCTCCTCTATTAGCTGCACGTCCACGACATCTTCCATATACTCTTGCTCATGCTGCTCCGACTGATGCTCGACATCAACACGGCGTCCTCTGGCACCACCCCGACGCCTCGGAACAACACCATTCTCCTCCATCCATTGGGTACGCTCTCTCCTACGGGAAGCATGGCATGCCACCCTTACGCGCTGAGTAGAGGATGAACCTTTTGTAACATGCACACAACACAATCAACACAAAAGAGTACAAAATAGATGATCAAAATCCGGATTGCATCAGTGCAGAAGAAAAAAAAACGGTACAAATTGCATGTATTCATAGAGAAATCGAGCTAACCTTCCATGTGATGTTGATCAAGGGTTGAAATGCGATCCGTTTGAGCAAGATTTCACCGATTTTGGTTGGATTTTTTCGGTTCGGAATTTGGGATTAGAGGGAGAGAGAGAGAGAGTAAGTTAAAAGTGAAACTGTAAAAATGGGGGGTGAACTTCCTTTTATACTTCAAATCTGTCCGGAATATATAATCCCGACCGGTCTTTAGTTTTCTGGAGGGCAGTTTGGTAATTTTTGCAGGTCGCGTGAGAAGGACATAGGGTGGGAAAAGTAATACTCAAATGACATTTACTCAATAAATATATTAGGAGAATGCTACATAGTACCCTAGCGGCATTATTAAAACATTCAAAACAAGTAAGTTTTCATAAAAAAGTTCATTTTCACCAAAAACCACCATTTTTCTCATTTCTCATTCAAACTTCAAAACAGCCACACCAATTCAAATTCCATCAACATACAAACATCAACAATCATTAGTGAAGTGGATTCAAACATGTTTCAACAACAATCATACACCAATTCAAGAATTTCACTCAAATAGTCAAAAATCATGAAAACAACTCATCAACAACAACTATGAAGTTTAACCTATTAACACAACAAATCAATGAAGTTTATCATACCAATAATTTCACATGAAAAAGGAGCACAAATTTTATCATTTAAAATAACAAAAAGTCACAATTATAACAAAAGCACTTAAACCCACAAGTAATCATGATCAAAAGTAACACATTATTTTTTCAAGACAAAATTTTTATTTATGGATTTCTTAACCAATGCTGAACAACACTTGAAAATAAAGAGTAAAAGTAATACAAATACTTTATAAATGGTTAGATATATTGAGATGGGTTTTGCTAGAAGACACATTTTATGAAGGTGTCTTTTAGCAAAGTTATAACTAAAAAGTGGAAATCACACCTTGAGGTGTGGGTTGCTAAAAGACATCTTCATGGGTGGCTTCTAGCAAAACCCTATAGAGATAATATAGAATTTATTGAAACCGTGACATATCTATGCTGAAAAAATCAGTTATTAATATATACATTGGTACCATCTGGTTCTTGTTCGCCAAGTAATTCAAGAAGATAGTTAGCCTCATCACTTGAGATTTGAGGATGATGTTCGTGACCACAAGAATTATATTGCATAGCTTGTGGAAGCTCTATTTTTGTATGTTGGCTAGCTGACTCAAGTTGATTAGTATTATCTTGTAGCTCACTTGAGTCATGACATGCACGAGTAGAAACTTCTCACTTTGACGTGTCCAAAAGGTTATTCCTATCAATGAATAACATAGGGTTATCAAAGAAACATAAACATCAATTATTGTAATTCACAATCATCAACAAAATCTGATGGGAGGAATACTTTCAATGAAAAGCCGTTGCTCCACAAGTTGGTTGATTTTAGTTTCTGTACAGCAAAATCTGACGAGGGTGGTTTTGGTTTCTCCCGAGGTTGTAAATGTTAAGGGTGCATAAATATATATGATAGAAAGGATAGTAAGGTTGAAACAAAGTCCGAGATTTAAGAAACAGAAGCATTACAGATTTCCAGGTTTGGTATGCTAGTTTTTGTGTTTGATGAGTTGATAAATTTGATGTTCAATATTGATCTCTATTCATTTGTATGTGACAGGCCAATGCTCCCATTACCTTATTCATCAATGATGGGAAAACCGCAAAGATCCTGTGCTGAATTGTTCGGCTGCCTAAACCAAGAGCTTGTGGAATCAATTGTTACTGGATAAATGTGAAATTGAAGTTGAACCATCTCCTACTCATAGTGGTAGCAGGAACTCAACATCACAATCTATCCCTTCACCTCCTTCTCCCAATCATCACAATTGGAATGAGGACAATTTTTGAAGTTAGCATTTTCACTTTAACTGTGTTTTCCTTTTTGTTACAATAAAAGCTATACTTAAGTTTGTTTTTGTATATGATTGATGCCTTTATTTTTAAAACCTTATTTTGTTATAATCATTGTGTTGATTCCACTATGCATAACTTCAAATACACACACAGACACAGAGAGAGAGAGAGAAAGAGAGAGAGAGAGAGAGAGAGAGAGAGAGAGAGAGAGAGAGAGAGAGAGAGAGAGTAGGCTATTATGAATTCTTGATACATCTTTATTCTTCTCTTGCAATTAGTTACATGTACTAATGTAGCTAGGCTGATATGCAGGACGATTCTTTGCTTACAAACTACCTCAACTAGACAGGTCCATTCACTGCTTCCACCACATGATGACTTTCAATATCAAAGTGTTCAAGAATCTGGAGTAAGTTTCTCTCCAAGAGGGTAGTAACAATATTGAGCCTACCAAGCCAACGAAACCAGTGAAGAATCCTATCCCCATGCTCATGTACAATGCTTCCAAAAATATTGAATTACCATCTCCTGCATCAGTTGTTGGCACTTGTGGTTTTGTTGACTCTTTTTCTGGACATTTTCTACCAAGAGGTTCTCCACAGAGATTAGAATTTCCTTCGAAAAATGAAACATTAAATGACTGCAGCTGTGTTCCAATTGGAATTTTTCCACAGAGCTGATTGTTTGACAAATCTAACATAGCAAGACGATCAATATGAGCTAGACTGGAAGGAATTTTGCCTGACAGATGATTTCTTGATAGATCAAGAAATTCAAGTTTCTTGAAGTTTCCTATGTTTGAAATGATTTCCCCAATGAGATTGTTCCTTGACAAATTTAAGGAAACCAATTCAAATAAGTACTCCATTTCGGTTGGTATTTCACCTGTAAGATGATTGCTTGAGAGATCAATGCTTTTTAGAAACTTATCTGCATTTTTGTACGAGTGATGTTTACCTTTCCACATCAGGAATAGGTTGAAACCATATCGTTTAATATGAAGCACATTATAGATTATGACTGTATATGAATGATGTGTTGAGTGCATGGTGTCCTGAGCCATTGAAGTAAAATTATTTACACAAGTTGGGATTCCTCCTGATAAGCTATTTAGTGACACATCCAAGACCTGAAGTTTTTTCAAATAACAGAGATTTGAAGGTAGACTTCCATTGAAGTTATTGAATCGAAGACTTAAGATTACTAATTGGTGCAAATTGTCTCCAATCCATGAAGGTAATGGACCATGAAACTTATTTTCTCCAAGATCTAACAAAGCCAACTTGTTTGAGCAATTCTTCAATGAAGAAGGAAGTTGTTCACTCAAATTATTATTTCTTAAAATCAAAGCCTCCATATTAGAAAGGGCACCCATTGAGATTGGAATCTTTCCCGACAACTTGTTATTGCTCAGATCAACAAACCTTAACGAGGTTAAATTATTCCAACAATTAGGCAACTCACCCTTTAATTGATTATTTGACAAATCCAACCTTTCTAGAATATTAGAATTACTTTTGTTGCATAGAAAGGAAACTAAATCTGAAAATTTATTATTGGACAGAAGTAGTGATGTTGTTTGCGATAAAAAAGAAGGAATGGAACCTTCAAACTGATTTGAACTCAAATCTATTTCTGGATTGTTGGTAAGATTGAGTTCCAAATTAGGAATCATGCCAGTGAGATTGTTGTTTGAAATGTTTAAGTAACCTAGTGTTTGCAATTTTCCCCAAAACCAAAGAGGTATTGGAGATAAATTACTGACATTTGAAAGGGAAAGATAGGATAAGTCATTTTGTGTTTGAATCCAATTAGGAAATCTGGAATTTAGATTACAAGATGATAGATCCAAAGCTTCTAATTGAAAAGGAGGAAGCCAGTCATTACTAACCTTCACCGACAATGACTTGACGGACAACCATATCTTTTTCAATTTGGAGAGGTTAGTGAAATGGGACTCAGAGACGACACCTTCAAAAGAGTTTCCATCCAAGGACAACACAAATAACTCTGTAAGTGATCCGATGCTTCTGGGTATTTCTCCAGTTAATTTATTGTCTCGAAGATTCAACCATCTCAAAGATGAGAGGATTGAAAGGTCAGGTAACGTGCCCGAAATCTCATTATTCCGTAAATGTAGTTTCTGTAATAATGATAGATTACCGATGCACTGGGAATAGTTATTAGAGGTGATAAAATCTAAATCACCATTCAAGCAGTTATCAGAAGCAAAAAATGTCTCCAAGGTGCAAATATTCCCAATTGATTTTGGGATCTTTCCTTCTAGATTGTTCCATGAGAGATCAAGATATACAAGTGATTGCATTATGTTTCCAAAATCATTAGGAATGGGACCTCTCAACAAGTTATGAGAAAGGTCAAGGTGTTGAAGATCGGAGCTGTAGTTAAGCACCCATTGAAATATCTTTGATGATTCCAACTGATTCTCATCTAGATCAAGGATATTAAGAGAATTCCTAGAAAAGTTCAGATGAGGATCATATAAAGGAAGCATATCGGTATCAGAAAGGCCACATTGACTTAGATGCAACTCTTCAAGGTTTGGAAACTTCATTAGTAATTGCAGGGTGTGATGAGAAGAATCATTGAGATTTTGAACTGCACTCAAGTCAATTTTTCTCAAAGATGAGAGATTTGATAGCCACTCAACATTTGCTTGAATTTGGTTGTTGATTCTAAGATTGGAATTGAAGCCAAGTTTAAGAGACTGCAACAATGAAAGATTTCCGAGTTGGAAAGGTATTTCTCCAATGAGTTCATTACCGCTAAGATCAAGGTGTAGCAATTGTGAGAGATTTCCAAGTTGAGAAGGAATCTTCCCATCATAATTACCATATGACATATCAAGATGTCGCAACTTGTTGAAGGAGCCAATAAATTTTGGAATTTGACCACTAGTATTCAAATAACTGAGGTCTAGATATGTTAGATGTTGCAACTCAATTATTGAAGGATTGATTTCACCCCTCAAATAGCCTGTTTCCGAACCATGCAAATCAAGAATTTGAACATAACCTGTTTGGTTGTTGCATTGAACTCCTCTCCATTTGCAGCAATTTGCATTTGGACCGTCCTTCCATGTGGACAACATGTTATAATCATCTTGAAGGCTTTGTTTGAACGTGAGGAGTGCGCGTCTCTCCCTCTCTTTGCACTTTGTGTCTCCATTATATGTTGCCGAGTTGAACCCAACAATGGAGAACAACACCAACAATATATGTAATCTATTAATATTGTAGTTTCTCATCATCATTTCAACAACAAAATAAAGATGAGATTCTCTAGTGGGAAGTATACTCTCAAGAACACACATAAACAAATAAATATAAACAACAAGTAGGGCACGAGGTCCATCCGCACAACACCATTCACACGATGTTTCCACGATGGTTCCTGATATTCAATATTTTCACAAAAATGTACAGTTTTGTTTGAAGGTACATTGCATATGTACAGGTTCTAATTGCTTGCATTATTCCATCAAATTTGAAGTCATAATGTGAAGTGGGCCTTTTATATCCAAATACAGAAAGCATCTACTTTCCTTTAAAAAGAATGTAGTGGCCAAATTTGGAATAGTGTGATTGGTCTGCGTGATCCATGATAGCCTTATAAATTTGAAAATGATGATTTTATATAGGGTTAAACATGGTTTTAATCTCTACAAATTCACAAGTTTTTGAGTTTAGTCCCTATAAAATTTTAATGATAATTTTTAGTCCTCCAAAATATTGTAGTTTGTAATAATAGTCCCTATTTTGAAAATATTTTACAAAAAATGTATACTTTTAGTCCTCTAAAATAGTCCCAATAAAATGAAAATAGAGACTAATAGTGAATAATTTTTTTGTAGAGACTAAACTTGAAAGTTTATAATTTTGTATAGACTAAAAACATATTTAACCCTTCTATTTATAAATTTGTATTGTCTAGATTGTTTTTTTGAAAGAAATCTAACACTTTATAAATACCGACCAATAAAGCGTGATACATGGCCTTCAAAGAAAGTTACCAGATAGTTATCATGTGATATTATATGGAAATGACATCATTTAATTAAGAAGATAACTTGTAATCACTAATAAAGTTTCAATTCTATACTTTATATCTACTATTATGAAGAAGAGTCAAGTCCACGAGGGATAGAGTGAGAAAAAAAGAAGAGAGGGGAGCTGAGAATTGGTGAGTAAGTTAAGATGGATGGTGACTTTGAAGCTCTGAGTGAGATGACATTAATTAAACAAAGAATTGATGAATTTGGATTAATATGAGGAAGATTTTTCATGTATTTTTCAGGCCTTGGTGAATCTGTGAATGCCAATGCAACTATAGGTATTCTATGTGATGATCAGTTCTATAATGATATTGATCTTAATTAGTTTGAGGCGCAAGCAACTTCGATTCTAAAGCGGAATTTAGTTTTGTCAATTCAAAAGCAAGATACAAACACTTAATCTCATGAACCGAACCTTGATGTTATTATGTTTCCATCATTTTGGTATATGATAAGCAAGACATAATCACTCAAGCGGCTGAATACTTACACATTTTGGAAATTAGTTAATGAATATGTTAACAATACGTTAACGGTTCTTGTCTTTATCTTTATTGTATTTATATACACAAAAGTACTATCGTTACTGACATGTTTTACCTGTATAATGCACGGAATAAGAAAAATGTATGAATGCACATCCACATCATTGCTTTAATGCTCTCATTTAGTACCTATGTTATCTTAGTCCTAAAGAATGCATCACTTGGACCCATGTATGTCTCTTAGAACTCCTATTGTTAATCCTTTATATCACTGATGTTAATATCTTGAATTTGAAGTTCACATTTGAACTGTTGTTAATGAATAAATATTCCACTAAACATTGCATTATTTGAGAAATCCGGATTGTTTACTATTCTATAGACACTATATAGAATGCCAACTTTGATTCAAGTTTCAATTATTGAACTTTCTAAAATATCCAAGATAGTTTCACTTGAACAGAATTGGAACTTTAGGTAGAAATGTTATTTTTAATAAGTTGTTACATGGATAATAACTTTGAAATTACTTGTGAACATTTTAATGTTATTTGGTCTTGTCTTTTATATTATATATGCTTTAAGTGTACATTCTTTAATTGTGTCTTGTAGATTTCCGTTAATGCCATCGACTGCTGACTTGCAATCCATCTCGATAGTAATCTGTTGGACACCTAGCTCTTGCAACCAAATAATAGTCTCCAAAAGACCATACATCTCAGCCTCTTAGCTCCAACATATTATCCTCTATCTGTTTCATTTCTCAAACAGATTCCTATTTCGAATTTTCCTTGTTGTTGAAAGACAGCCGCATCGATATTGCACTTTAACTCTCTCATTCGGCTTAACCTACCTCATCACAGAAGATCTTGTATGACGTGCTGCTTACCTGCACTGTCAGTCATGTCATTCTTGCACACACCCAGCCACTCATGGTGGTATTCCAGCGCTAGTCAGATTGATACCTGCATCGGTTTCTCGCTATTCACCCAAACTTTTTCATTTCACCTTTAACATATACACCACAATATCATCGTGACTTCATCATCCTGTACTGAACCCGATCCAAGCTTTCTAGCAGCTTGAAGAACAGCTCTCTAAAGTCTTAAACCTCCTGTTTCACATCTTCTACAAAAGTGTGTCATTCAAATTCATCAAAAGAGTCGCAGAATGGGCAAAGACTAGTACATGTTTCTGTGTCAGATTTAGTCTAGTTGGAAGGCCTCATTGTACAATTCTCCAAAGAAAAAGCTTCACCTTCTGCCGGATCTTTATTTTCCACAACTTTAGTTGATTTCCTTCAACTAGGAATTATGCTGACCAAACACTAAAAACCCCATTTCTGCTCTTGTTCCACATCAAAGTATCTCCTTGTTCTACATCCCAAAGAGGCATAGTTTTAATTCTACTAACTTACTTTTATACATTTATAAGCCTTTTAATATCAACTCGCCAAATTGTTATGTTCAATTATTTCACAAGAAAATGTTTGAAAGTATAATTGGGAAACCAAGGAAACTCAAAGCCGAGGAAAAGAACCTTTAATAGAGGAACAATTCCCTCAAATCACATCATAGAATATACAAGAGGAGAAGAGACAGAAAAATCTAAAAACAGATTAATATTTCTGAGACATATGCTCCAAAACTAAATGTTAATAAAAGTCTTCCTGGCCCTTAACTTTCTATCCAAGCTATTGAATTAGAGGAACACACTCAAGCTCAATCTCAAGAACACCTCTCTCAACATTCTGTAGTCTCACTGAGATTTCTTGTTTGATCTTCCCTTCATCAAGAGATATGACACCATCTCTAACAAGAGTGTTGTCCCTGCTTGCTACAAATTTCTCTAGCTGCATGGACTCGTTGGCTGTAGATTTCTCGTATGCAATTGCAGCTAAAACTAGTGGTTGAATGTCTATTTCAGCTTCACCCATAAAATCATCAGTTGAAAATGTATCCTTATCATATACTAGCTGCATATGTAAGCAAACACAAAATCTAATCAAACATGATTGCCATTTAAAATATATCAAGCAATTTCAACGGTAGAGATAAATGACAGTGATTTATATGGTGTAAATGTAAATGCAGAGACAGTTACATGAAGTACAAGAACAAAAATTAGTAAGAAGAAATATCTAACTATTTTTTTTTCCTTATATAATATGAACTACACATAAAGGAATAAATAGTAAAGAAAGGAATCTAGATTCTCTGCAGTCAAGGAATCACGTATTTGACACAATATTTTGACATCAGTGTTAAAATATCACATTGGATGAGATATGACCTGAAAACGAGTTTATACGTGGAAGACATTCCTCCATACCTTACAAACCAGTTTTGTAAGGGTCAAGTTAGACCTACTCAAATTCTAAGATGGTATTAGATTTAGAGTCTATCAATAATATGTTGGGCCACCTGCTATCAGGCCACTCGAATCACGCTCCAAATGTCTTGTGTGTGAGGTTTTGTAAGGATGAGTTAGGCCCAACCCAATTTTTAAGAATCGCATAAAGATCGAGTCTACAATCCGAAGTCGGAATGTGAGTTGTCCGATCTTAATCTGACACTCCAGAACCGATTGCATGAATGAAGAAAATCCAAATCCAAAACAAAGGAGCATTGAAAATAAAAAAGAAGGGAGAAACAGAAAAAGATATAAAGACTTGGTCACATAATTAAATTAAAACTATGCAAAAAGTATGCCATTTTATTTCTATTTTGGATCTCTTAACACGGATTTAGAGATTTACAGAAACTGAAAAACAATCAAACCTACCACTTTAAGGGGAGGAATGTTCTCTGGAATTGATAGCATTAGACTTTCATTCCAAACTGGATTCAAATTGTTCCTTATAACGCGTGTTTTTACCGACTGCAGGAACAAATATTAAAAGTGTTACACTATACCTTTTTCATTTCCTCTACTTTATTCATATTTTTCAAGTAGTTAAGAGATAAGAATACTCACTTGGTGTCCCAAAGAAAGGATGACATAAGGGTCACTGGTCACTACATCTCTAATAGCTAGGTGAGTGCCTTTCATAACATTAACCTTAATCAACCCAACAAATTCAACCATACCTGCCTATAACAGTAAATAGTAACAAAACTGAGTATTCAGAACAAAAAATACGACAACATTTCAACAAGTTTATCATTTTCCCTTTTATATTCATAATACGAAATATAAAGTATCTTTTACATTATAATAGTGGTTAAGTTTTTCAACTGTCATAGTATTCTAAAGAGACAAATAATCAGAGACGGACCAATATTCTAAACGTGACACTTAAATTAGATTCAAAAGAATATATTCAAAAAGGATGAAACTCAAAAGAATATATTCTATTAAGTCATGCATAATGCTATATAGCATATTTGTTGCATCAATTGATTCAAAAAGGAGTACTTAAGTTTATATGAAAATTTTGCTAATATAATTGTCATTTATTAAATGAAACATTACCAATGAGGTACTCTTCTTTGAACACTTGTGCTCAGAATCTTTTCTTGTCCAGCTCTTTCGGAATGCGTGTCTGATATGATGTCTTGTCAGCGCTTTGTCGTATTTTCTGTTGTCAATATGATAAGTGTAACATGAAGAACTACCCGGACCCAATGATACACTTCTTCCTTGAGATGGTACAAACGGACACGATGAATTCTCGTCACTCTCCATCATAAACTGTAGTTCCTCATATTTTTTCCTGAAAAATCATTAGGACATTTCTTAATAACAATGGTGTGATTCCTCCGCACAAAACATAAAAAGAGAATTCTGTTTACTTTTAGTTACCTGATATATTCGGAGCGCTCTTCGATTGAGGTATGTGGTTTTGGTTTTTTTATATTACTTGGTAAGCAAGCTTCATATTTTTTATTTAACAATGTATTTCCACCCAACTTCTCTAATGCATCAACTTGTTCATCTGACCATTGATCTAGCTTCAATGATGCTATCTGTAATAGTCAAACAAGTGGTGCTCATGTAGAAGTATTTAAGTACTGATTTTGATTAAGGCACTGTTTGGATTAACAACTTGATTGAGCGTTTATGCTTTAAACGCTTATCATATAAGTGCTTATGCATAAACTATTTTTATAACAAAAGTTGATAGCTGATATAAATGCGAGTTCATCACTAGTGATGAACGTTTACAGCATAATTAAGTTCTCTAGTGATGAACTCACATTTAGATGAACATGTAATGCTTGATCAGAAACATACCTTTGATATGTGGACTCCTAAACTTCTATGTATGCCAGAACATTTGATGCAAATAAATACTCCAAGACTTGAAGATCTGATGTTCAATAAATAATGGAATGAATAAGAATAAGTGTGAATAACATGAACTAATGTTATTTCAACAACAATAGTGAAAAATCCCAACAATTTGGATTCCAACGAAAATCAGACTAACACTTACACCCATTTTGGCTCTGGAGTTCCGCAATCAGCACAAAACCTGTTTCCAGCTTGATGCATCAGATTTGATAGCCTTTTGTGTGTACCTAATAATTAATAAAAAGGCTTATGAGGTTAAGTTCATTTCAAGAGGATAATAAATTAACTAAGACTTAATCTTGTAGATGGAGACAAAACTAAGATATAAGTTTTTAGTGCAACACGCTGTAGAGCCATTAGATTTGGAGATCATTTTTTCTCCGGATCTAAAGGCTTTACAGCATGTCGCAATGCTGCAGAGAATCCACACACAACATTGTACATTACTAAGTTACCGCCTCTACTAAATTTTTCATTATATTATGAATAAATCTATTTTTATTTTTGTACAAGATTAATTTTTCTATTATTCTGGGGGGGTGTAATTAGAAGGAAAAAAATGATGGAATGTTCTAACCTGATACATCTTTCTTATCAGGACTTTCATGCTTTGAGGACATTTCTAGCCTTCAATATTTGAAACCAAAATAAAGAAATGATCCTAGAATTCACAACCAGCCATGTTTGAGTTGCTTTTCTGCATGTAGATACATTGCATTGCACATATCAAAATTGTAATCATGTAGCACAAACCACATATAAAACAAAATGTTGCAATAATAATGAAACATTATATTTTTTGAATAGAAATTCTTAACATAAATTAGGACATACCTAATCTCCTTTTATATTTTGGCATCAAAAGGACTCAATGGAAACTTGTTCCTTGAAACAAGCCAAAGGGTATGCAAAATAAAAGGCCAATTCAAAGATATTGTGACCAATTAATGAGGTTGTGAGTAAATTGAAAAATCTTGAAAAGTTTTTGACAAGAATTCAAGGTGAAAATTTTAGGAAAATTGTATTGAAGAAAGGGAAATTTTAGGTAAATGTGTTGTGATTATAGGAGTGGCAACAAATCACATGCTTTTAGGGTAAGGAGAGACAGGTAAGAATTTGTTGTGCTAACAAATTTGATTATTGAAAAACATTTGAATCCTAAAACACAACAACAATTATGTTTTGTTGTGTAACAGAAAACAAATATTAATGTTCTGGTTCAGAATTGTATAACTGTATATGACATGGTACGTATTTAGGAAGAACACATAATCAATATCAAACTATGTACCCAAAAATAGAACTCTCCACCATCTTTTCCTAGTTAATATATTTGGAAAAAATTACTTTTATTTGTGTATAGTGAGAAATTTTGAATGCATATTTTGTTTAGAGTTGTGTTATTTGAATACACAAAAATGTGACGTTGTATCCGAGTTTTTTTTTTTTTTTTTACATTTATCCAATTTTAAAACAAAATACTCTATCTTACAAAAATTGAATTCGTCGAGCCGACCCTAGTTTTTTAGTAAAAGAAACTCTAACTTCTTTTTTAGTTTTCTTTCTCTTTCACTCGTCGAGGAGGGGTGGTTTTAGATAATTGTTTGACCTAGAATCACCCCTTTCCATCTTTTTTCCTTTTTATTTCAATCTAAATAAGTGATTTCCACATATATCAAGTGTTTTCTTTTGAGTTTTTTCATGATTTAGTCGTCTGAGTGGGACATTGTGTTGTTCGTCGTCTTGTGCGGCGTTGTTTGGTTTCGCGTCTTGTTGCGGTGTTCATTTGATTCATATTGAAAGATTAGCTTCAGTCAATCACAGATTCAATCAATGATTTGGACATCAATGTTGCAAATCCGAAAGCATGAATATTCTGGTGATTTAGATTTTATCATATTGTCTGTAGGCATTTTGCCGTTGTATGCTATTAACTTGGATGTTGTGAGTTTGATCGTAGATTCAGCTTTACGTTTTTAGCGATGTTTTGATTATGATGTATTTTTATCAATTTGAATGAATGAATAAATTTTGTTTGTAAAAAAAAATACTCTAACAATCTAGTTTATTTTTCAACTAAAATGAGAGAAAATAATGATTAAAAAATTCAAATTGTACCCAAACGGTATGTTTATGTGATATTGGATGTCAAATTGGGTGTCCACATAGCAATTCTCTTTTGCTTATACATATATCACATTATTTTCTTTTCAAATGATATTTGAACATCCATTTTATGATAATTTTATCTTTCATACTCATATTATTTTTTATTTTATCTCTTTGTTACTTTGTTTTTCATACAAATACCAATTTTTTTTTAAATTATGGTTGTTCCATATATTGTCAACTAAATGGTTGTTCAAATAACACTCCTCTTTTCTTTTTTTTACTTGGAACATCATATTTTCTTTCTAATGTGACAAGAAGAAGTGGTGTGACCTTTTCTAGCTCTACAAAAGCAAGTTACTAAGTTTTGTTTGATTATCCAATTAAATACTTATATTTCTTTATCCTTTTTACATTGGTGAGAAAATCTATTCCCCCAATTTATGGGTTATTTTTAAAAGAATAAACACATGTTAACAATTATACAAAAAAAGCCCTTTAAAAAAACAATTATATAGAAATATTGAACATATAAATCATTTATGTTAAATCACTTCATATTTTTCTTTAAATTTGACTAAATGAATTTTTAACACCAATCTCTAAAGCTAAAAAACACCACATGAATCGAATTTTATACAATATCTAAATTTTTACTTTTCTTCTATTTTGTTGTTTGTTGATACAAACTTTTCTTCTATTCTATTACTCACATTATAATTAGTTTATTTAATTATGTCAGTTTTTCCAAACTCTATGCATCTTACTTTTTTTTCTTTTCGATATACACATGTACCAATTTTTTTTTTACTATATAACACGATTTCGACGACAACTGCACTTTTTGATCGTGATTTGTTCGACGATGTGTGACAGAAGCAAGTTCCGTTCAAGGTGTCTGTCTTTGCTTGGCGACTCACCCGTAATCGATTACCAACTAAAGACAACCTCATCCGAAGGAGAATCATCCAACATGACAACGCTTCTTGCATTAGTGGGTGCGGTTCCGGTGAGACTGCGGATCATCTTCTCTTTCGTTGTGATCACTTTGGCAGGGTGTGGCACCGCATTTATCAGTGGCTTGACATCTCTTTTACGGTTCCAGCGTCCGCTACAGCCCATCTTCATCAGTTTGGTCATTTATCGGGGTTACCGCGATCAACACATTCTTTTCAGATAGTAACCTGGCTGGCTAGTGTGTGGGGTATTTGGAAGGAAAGAAATAATAAGATCTTCAAACAGAAGAATGACGCTTTGGATCAGTTAGTAGACAACATCAAACTTATGTCTTTTTCTTGACTAAAAGCAAAAATGTCTACTTTCGCTTTCAGTTATTACGACGGGTGGCTGCATCCTTTAAGTTGTATGAGTGTTTTTGTGTAGCATTTTATCTGTTTTTCTTCCGTTGTGTTATTTTTTGTGAAAACATACTCATAATTTTGTAATTTGGTGGGTGGTTCTCTTTTGCACACCTTATGCGAGATAAATAACTTTTTGTGATCTAATATATTTCATTTTATTTTGTTCAAAAAAAACATTACACGATATCTTAATTTTATTATTTTTAACTATAATTTGAATTATTAATTATAAAAATAGTTTTTTTTTTGCCAAAAAAAGTTGGTAGCAAAGAGCTAACCAACTAATAATAGAAAAACCAATCCATCTAATAATATAAAAAGACTTTATTTTGATGTTTGTTAAAGAAACATTGTTTTTAGTGTAATATTTTTTCTTTCAATTTACCATTATTCTTTTTCTTTATTTAATTGGAATTTACCATTTTAACCAAAACTGGTTAAAGAAGAATATTGTATAACGAAAAATGCGTTAAAGTAAAAGATAACGGGGGTGTGCTTTGTTGTATTCGGATTCCTTCAAACTTATGCAGCAGCGGCAATAACAAACAATACTCGCCATCGTATAAAGGTGCAAACTCAAACTCTCGTCGTTGCATTGCATTCACTCACATTTTACTCCCTTTCTCCATTAAGTTAGATGATTGAATTTGCACTGTCTAGTGAATTATAGCGTTTGAAATAGCTTATATGTATGAAATGACATAAAAAGATGTATATTATCTTTTTTAATCAAGATTGCAGGGGTAAAATTGAGATAAAAATTGATAACTATATGCTATTTGAATTAACTTATCAAATATGTTTCTTACCAAACAGACCAGTGTTAAATCAATTAGTTAAAAGTTAGTTAAGAGGGAACGTTTGGATTGTCTTATTTGAGTTTATCTACTGGCATAAACACTGAGATTTTTTTAGAGAACTTACGGAAAAAAACTTATTTTCATAATTACTCCATGATAGTTTATGCAAAAACAATTTAACTTTATATTATGAGTAAACCACCATTTTGGTCCCTGAAAGTGTAACTCGCTGTCACATTGGTTCCTGAATTATTGAAACTGTAAACACATCATAAGCACAAGTGTCTCTTTTATTAGTCATTTTGGTCCTCAGATATGTTTTTAGGTTGTCAATGTTGTCCACGAATGTGTTTTTTGTTGGTCAATTTAGTCCATGAAATTACTAAATACTAATACTAACAAAAGACCCACAAGAGACATGTTTGCAATTTCAATACATTTAAGGACTATAGTGACAGCGTCTCACACATTCAGCGACTAAAATGACTCTTTGCTCTTTATATTATCTTTTGTTATAGACATGGCTTACACATAAGTGCTTATGCTATAAGCTTCAACTTAAGTTGTTTATCCAAACAAAATATATTTAGTTAAGTTGGTTATTCAGTTTTGTAATTCATTCATGTGGAACTTGTCTAAGTACCCAAGTTCATTCATTAGTAAAGTGGGAAGTATTATTCATAATTCATCATCTCTGTTTTTTTATTTTCCTACTGATAGAGATGTTATAGCATTTGAGTGAAGTTCATTTTCTGTATTAACAGTTTTTGCCACAAGCTCTTAATATAGAGCAGCTCCTAGAAACACACCACATAACGTGGTTCTTAATTCCTCTCTAAGCTATAATAACAACAATTGTACATAACAACTGTTAATAGTCCCACATTGAATAAGATATGGCCTGATAATATGTTTAGAGGTGGGATCAATCCTCACCATAGATGCCGGTTTAGTAAGGGTTGAGTTAGGCCCAACCCAAATTCTAAAATGGTATTGGAGACTATCCAAGATCCATCGAATCACTGCTTTCATGTCAAAGCTATCGGGTCATGCTACGAATGTCCAGTCCTAGGCGTTAGAGGGGTGTGTTAAGAGTCCCACATTGGATGAGATGAGATATGACCTGACAAAACCTGTTTATAAGTGGAGGCAGTCCACACTTATAAAGAGCCCAATCGAAATTCTACGAACAACTTCTCTAACAACCTAGTTTATAGGCATAATTGAATCAAGTGGCTTAGGTTCCATGTGCCCAAGTGCATGAGAAGTGGAAGCAGAATCATAGCTTTTAGTAAGGTTGTGTCATCCCTGTATGATATGAGGAATGAGGAATTTTATGATTAGATCTGTACTGGTAGTTGTAATTAGTGAACAAGTATAAGCTCATGTACTTGTATGCAAGTACTATAGCTAGTTAGCTACTATTTGACAACACTTTGTGCTAAATCGTGTATCGTATCGCCGAACAATAGCGGTTTTTTAAAATTCAACCATGCTTGCTATTTCACAACGCTGCTTGTATTGTATGCTTTGTTTTTCCTGATGATTTTACCCATTGAATGACACTGATTGTTCTGAAGGTTTTAGATAATCCTTAAACCACACTGAGAAAGGCACATCCATGGAGTCTTTAGTTCTTAAACTCCATGATATCTCAGCTGTCAAATTTGGAAACTTCAAGCTTAAATCCGGTATCTCCTCACCAATTTACATAGACCTCCGCCTTATTATATCTTACCCTTCTGTCCTCCGACAAATTTCTCAAACTATGATTTCCTCTGTCTCCAACACTAAATTTGACCTTGTCTGCGGTGTCCCTTATACTGCTCTACCTATTGCCACTTGTGTGTCTGTCACTCACAACATCCCTATGGTTATGCGCCGCAAGGAAGTCAAAGACTATGGCACTTCTAAAGCCATTGAAGGTGATTTTCAGCATGACCAAAGTTGCTTGATAATCGAGGATTTAGTTACTAGTGGCACATCTGTTTTGGAAACTGCTGTGCCATTGCGTGACGTAGGGTTGAAGGTCAGTGATGCTGTTGTTTTGATTGATAGAGAACAAGGTGGAAGAGAGAATTTGGAGAGTAATGGAATCAAGTTGCATGCGATTCTTAAATTGACTGAAATGGTGAAAATTTTGAAAGAAAAAGGAAGGCTTGATGAGGATATGGTTAGGGTTGTTATGAGATTCTTAGAGGAAAATCAGAAGGTTGCTGCTTTGGAAAATACAACTAAGTTGAAGAAGGCGTTGTCATATTTGGAGAGGGCTAAGTTGTCCAAGAATCCAATAGGAAAAAGGTTGTTTGAGATAATGGCTGAGAAGGAAAGTAATCTGTGTTTGGCTGCGGATGTTGGAAGTGCTGCTGAATTGCTTGAAATTGCCGACAAGGTGAGAAATTTTTTATTACAGCGATGGCATATTGTTTGATATCTTATTTACAGTGAAAATGTTACATAGTGTTCTTAATTGGAAATATGGGTTGAAATTTGAAAGAGTCATGTTATCTTAAATATCATCAAATGTTGAATTTTCGTCATGATGAATAAATTATTTAAACTAATTTTGTATTTTCTTGTTTGTCAGGTTGGGCGTGAGATATGCTTGCTGAAAACTCATGTGGATATTTTTCCAGATTTTACTCCGGATTTCGGTTCTAAGCTTCGCGCGGTATAGTTCTCAGAGAAGTTATTTTTTCCCTGAGTATTGCATACTGATATTGTTGACATCTTCAAACTTAAGTACATTTGCTAGCATTTATTGAAAGTAGAATGCCCATGTCATGATTTTAACCTACTATAAGAGTGTAATGTGTTTATATAAGCAACATTTTACCACGTTTTGAGGAATTTTATACATTTCTGGAGTACTTTGTTATTAACTTATGATATTTATGTTGAAGATTGCAGAAAAACACAACTTCTTAATATTTGAGGATCGTAAGTTTGCCGACATCGGTAATACCTCAGCCATGCAGTATGAAGGGTAATACATTACTGGAAATTTTTGCATTCTTTATTAGTTTCCTTTCATCTGTTCCTGCATTCAGCATGATATCTTTCTTTTATGTTGTTTGCAGAGGGATCTTTCATATATTGGAGTGGGCTGATATAGTAAATGCTCACATTATCTCTGGTCCTGGAATTGTGGATGGATTGAAATTAAAGGTCCATAGAAGAATTATTATCATAATATTATCTTAACTGTAGTTATACAAAAAATTCTAGTCTAACATGTAAAATGATGAACAATACTTAGGGTTTGCCTCGTGGAAAGGGTTTGTTGCTACTTGCTGAAATGAGTTCAGCCGGTAACCTTGCCAAGGGAGATTACACTGCTGCTGCAGTGAAAATTGCTGAGGATCATTCTGACTTTGTTATTGGCTTCATCTCGGTCAATCCAGCATCGTGGTCTGGGGCACCGATAAACCCTTGTTTCATTCATGCAACTCCTGGAGTTCAAATGGCGATCGGTGGTGATGGTTTGGGGCAGCAATATAATACTCCATATTCTGTAAGTATATGCAACTCTTCTAAGCAGTGCTAATTTCCAACTTTCTCCAAAAGTCTATGCATGCTCTTAGGTGAAGGATCATAAATGACTTTATATGAAGCAGTAGCTTACCTTTTTATTAACCATTCATTTTTCTAAATAAAAATGAACCATCGATAAAAGGGGATCAGTAATGTAGCTTTATCTATTGAGTACACTTTTAGACAGATAACCTGTTCATTACGAGTTCCAAAATCTTATCTCTAACATCTATGAAGCACTTTACTTTTAACTTTTGGGTCCACTCTGAGAGGAACCAAGATTGATTCTAGAGGTGTAAAATTGATTTGACATGTTTGGTTTCCCTCGAGTATAATTAATATCGTCTCAAAATTGATACTAACTTAAAGCTAGAAATTATTGTTTTTGATTCTAGATTTGTTAGTACATTCAAATTTATTATTCAACCTATTTTTACATGAATATATTCAAACATAAAACACTTTACCTTCAACTCACTTTGCCAACGAAGAATCTATCAAAATCAATGTTTGCCACCGCAAACCAAACCCACAGTCTTTCACTGGTTCATTTTGTTTTATGGGATTAAAAACATAAAAGAAAGGGAGAAGGAGGGTAAATAGTTTGTGACTCTTACAATCTTATAACATCGTACCTCCTAACTACATAACGGAGCAGGAAAATGAACAAAAATTCCATCAATTAGATTTTGCATATTCTGGGGCTACTATGGGGGTTGGGTAGTTTAACTGGTCTAAGCTAAGGGATAAGGAGTTGGAGATCCTAGGTTTAAACCCGGACAAATGAGTAAAATATTAATCTAACAACTAACTTCTAACATTTGTCATTAAAATAAAAAATATTATGGGGCTATTACCTAAATATTATCATTTCAGTTGAAAAGAAAAGAAATTATTGAAAATGTATTGCTGCTTTGATTCACTTGGCAAGCCAATTTTTGGGGAAGGAGGAGATTTTTATTAATTAAAGTGGCAACCATGTTACAATCGATGAGATTTGAACTATGTACTTTGAGGTTACATGGCTAAGCTCTTACTACTGAGCTAGCATCTCAGGTGTAAGCTCAAAACAATAATAACCAACCCTTATCCTACTAGGATTTGGATTTTTTTCCCTTCTTTACTTAACTTGCATATTTGCAATTCAAACCATTTCTTTCCGAACTCATTGCATTCTTATTTCTTTGAAGTTGATTTATGTGGCATGCAGTAATTAGGTTGTGGTAGAGATGTAATTCTCCACCCACCCCTTTAATATTCAATATTGAAAATGCCTTTATGCAGTATTTCTTTCCTCTTATTTATGTTCCTTTTTGTTGCTTCACACACTCTTGTGCTACTTCTCTTGACAATTCACCACAACAACAACCAAGTTTATCTCACTAAGTTGGGTCGGCTATCTCTTGACAATTCACCGAATGTGTTTCTTTTTCAGGTTATCCATAATAGGGGTAGTGACATTATCATAGTCGGACGTGGTATCATCAAAGCAGCAAATCCAGCTGCAGCAGCTCGCGAATACCGTCTTCAAGGATGGAGTGCATATTTGGAAAAGTGCAATTAAGGTCTGGATTCCCTAACCAAATGGAAGAGTTTAGGTGTTATGTGTGAAGTTATAGAACACTAAATCCTAGTGACCAAATTGCAATCACAACTCGAAATATTATGGATTGAGATTGACAAACAAACAGGCTAGATTTCATTTCAATTTTGAATTATGACCAATCAGCATTATAATTTTAAACTAAAATATTAAGTTATAGCCAATAATCAATTGAAAATATGACTTTGTGTATGTTTGAAAATTCATAAAGTCAAAATTTACAAATTAGTATTGTGTAGATGTGAAATCTATTGAAGTATTTAAAATTAGAGTGGATGGATGCTCTTATAGTCCTATAACCGCCAAGGACACAACACCTCAAAGTTTGACTCTAACATATTTTGGAAGAAAAAAAATATGGCACGTAAGAAACTCATCAAATAGAAAATGTATAATAGTCTTTATTTTATGTATATTTTTTGAAAATTAAATACCATAAACCACCGTTTACTTAATATTGTCCAAATTCCAAACTACAACCGTTAGTTTAGTGATTGTACAGCTGTCACACTTTATTCACTTGTATATTAAATGGCAAATTCTATGGTACACTTAAAGATTTGAGTGTTTTGGTACATCAAATCATTAAATTAACAGTTAAATGTGTTATTTTTTGAAGAGAAAAATTGTTTTCTATCTCCTATAATTATAATAGTTATATCTTATTTATCAAAAACATCGACGAAATAAAATTTAATTATCTGAATTTTTAGTACTCATAATAGAGAATTTTGATTATTTTTTATAATAAAATGTAAAGTATGATTTTTATAAACAATGAAATGATGTTTTTTCTTATGAAATGATATTTTCTAAAATACAAATATCAACAAATAACTCTTTATTTCATAAAAATTAATTTATAAATTTTTAAAGTAAGAGTACCGGTACACTTTAATTTATGGATGTACCGTAGAAGTTCTTATATTATATTATTTTTAAAAGCAAGAAAGAATATTTAAATTTGCCTAATTAATTATCATGGAACTTTTGATATTTGAGTGATTAAGCTCCTCAATTATTTGTATCTAATTGGCTGGCATGAGAAGACCCTGCAACAAGTATCGCTTTCTTTCCATTATAACTCAAGCTTTAGCTCTAAATCTCATCTCATTAGCTTCTTTTCCATTTATCACATGTATAATAATTATTATTATTCTACATGTGATAAATATATAAATTAGTTATTTGATTGGGAAAAAATGACAAATTTATACATTTAGTTGTTTAAATAAATGATAAAATTAAAAGAAAAAATGACTAAAGAACTTTGATAATTCTAATAAAGTTAAAAAGATTGAATCCCCTATCTACGCGACTAAGTAGCACACCATATTTGTGTGTGAACTACTCATTTAACTACTTTGAAGGAGAAAAACACATGAGCCACTTACTTCTTACCTTAGAATTTTTTTTTTGGGTTATAAATAGGAGTTAGTAATGCTTTTCCAAAGCATCGTAATTTTTTGTTGGCTTACATCATAATTTTAGAGTTGCAAGCCAACAAAAAATTACGATGCTTCGGTGTCTACAAAATCATTACAAACTCCTATTAATAACCAAAAAATTCTAAGGTAAGAAGTAAGTGGCTCATCTTGATGAGATAGGGTTCTATTGATTATGTTTAGAAGTCTATGAAATATTTCGTTATAAATTTTAATCCTTATGATTTACAATAGACTTCTTTTATGCCAAATCTACAATGCAATGATTTCATTGGAATTTTTGTATGAACTTACATTTTATAAGTAAATTACAAAGGGGGTAAAAAAATTGTCATTACTTTTTAATTAATCAAGCTCTAGTTTTAATTGTGTTGATATAAATTTTTTAAAGTTATAGTAGAGATAATGTTAACTACAATCTCTGTCTCTATTTTTTTTTTTTAAACATCTACTCTCTCTGTCTTTATATATAAGTCATATATTGCATTTAATTTCATGTAATATTTTGTGATTCAATTTTATAAGCCTTTGAATGGTTGTTTTTTAACCAAATTATAATAATATTTTTTTAGAGAAATAATATTTTGTTATTTACTGAATTATTGTAATTTTTGTTGAATAAATTGATTTCTTTTTAAATTTTTTGTAAGATTGATTTATTATAGTTAAAGTGTGGATAATGAGAACAAGTATTTAGATATCCAAATCTTGTTTTTAAAAGCATCTGATCGAATTGATTTGTTTTTAAAATTAAAAGTTTTTGGGACCTAATGTGATAGATCTTTTTTGGTTACATAAATTTGATACATCTAATATTGATGGGATTGATTTATTTTTAAAATTAAAAGGTTTTGGGAATGTAGCTATGAAATTAAGACTCTGATAGAAATATATTTAGGCAAATGCTAACCGGTGTCTCTGGGAACTGGTTAAGCGTATTAAAAAAGAAATTTTATAGTAGTTAATGCATTAAAATTTTTTCTTTTATGGTAATAATTTCCTTTTTTGGTACGCTTAACCAGTGTCTCAGAGACACCGGTTAACATGACCTATTTATTTAATAACATCGAACCATTTTATTCTTTTTCTTCATATTAATACAGAGAATAATGATTTATCATTGATTAAAGTGGGCAGTGACCCGAAATTATAATGTCCAACCCGTGTCATAAATTTGATTCTCTTTTCAAACGGTTGTTAGGTTGTTAACCGTAAAATTGTAAGTTTACTCCAATTAGCATCAATTTAACATTTTTTTTTGTTGTTACTATTTAACACTTATTTGATGGTTTGCAAACAGGTTTCAAACTTATTAAAAATTGATCAGCGCATCTTATAAATATTAGAGTTTTCTTTTTCCAGTCCACTGCTTCATTGTTTTTACAAATCAAACGCACCCTTAAGGTATAGACTATGTAGAAATTGAAGGTAGAGCATTAAATTATCTATTATTTACTTTAAATGGTGAAATTATAGCCATTAAATTATTTGACCAAAAGAATTTATTTATCATAAAAAATTGATGGTTCTATAATTCAAAAAAAAAAATTAGAAGATTAATATAAAATTGATATTTAATATAATACTAGTGTTTCTAAATTTTCTGCTTGAAATTCCAAAATTCCTACATCAATTTGGTTTATCTCAAATAATTTAATTATTTCTTTAATCGTATGATGAATATAAATGTGTTTTTTTTTTCAATAGTTGATTGATATGAAGGCTCAATTGAGTTTCGTTTGGCCCAATCTAATAGGAGTTGATGAAGACTTTTGAAAAATCCAATGGAATGATCATGGGGAGTTGTATGTATGAACATTTTACGCAAAAATATCATAAACTTGTTAGTATGCTCTTTTCAATAGGCGTTTTTCCATATTCGACTAAAACCCTTAACTTAGGTGATCTTAGGTAAAAAATTAAAGATACATTAGGAACACAACGACAATTTCAATGCATTGGGGACAATTCCAATGGACTACCAAACCAAATCCAAGAAATTAGTATTTGTTATGACATATATTTGAATGACTACCATGATTGTCCACAAAAGAATACAAAGTGTTTAGATATGTATTCTGGTACACTTAATAAATAAAGTATAGTATTTTATGTTACAAATAATAAAGTCAGTGGAAATCCAACATTGATCTTGCACATTCTTATAAATCTATTACTAAATGGATTGTTAGTGGTCTTTCATTATATTTGATCATTCACTTGTTTATTTGTTTCATATAAATATTTTAAGAGAAATGTTAACTTGTGCCTTTGGGACATAAGTTAGGAAGACAAATGTAGAAAGTTTTTCTTGGAACTTGTGCATTCAATGTCTCAAAAGTTGCAAAAGTTAAACTTTCAATATAAAATTTATTTTTAATTTCCTTTTTAAACTCCTTAACTTGTGCTCTTAGGGCACAAGTTAACATAACCCATATTTTAATGTAAAGAGACAATACATGTGAAGAGAATAATACAAAAGCCCTCATCTTTTTTAATTTTGATCTTATTTTCATATATCATTTTATAATATGTTATCCAACAATCTGAAGTAATATTGATTCTTTATGGTATTATTTATTGTGTTGTATGCTTGTCAGTGAAATATTTTTTATTGATATTGGTACCATGCTCGTGCTCTCACATAGTATTGATTCATATGCATGTACGTGATATTTTCTATTTAGTCATTTGAGTTCTCATGCATTTTCTGTTCGTTATAGTTCTTTTAAGACCCCTTTTCAAAACAGGATGGCTTGGTTTATTTTCGTTCATATTGATGTTATCGTTATCTGGTTGGCACATATCGTTATTAGCTGGTTGGTACATTATGTTTGAGTTCGAATTGTGGCATATTGAATAGTAAAATATTGAGTTTTTGAACTCTTAATTCCCATATAAGCAGAACTGGCAGTAACATACATTTTCCCTAATATTTTCATTCACTCATTATTCAGCAAGAACATCCTCGTAAGGAGGGGCATCAGTTGTGTAGTCAGGAATGACCGTGGAGGGGTCACAATAGGATGAGTCGGAGGTAAGAGATAGCTGCTCATAAAGGAAAGCAAGTCTCATCGCGCCCCATGCTCAGTTGTCCAACTCGTCCATATCTTGCAGCGCAAGCAGCCACAACAGATTAATGCTTATGCTGTTCTTGCTGGCAAAAAGGGTCTAGCCAAGCAAAAGCAACAGAAACGCCTTAATGCAGGCCAACCTAACTTTACCCTGCTCCTCAGACTCCTCCTCTGTGTTAGGCTCAAACAACTGATTACACCTATTCAAGAGCTCCTCGTACCACCTCTTCAGTTTACCAAAATTGACATGAGCAGCACCTTGTCTTGTCACCTCCTTAGCAGCAGCCTCCTCTGTAAAAAGTAGGTTCACCTGCATCATCTGTATCCCCTCCTCACGGGTTAACTCTTCATTAGGAAGGAGCCTCCCAGTGATGGGGATGCCTAGGAGACACGTCACATCATCTAGTGTGATGGTCATCTCCCCAACAGATGGAAGCTGTTGGTCTCCTCATGCCATCTCTCTGACAAGGCACAAACGAACCCGTGAGTGATGTTTTCGTACCCACTATTCAGGAGGGGCGTAAGACCGGAAGCATTGACTTCGTCCCAAAACCAGTTATTTTGTTCTCCCAGCTGAGGTAATGTCAAGGTTTTAAGGCTCAACTTATTCCCGTGCGAGACACGTTTCACCCTATGCTTTTTTCGAAACTAAAATACAAAAACAAAAAATAACAAAAAAAACACCGTTAAATAAATAATAAATAAAATAAACTTTAAATATATTCTAACATAAATTTTAATACATGAAATAAGTAAAATAATCATTAGAATAAGTTAATTAAACATTAAATATATTATAACATAAATTTTAATTCTAACATAAAATAAGTAAAATAATAATTAGAATAAGTTAAATAAATAGTAAAAGAAGTAAAATAAACATTAAAATATACTTACATCGGCATCGACCCATACCCTGCATGCCACGTGTCCATCGAAGCGAGGTAAAAGCGTGAGGTCAGAAGGCCCCCCTCCATAGCTGTCCGGTCCGGCCTCGTACTCCACCCTCGGCACCTTCTGAGCATAACCCTCATCATCCTGCTGCTGAGGCTGCTCAATATTAGGCTGCGCCTGCTCCATATCAGGCTGCTCTTGATGATCCTCATACTGATGCTGCTGATACGCATTGAAATGATACTGGTGAGGTTGAGGCTCCTCATACACCTGATAATCCTGCTGATACGCATTAAAATGATACTGCTGAGGCTGAGGCTCCTCAATAAAACATTTTCACACGGACATTGTGTCATTTCTAACCATTCAACAACAACACTTATATTTCGACAATGTCATTTCAATCCATAAACTTCCACATTGTAGTCAAATTAACTATAATCAACATTAACAAATATATTTCTAACTAATTTCATCATTAACAATCCAAAAAAAAAATTAAAAAATCATTGAGACATTTTATCAAATACCTACGATGCACCTTTCAATCAAGTTAAAATCAAACAATTTCAAATAGATAAAACTACCACATTTCACTCTAAACAACATCTAAGATACTATTCCTAACTTAATTCATCACTAACAATCCTAAAAACTAACATGCAAGCCATATTTGTAAAAACCTAAAAATGTTATATTTCTTCAAAAAATCTAAAATTTCAACCAAAAAAATGCAATGAAGTAGGATAATCATTGCTTACTTGATATTATGAGAGAAATTGGCTTTGAATGGCGCAAGAATAGTGAAAATCGCACTTGGAGGGGAAATTTTCGTGTTTTGGAAAGTTTAGAAAATGAGGGGTTTGTGTTTTTGTGTTGCTGTTAAATGACTTAAGTCACGTTGCGTTACTTAACTCACGCAGCGTGACTTAAGTCACGCAAAAATTACAAGGTGCGTTAGTTAAGTCACGATGTATGGCTTAACTAATGCAGGGGCATTATTGTCTTTTTAGCTGGGCACGAGCAAAATGTGATGGGGGAAGAGCAGGATTCATAATTTACAATGAATCAAACATGACATGTAATAAATATTTGAGTATATTATACCTCTCCTTTAAGAGAAGCTTGAATTACATTAAAAAACTCTAGAGCAAATCATACCCTCGTCTGCTTGAATTACATTAAAAGAATCAGGGAATAATAACTCTAAGTTGGTCCTGAAAATAAAGAAAATAACATAAGATATGTTAGAAGGTATTTACGGAGTCCCCGGATAACATTGCATAATTTATGCTGGGTCCGGGGTTCGAACCTCGGATACTCCATTTCTCCACATTTAATTGTGTGAGTCCTACTAGACCAAACAAAAAAAAGAAGGTATTTACGGAAAACTAAAGAAGAAACCAAAAAAGACGATATGATTAGGTGGCAGCGCTGTTAAATGTACTGCTTCTCATTGGGTGTATAAGATGGCCGGTTTCCGTCGACAACGAAATTGAAATATTGTCGCTGAATGGGGTAGGTTTTTAAACACGTAAAGAAAAAGTTTGTTATGCGTATAGTTCATAGGCACCGCTACTTTTGACAAAGGTTAATGTGAATCATTAGAACCTTTTCAATGTGATTTTTTTAGTTGCTTGAGTTATTTTTTGCAGGGTCAAATTTCTACACAACATTTAAGCAATCTATAAGCAACTTTAATCAAACTTACTCTACCGGTGAATGGTGATTGACCCCATCAATTGATATTTTTTATTTTCACTTAATAGTTTCATGAGATTGAGTAATAAAAATTGTTTTTCATGATCAAGTTTTTTGGGATTTGCATTTCTCATTGAAACTCCATATTTTAAATATAATAGATTCTATCATCTCCCCCTCATATTTCTTTCTTTCTCATGTTTGGTGAGAAATATCACAAACCAGATGTACACTGCTTGATGTTGTTTATTCACAAAACAATTAATATATACACAAGATTAGGAACCCAATTATTCCAAACAGTTATACATGACATATGGTGAATCATAGAATATTTGGTTTCGATAATTCTGCTCCTAAGCTTATGCCTTATACAACTGATATATAGATATTCTTATAATTATGGTGTTACAACTTTTTCAATACATTACAATTTTACCCGCTACTTCTTCAATGATCCAGTAGCACTATTAGTATTAAAACAACTTCCCACTATAAAAAACCACAAATCCTTCAAATATCAAAACAGGTTCACAAGACACATTGTAAATCGACAAACATAACAAACATGAAGTAATTTATGCTTTTAAGTGTAGCTTGTCATCACGTGCTTGCAAAATTTTCACAATTACTTTCAATCTTTAACGGTTCACAGAACAAAAACTGTTATATTGATATGAAGTACAGCTTCATGTTCATGCATTTAATGTAAGGATAAGCAAAGAGAGATTGCCTCCTAAATTACGAAATACGACTAGAAGATATGTATTCACTAGAAGAAATGTAACACTACAAACTATTTGGCCTAAATATAATTTCTAGTCGAAGAAAGGACATCATTTCCTTCCAGTCATTGTTCTTTCCAAATCCTACCAGTAACCCTTAGCTTCAACTCTTTCCGGTCACCGCCTGAAAAGAAAAGCGCCATATTCCTCTGAATAATAAGACCATCAAAACTGTCACGGATCTTGCTATGACTTTCCCTGATGCTTCTTGGCACTCCTTGCCAAACCATCTTCCTCCCATTTCCGCCTACCTCGAGACTGTAGCTATAATTTTTTGCCTCGCTATCTTCACCTATGAACCGCAAAAAGGCTATGTAGACAGGAGCCATTCCAAGTTGAAAAGTTTCAAAATGTAGACAAAAGTACTTACCAAAACAGCTGAAAACCTGGAAACCAGTGTGATTCAAAAATCATGTGAAAGCCAATTATTTTGTTGAAATACAAATTAAATGCCTATATAAGACCCTTGTACATATAGTTCTTTTAAAACATGAAGTTACTCAGATGTTCCACAATAGGCAATATTGGAATGTTCTTGTTTAAGCAACTAAAGAAAGTTGCACAATTGATTACATTGCTTAAATTCTACATTCTCATTATAGCCTAGAAAGTTTGCTTAGTCAATAGAAGGAAAGGAGAAGAAAGTTCAGAAAAACAATACCGTTAACATCCATGTGGCATTTTCAACATCTTGAGGATTTGATTTGACATAACGATGGTTAAAAGTGCTACCATTGTGCATGTCCACTTTGTGATCTTCTTTCAGATGGGTCACCAGGTAGTTTATATCACCCACAACAGAGCATTCTGAACCAGCATATGGACAGTTATAGGGTCTATATGAACATTGAGATTCATGTTCTGGCTTGTTGTAGTATGGATATATACCGATGCACCCAAAATCTTTGAATTTACAGGGGAGTGCAAAAGATGCAGCCACCTTCTCCAGTGCTAGACATCTAATATTTCCCAGCTCATGCCTACAAGTAGGGCACCGGTTATGTAGTCTAGGTTTGCAATCTGAGCATATAGTGTGACCATTCAAACACTGCAATAGCAACATAAGTAAACAAGTTAACTAAATTTTCCAAATAAATTCTCTTTTATTTTTAGAGGATATTCAATTTGAATCAAAAGGAAATCACCGATGTTCTCAGAATAGATAAGCTAGGCAAGAAATGAGATGACAAATGTTGAATGATGAAAATAACACCCTGATACTAAGGAAGTTCTTATGACATGCCTCAGCAAAAATTGTTTTAGTTTAATTACTACAAAAATCAGAATTAATTTTTTCCTTTTCTCCAATCTAATAAGCAGCAACACCATTTCATGCTCAATTCGTATGAAAACATGCATTCCCATGAACCCAAAAAATCAACAAAACCATCATCAATAAGTCATAAATAACCTGATGGATTGGAGGGTACATGGCATTCAGGCACACAGGACACTCTAAAAGCTCACGAACACTGCTTAAAACAGTCCCAGTAGGTTTAAGAGCAGTTTGTGCAGGATCGTTCACCAATTCACCAACATCTGTTGACTCTTCCTTTTGAGGAGGATCAACATCAATGTTGCTCCGTATATCATCAAAGAGTGGATTACTCAATGCCATGCTAGCAAGAGAAATCACCAGCGGCCCTGTGTGAGGAGAAAAGACATTGGAATTAAAATCAATGGAGTTATTCTTGTTTACTTTCGTTATACTGTTAATATAGCATAAGTAGTTAAGTATTACATCCCCTGGCATGATTAAATGACAAACACTGGGAAATATATCATTGTCTTCCATTGATTTTCTATAACATGATCAAATTTGGTTTCAAAGCAAATTTACAAACTCTAGAATGGAAAAAGGTAAATTTTGACTAACTGAATTTATGAAAGAAAAACAAGACACATCGAGCATCCAAAAGCACAAACATTTGCCATTGAAAACAAAACCCTACAAAAGGTAATCACCATTGAATTATATGTAGAGTTTGCCCATAAGCCAACCATTTTTCACACACTAATATTCCATCAGGAAATATCATTTATTAGTAACATTTTAAACATTACAGCAGAGCTAAGCCAACATCAATTTCATCCAAACAAGTTCCACTACTTACCAAATCTTATTTCTGGTCTTGGGAATCATTTTATATGCTTCCCAACTTAAACTACAAAAAGGCAAAAAGATGCTTTCTACTCCATCAAAAATCACTTTTTTCAGAAAGACCTTTTCCTTTACTAATCAGAAAGACCATTTAAGCAACTCAAAAAACATATTTCTTTAAAATTCTTTTTGACTAAACAACAATGATTTTGCCTTAACAGAATACAAAAAATAATCAGACCGAGTATCCAATTAGATTTTAATTTTAAAAGTAATTTTGGAATGTATCATTATCGGCTACATGTAGTCGTGTGCTTGGAACAGGTATGTACCCTTGCTTCATGGGAAGTTTATTAGGGCCTAACTGGTATAACTCTTATATAAGCTGAAGATATTGAGGCAGTCATGTAGAGTAATCAACAGCTAATGCCAAACAACTTAATTACAAGATTAACCCTTTTAAGAATATCTTTGAGAATAAGGTTTAATCATGTACCATTTCTATATTACATTATCCCTTGTGCATAAGAACAACACAACTGACAAAAGAATTTGTCAAAATGAAATTTCAGGAAAGGATGGGATGCCATCTGGAGTAATGACTAGTAGAATTGACCATTAATATAAATAATACAGCTCAAACCAAACTCATCAAAAGAAATGGAGATGAAATTGATATCTGTGTATATATTTAAAAATAAAAAATAAATTGACATGGTTCTTCACAACTACTAGCTTTGACCAGTCCTGATTAGTTACAAATAAATGAGCCCCAAAAAAAAAACAGAATAGAGAAAGACACAAAAAATCAAAGTTTATTAACATGACCAGTTCAAATATGGGACTTTGCAGGCATAGGGTCAATGAATTGGTTCTCAAAGAAGGTAGAAAAAAAGACAAGGATAAAAGGACAACAAAGACACATTTGAATCATAAATTGTCCCCTTCCTAACCATTGACTTTGTAATATGAAACATCATTTGGTAAAATAAGGCCATGGCGCAGATCAATTAGAACATGAATTCCGCAAAACCTATGAAACATGGGCGCACACACTGACACGCAGCATGGGCAACAATAATAATTTAAGAAAATGACATAATTGAATGTACATATGTGTCGGTTTCATGTCGGATACCGGGACACGCCTAATCCAAGGAGTGTTTGTGCTTCACTGCACAAAACACACTCAGTATCAAAAACAGCCTTCCTACCGATCAACAATGCTCTTGAATAGCGGCCATGGTGTCGCTATGGCAAAATGGCGTGGTGGATATTTTGACAACTGTCATAAGCAATTTGTGAAGGGATGCCCACCACGGTGTCGTCTTAGGCCAGAATGGCGTGTTTATATAGCAGACTATTAGTCTTCCACCATCGACAACACTTTCGGGCAATCAAAGAGTGATAAAAACAAACCTAAACCTCGAGAATCAAACATAACACTTTTTCCTAATAACGGAGAAAGACAAGTGAAAGACACCCAACAACCATCAAAATTTATATCATCTCTATAGCTCTATGTCTGGTGTCCAACGCGTGTTAGTGTCCGACACTATCACGACACATGCAATTACATTGAATTATGTCATATTCTCATATTATTACAGGTGTCCACATGTCAGTGTCGTGTCCTGTGTCCATGTTTCAAACTTTCCAAAACACCCCATAGATCAATCAAACAAATTAAAAGGAACCTAAGAACAAAGAAATTAACCAAACACAAAGCTTAAACTTAAACAGAACAAAATGTGCAATCCATTCAAAAAACGCATGGTGATTAAAACCCCAAAATTTCTAAATCAAACAAACAACAGATCTATAAGAAAAACGGGGAATAACACAAAAATTGAAACTAAAAATTGAAAAATAGAAGAAACCCAGAAACGTAAAAACGAGAATGAAGATGAAGATGAAGAGAAAGAGAAAAATACCTGAAACGATAAAATTGATCAGAAGAACATTTGATAGAAGAAAAAAGGGTTTTGATGGGTTTTCAGTTTTCAACAATCAAAATGAAGAGTGCGCGTTTTGAAGTTGAACGAGAATTTTCAAATTAAAGACATGCAGAGAGAGAGAGAGAGAGAGAGAATTTTCTCGGGAAAATGCGTAATAGAAAAAGTGGAAAAAGTTTTCAAACAAACACATAGTAGGACCCCACGCTCCTTGTTCATTTTTTTATTACTTTTGAAAATTCAAAATTAGTTTCTTAACTTTGACGCGTGATTGATCGAACAAGTCGATTTAAAGTGATAATAAAACTTTTTTTTTTAATATATATATATATATAAAGGATAACATCAACGGTACAAATACACTAAAAGGTCGCCCAAAAGACGCCCTGCACAAACCAGTAGGGTAAACCCCTAACCCCACATGTGGGGAAGGAGGGAAACCCTAGAATCACCACCGAACAAAACAAAAACGAAGAGACACCGAAGCGACACCCATGAAAAAGAACCACCACACACACCGCACCCTGCAAGGAAAAAAAACCCAGGAAGCCAGGACGGGAAGGTAGAGGCAATGCACCCACACCTAACCCCCCCCCCCCCCCCCCCCCCAACACCCCCCCCCCCCGGACCACAAACACCCTACCGTTGCCAACAAAGGACAGGTTGCACCTCCCACTCATAGAAGGAGCAGGGACTGGCAGGGTACTTAGCCAGGAACCACTTCCAAGCTAAGAGCTTCGCTCGGTCCACCACAGGCCCCTCACTATGGGTGCCTCCGGAAAAAATAAGATCATTCTGGGACGTCCAGACGGTCCAAATAACAGCATGCCAAATAGGAAGTAAACCTTTTCTAACACACTTCCCCTACCTAAACCTGTAAAGGAAAGGAACTGCTGAGCTAGACCCATATGGATAACAAAATCCCAACCCAACCACCTAGAGACCTGATACCACACCGGAAGGATGGACGGGCACGAAAGAAACAAATGCACCGACAACTCAGACGGCTCATCACAGAAGACACACCCTAAGCCCCCTACCGGAAGCGGGACACCACAATAACTAAGATTGAGTCTGGTAGGGATCCTATTGAGGAGAAGTTGCCAAGAGAAAACAACCACTTTCGAAGGGGCACCAAATTTCCACACCCGCGAAACCGCCTGTAGGACCTCTCCAACTGGAGCGTCGATACCTGGCAAGTTGCTTAAGAGGTGACCATAAGCCGATTTAACCGAAAACCGACCGTCATAACTAAGGGTCCAAGCCCACCTATCCTCTTTGTCAACCCGGGAAATCCTCGCAACCACCACAAGCAACTCATTAAGCAGGTCCAATTCCCAAACAAAGAGAGGTCTCCTCCACCTAAGGTCCCACTCCCAAACACCCCCCACCCAGGCTCCTAACTCCCATACTCTACCTTCTTGCTCAAGAGAAAGCTGAAACAGTCGATGGAACCTAACTCTGAGAAGGATATTCCCACACCACGGGTCATGCCAAAATTGGGTCGAGAGGCCATTCCCGATCACCCTAGCTACCCCATCCGAAAACCAGTCCCCGCTAGCCTCCCTGGCACCCCTCAGGAGGGAAATATTCGACCACCACGAGGAAACCCCCCGAAGGCCGGAAGGCCTACCACCAAAATGGGGAGAGGGGAGACACCCACCATAGCGAGCAAAAATGATATCTCTCCAAATACCACCCTCCCCCAAAAGGTACCGCCACCTCCACTTGGCAAGGAGCGCAAGGTTAACCTGACGAAGATCCCTCACCCCCAAGCCCCCCTCCTACTTCGGCCTACAAACCACCGACCATGACACCCACGGAATACTCCTACTCCTCTTGACCCCTCCCAAGAGGAACTCCCTCTGAATGCGGACAATCTTCTTCCAAACCAAAACAGGCATCTTCATGACCGACATAAAGAAGATAGGAATCGCATTAAGCACAGAATTAAGCAAGACCACCCTACCCCCCAAGCTAACATACTTATTACCCCAGGAGTGAAGCCTACCAGAGAACAAGTTAAGGAGGGGATGCCGGGTTTTCTGAAGGCGAGGGTTCACACCAACAGGCAAACCAAGATAAGTAAACGAGACATTACCCACCTTACAGTAAAGAAAACGCTCCGCCAACCCAAGGAAATCACCCCCCACATTAACCCCTATCACCTGACTCTTTGAGAAATTAACCTTGAGGCCCGAAGCCAGCTCAAAGCACCTAAGGATCGTTTTAATAGCCCAGAGGCTGGCCATCGACGCCTCTCTTATGAATAAGGTATCATCGGCATACTGCAGATGGGAGATGGAAAGACCATTAGTACCCACATTAAACCCATGATACAAACCCGTAGATTCAGCCGATCGGACCAAACCACTCAACCCCTCAACCATAAGGAGGAAAAGGAAAGGGGCTAGTGGGTCCCCCTGTTTAAGCTCTCTCTGAAAATCCTCTTCGGTCGGGGAGCCATTGACCAGGACATAAAGATTCCCACAGAAAACACAAGCACGAATCCACCTACACCACCTATCACTGAAGCCTAACCTCCTCATCATATAATTAAGGAATGTCCAGTTAACCGAGTCATAGGCTTTCTCAAAATCCACTTTGAAGATAAGGCACTCCTTCCTAGACTTCTTGGCCAGATCAATAATCTCATTGACCGCAACCACTCCGTCCACGAGTTAACGACCTTTAATAAAGGCAGATTGGTTGGAAGAAATCAGCTTATCCATCACTGGCGCAAGCCTACCTGCCAGAACTTTCGCAACCAGTTTATAAAGAGGTTCAAGAAGAGAAATGGGTCGAAAGTCACTTATGCGAGTAGGGGAGAGGACCTTAGGGATGAGAGTAATGAAATACGAAGAAAAGGACCACGGAAGGCTAGCAGAGTGAAAAAATTGGTTGAACATGGTACCTACCTCTCCCTTTAAAAGATCCCAAAATCTTTTATAGAAGGAAAAGTTGAAGCCATCTGGGCCCGAACATTTATCCTTGTCGGACTCTAAAACAACCTTCCTATTCTTCTCTTCACTAAAAGGGACCACCATACCGCCCCCCTCCACCTCCGAAAGGGTAGGAAAGGCCACCCCATCAAGAGTAGGACGGTCCACGAAGGCCTCAGAGAAATGATTCCTAAAATAGTCCACAATCTCAGCACGAATATCTGACACACTCTCCACCCACCTAGTGCCCATCCTAAGCGCCAGAATGGAATTCCTCCTCCTCCTCAACTTAATGCTAGAATGAAAGTAAGCAGAATTTGCATCCCCCTCACGCAGCCACCTTGACCGCGACTGCTGGAAAAGCTGGGACTCTCTAGCTCTCAGGAGCGCCCAGAGATCATGGAACCCCTTGAACCTAGCTTCCATATCGGCTGGAGACAAACCAGCAGCTTCCGCCCAGAGGTCAAGAAGTTTGAGCGCCTCCACCTGAGCCTCAATCCGACCCTCTAGCCTACCAAAAGCCTAGGAATGCCACACCTTAAGGTCGTCTTTAAGGGGCTTAAGCTTAACCGAGAGCCTAACCGCCATCCACTTTGGCGGCCTAGAACGGTTCCAGCTGTGAGCGACCACCTCACCCAGGTCACGATGAGAAAGCCAGAAGTTATTGAATCTAAAAGGCTTCGGGCCCCAAACTTGAGAGGAATATCCCAGAACCAACGGGCTATGATCTGAGACATCTCTAGGTAACACCCACTGCATCGCCTCCTGTAACGCCCTATTTATTTATCTAATTATTTTTGGTTGAGTTTAAAGTCTTTTATATGACTTGTGTGATTTATGTTGATTTATGACGTGTTGTTGTGTATTAATATTTTATTAAGTGGCTTTATATTATTATTTAGAAGAATATGTTGGAATTAGAATAAATAGACTTGGAGGGGTTGGTTTAGAAATAATTAAGAATAAGTGGTGTTAAGTAGAAAATCTGTTGAGTATATAAAGAAAAACAAGAGACAGACACAAATTAGGTTTTACAGAAGTCTTTGGGAGAAGGAGGAGAAGAGGAGAACCAAGAGAAGAGAGAACCTGTAGAGTCTTGCAATCACCAATCTAAGGTAAGGGTGAGACTAATATTCTCTAATCTTAAGTGGTATAATTCTGAAATTGACTTTAGCATGTAGTCATTGTAGTTGTTCATGAGAATTTGAGAATTAGGGTTTAAAACCGGAATTGATGGTAGAACTTGTAGAATTGGATGTTAAGAGTGTAGAAAGTTCGTAGAATTCATAGATAATTGATGTTCAGACTGTAGAATGATCATAGGTTGAGTTTCCTATCAGTTTTGGAATTGGGGTTGATGAAAATTGGGTTTTTGGGGTTAAAAATCGCACTTCCCGACAGAAAACCTGTTACGTTCGCCACCGCGAGTAGACTGCTCACCACGGCGAGCTAGGTGTAACAGAGAGCAGTGTTTGCTCGCTACCCACTCGCCACAGCGAGTAACTGTGTAACAAAGAGCAATGTTTGCTCGCCACGGCGAGTAAGTTCGCTCGCCACGGCGAGTAACCTAGTAGTGTTGTACCTTTTTCATGTTCTTGTATTGTAGTCATACATTTCTGTTTTGAATTAGCCTTAGTGCATACTTGAAAGCTTAGGATGATGTTATCAGTTCTAATGGCTTTGTTTTGTATGAATAACTTTGTTAATGAAACTATTACATGAAGGTATGTATATATGTTGATGATTATATGATGTTGCAATTAAATGATAGATATTTATGAGATTATAATGTTGGAGTTGTCAAGTCGTCGATGTCGTACGTTGTTGTTGATTAAGTTGTTGAGTCCATGCATACTCATAAAGTTGGGGGCTTGATGCCTTGTTGAATGTTAATCATTCATATCACGTTGATTTGAGAGCCTATGCTCCACACGTTGATTTAGGAGGTGATGCTCCACACGTTGATTTTAGGAGTTTATGCTCCACACGTTGCTTTAAGAGCCATTGCTCTACACGTTGAATTGAGAGCCTATGCTCTAACACGTTGATTGGTACCACATGCATACTGCATAGTCAAGTTTGTTGTTGTGTCATTGCATTGTCGTCGTTGTTGAGTTGTTGTCGTTGATTTTAAATGCTAAGTAGGAATAAATGAAGCCTATGTGAATTATTCTTGATAACAAGTATATGTGAACCATTATTGTTGTTAACTATTGTTGTTTAGGTTGTTAAATTCCTTTGATGAATTATATGCTTATTATTATTGAATGAGAAATCTCACCCCTTCTGTTTGAATGTTGCCTCTACGTGGGTAACGTGCAGATAACCAGGATTAGCTGCTGATGTGAGTTGACTCTCTCGTGCGTCGTCTTAGGGTCGCTCTGGATACGTAACGGGATGGGGATTTTTGCTGTGTTTTCCACTAGTGCGTATTAAACTTATGAACCATGTTGTTGAACCTTTTTGAATTAAGATTTTTGATTAAGTTGTTATGTTGAGGCCGTAGTGCCAAAGTTGTTGAATGATGAACTAAATTTTCCGCTGCGATGTTAAATGAATTTTTGACTAGGTTGTTTTAATAAATAGCAATTTTACTCTATTTATTACTTGAATGTAGTGTGATATCCCGTTTACGCGGAATACTCTGATTATTTGTATTATTTACATTGTTGGGAAAACGGGGTGTTACACCTCCCCCCAAAGGTCTCACCAGCCACCTGAGAGGAGGAAGCGGTCCAACCTACTCATCGCACCCCCATTAGGTTGGCACCAAGTAAAACCACTTCAATGAATGTTTTTTTTAAGCTAACAAAGAGCTAACAAAATGTATAAAGTAAAGCAAAATGACAAAGAGATAAATTGCGTAAGAATACTAAACCTATTGTTGATGTTAGACCATTCACAATGAGAGTGGTTTTCTCTGGAAACATCGATAATTAAATACATAGCTATTAAAAGTCTCTCATATAAGCACTTTATCTCTTTTTGCGGGTCTCACATGTTTTAATATAAAATATTGAAATGTGATGATATGTAGTTAATGAAAGGATTGACCGGATCATATTTAAAATTAGGGTATTGTCAACTAGTGTCATAGGAGTATTTTTTTATTTCGGATGCATTAAATGCATAAGTTTCTCTAAAAACTTACTATCTAAAGTTGTTAAAGAGTGCCCTCAGAGCACTCGTTAGCATTTCCCTTAAAATTATTAGTGAATTCTATTTAAAAGATTTGTGTGAAGTTCTGAGTTAGAGAAATTGAGTGCTTATTCAAAAGATTTGTGTTTATGAATCGAACTCAAATTCTCTTGGACACTTCATCTTTTGGTAAAGCTCATTATATAGGTTTTGTAAACGAAACAATGATATGTTATAAGTTATTCGTAAATTGCAAAACTACCTTCCAATAAAATATATTTAATTTGTTAGAAAATTTAAATCACAATCATATATTTTTAATGTTTACTAATGTATTTTTCAAAACAGACCCGTAGTAAATATTGAGATTAACAAAGACACATAAGCAGATTTCTTCAAAAAATAAGAAAAAACAAAGACACAAAACACACCCATGCTAAACCGAGTTTTAACACACATCAAAATAGTAAAACATAATCTAAGAAAACATGCCTTCACAAGCTCTCATTTTCTTATAATGACAAAACTTTGTTTATAAACTTACAAAATACTAGTGTGTACCCGTGCACCGCACGGGGAATATTTTGTTTAAGTAAAAATAAAATACATTATACTCATATCTTAAATTATTTTAAATTTGAAGTAAGGTTTTGGGATTATAAGCAAAATTATGAAAAATAATTTTAGTCAAGAGTAGTATATATACCTAAGACTAAGAGAGAAAAGGAAAATGGTAGTATGTATGTGCTTTAAGGAATACATATTAAGAAATTATATATAGAAATATTGTCATAAAAATTGTGCATTTAACTCGTAAGAAGTTTGAAATTTCTTTTATAAAAGCAATTTTTTTCAATTGTTTTACATGTGTTCTTACCGTATGCAAGACCCAAAAAAAAATTGAAGTTATTATTATAGCTAAACTCAATTATAAAATTTGATAGAAAGCCTAATGAGACAATCTCACCAATCACCACCTATCCCAAAAAAATTTCTACTTCATTCTTCTTTTTTTAAACCGGTCCATACATGAAAAGAAGAAACGAAGGAGAAATGACATTATATAAATTAAACCGGTGTTAAGCACAAAGAATGCATGAAATGGAAAAAACATAAAAAGTTAAGAAACAAAAAATCAAAGATGATCCAAAAACAACACAAAAGACCAGCTCGTGCTACAAATGCACATAAAAGACCACATGCAATTGCTAACATGTCCACCCTACCTAAATACCTATAGACTCCATCCTCCAAAGTGAATAGATGCATCCAAACATTCAACAAAATCACCGATCAAAGCAAAAGATTACATGGACAAAAATGACTTTAAATTTTCTAATTTTCAATTCTTCATCCGTGAAAATATAACCTCACTTCAATTCTTCATCTGTCAAAATATAGTAACCTCGTATTAACACCTTAAGCAAAATGTCTTATAAGAGAAGCTCCTTTTCATACAGCTCCAATAGAAATTGACAAAATGTCTTATAATAGGAGCATTTTAATCAACTCTAAAAATGCCCACTTTTCACCTCTTCCACCTACAAAATTCAATGGTTTATCAACCCACTTATCAATTGGATTAATTAAATCACTTCTAGTACGGAATTTCGCAAGACAAAAGTTTAGATTCTTCTACAATCTTTTCCTAGTTGAAGCCTTTTTTAGTAAAAAATCTTGTTATGATCATCATATAAATACTAAAATTGGTAACGAAGAGAGAATGAATCAAAAAGAAAATGAAGAAAAAATATCAAGAAGCTTTGTTAGAAACTATCCATACATGTAGAAGAGTGAAGGAAGTGAATCTAAAAATTGACATAAAAAAATTGAGGAGAGAAAATGAATGATTAGAACAAAGAGATAAAGTGAAGGAGAAAATTGAGGAACACAATCAACCCTTGTTATGTTTAATCACTTCTTAATGCTAGCAAATCACTTTTTGATAGCCTCATGAGGAAGAGCAACGTTTGATTATGTTGTAATTTTATGGTTTTATTTTATTTCAAAAGTTAACATAAATTGGTCCTTTTGACATGTGTTTTAATTCATGATTTATAAACTACATGTCAGGTTGCTTTGACCATGAGACTGTTTGATTTTTCCTGTTATCATCGTGCCTTACTTCCCCATTAGTAGGAACAACTAGTGCCACTCAATAAAAAACGTGTTTCTTTCCTTCCTTCAGTCTAATCAATATAATAAATAATAGTATACACAAATATAGAAGGTGTACTTCATCATTTCTCCATATACCAAACTCCACTGATATATCATTCATTATTCTTCTAAGATGGGTCCATAACATAGTATTTGCAGACAAAAGAATTCTGCACATATATACTCTCTCATTTCATATTTCTCAATACACAATTATTTTCTCTTATCCAAAATATTGAGTTTCTAAGTTACATCTCCTGATATCTTTGAGATAAATTTGAGTTGTTCTGTCACCTCCAGTTATGATTCATAACGGGGAAAAACTGTTGTATCCTGGGAGGATATGCGCTTATGAGGCAGATAAAATCCTCAAGCTTATGAGGCAGATAAAATCCTCAAGGACAGTAACTATGTCACGCCTCAAGTTACTTAACGGTGTGCTGTTTTGCAGGTTTCCTCTAATTTTGACTTGTGACGATTTTGATGGAGCTGTGTCGGCAACCAAAAATGAGAAGGGTCCAAAAGCAAGCACCAAAAGGAAAAATTCACATAGAGAATGGTGATAAACAGAAAAAGTTAGGAACTTGATTGAAAAGATGTGAATGAGGGAGAAGTAGAGGCAAGCATGGACTGTGTTGAATTTGCCTCGTATTGAAAGGGAAATGAAGAGGTGTTTTGAGAATTACATGCTCACCTGTTCTTTTAGTAGTTACTATTTCAATTTTCAAGATTGAGGGAAGCGCTTTCAACACAATACTACTTCAATTTTTTTGTTTTTTCAAAAACACAATTAAAAAAATAAAAAATAAACTGATTAAAAGACAATTAGGGAAAAATTACCTCAAATAGCAACTTTAAATGATTAAAAGACAATTAGGGAAAAATTACCTCAAATAGCAACTTTAAAAGAAGAAACCACTCTTGTTTGCTTGACAAATGTCAAACTTGCCAAAGAACTTACCTTGCTTTATTATATTGTATACTTATGGGACAATCTCTCTTTAAAGAACATTTTTTACTAACATTCATATTTTCTCCACCTTTGACATTATAAAAAGAAGAAAAATTCAATGCTAAACTTAGAAGTATCACTCAACAATGTACTAGTCACCAACAAGCATGCATATATCAAGCTTATTAAAAAAAAATGTACATAGCTCATGGAAAATATAAAGATATTCAACATGAAATATATATTTAACAAATGGCAAATACATCAACTTTAAACCTTAGGACAACTTGGGATACATCATAACCAACAAGAAGTTGAACCAGACACCATAACCATATAGTAGTGGAAACATGTCATATTACATTCATGTTCGAAAGAAAACAACCATCAAGGTTCCAAATCAAACATCCAACAAATGACAGAAAAGGAAATAGGTTTAAACATAAGCAACACATAAATCATAAAAAAATAAAATAAAATAGTCAAACAACCCAAATGGTGAGGTTTAAGAGTGGTGCGGCGGTGGTGCTAGAGATAACTCGGCAAGCAGAGGATCCTCCACCACTGCCTGGATCATCTTTTCCACATCATCCTTCATATTTACCAAATCATCCTCCACCTTTGCCAGGGCCATCTTCTCCATTTTATCCGTTACCTTCACTATCACGGATACAATCATGTTCTCCATGTGCTGAACAATCCTATTTTCAAGTACTTGCTTCCAGCTTGATCAAATGGCCCTGCATCAGCTTGTATTGGCCAATTTTCAGAAATTTCAGCTTGTACTTCATCTTGTACTTCAGCTTGAATGCAAAGACTCATGTATTCACAGGGGAGGGCAAAAGATGCAGCCACCTTCTCCAATGCTAAACATCTAATATTTCCCAGCTTATTCCTACAAGTAGGGCATCTGTTATGCACTCTAGGTTTGCAGCATGGGCATATAGTGTGACCATTTGAACACTGCAATGACAACAGAGACAAAGAAGTTAGCTACATTTCTAAATAAAGTTTCTATTAGTTTTAGAGGATATTCAATTTGAATAAGATGGAAATCACCAATATTCTCATCCTAGATAAGTTAGGAAAGACGTGGTATAATAATTATTGAATGATGAAATTAACATCATGATACCAAGTGATTGTTTACTTCTTAAAAATAATTCAGTTTTAACTTTTTAAAATTTTAAGTTTATTTTACATTGTTAGGAGATGAAAGACACGTATAGTGAACAATTGTGTTAGAGAGAAGGTGAAAGGAATAATGCATTATTAGAAACAACGAAAACTATGTTTCCATTTTTAAATTTCTGACAATCCTATATATATTTTCAAAGTTGTTGTAAAAGAAAATGGTGCGGAAAATATTAGATCTATATTTTTAATCGATGTGCAGAGGATAACAGGAAACATGGAATAAACGGACCCTAAGTTTGGGTTTATGTCATGCTTCAGCAACAATTGTTTAGTTTAACATAATATGAAAATGAGAATTCAGTTTTTTCATTTTCTCCAACTTAAAGGTCAATTGAGCTTTTGAGGAGTTCTAGCATCGCACTGTTCTCAACACACAGCTGAAGAGTGTGTTAAAGAGTGTATGTTGAGAAGAGTGTGTTGCAACTTGCAAGCATAATTCAGTTATCAAATGGGAATTGCTTTTTGAAGAAAAGCTCATTATTTTAATGGTACAAAAAAATGCCTTCGCATGAACCCAAAAATTCACTAATAAATCATAAACAATTGATAAACAACCTGATGGATTGGTGGGTACATATGATTCAGGCATACAGGACACTCTAAAAGCTCACAAACACTGCTGAAAATAGTCTCACTTTGTGCAGGATCATTCACCAATTCACCAACATCTGTTGACTCTTCATTGTTAGGAGGATCAACAGCACTGTTACTCTGTATATCATCATCAAAGAGTGGATTACTTAATGCCATGGCAGCAAGAGCAATCACCAGCAGCCCTGTGAGACGAGATAAAACATCGGTATTAATGAAGACAAACAAGACACATCAAACATCCAAAAGCACAAACATTTGTCATTGAAAATACAACTCTACAAAAGGTAATCACCATTCAATTATATGGAGAGTTTGCCCATAAGACAACCATTTTTCAACAACAAGAAGAACCAAAGTGATGCCATAATAGTTTCTCGCACAGTTTTTTTTAAAGGTCTTCCATTGCCTTTAGTAATTTAACTACTTCATTTGATCTACTCTCCTTACTAAAGAATCCACAAGTCTTTCTCTCTACATACCCAAACCACCTAAGCCTAGCTTCTACCATCTTTTCCACCACAGGTGCTACCCTAACTCTCTCTTATATTGTCATTCTAATCCTATATCGTTTAGTCTTACCACCCATCCAACAAAACATTCTCATCTCTGCTACATTTATTTTATTTTCGTGTTGGTTCTTTAGAACCCAACACTCTGTCACACACAACACCGTTGGTCTTACAGCTGTCCAATTAAATTTTCCCTTCAACTTGAGCGGTACTTTTGCATCGCAAAAACACCTGAGACCATCATCCATTTCAACAACCTAGCTTAAATTCGACGGTTTACTTATCCTTCTATTTTTCCTTCGTCTTGTACTTATGGACCCAAGATATTTAAAGCATAAGATCTTCAACTTTCACCTCTAAACTAGACATGCTTCGCCTTTTGCTAAAATTACATTCCACATACTTTGTCTTGCTACCACTCAGCCATAAACCATTACACCTTTAAAGCAGAAGACAATCATTTTTCAAACACTAATTTCCATCAGGAAAGATCATTAACATTTTAAACATTACAAAGCTAAGAGAATAGCATCAATTTTAGGCAAACAGGTTCCACTGCTTACCAAATCTTTAATTCAGGTCTCTGTAGTCATTTTTATGCTTCCCTTCGCAAGTATAAAAAGGAAAAAAGTGGCAATGTGGTTTTTCAAATTTTTTTCTTCAGAAAGTCCATTTAAACAACGAAAAAAAACATATTTTAAAAATTCTTTCTGAGTACCCAGCTAAAACCCTAATCGAGTATCCACTTCTATTTTGTTTTTGAAAAAGTAATTTTGGTATACTATGTACTAATTACCAGCTACATGTAGTCTTATAGTTGGTACAGGCATGTACCAGACACAAGAGCCCCTTCAATTTTGAAGTAGCCTTGATTCAGAGGCATTTCGTTAGGGCCTCAGTAGTATGACTCGTTTACAAGCTGAAGATATTGAGGCACTCAAGTAGAGTAACCAATGCCTTTGATTTTCATAATCAAATACACTTTGATTTTATGAGAACATCTAGTATTAAATAACTTAGTTTTTTTTTGAAGAGGCCTATAACTTAGTTACATTACATCATTAACCATTTTAAGAATCTCTTTGACAATAAGGTTTAATCATGTACCATAGCTACATTACATTTGTTAAAGTACAAATTTTAGGGAGGCATGGAATGCCGTCCACTACAAATGTTTTACCTTATCTCATAAATAATAGAGCCCAAACCCAATTGATCAAATGAAAAGGCATTGCAATCTATGTTTACAACAGCAATGAAAATAAAATTGGACACAGTGCATCAAAAGTAGCATAGACCAGTCCTGATTAAGAACGAATAAATGAGGCCAAATGAATACAAGTTAAAGAATAAAATAAACAATGTTTATTGACATGACCAGGCAAATGAGGAAGGAACTTTGCAGGCATAGGTTCAATGAACTTGTTCTCAAGGGAGGCATAATAAAGACAAGGATTAAGAGATCAAAAAGAAAGAATGGATCTGTAAATTGTCCTCTTCCTAAGCATTGATTTTGTAAAATGGAACATCATCTGATAAAATAAGGCAGGTTTTGTATTTGTGTTCTTGTACATTGACGAAAGACATTACACAGAAATGGATGCAATAAAAGAAAATTGTGCCGCCAAACACACTCAGTATCAAAAACAGTTTTCCTGCTGCCTATGGCACCAGTATGGAAGAATGGCGTGGCGGATTTTGACAACTACCATAGGAAATTTGTGAAGGGCTGCCCACCATGGTGACACCATAAGCTGCAATGGCGTGTTTATATGACAAATTTTTGGCCCTCAGCAATGGAAAATACTTACCAGCAATCAAAGTGTGATCTAAGAAAACCTAAACCTCAAGAATCAAACTACAAAGACACGTTGTCCTAATAAAGAAGTAAGTCAAGTGAAAGGCACCCAACAATCATCAAAATGAATATCTATAGCACCGACACTTGTAATCGAAGTCATGTCTAGTGCCCGACAAGCACCAACACGACACCAACACATGTAACTTACATTGAATTATGTCATTTTCTCAAATTATTATTGATGTTGTCGTGCCAGTGTCAGTGTCGTGTCCAGTGTCATGTCTAGTGTCTGTGTCATGTTTGTGCTTCATACATACCACCAGAAAGCAAACTAAAATAAGTTCACCGAGAAAATTGAAAAATAGAAGTAGAATGTAGATGAAAAGAAAGAGAAAAACACCTGGACCGATAAAATTGATGAGAAGAGCATTAGAGAGGAAATGAAGAAAAAGGGGGTTTTGGTCACGTTTGCGCGCCATCTGCGTCCTGACATTGGACAATTCAAGACCGTCGGATTAATCTAGTGCTCCATTTTTTGCGATGTGACCATGTCATTAATCAATTATAAATTTATTTATTTAACATATAAGGTAAATTATCACATTAGCTCAATTTAATTAATCGACATAAATTTCATTAAAAAAATTTAACTGATGTATAAACAAATTCAGGTTTACACGCAGTTGTTTGGCTGTAATTTTCAGAACTCTCATATCGAGTTCAATAGGAGGTAAGCCAATGGGGTCGCTCTTGAATTAGCTAGGGTAGCCCCATCTCATGCTAGCTCTCACGTTTATGATGATGTACCGTCATGTATCCGAGATTTGATAGCTAATGAAAAGTAATGAATTTCTTCCCTAAAATATAAAAAATTATTGGAGTATAGTTATGATTGTTTTCGATGCGGTGCGGTTCGATTTTGAAATTATTAAGTTATCCGAACCAAAAAAATAAAAAAAAAAAACATCTAATTTGGTTTGGTTTGACTTTCAAATACTTTACTATTTATACATTTTATTTATTAAAATACAAATACCAATCGTTTCACCCTAAAAATATGTATATCTCTCTCTCTATATATATATATATATATATATATGTAATGCTATAACACACCCATCATTTTTTATGAAGGTGTGCATTAGCAACAAACACCTTCTTACTTTTGACAAAAATACTCATTTTCTCTTTCTACAATTGAGATTAAATACATGCCTTTTAAAGACATTTCATGACTTCTATTAACATTTTCTCTCTCTTGCCCTTAAACAAGATATCTCTTTGGCTCTTTTAGATTTTTTTTTATTGAAACACAAGAATCAGTTTTTGTGTGTTTTTGGTTGAAGAATTTTTCGATAATTTTTTTTCAATTGAGGATTTTTGAGAGGAACCCATTTCACAAGATTTATGAAGATGCAAGCAAGAGGCTGACCAATTTTTGGTTCATTTGGTTTGACAATAGAGAGAGTTGGTTCAATTGAGGGAACGAGCTGGTTGGAGGAAGCTGACCAATTTTTGGGTTTTGGTTTCAAACAAATGAGGAAGCTGTACAAACAAAATGAAATTAAGAATTTTTATATAATTTAATTTCAATTAGGAAAAAACCATCACGGATGGCATGTCTGAGAAGAAGTCAATGGAAGATGGAGAAGTGAGATAAAACAACAACAAAGTTACTTTTCTACCCTCTAAATCTAATTTAAAATAATGGTGTTTTTGCCAAAAACATAAAGGTGTTTGTTGCTAATGCACACCTTCATAAAAAATGACAGGTGTGTTATAGCATTACCCATATATATATATATATATATATATATATATATATATATATATATATCCAAAATCTTAAACAAAACTTCATATAAATTTTGGAAAATATATAGCAAAACATATCATATTATAGCAAAACATATCATATTGTAATACCCTACGTTATCAAAATGTTGTAGAATATACAATCTTAAGATGCAAGCCCTTGAAAAAAAGTATGCATGTTATATTTGATAAATTTTATAATTTTCATGATGATAAGAAAAGGAAAGATAAAAATAAAATGAGGAACAATGAATGAACATTTGGAGTTCATTCTTGAAAGTTTAGAACATTGTCAAGAAGACGATAAGGTTCTCAAGAAAAATGAATTGGATGATGAAACTACAATCAGTCTGATTATAATGATAATTTTGGACATTTAATATGATGAACTTGCCTCAACATTGGAGGATACAACAAAAAAAATATATCTCATCATTGAACCTTTGGTGAGGAAAGTAAGCAAATGAGATACACACAATTACAAATCTTATGATACTTGATAACAGAATTTGAATTTTGTTCTGCAATGCGCTTGTTCTCCTTGCGCTGAACAATCCTATGAAAAACCCTATCTTCATGTCCTTGCATCCAGCTTAGAGCTTGACCAGACAACCCTGCATCCTGAGCTTGGCCCTTGCATTGGCCCATTTTTCAGAAACTTCAGCTTGAACATGAAAACCTATGTGTTTACAAGGGAGTGAAAAAGATGCAGCCACCTTCTCTAGTGCTAAACATCTAATATTTCCCAGATTATGGCTACAAGTAGGGCACCTGTTATGTACTCTAGGTTTGCAACCTGAGCATATAGTGTGACCATTTGAACACTGCAGTGACGACAAAGGTAAAGAAGGTAACTAAATTTCCAAATAAAGTTTCTTCCATTTCTAGAGGATATTCAAGTTGAATCAAAAGGAAATCACCAATATTCTCATCCTAGATAAGCTAGCTAGGCAAGACATGGGATACTAAATAAGGAATGATGAAATTAGAATCGTGATACCAAGAGTTTGTTTACTTTTTAAAAATAATTCCAGTTTTCACTTTTTAAAATGTATAGTGAACAACTATGTTAGAGAGAAAATGATGAAAGGCAAGCTAGGAATGCATTTTAGAAACAACGAAACAATGTTTTGACATTTTTAAATTTCTGACAATGCTATAAATGTTTTCAATGTTGTTTTGTAAAAGAAAATGGTGCAGAAAATATTAGATGTATATTTTTAATAGATGTGAATAAGAAAACAGGAAACATGGGATATACGGACCCTAAGTGTGTGCTTATGACATATCTCAACGACAATTGTTTAGTTTAACTTACTATGAAAAGGATGAAGGTGAGAAAAACCACAAGAAGGGGGGGTTGAATTGTGTTTTTGGAAACTTCTTCTTTAACGTTCTAGATGACTGTCCTCAGGTTCAGAGTCTGAGTGAGTTCAGAGTCTATGTGCAGCGGATAAAGTAAAGAACAAAAGAAGAAAGAACACAATCAATTATACAGGTTCCTTCCACAAACCGGAAGTAGTCCTGTCCTCCTTGCACTTTTAAGGAGAGTTCCACTAAAATGTAATCTCAAATTACAAGTTGCTCAATCACACAAGAAAGAGACTTATCTTTGCTCAAGGACAACTCCAAGAGACTTCTATGCTCAATCACACCTGAAAGAGACTTC
>Ga0228711_1000054_pt1 | contig 80153 bp, 46 predicted proteins | sample MedpolnodulmetaG_2_FD_177996 | JGI IMG/M metagenome (GOLD analysis project Ga0228711, IMG submission 177996) | Root nodule microbial communities from Medicago polymorpha collected in Santa Monica, California, United States - brown nodules | ecosystem: Host-associated > Plants > Roots > Nodule...
CCCCCAAAATTCTTTTTTCCCAAGATCAACTTTTCATCAACAAATTGGAGGTGTGAGATGCGTAAAGGAGATGCCACCCCAACTTTGTAACACATGAAAAGTCAAGCATCAACAACAATCGTCATCATCACATTTAAACCTTCCGCAACAATAAAAAATAGGAATGGCGATAAAGGGTCTCTCTGGTGTAGCCCCTGACAAAATAGAAACTCATCGGTTGGACTACTGTCGACCAAAACCGAGGTAGAAGTTGTACTAACACATTCTGTTATCCGCTTTCTCCACTTCTACTTAAAGCCCATTTTAATCATGACTAAATCTAGGTAGCTTTAGTCAATAGAGGCACATGACTTCTCAAAATCCACCTTAAACAATAACAGATCCTTTTTTTTTTGCATCGCCCACCACCTCATTTGCAATAGCCATGCTATCTAAAATATGCCTACCCTTAACAAAATCAATCTAAGCTTTAGAGACTACACTATCTTATACATACATCCAACAAGAGAGATTTGTCAAAGTTATACAATTTACGGAGACAAGTCACCTTAGGAACCAAATCAATAAAAGTACAGTTTGATCCTTTCACCAATTTACTATGCACAGAGATATTGAAAATGAACCTCATAACATCAGATTTGATCTCTCCCAAACAATCCTTAACAAAACAAAAATTAATGTCATCTGGACCTGGACTTTTGCGACTATCACAATATACCATACAACCATCTTTACCTCATCTTCTGAAAAAGGTACCTCTAAAGAAGCGGCGTCCACCAAACTAAGAGACTTGAAAAATTTCAACACCAGGTCTCTCCAACGGATTTAAAATGATTCTCATAATGATTAAGCACCAACTCTCTAACATTGTTCACTTCTTCAATCCGCCCACCATTTACCTCGACACCCAGAATAGTGTTACACTATTTTCAATAGTATGGAGTTTTGTAGCTTAGTATTGATCACCGCCTCTTCTTTTTTTTTTGGGTCCTAAAAGAGGGCAAAGCCCAAAGAATAAAAGAAAGTTAAGAAATTAAACGAACATTCCCAGGCATGCAAACCCTGGAAATATCCTCAAACAAAATACTTTCCAGCTCCCTTGAAGGGACTTCTAAAACAATGGGCATAAAAGAATCTTGTGTAAGATTATATGCAGCTAACCAATTTGCACTTCTGTTTCCTTCACGCAAGGTGTGGTTTATCTGAACCTCCCCAGGAAGTTCAATGAGATCTCAGATTCGACGAATCAGAACGGGGATAGCTCCATTAATCTTGTAATTACCAGTTACCATGTCCACTAGCAGTTTGGAGTCGCTTTCCACAATGAGTAGCAAAAAACCTAGTCTTCTTACTATCCTTAAGCCCTCATACATACCCCACATCTCAGCATAAAGAGCATCACATGTTCCAATCTTTCGAGCATAACTTTTTAGCCATTAACCATTGAAGTCATTGACCGTTGATCACACCCTCTCTAACATAGTTTGGAGTTTTGTAATTGTTATTTTGCTTTCTTCATTAGGTCTCAACTTTTGAAAAAAAAATATTGTAAAATCCTTCAAATCATAATTGAATGCATGCATCCTCCAAAGATAATATATTTTAATTTTGCATACACGAGATCGTATATTTGTTTATACCAATTTAGTTTTCATTGTTTATACTTTATTGTTTATGTTCTTTATAATTTCAAACGTGCACAAAGTTTTTCTTTTTTATTCCATTTTCTGTTTAAAAAGCACTTTGATATCATGTAATGTAACAATGCTGATTTGGCGAGTACAGGTAAAATTATAATAATTTTTTTTATAAATATTTTTATTAAAAAATAAAAAATAAATTACGATTCTTCAAACCCTTTCGATTTACCTTCTTCAAACCATGAATTTCTTCAAAAAGTAATTAAATAAGAAGAAATGACACGGCTTCTAATGCTTTGTCGTTGGGTAGTATATATACCAAATAAAATTCAAGGATGTGGGATTGTCACCAAAGAAGGCATTCCTTTTGGTTTTGAAAAAAATTATCTGGGGTACATAAAGAGAGAAGAGAAAATATAGAAGAAAAAAATATGATTGGTGAAGAAAAAAAAAGTAACATGAGTGCAACAGATATTTTTGGTGGATTTGAGAATAGAGAAAAATATAAATTTCATTCTTAAAATTATTAGGTTAAACTCTTTTACGTAAAATAGTAAATTCTAATGATTGAACATCAATCATACCGACCTTATCCAGTAGGATAAAGTAGAAGTCTGTCATTTTTTTTAATAAAAGTAATACAGGTTGTAAAATTTTATCTTTTTATTTAAAAAAAGTCTAGTAATTAAATATGTAAACATTGATAAAATGGTAATAAAATAATTTAAACGATTAAGATCCAGTTGAAAGAACAAATTGTTCAAGAATTTTGTATTTCTTTAATATATTTAAGTTTATATATTTACAAAAATTCAATTATTGGATTGGCTAAAAAAATATAAATTGTAGATAAAATAATTTAACTAGTTGATAAAATTGGAAGAAGAAAAAAAAAGTTAAGACCCAATATTCCCCACATGTACCATACACACGTGTTTGTGTTCACTAAAGACATCAAAATATTAGTACCAAAATAAACAAGACATCAAGATATTTTGTACCAATGGATATACATCCCCACAAACATTAATTGGATGCAATATCATGTTATAGCACACATGTGGTAATCTTAGAGTTGAAAAATTGAAAAATATCTTCCCTAGTTATAGGTCTTTTTCAAAAAAAATTATAGGTCTTTAAGATTGTTGAAAAATAGAAAGAAAAAAATCAATGGATATACAACCTAAGGAAAAATCCTTAGCACATGTGTTAATCTTCCCATGTCCAGCACAAGGCCATGTAAATCCAATGCTAAAGCTTGCTGAGCTTCTTGCAATTCAAAACCTCCACATAACTTTCCTCAACACAGAATACATCCACAACCGTCTCATTAGTTTGAATGATGATATTCAAGCTCTTTTAGAATGTTACCCTAAGCTTCAATTCAAGACAATCTCTGATTTTCACAGTGAGGAGAAACATCCTGGATTTGGAGAAAAGGTAGGTGATGTAATTTTGTCACTGAGTTTGTATGGTAAGCCTTTGTTGAGAGATATAATTGTCTCTGAGAAAATAAGTTGCATTATTTTGGATGGAATATTTGGTGACCTTGCTACTGATTTGGCTGCTGAGTTTGGGATACAATTGATTCATTTTCGTACTGTTAGTGCTTGTTGCTTTTGGGCTTATTTATCTGTTCCAAAGCTCTTGGAGTGCAAAGAACTTCCCATTAGAGGTATATAACTCTGAAACATCTCTTAGAGTTTTAATTAACAAATTTTTTTCTTTTTAATTTTCACTTAGTTCTTGATATTTTTGCCAGAATAATTGAGTAAAAAATGTTCCCCTCAAAACACCATCTAAGGGAACTAGTAGGTGAAGCACCGGTAGATAATCTTTTTTTGGTGGTGGCCGAGGTTCGAACCCCACACCTTACATATATCATGTATTGTCCTTAAGTAGTAGATAATCTAAATCGGTTATTATAATGTTGAATTATTTCCTTTTATCATGGATAAAAAACATATACCTCTTTTTGTACCCAAAAAAAAAAGCATCTTTACCTCTTTACTTCTTTACTTTTCATTTAACTAAATAGCTGCACAGATGTCCGCAGATTCTAGCTAAACCAACAATAATATAGAAATTGTTAAGTTCAACGTTGTGATTGGGGTTCAAACCTCATCTCATTCACTTATGTGAGTTTTCAATGACTATTGTTATCTCCATTATGTAGTAAAATAAATATAGCTACACATATTATTTTTCTTGTTATTGACTTTTATTTCAAAAATAATCAGGACTCTCATGTTACATATATGGGTCATGCTAAAATTAGTATGTTTGTATTAGATTCAACAACATTTTGACTTTGAAAAAGTTAAATTCATCACTTTTCATCATTTTTCAATACAATATTTCTATTTGTATCCTCTTAACCAATGCTTCAAAGGCACTCTTAAGCATTTTCCTATGAATTAACAAGGTATGTTTGTTTTAGATTTCTTCTAAAGCAACAAAGTTTATTTTATTTTTTTTCTATAACTTTTTATCGTAATATTTGATGCACATTGGTACATAATGAATATGAAAAACTTCTAACAGTCAGTGTAATAGATCAATTTTGATACACATTGGTACATATTGAATATGAAACACTTCAAATAGAAGGTGTTATAGATATACATATGATACATTAAAGAGTTGATAGTGACAAAATGGTGAATAAATGTGACTGAATTTATTCAAATAAAATGATTTATACAAGTGTTCTAGTTTAATTTATAGGAGACGAAGACATGGATCGCATCATAAGAAACGTGCCAGGCATGGAAAACTTGCTTCGATGTAGAGATCTTCCAAGTTTCTGCAAAATGAATGATGCTATTTTAGACCAGTTTGTACTTCTGACCCAACAATCACTTAAAGGCAATGCATTAATACTCAACACGTTCGAGAATCTAGAATCCCCAGTTCTCTCCCAAATCCGTCTTCATGCCCCCAAACTCTACACCATTGGCCCTCTTCACCACCACCTCAATACCACAAAAAAAGCATCATCATCATCATCATCCAAGAGCAATTTCTTCGAAGTGGATAGAACTTGCATGGTGTGGCTCGAATCTCAACAGTTGAAATCAGTTGTATATGTTAGCTTTGGTAGCATCACCCCAATGAAGGGAGAAGAAATCATTGAGATTTGGCACGGTTTATTGAATAGCAAAAAACCATTTTTGTGGGTGATTAGGCCAAACATGGTACAAGAAAAAGAAATATTGAAGGAGCTTGAGGAAGGGACTACTAAAGAGAAAGGGATGATTGTGGGGTGGGTTCCACAAGAGGAAGTTTTGTCACACAAAGCAATTGGTGCTTTTTTGACACATAGTGGGTGGAACTCTACTTTGGAGAGTGTGGTGTGTGGGGTGCCTATGATATGTTGGCCTTATTTTGCTGATCAACAAATTAATAGTAGATTTGTGAGTGAGGTTTGGAAACTTGGGTTGGATATGAAGGATGTTTGTGATAGGAAGGTTGTGGAGAATATGGTGAATGATGTTATGGTGAATAGGAAGGAGGAGTTTGTTAGATCAGCAATGGATATGGCTAAGTTGGCATCCAAGAGTGTGAGTCCTGGTGGTTCTTCCTACAACAACTTTCAAGGTTTGATTGAGTATATAAGATCTGCTAGCCCATAAGATGTTGATTTTTCCTTTTAATTCTCCTACTCAAAACTTCTCATATTTTTATAAGTGTGTATGAAGATCACAAAAATAAGTACAGGGCCGGCCTAAACTATAGGCTAACTAGGTCTTTGTCTAAGGCCTCAATTTTTTTTTACCTATTATATTCAATACCTCATATTTATTTATGAAGCTATAAATTTTAAGAGAAATAATACAAGTGGAAAATGATACACCAAGTGATATACTTAATACTTAATTATATTAAAAAACTTAATTCATTTTCAAATGTATATATTGCTTATAGAATAATGCCAACAATTCATATAATCGTTGCGACTTTAGAAAATAAAATTCAAAATTAAACTTAATAATATCTTATTTAAGATCAATGTGTCCACAAAGATTAAATGGATTTGTTTAGTTGTCGATTGAAAAAGAGTTGTTAAACAAAATCAATTACAATAATTTAATGAATAATTTTGCATCCAGAAAAAGTTAGAAAAGTGAAATTTTAAATTAAAATATTACTTTCGTAAAACGAATACAATTAATAACTTATTTTTTTCACAAACTAATAATAACTTAAAAGGTCTCATTTGAAATTTCGCCTTTAACCTCAATATGTGTTGGGTCGGTCCTTAATAAGTACGTATTTGGACGTGAAAAATTTGATGGTTTTTTACCACCAAAAAAATTGATTGTTTTTTGAACTTATAAAATGATAGCGAGGATAGAGAAAGTAGCCTCGTAAAATTATTTAGGTAAAATAAAATTTATGTTTCCTTAACTTAATTTCATATCATATGACAATTTGGTTTTATTAAAAAAAAATACTTATTTAATTATTTATTTTTCTCTTGTAATTTTGGTTCTTTTAGTTCATATGTAAACATAGATAGAGAAAATTAAGTTAAGAGACCATAAAAAAGATTAAATCGTTATTTAAAATTAAGTTAAAACAATGTATAAATAATTTTGTCAATGACTTTATCATTGTTTTTTTTTTGTCTTAATCATTGTGTTGTCTCTTTTGTATTTGTTCATCAACATTTCACGTGTCCAATTTGCTTGTTTAGGTAAATTTGGGTATGGTGGCCCAGATTGAATTTATGCTATAGTATGGAGTTTTGTGATTTAGTATTGTTATTTCATTTTTGTCCTTTTATGCCATAATAATAACTTTTGTCATAGAAAATCTTTTAAAATCCTTCAATCGATGTGAATTGGGTATTCTCGAATTGCAAAGGTAAATCTATTGAGTCGGTGCGATCATAAGGAATTGTAGAGATTAATAATAATTGACCATACTAAAGAAGGGCATTATAAGAGAGATGTCTCTAATTGAAGAGGCTAAAATCCTCTTCAATTAGAGACAACTCTCTAACTTTTTTAAGATGATTTTAATTTGAATATTAGAAGTTTGTTACTTGCAAGTAAACATCAAGAGTGTTTAGACCGATCATACCTTCTACTTTGGGGAAGCCTCCTCATCAGTCTATGGATGATATTCATTTAGAAAGCTCTTGTATTTTTATGTTGACTATATGTTTTGACATATTTCATACTTGGTGTGATTATTATAGTATAATTAAGTGTCCTTTTGACTTTTATCATATTGAGGCTGACTTATTTGATAAGACCAATTATGTGTTTTTTATCATTAGGATGAAGATGTTGTGGGGATCATTATTTCAAGTGTGGTATGTAATGTTTTTGGTTTTGTAATATATTCAGATCCAAGGAAAAAACACTAATACAATTGTATTTATGTTTGGGAACCAATTCAATAGTTTATTAGTGATAGTCTAATTGAAGTCAGATCAATGAGAGAATCACAACACAAAAATTATTAACATATGGAGGATTGGAACCTAAGGTCTAGAGAGAATCACACTACAAGATCCTAAACCTAACCCACCAAACCAACCCATAAAGAGTATTAAATTTTAATCACACAACTCTGGCGTAGAATCATTGTTTTACTACGGCTAATGAACTTTGTTTTTTGACAAACTATATGTAATGAACCAAGTTACATCAATTGAGTATTTCCTTTTGGCAATTTAAATCTAACCAATATATTACTTTCTTCATTGGAAGACGGTGCAAGTAGCCACTTCGTACAAACCAGAAATTATTCGTACCAGCCACACAAGCCACAAGCAACCTCTTACTATGTAAATATTTGGAGGATTGCTTTTTTCACTCTATGGATATCTCGCGCGTTCTATTTTTTTTCCTAACTAGATTGTTACCTTTTCCGGATTTTAAAATCCGAAATTATGTTTTTCTAGATTATTTTTTTAACTTTAGTCTTCCACATTCGTAAAATAAAAGCAAATTACAATAAAAAAAAACAAAAATAAAAACAACAGAAAAATAAAAAGAAGTCATTTTATTAATATATGAATAATAATTACAATAATGTTGAAACTTTTTAAACTTATTACATAAAAACCTAAGAACAGGGAAGCCATATGACATACCAGTAGCTTCACTGTTGGAGGGGAGACAGGGGAGGGGGTTGGTTCCATCCCTATTGACCGTTCATACAATCCCTGAAAAGCTCCAAAGAAGTCTCTTTCTATGAAAGGCCAACGATGGAAAACCATGGTTGAAACTGAGGAAGAGGAGAAGAGGGTGGGAGAGGGTGGTGTGAGAAATTGTGGAGGGTTTGGAGGGTATTTATAGGGAGGGAGTGGTTGCATAGAGTGTATCTACACTTAATGCAGTCAAAAAACGTGTAAAAACACGTTTTTTGACTTGACCACCGTCCAAAACGTTTGAAACACGTTTTGTATGTGGTGTAAAGAAACTGATGCAGTCCTGAATATATAATCTGAATCATACATGGTTTCCGGAATATATAATCCGGAATAATACGATAATGAGTGAAAACAATGGGAAACTTGGCAATTTTTGTAGGGTGAGGGTTGGTTCGGATTCTGTAATCCGGAAAGCTTCAGCATTGGATTCTTTTGTGTGGTCCACAATGCACCGACAATTTATGTGGTCCACAATGTGCAGATAACTCTATAAATAGGGATCCCTGTTTTCATTACAAGTAAACTACACCAAGAAAAAAATCATGGAATTCCCTGGCTTTGATTCGAACACCAAGCTAGCGGCAGTCTACTGTAACGGTGGAAAATCACCCCACAACTCAACCACATGGATCAAATCAACCGTCAACTCAACCACAGAGACACGAGGAGGGTGGTCGATGTTGAATGTCGATGCCCATTATCCGACTCAGCCGGATTACTTTGGTTCAACCGAATGAAACTCACAAACGACGACGACATGAGAACCATGTTCTCTGTCTTTGGTCAGCACAGTACTAGAGGACCGATCGAGTTGGACGCTTCGTTGGTTAGATCTGCTGAACAAATTTGATCCAGCCTAGGAACTACGAAGAGATCAGGGCTCTGTTTGAGGGACCAGAGGAAGAAATTAGTTTAGATGATCCGTGATAATGTGCTACGTTTTAATTAATCACATGTTTTATGTTGTTTTAATTACGTGTTAGTTGTATGTTGTTGAATTAAGTTGTTGCATTATGTTTTGAATGATATATATTATTTAAATTTAGGTTATGTTTTAATTTACGCCAAAGATGTTCATTTAATCGATAAAATAACCAAATATATGCATTTCGGATTATGAAATACGGATTTACATAGGGCGTAAGTGTATTCTGGATTACTAAATCCAGAATACTTCAGTATATGATTCTTTTGTATGGACCACATTGCACCAAGAGTTTATGTGGTCCACAACATCCAAGGACCCCTATAAATAAATGCTCTCTGGTTTTCAGCTTCAATACCAGCAAAACACACAAACACACCATAGAAAACCATGAAATTTTTTGTCATTGTGTTGAGGATCTTTGTCATGTTGCCGCAAAATAGATAGCTCTCTATGTGACAAATAGATTGCTCTCTATGTGCCAGCATGGTGAAGATCCTCAGCATGCTTTCAAAAATATATAGTTACTCCTTGCTGCCTCCTTGATAGATAGATAACTCAAAAATACCAAGAGGTTGTCATGAGTTAGATCTTGCTGCCTGCCAGATGAATATGTCATTTGTCAAGGCAGCAGGATCTAACTCAAAGAAATCCTCTTGAAACACCTGATGAATATGTTGTTTTTATTCTTATGTTACGTTACGTACCTTTGTTTTATTTTTTTCCCAAGCCATTCGCTACGAAAACGCTCTAGAATACAGGGTCTCATGTTGTCCAAATTGTAAAATTCGGACAAACTTTATGCATTCCGGAATATTAAATCTGGAACCCCTCAGTTTATTTTTGGACGGTGGCGTTTCACCAAAGGTTTGGCCGGTTAGTGGAGTTTTAATGTGTTTTTTGGACGGTTTTGAATGACAAACGTGTTTTCCTTAGGACTTGTTTTAGGCTATAAATAGGCTTGCATGTTCACGAAATTCCTTCACTCTTCACTTCATCTCTTTTCATTCATTTTCTTCAAATTTTCTTCAAATTTTTTAAGTTTTGTAGGAGTGTTTGTGGTGTCATGGTCATTGTTGACCGTTCATACGACCTCTGCAATTGCATTGCAGCTTATGTGGGGGTTGTATAACGGTCAACATAGAACCTTGACATTAAAGATAGACACAAAAAATTTCATATCGACAATGTCCGAATTTTATTTTTCGGAAACACTAACAATATGGTTCGGAAAATATAATCCAAACTAGGGGTAATTTTGGCATTTTTGCAGGGCGCATGAGAAGACGGCAGGGTGAGAAAAGTAATACTCAAATAATTGTTGTGGTTGTGCTCATTTTTAGTTATCAATGAAGTATTGCTATCCTATTTGTTACTAAGGTTATACCACCTTCGTCCTTAAATATATGACTTGAAAATTAAGAAAGTTGATTCTCGAACTAATTTTATTGATAATTGCTATCGCTTTACATGTTTATCTTTTAAGAGAAAAAAGTAGTTAATGTTCTCATAAAGTATTTATTATATTTGTTAACAAAAATATTTATTATATATTGCGGAAAAGTATGTCACATACGGGTAGTAGTGGTAAGAGAAAATGAATATATATTGAAATTTGAAGGTGGTCTTATAAAAAGGGACAAAAAAAACTAAAAAATCTTATAATTATAGACGAAGGTAATGCTAATTTTACAAATGAAATATTAAATCGGGTATTGAGAATTCATATCATAATTATTTTATTTTGGTCAATTAACCGACCCACCGGTTTGAATATTACTTTTGTAACAGAAAAATAACCGCTAATTCTTGCCATACTATTACTAGAATTCTAACCTTTAAATGAGAAATTCAACGGAAGAATAAAATAGTAAACATGAACATTAATCCTAGAGTAAAAAAGAAAAAGAAATTTAATTCTAACAAAAACTGTAAATTTACACTAAAGTCTAAGATGTAATTTATATATGAATACATCATCATATTTCTATAATTTTTTATAGGGTTTTGCTAGAAGACACCCATGAATATGTTTTTTAGCAATTTACACTTCGAGGTGTGATTATCAACTTTTTAGTTATAACTTATTAAAAGACACCTTCATAAAAATTAATTGATGTCTTTTAACAAATACCTATAAAATAACTTGGTAAAACACGCCTTCATAAATGTGTCTTCCAGAAAGAAAAAAAAAAAACTTTTTTATAACAGTAGACATAACTTTCAATTGCATTATATCATATATATATATATTCTCCCACTGCTTTATCATCACGTGGTTGCCTAACAGATTAGTCATTAGATCTTAACGATGGAACAAATCCATTGTAGTTGCATAACTAACCCTCATTGTTATCATCCCCTAAAAATCTTATATGTAATCCATGTATGTCTCGTTAAGTTGGTAGCCCCACCTTGAATTTTGATTAACAAGACTAGGCAGTGAAGTTAGATATGTAGGTTCAGTTTGAAGTTGCACTTTTATTTAACCATATTATAAAATTTATGGTCCCCACATATCGTTATGTTATGCTACTAATTTGACTTATGCTTTAATTGACTTATGCTTTAATTACGTCAATAGAATTTAGTTAAGCCCACTTCCCTAACCTAAGTGATATGGGTGACTTGGTGAGGTTGGTACGTATAGTGGTGGTGGGGTTATAATTTATATTCATATTCATAATAACTTAATTAAAACAATACGAACGGGGTTTGGTTCACCAAATTAACCAAGGGTGCTCCATGCCCTTAATTTAAGCTCTTAATTTCTTGCGTGCGATAGTGACATAACCAAACACACCGTTAGAGTGGATATGATATCAGCTTCATTTTTCACTTTCTCTATTGGATCTTAACTCCTTAATTAATTTTTTTTTTTAATGCTGGTTTTGGTATAATGGGATTTTTTTTTCCCCTTTTTTTTGGCGCAAAGTTTGCGGGTACAATTCAAGGAGCACGTCCTTAGTTCAACCAGACAAAGACAAAATTGCTATAAATAATGATTAAATTAAATTCTTTTGACAAATTAATAAATTAAATTGAAAAGTTAAAAGTAAAACAAACATGTCATGTCACCATGCATTTACAAGCATGCCAATGCACGTACTTAAGGAATACGGAGTCTTGATCAATAAGAAACTCAAGTCTTGTTCATGCACGCTCATATATTAATTAATGTGTAAATAATTATTGTTTTATGACAAATGGAGAATTTTAAACATAATTAAATAATATAATGTCCATGCTTCAAAAATTAAATAATAAAAAAAATCAATGTTCAAATCGCATTGCACGGAAAAACATCATGTAAAATGAGTGTGATTTCACCCAAAAAAAGAGCATGTTACCTTACACAAACATCATGTAACAAAGTGATTCATGATGGTCAATAGTTATATTTACTTTTTGGGAAATGTTAACTTGTGCCCTTAAGACACATATTAAGAATTTCACTAATAGAAATTATGTATCGGAAATTGTGTTAATTTATTGCTCAAAATGTTTAATATAATCTTTTTTCAATAAATTCTTACCATTAATGGAATGACATTAATGCTTAACATGTGTCCTAAGAACACAAGTTAACATGACCCTTACTTTTTTATTTTTATAATAAATAGCTATACTATTAGTATTATATCTTGGCAGTTATCTAAATGACATCAATCATTCTCAAGACTTTTTGCATATTGATCCGGAGTGAACTGAGGACGACGATTGTCGTTGGTTGAATATAATGGAGGATTGTCTTGATATTCTTAAGGGATGATGTATATGTAAGGATTCCAACTCTCAAGTAAGAGAGAATTTTAAGAGAGTCGGTGATTTAACCAGAATAGAGAATATATCTATCGTCAATGATAAAAGATCTTTTACTGACGAGGTGATCCACATATCTAGAAATGACATGATATGTGGATCACCGTCTAATTGTCATCATATATAGGACAATGATTTGATTATAAAGATTTATCTGGTGTGTGGTTGGAACACAGTGATATTGGTTCATGACTACATGTTACATGTGCTTTCTTACTATTATAGAAAAAAAATGTGATTTAACTAAAGTAAAAATATCAAACACATGGAGAAGGAGGTGCTTTCACCCACCAATGTACAATGATGCTGCTAGTCAACAGTACAAGCACAGTGGTAACAAACTCAACTATTGTCTACTGTCTTCAACCAACTACTGTCACCTCCATGACCCCAAGAGACAGGATGACACTTCAGTACCTTTGGTTTTGGTGCCTATAGTTTATTTTAGATGAGAGAGAATGTTAAAAGAATGATTAAAATATATGTCCCAAGAGACATATGTCCCTAATTGCTATTGACCACTTTTTCCTTACTAAAAACAAACAAATCATGCCCTTAAGTTTGATCGTTTACGTTGTGATTATGAACTAAGCCTCTAATATATTGTTCATTGGACAATTGAGCTCGGACCAAGTAAGGTGACAATCGAGTTAGATTCAAAGATTGTTAAAAAGAGTCAAAACTACTAAGAAATGCCATTTTAAATACGAGCCTATTGTTTCAATTTGTATGAGTCTATTATCTTCTTATTTTTGCAATTCTTTCAATAGAGTTTTTAAGGAGAAAGATCCATATAATGACTCACATCTTAATAGAGGTAACTACATATATTGTTATTCATGAAAATTGTGATGAAATCCTAATGTAGTGTTCAGATCTGATTTATTAATTAATAAAATTACTTACTTGTTTTCTATAGAAAAAAACAAATTGCTTAATTGTTAGTGAGTAAAAAATAATATCATTTTTTATGAGTACTTGTTGTATATTCTAATAGTTTTTTTTTTTTTTAAGATTGTTGTATATTCAAATTGTTAGTGATGTGTTTTTTTAGTGTTTCAACCGTACCAGGATAACATTTAGAGAAGTAAAAAATGTGTTTTATTAAATCCTCATTCCAATTGCGTACCATAAACCCCTAAGATTATTCTTTATGACTCTTTATTTATTGTTATGATTTGGACATTATTTGGCCACGCAAGTCTCCACTTTGCAGGTGCGTTTGTTACGGCAGATGTCACGAACTACACTTTATTTGCCATTAAGGTGCATGTCTACTTACGTGTATATGTTTTTTTTTTCTTTTAGCAGGTGTAGAACCGTATATACTTTTTTTTTTTTTACACAATGTAATGCCTTTTAAAATATGTATTCAACTACGAGGAGGGATATTTTAACTTCAAGAATAAGTTTATAGACATACCGTCCCGTGAGCAGAAATTGTTTTTTTTTCTTTCTAAAAGTTAAAAAAAACATATTTAAGAGTGTGTTTAAGAGGAAGGAGATTTGTTTTAATTATTAAGAGAGAATAATTGGAGAAAGTCTTTGTCAGGAAGGAGATTCAAAAAGAGGCCCATGATTAGCATTTAAAACTAGCATTCAAGCCATTAAATTAAAATACAATGAAAGGTTAAGATTTGGAGTAAGTCTAAAACTTACTTTTGGAGTTAAAATATCCCTCCTCTTCAATTACATACTACAAGATACATATTTATAAAATTATTTTATGAACTTGGTGTAAGAAAAGGACGTAATAGTGTAATTTAATTGGATGTGCCTATAATTTTTTGGGAACTTCTACGGTACACCCGCAAATTAAGGTGTACCGATACTCCTACTTCAAAAATCTTTAAATTAACTATTGTTTTTATGGAATAAAAAGCTATTTGTTGACATTAATATTTTAGAAAATGTCATTTTATAAGAAAAAACATCATTTCATTGTTTATAAAAATCATACTAATTTTTTTTTACATTTTATTGTAAAAAATAATCAAAATTCTCTATTATGAGTAATAAAAATACAGAAAAATTAAATTTTATTTCGTCAACGTTTTTGGTAAATAAGATTTAATTATTATAATTATAGGTGATAGGAAACAATTTTTCTCTTCAAAAAATAACACATTTAACTATTAATTTATTAATTTGGTGTACCAATACACTCAAATCTTTGGATGCACCATAGAATTTGCCTAATTTTTTACATGTTATATAAATTTGAGTGTTTTTTTAATGAATAATGGTATAGATAAAATACCAATCCACTTAGATTAGAGTGGAAAGTAAGAAATTTCAAAATCATTTCGAAATATCATTGATATCTTGACTCAACGTAATATAATTATATAAAACTTCAAAAGTGACTCTATTTTAGTTTTAGACAATCATTTAATCAAAGTTCACTTTTAGAATGATAACTTTTAAGAAACAAAAATATGATAATTTTAAATAAATACAAGTATATATTTGTAAAATTATCTTTATATTTTTTATTAAAAGACAAAGGTGTAGTCAAATTCATATTTTATCAAAACATATAAAGTTTAATATCATGTTAGAAGTTGAGTAAAAAAAAAGTAAATCATGTTTGGAGCAAATCCATTAGTTTTGTCTATATGAAATTGACTCGTAAATTTAACTCCTACAAGTTTATCTCAAATTAAAAATAACACATACATGACATATATACATAGAAATGTTACAGACACTCTATTTTCAACAACAACAATGCTATTAACAGCGAAAGTTTTTATCTAGAATGCTTCACGAAGCTTTGCAACCGTTGGATTTAGTTATTTATAGGAATACATGGGGTGATGGAAAACATAAGAGGTGGTCCACATGATTACAATACACTGTCGTGATAATATCGTGAGACTTTTTGTCGGGATATTTAGCATTTTTCTTTCAACAATATCTTCTCTTTTTTTGACAAATTTTCAACAATATCTTTAAGAGTCATTTTTCTATTGGATAAAACTAATGTATGACCCACCACTTTAAGTGGAAAACTCGTTTAAATACAATAAATGTATTAATGATTCAAATATAGCCTAATTAAAAAAAATCTAACATGAACAAAATCCAAAACTAAAAAGAACAAAATAAACCAAATGTAAAAAAAAAAAAATACTTGCTTAAAAGTTCGTTACGAATGTACCAAGTTTACTCTAGTTCACTTGAGTTTACCTAGCATTGCAAATACAAACAAGAAATCTCGGTTCCTTTTCAAATTTACTAAATTTCAAATTTTCAATGGAGTCAATCATATAATTCCTAAAATTAACTCACAATTTTAACAACCTTGCTTAGGATCGTTGTTTTATAGCACATGAACATCTATTGGATATGTATGTTAATTTTAACCACATTATAAAATAAAGGTAATTTTATAATAAAAAGTGTGTGTATTATACATATGAGCTCATAAAGGTCAAGACAGATCTCAAGACTCATAATGTATATCGCAATAATAAATGGTTTGGGACGAGTTGACTCATTTATATACTCGAATCTGAACAAATTGAGCTAAACCAACGCATTTAACATCTCTAAAGACTAATATTGCACCTTATAACCTTACATTTATATCTTTGCCTCGACAAACCAAAACTTAGAATTACTACCGTTTATATGAATCACGTCCAAAACTGATAATTGTCGAGCTAGTCCTCGTAAACATTCAAATAAAACTATATTTTTCCCTTCATGTGACAATAAACTTGGTTCACTTTATGTGAAATTACAAGTTTGTGTCCCATATAAATATGAAAAGTAGACATCAAAACGATTTACCCTTCAAGTTGCTCCATCCAAAATTAATGAAATACGTGTGATTAGCCTCATAATACAAAAACAAAACAAAAAAGTGAACATAAAAATACTTTTATACTGTCCCTTCACCTTAAATTTTTAATTAAAAAATCACACAAAATAAAAATGAAAAAACACTTGAGGTGTATAAATATAGCAAAATCTCCAACACTCCCTCCCAATTCCAAAGCTAGAATTTACACGTCCTTCTCTTCCCAAGAATAAGCACCGCTCATAAAACAAACCAATTTAGAATCAGAAAACCCTTCTTCTTTCTCTTTCCATTCATCACCTTCTCTCTTCAATCTTCATGCCTTTTCCTCCTCTGGTTTTTCTCATACCCTCACCAAATTCATAGAGGGATTTTTTGTCTTGCATAAAAAATCCTTCTAACAGATTTAAGGTGAAGGCACGAGATATTTCTGGTTGAAATCTACAGAACAAAATCAACCTTGTTTGTTTAAGGTAAGCTTTCATTACAAATTTAATAGTTTCCTCTGTTTTTATTACATAATACATAGAAAGAAAACAGTCAACATAGAAAATAGGTAATAAAATAACACTTATAAAGTCTATTAATATTGCTTATATTCATATAGTTTTCATTTTTATTTTGTTCATATTTTCCTCTGTTTTCTCTGTAAAAATGTGGTGTTTGGTGATTGTAGCAGAGATTGAAAAGAGAGGGAAAAAGGAAGAGAAGAAAAACCCAGAAATGGAATCAAAGGAAAATAACAAAAAAGAGTTTTCAAGCGACGATGAAGCATCACCAAGAGCAATACTAGAAACCCCTGTTTCAGGAACAGAGTCAGACAACAGTGGAAGCAGCAGTTTCTCCTCATTCTCACCGGAGGATTCACCGCCGGTGGAAGGAAAATTAGGTTGGAAGGAAAGTAACATGATGCAATGGAAATCAATGATTGATGTTTTCAAGTTCAAGTCAGTGAGAAGATTAACAGCTATTCCTTTGCTTGCTGCTGCTAACAATGATATTGCTAAGAAAGGTTTGACTAAGAAATTGGCTAGGATTCGAAGTGCTGAAGAAACTATTGCTATTGGTGCTATTCCTACTAAACCTTCTTGGAGGAATTTTGATTATGATGAACTTGCTGCTGCTACTAATGATTTCAGTTCAGGTATCTACTAATTCAATTTCTAATTGATTTATTTGAGTTTATCTATTTTCATAGTAAGTAGTTAAACTATTTAAATATCTTGGTGTTTTCAATTTATTTTCATAAAATCTCAAAGAAAGCTTATAAAAATAATTTGATATTATTCCAAGTTTTATTATAAAAATAATTTATTGTAATCGTGAGCTTAGCTCAGTTATAGCTTCTCATTTTGTACATTCGCACAACAATGTTAGCACGTAAAACCAAACACTTACTAAGTTGTTTATTCAAGCAGTCTTTTGTAGATACTTTTTTTTAGATGTAAACAGGGTCGTAGCTGCAGAGGTTAATCTCTCGAGCATTGTGAGACCTAAATGAGCGACAAACTCTTTTTAAGAGTTTAATGTTTTGCATGTTCAATGTTAGATTCGAATCCAGAACTTTTCTTAAGTTAAAAGAGATATGTATCATCTCATCTAAATGTATAGACTTGCAACGATAACAATGGAGATTTTCATTTTTATTAGTATAATAGACTCTTTGACAAAATTAGTTGTTTTTCTATAACGTTACTTTAAAAATAAAAGTGGCAAGTGTTCCTCTTGACCAAACAAAAACTCTATTCCTAACCGTGTTAAAAAATTCCTTCCCATTATTTTTATATTCTAATGTGTTAGTTATAAAGTAGTTTATTTTAGAATTTGTAAGATGGTTAAGTTGTTTAGTCTAGTATTTTACAACAATAAATTCTAACATAGCACATTAATATTTGAATATTAAAAAAATGCAAGAATTACTACACAAGATTTTCTGTTGTAAGGAATATTTTGTAATTTGCAATCAATTTATGACTCGGTGGTCAACTTGGGAGTTGGTTGATTTTAGGGCTAAATGTTATTGTTGTGTTGGGAAAGAAGGATAGAGTTGAAGAAGTAGACGATCTTTTTGACCAAAGCATAAGTAGGGCTTCTGTTTTTCCTGTCCTAGGACAAGGACATATAACTTATGATGGGCCCACAACCCCTTCTTTATCGGCGTTGTCTGCACCTGCCTCATCATAGCTACTACAGTATGAACCATAAGATAAAATTAGGTTTTTTTTCTTCTTCTCGTAATGATTGTTTTAATTTGGTTTCTTAACTATAATTTGTACCAATTTAATAAAAATGACTAAAACTAATAAAAAAGCAAAATACAGGGGACCAAATTGGTACATAAGTTAATGTTCTTTTCAGAGAAACTATCAGAAAGGACTAAAACTAGTAACGTAGGAAATTATAAGGGATCAAATTGGTACAAATTATAGTTAGGGGACCAAATTGAAACAATCAATTAAGTTAAGGGACAAGGTAATTGAATAAGTCAAGAAATAATTAAGATTAGCTTGTAATTTGTATACATGTATGTATTATTGAGTACACAATCTTTAAGAGGAACTAAGTAAAAAATTGCATCGAGTAAAATATAATATTAGAAACAAACTTGATAAATTTAGTTAGTATGATATAAAAAACTTGATAAAAAAAAACTTGAGAGGAATTAAGTAAAATAAACATGATAAATTTAAATATGATATAAAATATAGTAGTGTACAGTGTACTCCTATAAGATTAGAAAAATAAGAATCACATAAAATTGATCTAGTTAGTAATAGTATGTATTTTATGTACAAGTTGAATTTAACTTTACAAACAAACCAACAAATCCAAGAGTGTTTTTATTAGAAATAATAGTTATTTTTTGAAGGAAGAAATAATAGTTACTCCCTCCGTCCCGCAATAGATGATCCGTTTGAAATTTGCAATTTTGATCTAACTTAGTTTGACCATATTTTTCTCCTAATATACAAAGATAAATAATATCATATAAGATGTCGTTAGATTCGTCTCAATAAGTATTTTTAAAATATCAAATTTTTATAATTTTTTCTAACATATTATTCAAGATATTTAAACTCAAAATTATACATTGGCATACATAATAGAGTCAAGTGTATCATGTATTATGGGACGGAGAAAATATTGTTTTCATGTCAGTGTTGTAAAATAAAAATGCAAACGCAAGCTGTTGGTGTTTGCTAATGCTTTTGGTTGTCTACCCAACAACGACATTGATAGATGTCCCACATTGGCCTTTATAGAGTTGGGCAGTGTGTCCATTGAAATGAGGCACATCGAGTAAATAAAGGATATGGTCCTCAAGAAATAATATGAATATGCCGTACAAGCTTATGAGATGATGTTGGGTTATTAGGGTGTGTGATGAATGTTACATTATACTCCAAAAGTAATTCTGATTGAAATTACAATTGTTAGTTTTTGGGTTAATTAGAATAAATTCTCTAATAAATTTTATATTTTAATTATTACAATCTATTATTTTCTTTTATTGTCCTTTATCAATTATCCTTCTTTTTGGTTTGTAATTAATTTGATGAAAGAATTTAATCAGAAAACTTAACGAACCAAATTAGCCCCCGAAAAATATTTATGGTCATGAGTTACCAAGTTTTTAATTTTCCTTTGTTTCCGTTCAGATTTACTGTATTTTTTCTTTTACCTTTTTTTACGCTATATTTTATCATTTTGGCAACTAACTCTAGTATTATTTAACTTAAATATAATTTATCAAAAATTATAAAATGCATGACAAATATTTTGTAAAAAAAATTGGTTTAATGATTGTATTTATTATTTTTTTAAATTAATAATAGAAAATTTATTTATTTAAATTAAATAATATATCTTTTTGCATTGTAACCAAAAAAATTAAATAATATATCTACATTTAGTGTTGATCTACGTATACAATCAACTATGTCCATTTACTTGTGTTTAGTTATATCCATTTTAGTTATTATACTTTCAAAAACAATTTTAATCAAAACTATCCAAACAACATTCAATTTGTTTAATCAATTCTGCATTATTATATCCAAACATAAATTAATTCTGCATTATTGTATCCAAACATAAATCAATTCTCTTAAAATTAATTCTGTCAGAATCAATTCTGCCAGAATCAATTTTATCCAAAGGTAAACCAAACACACACGAAGTCTTGTATGAGATGAAAATATGAGTGTTGTTGACCAATATATAATTAAGAAAATTAATGATTTAACTGAAGGTGATTGACTTCTTGTATTGGAAAGTCTTTCTAACAATGACAAGACGATCATGTGAAATGTCTTATTGATGGAGCACCATCAACTGTGCAAGTGTACCATCCTCTCTACCGGGTGATATACGCCTTTTGTGTTGAAAAAATCGTGGACTTGAGAAAATCATAGATAATTAAATTCAGAATTATGCAAAAACTACCTAAGATTACTTAAAAAAAAACTACCTAAGATTACTTAGAAATAGATCTAAGAGCATCCATAATGGTAGTTCCCTAACAAAGACTTTTTAAATGGACTCCACGTGACACATCTCTTATTTATAATTTTTTAATAAAAGTACATATTAAGGACTCAATGACTCCAATGACAATACACTAATAAGGACTTCAATGAAAAAGTACTTAAATATGTCCCACTATCTTTACATCATTAAACAAAAATAATTTACCTATTACTCATTTATGCAAGTGGGACCAAGTAGTACACATTTTATTAAAGTGGGACCCGTTAGTTACCCAGGTAAGAGAGTCCTTATATAATTGTCCGTTCCTTAGCGGGGACTCAATTTTTTCTTCCTCCAATGAAGGGTCCTTAACGAGGAGTGGTCCTTGTTAAGTAAGGACCCCCATTGGAGATGCTCTAAGGGATGTCCATTTCCCGATGACAAGATTTAGCACGTGTCTTAAATGAAGCACAGACACTCCTCGGGTTAGGCGTGCTCTGGTGTCGGACACATGTCGTGTCGGAAACCGACACGACACTTGTAACTACACTGAATTATGTAATTTTCTCAAATTATTAGCGATGTCGGCGTGTCCGTGTCCGTATCCGTGCTTCATAGGTCTTAACTCTTACACTGTCAGGGTAAATAAATATATACTTGAAAATGCTAATGTTTGATGGATCTCTTTGTTCAAATGATAGGAAAAAGTTGTGCAGCGTACAACACTTAATTTAATAGTGTAAGCCCTTGAAAATCAAGCTATGTTTATTAAATGGTGTGAAAAATGGTTGGTAGGTGGTTTCAAATTTCAATTGCTACCGTCTGTACACACCACAGTTGAATTATTTGGTCAGGGTCAGGACATGTTATAATCAATACTATGCATTATGATGATATGTTTGTTTCCATTCAAGGGGGTAGATTCATTCAACCATGTAAGATTTGACCCGCCATGTCTCAAATCATAGTTTTTTTTTCTGCTTATAAAAAGTGTTTTTAATTTTTTTAAAATTGGCATAATTAATAATTGCTGTGTTGAAAGTATTGAATTTGTAATGTTCATACTGTGTTATATATCACCAGCGTTATATTGGTCCGAGTAGAACGGGATTCGGATCCCTTAAACAAGGTCTTGTGTTCAAATCATGTGAATCGATCTAACCAAAGGTGGCAAACCATATTTCCTACTGGATATTAATCATCATTATAGTGGGTAGATAGTTAACAAATAAAATACTAAGTGATTTAGTTGCCTAAACAACATTCAACTAACACCAAATAACAAAGAAAAAAAATTATATTTTTTGGTTAAATTTTTACTCAATTTACCAATATGTTTGTATTTACTTTACCAAGTGCATTTGTTAAAGAACAAAATATAGTAATTGTGTCTTCGAATGTGTGCAGTCAATGTTTTGAAATTCTAAAAAGTACTCTTTTCAATACAAAATTATTGTATATGGTTCCTTAACAAATGTCTTAAAGGAACTTGTTGGCAATGATCTAGTTTGTAAAATCTTGGCTTGAAAATTCGCATTCATGTTGTGCTTCTAAGTCAAAGTCTAAACTCCATGGGAAGTCGGTGAACCTGTGAGATTTTTCTTTTTGTCCCAATTGAAATAAACAGAATAATTCACCTTTAGTGTTTTTGTGTTTGAATTTAGTAGATCCACCATGACATCAGTAACAGTTATTCAAAACTCTTGATATAACAATTGTTATAGCTTATAATGTTTGGTATTTTTGGTACATAGAGAACTTGATTGGAAAAGGTGGTCATGCTGAAGTATACAAAGGACAGTTATCAGATGGTCAAGTTGTTGCAGTAAAGAGACTAATGAAGAACGACAAGGATTTCGCGGATAGAGCAGGCGATTTCTTAACAGAGCTTGGAATCATTGCACACGTTAATCACCAGAACGCTACACGCCTTATCGGGTTTGGTATCGACCGTGGCCTCTACTTTGTCTTACAATTAGCTCCGTATGGAAGTCTTTCTTCTTTGTTATTTGGTGCGCAGCGCTGCTTCCATCTTACTTCTCCATTTTCTAGACCTTGTTATTTTATATTATCATTGATATAAGTAACACAATTATGTTCAACCTGTTAGGTTCTGAATGCTTAGAGTGGAAGACAAGATACAAGGTGGTTATCGGAGTAGCCGATGGGTTGCATTATCTCCATCAAGATTGTCCCAGACGAATCATTCATAGGGACATCAAAGCCTCAAACATATTACTCAATGATAATTATGAAGCCGAGGTACTTTTAGTAGCACCTTAGTTTTTTTTTTTTTAATGACAAATGTTAGTTATTAACTGTATCTGTAGAACCTTAGTATAATATACATTTCTAATTTCCTTGTGCATCAAACTTCAGATATCAGATTTTGGACTGGCAAAGTGGCTTCCAAATAATTGGGCACACCATGTTGTTTTTCCTATAGAAGGCACATTTGGGTTAGTATTGCAGTCACTTTGACTCTTGTATATTTTCTTCTCATTATAACCATTTTCTAAGACATTGGATGTGTCAATGTCTATCCGTAGGTATTTGGCTCCAGAGTACTTTATGCATGGTATTGTGGATGAGAAGACAGATGTATTCGCATTCGGTGTTTTACTACTCGAACTCATAACCGGTCGTCGTGCAGTTGATTCCGATAGTAAGCAAAGTCTTGTGATTTGGGTAAGCAGTACTTAAATATTTATATTATAGCTTCTAGGTGAATGCAATAGGTTGCAATGTTCTGATGAAGTTTGTTTACGATTTAATTTACTTTGAGTGTGACAAGATATGAACATGATATACTATTGTCAGGCTAAGCCACTTCTTGACTCAAACAATGTGCAAGAGCTAGCAGATCCTAGATTGGAAGAGAAATATGATCCCACTGAAATGAACCGTGCCATGATGACAGCTTCCTTGTGCGTCCACCATTCGTCCTCCAAGCGGCCATTCATGAAACAAGTAAGAAAATAAGCATCGTTTACTATGAAGCACTGACACATACATTGTACACAATACTTACACTAATAATAACTTAAGTAAACAAAAGTGATTAAATGTAAACACATGTGTTTGTGTCTGGAACGTGATTCGTTTCTTTCTGTACTAAAGGTTGCGCAACTACTGAAGGGCGAGGAAGCCTTTATCGATTCCAAACATAATTCAGGTGCTTCAAGATCACTCTCGTTAGAGGCATGTGACTTAGAAGATTATACTTGCTCTAGTTACTTGAAGGACCTCAACCGCCATAGGGAATTAGTCATGGAGTGATCCTTTATTAGTCTTTCTTGTGTTCTATGTTCTGCATTTTGAGATATCTTGTGCCTCCCTTTGTATATATATGTGTGTGAAGGGTATGTAATGATCACTGTTGTAGCAGTTTGTGTGTGGCTTAATCTGAAGTCATCGCAGGCTTGTGTTTTTGTTCAAGCTAAGTAGGCTTGTAATCTAGCATGAACCTGTAGGGTGCATCAACAATGTAGTGGATAGAAATGATGCCAGCAGAGTGTTTATTATCTTTTTGACTCTGCAATGCCATTGTTTCCGTCCCAATTTCATCAGTTTCAATCAATTGCTAGGTTCTTGTTTCCATATATAATTGATAGTTAACCACCTTTGTCCGTAGATATGTCGTTGGGGATCTTGTTGTCTTGCATGGATATTGAGTGGTCTTGTCCAATTATGATCAGAACCATTGTATCATCTTTGAATATCCCTTTGCTTGTGTTATATACAAATGCATTAAGTGGTCTTTGAATGTCACCTACGATAGTTAACTATTAATTCCAGAGAGAAAATGCATTTCAAGCAAGAACGCAGACATCTAAGAATCATATGACATGACGACAAAAGATTGCTAGGTGTTTTAACAAACTTCTAGGCCATAACTACTATCTATATAGACATAGCTAACATTCTATATCAAAACATCATCAAAACAAACCTAATGCTATAAGCAACTTCATTTGACATCATCCACATCCAAACAATCAAGGATAAAATTTGTAGGGTTGTGATACTGTGTGGCCCCTCCGAGGAACGAAGCGTGCCGTGTGTGGCAAGTCTTGGATATAGTATGGATAATCCTTAAATGGAGATATGCCTATGAAATGCTCCATAACACTGGTCTGAAAAAACAAACACAATTATAATGATATCCAAAAATAAATTGTTAAATTACAATCAACTTGTACGCACCAAGTCCTATGGTTATCTCTATCCTCCTCCCTCCCAGATATATTTTCCAAGTTAGTTTCCTTGGTGAGGTGTTCCTCAATTATCTCCTTCAACCATGAAAAACCAATATGAGCACCAAAGTGTTTCTCGCATTCCTCGACCTTAGAATTATGGAAAATAGCAAGCAACTCGATCATCAGTTCAACACCTTGGTCTTCAGATACTCATCTGGGTGTGTAAGTGCAACTATATTCTTTTTATGCCCTTTGCATCGGAGTACACACTCGTGACTTTGAAATACAATAAAAAAAGTTAAATAAATATAAACCAAAATAAACACTTGAGTTATAAACTACTGTAATTATATTTACATCAACGTTCGTCCAAAGCCTCCTGGCAACATGATTTGCGAAAGAGGACAACATAGATAAATCTAAATAGCCATCGGAAAAATCAACAGGTGCTAGTGGGTCAAGGTGGTTTGGTGGTGGCTGAATTGATGGTGATGGAGCCTCATGCTACTTGTCATCGGCATGAACCTCCTCATATTGTTGCCCATGGTCATAGTGTTGCTCTGGCTCATAGTACTACTGTTGAGGCTCCTATGTAGGGTCAACCACCTGTGATAGACCCGTCTGTGATGTTCCCACCCTGTCAGCGTTCCTACGCCTCCGTACCGGTTTATGAAGAGGGTTCACCACCACTCCCTCTCTACATGCGATGTTGGTCTGTGTCGGCATGCGTAGCCTGAGTCTATCTTTGATGTCGGCCATATCTAAACAACAAACAACATAAAAAAACACTTGAAACGCAAAGTATACATACTTTGTTCATTGTGTAATTTCAGTTGTTAAACTATCACTTTGCAGTTAAACATAGTTGAAACAATATTCACAGTGCAAACAAGCAAGCATTTGATCATAAACATTCAAATAAGTCATCAATTTCCACAACCCTAAACAATAACGTGTGAACATTTTTTTTTTAAACCTAACGTATAAAATTAAGAATATGAATGCTAATGGATTATGATCACTTATTTGTTATTAGATTGATGTGTTGCTTGAATTTCAAGAAATTGGATGGAGATCAGTTTGGAGGGAGTTTGGAAGAAATTGAAAAGTGGGAGTTAGATGTTTTGTTTAGGAATATGACTCGAACACAATGAGAGTTAGTTGTCGTTGACTTTGATCGAACGACAGTTAACTACCATTGACAACGAATAGTAGTTAATTATAGTTTAGTGCACTTGGTTGTCCTTATTGTTACAAAAATACATTTATTGTTCCTTAACTTTATTTTAGGTAACACTTCGGTTCTTTACCCTTTTATTATTGAATTTTTGTTCTTTTGGTTTATTTGCATAAGAATTTTCATCCTTCAAATCTAAGGTTTTATTTTCTTATGACCTCTCAATCTTCAAATATATGGTTATTCACTTATGTTTGTATATGAATCTTAGCTTGGAAGCGTAATGGACAAAAAGAGAAAAATTGTTAAGCAAGAAAGATAAATGATCAAATTATTACCTGATTAAGGGACTGCGTGTGTAATTTTGCCTATTGTTTTTCTTCTTTTGCTAAGAGGTTTTTTTTTTATTATTAAAAAAGGTTAAATAATTTAATGAAAAAATAAAAAGAATAATGTAAGACTCGATTTTAAATTATTGTACCAAACATAAATACAAAAATAATGTATTTTTAACCTAGGACCTATTTTGGTAATGTATTCAAAAACAATTTTGATTTAAACTATCAAAACAACATTAGTTTGTAAGACTCAATTTTAAATTAATGCACCAAACATAAACCAATTAACATTCAACTTATTTTTAACTACAATCAATTCTATCAAAATTCATTTTATCATAATCAATTATCGTCACCGCAAAACCAAACATATATTTAATCTCTTAATCAAAATAATGGATCTTGTTATAATTTCCCAATGATTTTAAAAGGGAGGAACTTTGAGAATTGTATTCTTTTAGGCCTATAAACTTTGACAATTTCTTATCTGATCCTCAATGTTTCTCATGCACACTCTAAAATTCTAAAACTATCATCCGATGTTCGGATTCTGAAATCTAAATGGGGTCTTTCGACCATTTTCAAAGTGCAAAACATCAGATTTTAGAAGACATTTTCAGAATTTTAGATGGTGCGCTAGAAACATAGGGATGTGACAAGAAATTCTCTTAAACTTTAACCATCAACGCTTCAAATAATGAAGCCCAATACTTCAAAAAACTAGACTTGATGAATGTTTACCTGTTGCTAGGGGTGTACTTCATGCAAGAAATTTGGAATAATTTATACATTTAAATTCGAATCTAACTTGGATGAATGAATAATTAAAATGATTTAATAAGGTTGTCTATGCGTCATCTGAATGACTTGCTCTAAGTAGAAGCAACCCATTAGATCAAATCCAAGTAATATAGAATCTGACGTCCCCAAGAACCGGGTTAATCAAAATCTGGTAAAATAGATTAGTAAAATAATTTATTGTTCTTTTCTCCTTTAAGTCACCACTTTTATTTTTCTTGATCTACCAAAGAGAGATGCGTTAAAATCAATTTTGACTTGAAATCACCCCTAAAATTGTTTTTCTTTCTATTTAGTTAAATAAGTAACTTTTACATATTTTGTGTCTTTGGCGTCGTCAACGTTGTAGATCTAAAAATATAAGTATTTCAAACATGGATGATGTGAGTTTGTTTGCAGATTCATTCTTTTCGTTTGTAGCGACTTTAAATTTGTATTGTAACGATATGAATGAATATCATTTATTATTATAAAATAATAATAACTACGGTTATTTTGCTGAAGAATATATTTACTTTTTTAAATTATTTTTTTTGAAGAGGTTAAAATGAAATATATTACCACATGAAAGGGTTGGTCACTAAGACACCAATCCAACTATAAATCAAGTGCCAAACTGAACCAAAAATATTACAATGTAAAAATAAATGAGAAGACGATTCGACAAAGTCACACCCTGCCACACACGTCCTAGAATCATGGGTTAATGACACCTCGTCGGAGGAGATTGTCCTTTGTATGCAATCTATCCCGAAACAAACGCCAAGCAAACACCACCACCTTGAGAGGCACATCCTTATGCCATATAGAAGAAACATCAACTGGTAACTCAACCTGCGGTTGAATAGTAAGAAAATTATACAGACTACGAACAGTGAAGGTATTTGAGTTCTCCAAAGTCCAAAGCCATTTGTCTTTCCTATTGACCTGCAGTGTAACATTAGCAAGCAGTAAAATGAATTCCCCCACCATCTTCTCCTCCTCTTCAGACCAATCCTCACCTGAGACAGAAATTTATTTTTTTTGTTTGAAATATTATTTTTGTGTTAAATAATCTAGTGATTAAAAAAATTCACTTTTTTAAAGTGAATAGAATAAGTGGTTTTGTTTAAACCTCAATCATTGAACATTATGTCGTGTTCATACCAACTGAACAAAGCTCGCCAAAATTTTGTTTGAAATATTTGTATAGAAGAATAATAATTAATCTTTATTTTTACATTAAAATAATTAATCCAATTTTTTTTACAAGAAATAATTAATCCAATTAACAATATAATAATTAATAAAAAAAAGCAAAAGTCTTTATTATAATATTAACCGAGTAATACAACAAATCTTGTTCATAAATCTCACAAGACACTTTTGTAGAGAACCAAGAGACTGTTTACACCGTGTTTGGTGGAAATCACAAAATACATTAACAACTTGTACTCTTTTAATAAAAAATTGTACTCTTGAGCATTTTCTAAGAAAAGAAAACTTTCAAATCCTCTAAAAAAAAATATCAAATGTTTAATTTTTTTTTTAATGGATATGTTATGCGTGCAATGAAACTAATTGAATATTAGAAAGCATTAGTTACTATGCGTCTGTTTGAAACGGTTAGAAAAATGTTTTTGGTAGCGTCAAAATGTAGTTTAACTTGAATATTGGATGTTTGGCTCCTTTCAGAATCAATTCTAAGTCCAAAAGCACTTATATCTTCCGGTTTATTACAATTCCTACACCATCCTTTAATTACTCCGTCTTTCAATTTTTTCTCAAGTATATACACACATGTTAAAATTCATTTTGATCATTTACACAACCAAAAGCAATTGTGACACAATATTCAAACATATCTTCATACAAATCACTTTTGTTTTTGAAAATACGCAAACATGGAATCACTTTACATAATCAAAGTCAACTTTTGTCGCTACACAACCAAACACTAGCAATGTGTAAATCCTATCTACCAAACACCAGTCTACCATTGTAAGATGAGAAAATTTAAGTGTATCAACTATGTCCACCAAATTTGGTTTCAAAACTTTGTTTTAAAAACATCTAGAAATTTATTTATTGTTCAAAAAAACAAATTGTTACCAACAGAATGGCAGAAGCATGTAACATAAAAAAGGTACATGTTACCTTACTCCCTTCAATTTCAAATAACTTATTCAGGTTGATTATATTAAGAAAAAAACGTCCCTATATACTCTTAGCATACTGTGATCAATGGAGGGAACAAGTACTAAGCATCACACAAATACTGCAAGTTAAGAGAAGCATTTAGGAATAATTCCAGAGACCAAAACTATAATATGCATGACTAAAAATATTCCTCATTTCCTGAGCAGTTAACTAGTTACATAATCCAGCTTCTCATTGTAACTAATATTAGCAAACTCAAAAAACTGCATATAACATGGATTAGTTGCTAAATGGTTAATCATATCATATAGAGAAGATGATAAAATATTGTCAGCTAAAACTGTGCTAGAGATTATAGCTTTAGTTTTTCATTAGTCAGCAAAGCAAGAAATTAGGAAAAGATAAACCTAAACACTACTTCAAGTCAATAGGACTGATTTGGCCATAAATAGAACTCAGCCGATGTTGGTGGCATGGCATTGAGTCCTCCATTCGCTGCTGATTCTGCAGCGCCATCATTGGGACTAGCATGAAAATGCTGGAAGAGGTTGTGATGATAGTAAGCCGTATTCGAGTCATACGGAATACCATAGGGGATTGAAGCCATTGGTTGCTGATGTTGAATGGCCGAGAAGTTGATGTTGTTGCTGCTGCTGCTGTTAGTCAAGTTTGCAGCACTATGTTGAGGGTTGTTCTGTTGAATGTTGTTCTCTGCAGAAGCTTTCTGTTCTGATTCTAGAGAACGCTTCAGGCGTTTAGCTGCCCCGCCAACTGGAAGAGAGCTCTTCATTATCGCTTCCACGTCGTATCTGTTCATCTCAAAGTTTGTCACCGCATTAGCGCCTCGGAACTTTATGGCCGCAATGTCATAGGCCTCTGCAGCTTCCTCTTCAGTTGCTGTTATCATATTAAACAGACACAATCAATATTTCAATACAGATTATTATCATCGCAACCTCTTCCAACAAAATTTAAGACAATATTTCTAATACTTTTAAGGTAAAATGTTTACCGAATGTTCCGAGATACAAGTCTTTGTTCCCGGCAACACGGCCAATTCTCGCTTGCCACCTACCCTGTTGGTGATGCCTGCAGGAACCAAAAAATATTAAACAAAGAACCTTGTAACACAATCTGTACACTTCAACTTAATACATCAATTAAAATTACAAACCTTGTGACACCCCGGTAGATGGAAGCTCCTCTTGAGAAGCCACTACTCTTCCTGCAAGAAGAGATAACAAATTGTTAGTACCTGAATATAATGAGTATTTGTTACAATTTTAATAGGCTAACTCAGACAAACCTTCTTAATGAAGCAATGAATTCTTGCTTTGTTACATTCTTCATCTCTTCCAATTCTTTTGCATAATTGGAAACCTAAGATATAAGAAAATAACAATACACAAGGTAAGTCGTGAAAGGTGCAACACCGATCCCGGCACAATATCAATTTTAATTTTATATGGCAAAGCCGTTGACTCTTGCCGCAAGGTCCAACGGAACAGCAGTCACCACAATTATCCTTCCTCAATAAAATTTTATTTCTTAATCTGTCTACAACTGATGACTTCATAGTAAAGTTGCATGTAAAAGATTTTCAAGTTCTCTTATTAAGATACCAAATTCACTTTGGCACCTTAGCCTCAAAATTTTGTGTACCAAGTAAAGCATATTTCTTTCACATTAAACACATTCTTTTAAGCAAACAATTATATATGGTATATGTTCACACATACTTAAATATATTTTGACAGATCACACATACTTAACCATGAATAGGAATTAAAAATTATTCTTAATTCAATGGAATCTCTTCTCTATAGCATATACCATATGATTTCTTTGTACATTGGAAACTAAACAAAGAAGTGACTCTTACAGGGAAGTTGGTAGTAGCAGTGGGCCCCCAATACTTTAGAGCAGCCAAATCATAGGATCTTGCGGCCTTTTCTTCTTTGTCATATCCACCTACAAACCATGCCATGACAGTTTACAATGTTACAAAAACCATATCTCTAAAACAATATAAACAAATAAGATTATGATAGATATTGATAAACATGATTTAGAATTAAGAATTAAGAACTAAAAGCACAGCTTACCCAAATAGACTGTAGATGAGTCAAAAAGATAAATGACAGCCAGCAATGCACCAAGTGACGTTCCATGCAAAGGAAAAGCCAAGAATATCAAATATCACCCTTATGGCATATAGTCAAATTTAACTGCCAAAAATTACTTTATAATCTAAAAATGCAAAAATGACCAAAATAAAATAAAAGTATGTTTGCCAATCACAGTTGCATGCGCAATACAACTTTTTTTCCCTTTAATTTTATCTCTCTCTCCCTTTATAGCTTGCTACGTAGGATAGAAAACTACTGTACATTGGATGAGAATCATGAAATCCTATCAATTCAACCTCCCTTTTTTACTACAAGGACTCATCAAATTTTATTTGTACTACAAAGTTCAAACTATATGTACAATATTAATATTAAAAATTGATTGTATAAAGTAGTTTTCATGTTAACAAAATACTATTGGTTAGTCCATAGTAAAAAAAAAAACATATCAGAAACATGATAAAAAATTGTCTATTTCTCATTGGACAAAATATGAACATAGAGAAAACATTTTTTGCTTTTTCTTTGACACATTATTATTAGATTAATTTAATTTTAATGTCATTCATATCTATCTGCAAAATTTGAGATCTAATAACAAGTCCCGTGAGTTTGTTCTGAGAGAGGCAATGTGACAAAACCTTTCATGTAACAGTGAACGTTTCACTACCTCATAAGTGTAAGTTAAAGTACAAATTTCAATACAGTGAGTGGTGTGATAGGTGATGTGGTCAAACGCAGCTTTTCTCTGCTAAGTTGAAAGCAAAAAGCAAAAGATAAAAATAAAATTAAAAAAGCCCTTTTAATTTTACTAGTAAGTAGTAACACAAATAATATATGATCACAGTTATGAATATTAGTACGGAATTAATCACTTGGAAAAGAAGAAGCACAGAAAAAAATTCAGATTATGAGTTTAGTCCCTTCATAACTATCTGAACAGACAAGAAAGCAAAGACACCCAATTCACATGGTGCAGCAAAATGGCGGCACATTTTATCAAATCAATTGAAATTTGATAGAAAATTTTCAGTATAACAGTGTCACAAAGTACCACATGAAAAAGCATATATTATACATATCATATAATCATATAATAATATAATGTATCACCATACCATCAAATCAATCATAGTACTAATAAGTAACCCAGGTGTCCTACAACTCTAAAACCATTAATGCAACTTCAATGCATGCAAGACACTTTTCACTCCCAGAATCAAACACTGTTTAATTTATTACTCTTTTTAATTCAACACAACCATAAAACAATATTACAGAGAGAGAAATTAACCTTGACGCCCCTTCCTAGCTTGACCTTCCCTTCTACAGCTGTTATCCCATAGATGGGCTTCATATCTTCCTGTCCATCTATGCCTGCAAAATCCCCAAATTAAAATCATAAATAAATTAAAACAATATTTTTTATTTTAATAATAATAATAATCTAAGATGAAAATGAAATATCACTGAGAAAGATACCAAATCAAATCTATGAACTTGACTTCATCCACACAAACACCAACATAACATAGTCAATAAATATATAACTAAATTAAATAAATAAATTAAATCACTATCACAATATTTTCATGATTGACACCAACTGAGTAAATCAATAGCTATAGCTACAAATCTTTTTTTCAAAAGTACCAAATAGTGACAACAAAAGATCCTTTGGATTTTCAATCAAACAAATAAAAAAAGATCCTTTGGATTGAAAAAATAAATAACTTCATTTTCATTTCATCATTACAAACACATAACATAGAAAACAAAACAATGAAATTAATTATTTATTTTATAACTAAAATTAAAAATAAGAGCTTGAAATATTATACCTAGTGACACCACGGTAAATTGAAGTTCTTTGACCAAAAGTATCAACAATCTTCTTAGAGCTATCAGAATCAGCAGCAACAGCTACAATAGCAGTTTCCTCGGAACTCTGCGCTACACTGAGCGACAGAGTTCCATTAGCCCCCACCGCTGCCGCAGCAGCGGTGGAGTAAGCAAACTCATTCACAGACTCAACACAATGAGTAGTACCAAACTCATTCCCACATGCAGCTTGTCCTGATTTCCCTATGGAACCAGAATCATCAACTTCAGAGCCAGAGTTGTTGTTTGAAAAAGCTTGAAAACCAGTAAGATCCTGGTGGTGGTGGTGTTGGTGTTGGTGCTGGTGCTGGGAGTGGTCCCCACCAAAGTAATGATGATGATCATACATGTTTGTGAGTGATGAATCTTGTGTTTCGGTTTGACTGTCACCTAGAAAATCTTCTAGCTTTGGTGGTGGAGTGTGGTTAACAGTGTTTGATGAATCCACAAACCAGATTGATTGTTCTTGTTCTTCTGCTTTGGTTCCGTTTCCCCACCCTAGTATAAATAGTCAAAACAAAACTAATTACATTAATTAAAATCAAATGAAACAAATAAAATGTGTAGAAAAAAACAAATATTCATGTAGGTCAGTGTTATTTTCTACTTTTCTAGCCGTTTTAACCGGCGTTAAGTGTAAGTACAACTCAGTTGATAGCTACAGAGACATTTGATATATTAGGGTTTAGGTTGTAATTATGATTAAGATGGACTTACCATTATGAGTATACAAGTTGTCAAGGAAATAGTGATGATGATTTTGATGAGAGGAGTTAGTAGTAACGGATGAAGTTTGGTCATATTGAACAAACTGAGGCATTTCCATGGGTGAAAGTGAAAATGATAGCCAGTTATTATTTGAATTTGTGGTAGTAGCACGAGCCATTTTGATGATATTTGAATGGTAAAAATATGATTTACTAGATAAATATACTCACAAAGTCTTTGAAACAGAAACAACGGTTTTAAATCATCATAACAAAAAAACAAAACGAGTTTAACACAACACACACACACGCACGCTTTGGCGTTTCTTTTTGAAACTTCTAACACCGTTTGAGGGTTAGTAGTGGGGTGTAGTTAATGTTAATATTAATATTAATAGATAAAAATTAATACAAGTTTATGAGAGAAAAATGAAGAAAAATGAAGAAGGTGAAGGTGGAATGCATGCAAGAAAAGAAGGTTGGTTTTGAGAGAGAAAAAGATAGAGAGAGAGTTATTATAACAGCAAGAGTTTCAGCGTAAAAGCAGAGAGTTTGATTCGAGCGAGTTATAGGCAGTGGAAACTAGAAAGCCAAGAAAAAATATAGTAAAAAATTATAAGTTGGAGATAAAAAAATAATTAAAAAATAAATATATTAAAAAAATGAAGAGAAGTGACTTTTGGCTCTGCGGGGAAGAAAAATGGTCTGAAACACGGTTGCGAAAGATCCGGGCTGGCGGAAAATTGAAGGATTTGTTTGATAGGGTACATAATAGTTTAGGAGATTGTTCATTTTTTACTAAAATATCCTCTTTTTTTTTACTCTCTCAAAAGTCTCTTATTTTTAATATTTTTTTAAGTGATATATATTTATTAATTAACTACAATTAAGAAAAATGTTGTAATGAATACATATAATTTATTTTATAATTAAATTTGCATAATTAATTATTTTTTTAAGAGCAATACACAACTCAAGTATGAACGTAATAATGGGTAAAAAACGATTTTCATCCCTCAATTTATGAGTTGTAATCACTATAATTATTTGTGCATATTTTGCTAATAGTTTTATGAATTAAATTGACTAGTAAAAACCGATGCGATGACTAATTTGACTATCTAGAAATAGATAACGACCATAATAATTAATAAAATATTTTAATAAATGCATATAATTTATTTTATAATTAAAATTCACACGATTAACTATTATTTTAAGAACAATACACAAATCAAATATGACTGTAATAATGGGTGAAAAACGATTTTCATCCCTCAATGTGTGAGTTGTAATCACAATAGTTGTTTGTGCATATTTTGCTAATAGTTTTATGAATTAAATTGATTAATAGAAATGCTTTTTTTCAAAGGAAAAACGTTTGTGATGACTAAATTGACTATCTAGAAATAAATTGAATGACCAAAATAATTGATAGACTTAAATGCAATTTTGACCGCTCTGTTTATAAAAAAAAAAAAGATTTGGCCCTCCTATTTTAAAAATCGATTTTTTTCTCCCTATATTACTTCTTTTTTTAATTTTGGTCCCCTATTTTATTTGTGTCATTTTTTATGATGCGATTATTATGTCATACCGAATATCTATGTTAGCAAAAATGTGCATAAAAAACATTGCCAAATCATAAATTAACAAAGCACGTCATCAAAAAATGACCAAAAAATAATATGACAGTAATAATGGGTAAAAAGCAATTTTGATCCCTCAATGTGTGAGATGTAATCACTATAGTTATTTGTGCATATTTTGTTAATAGTTTTAAGAATTAAATTGACTAATAAAAACACTTTCTTTAGAGGAAAAACATTTGTGATGATTAAATTGACTAGGGAAATGATTGTTGGTGCGACTTAGGTTCAACAAAAAAAACGAAGGCGGAAAATTATAACCATCACCCCATGTATTGACAACATGCCCATGAGTTCCGCAAAAACCTCTTTGACCGTCCAATACATTGTGGGCACATCATCGTTCGTCGTTTTTCTTTGCTAATTGCCTCGCACCAAATAGCAAAGCTGAATTGACTATATAGAAATAGATTGAATGACCATAATAACTAATAAGCCTAAATACACTTTTTATCATTTTATTTTAAATATATATATAAAGTTTTGGTCCTCCTATTTTATAAATCGATTTTTTTTGTCCCCCTATATTACCTTTTTTAAAAAATTTGGTCCTCGCTTTATTTCTGTGTCATTTCTAATGATGTAATATATTAATTTATGATGTAATTATTAGGTCATACTAAATATTATGTTAGCAAAAATGTGCGTAAAAAGCATTGCCAAACCATAAATTAACAAAGCACATCATCAAGAAATGACCACAAAATATGAGGGACCAAATTTATGAAAAAAGTTAAATAGAAGGATTAAAATTTCAGTTTTTAAAATATGAAGAGCAAAACTTCATATATTTTTTTTTAAAGATATAGAGTCAAAAGTGTATTAAATTCTAATTAATAAAAAAAATACTTGCAAATATACTTACAAGTTTGATACATTCAAATATCAATGTGACAGCTAATTACTGTGTTAAGACAAAAATTATGGGTTGTCCCATTAATAATAAAACGGAAGTAGTACTTTACTTTTATTTTAAGGAGAAATCTATTAAAAGTGTGTTGTCGTTTTACACACTTGTCTTACATGCAATGCACCTCTCCGGAGAACTAGTTTGCATTGGGATCCGTTTTCAAATTAGTATAATGGTAACTCATGTGTTTCCACACTTTTCTTACTCTTTGATTGATGACCCCTTTTTTGTGTGTCATTTTTCATATTCAACATCAAAAAGAGGGAGTGAAGACGTAACTAGATGCCTTTATTTTTTATCTAAGAAAAACTAATGTTTTTTCATAAAAAGAGAATCACAAGGATTGACGGTGTATATTTTGATCCATCTCTCCCAAAATCATTTTAATAACAAATTGTTTAGTTTTACAATATTAATTTTTTTTGAAGGATAGTTTTATAATATTAATAAAATGTTAATTTGGTTTTATTTTCTTCTATTTTTTTAAATGAGACATATGATAATTTAGTTTTATTTTCTTATATTATAGTATTTTTATTTTTAAATGACTTATAATTGGCATAGAGGTAGTATTCTTAACTTCTACTGCATGGTGCCCTAATTTCCAAATTTTTGTGATATTCATTTCATATAAATCAATAAATAGAGTGACTAGAAATTACTCCATTTCGGTCTTAATTATAAACAATTTTTAATTTTTCAGATTTATTGAATAAATGGTTAATGTGGTTGACAACATACATTATTTATTCAATAAACCTAAAAAGTAAAAAGTTTATTATAATTGAGACAGGGAGAGAATAATTTTGAAAGTATGCTATTTAAAAAAAATAAACTAACAATATTTTAAAATTTTGTGTTATTTTTATAATGATTATACTATGATATAAAACATGAAGGTTGAAATATGAAACATGATAATTACCTCATGTAAATAGAATTCTAAAACTAAATATAATTTTAAAAACAAAATTAATAAATAAAAAATAATAACTTAACATTTTTAGAAACCCAAAAATTAGAAAATAAATTTTAATAAATAAAAAAAATCAAAGTACTGTAATTAAATCTTAAAAACCTCATGATGTTGTCGTCGCCACTGCGACTGAAGGGGGTTTGTTGAAGGAGAACAAAATCAATATGCTGAATTTGGGAAGACTGGCGAGCACATCTTGGCTTTCCTAATCGACCTCGATATGCATAGTCCTAGTGGTAGAAACATTGGAATCGAAGTCAATACAGGACACACGCTCCTCCTCTTTTGTAGCTTCAACGAGATTCCACAGGCCATCGTTTTTTAATCTGATTCATGTGATGAGTGGGCAATCCAACAATTTTCTTCTTAAACCTTGTGAATTAGGAAAAACAATGAGTTTTTAATAAATAAAATAATTAAAGTACTCTAATTAATCTTAAAAACCTCATGTGTTGTCGTTACCTCGATTGAAGGGAATCTGCTGAACATAAACAAAATCAATATTAATTAGCAATTTAATACATACCAAGAGCGAAAAGCATATTAAGAGTTTCCTAATTGACCTTGATCTATGTACTCCTTATGGAGGAAACATAGGGATCGAAGTCAACATGGGACACGAGTTCCTCCTCTTTTGTAGATTCAATGAGATTACATGGACCAGCCTTCCTGCATCTGCTTCATGAGATGAGTGGAGAATCCAACAATTTAGTTCCTAAGACTCGTGAATTAGCAAAATCAATAAATAAACTTTTAATAAAAAAATTAAAGTATTATAATCAAATCTTAAAAACCTCATGATGTTGTTGTTGCCGCCGCGATTGAAGGGGGTCTATTAAACAAAATCAATCTAAATTAGAAATTTCATTCATACCAAGAGCGAAGAGCATATCTAGGGTTTCAAAATCGATCATTCATCATCATCAACCAATTGCTTCAATCCGTTATGGAATTTTGTATGACTCGAATACGGCTTACTATCACCACAACCTCTTTCAGCATTTTCATGCTAATGCCAATGATGGCGCTACAGAATCAGCAGCAACTGGAGGACTCAATGTGATGCCACCAACATCAGCAGTTGAGTTCTTCTTATGGCCTAATCAGTCTTATTGACTTTAAGTAGTATTATCAATCGGTATTATCTTTTCTAAATTTATGGCTTTGCAAACTAATCAAAGGGCTAAAGCTATAATATTTTCACAATCTTAATGGGGGAAACATTGGGATCGAAGTCCATATGGGACACATGCATATACACTTTTGTAGATCTAATGAGATTCAACAACCCACACTTTTTGGATCCACTTCATGAGATGAGTGGAATCTAAGGTTATTCGAGAGTAGTGTGTCTCGATGAATTGGCTTGAGGATTTTTTGATGTTTTTTGTTTGAACACGACCAATTTTTCTAACTATGGGCAGATGAGTGCGGTGGGTGAAGAAAGGTATAGGAATGAAGGAAATTAGGGTTTGATGTTGGGACGAAGTTATTTATAAGAAAAGTTTGGCAATATTATATGTCTTCATTATAAGAAAAAAATCATAAATTTTATAACGCGATAATTGCTAAAATTTCTCTAGACTCTTATTCGTTTATCCTTTTCAAAAAATAAAAGGTGTCAAATAGTCTACATTGGTATTTGTTAAAGACTTGCCAAAGGCCCCTAAATCTTTCCATATAAGGCCCAAAAGTACCATGGTCCGAACACAATAGACCAAACATAGGCCCAAACATAAGAAAGACTAAATCAATGAGATCCGACACAACATTCTCAAATCCTCTTTGTCTCATCAAGCATCAACGGTTTATCATTAGATTATTTCATATTGTAACATTCCATCGACTCCAAATTAATGCCATTATATTGCACTGATGGAGTGTTAATCACAACGATCTTTCATCAACTCTACAATTGCAAGTTGACAATGCCTATAAAAGGCGCTTATGACCATCAACGAAAAATACATACCTTATATGTTTTAAATACCTCTCATCTTTCTCTCTTAATGATTTGAGTTTTTTTTTATCACTCCAGATTAGTGACGTTGTTTGTGAAAATCTAAAGATCCCCCCATCTTTTTCCCTAAAGATCAAAACTCCCCCAAAAACCCAAAACATTTTACATGGCTATCGAATATCGATCATCACAACAGTCTCTAAATTGCCGCTAGTCGTCCTACTCCGTTATATGAAACAACTGTTACACCATTTCCATTCAATACTCCACCATAAGTGAGAGTACCACAACTATCGATGGTGATACTGTCAATCCTAATGGAAGGAATAGAGGTTATACTTCACAACCTAAATTAGGAGGTGCAGAAATAGAACTGCGTCATTAAGAACAAAAAATTGTTCATACATCAAGTAGAAAGCTATTATTACTCATCCGTATGAGAAATTGTCGCAGCGTAGAGTCAATGATCGGTAAGATATTGTTGATGAAACGATATTCCTTCTCCAAAATCTTGCGGAGAAGAGACAACCCTTCCAAAAGGTCAAGGTTCCCACGACCATCTAACATGAATCGACCACAAAGGTTCCCACGACCTAATGTTGTTAGATGTCTATGTCACTAACCACTCTGACACCAACCTCATTGTTCAAGTCTTATAGCGTCAATGGCTTTGATAAAGCACCTCATATATCTTATACACGGAGGATCTTATATTGTTTAATTCTAACAGGTTTGGAGAAACCACTGATGATGTAGTTGTTTTAGGTAAAAGGATAAATATTTAAAGTTACCCTAACAGAGACTCATGCGATATTGATTTCTTCCAATAATTATTATAATTTTAAGTATGAAAAAGAGATTGATTGTACAAGGAATCAATTAAGTATTAAATGATAAACAAGAATGAAAAGAAGTATTATTTGAATCTCCTAAACATACAATTGTGAATAACATAACAAGTACACATGACATCTCACAAACAATTACATGAGTAATATTACACGTGACACTACAACATTCTTAAAAATTCCATAATACAAGCAAACAATTATTACCAAAAATCAATTCTCATTGTATATTGTAATTTTAAATTTGATTGACCCTTATTTATATAGAAGTAAATGACTAGTTGATCATATATTGTTAATGAAAGCAAAAATCAAAGTAGAAATCATTTAATAAAAAAACCAACATCATGATACTACACTAACAAATAAGTACATTTTTTTATTACAACCTTATAAAGTGAATAAAAAAAATTGTTACCAAAGTGAATATACCTGGTTCTGAATAAATGCATTGAACATTATTCTTTTAAAAATCTTTTAATTTGGATATTAATCCCCTAAACATAGATTTGAAAATCAATAACAGAATAACTACACGTGACATCTCACAAACAATTACATGAGTAATATTACACGTGGCTTTACATTATTCTTAAAAATTCCATTATACAATCAAGCAATTATTACCATAAATCAATTTTAATTATATATTACGATTTTATATTTGATTGACCCTCATTTATATGACAGGAAATTAATAGTTGATCATATATTGTTAAGGAAAGAAAAAACCAAAGTGCAAATCATTTAATGCCAAAATCAACATCATGACACTACACTAACAAATAAGTACATTTTTTTTATTACAAACTTATAATTTTTTATTTTTTTTGGGTTACCAAACTGAATATACATGGTTCTAAATAAATGCATTGAAAATTATTCTTTTTAAAATATTTTAATTTAGATATTAATCTACTAAACATACATTTGAGTATTAATAACAGAACAAATACACATGACATCTACAAACAATTACATGAGTAATATTACATGTGATATACTACAATATTCATAAAAATTCCATTAGACAAACAATACATTATTAGTTAGGGGTGTTCAAAACCGAACCAACCCAATAGAAAAACCGCAAACCGAACTAACCCAAACCGAAACTGCATAAAACTGCATATGTTTCGGATGTAATCGGATCATTTTCTTACTCAACCGCATGGTTTGATTTGGTTTGCGGTTTTCATTTTACCAACCGAACCAAACCAAACCAAACCGCAACATAAGAAAAATATTAATTAAACATATCTCACCTAGACCAATACTCTTATAAACTATGAATTTTTTTATAAAATGACATATTTTTTCTCTTGTTTAGTTCCCTTCTTTGCTTTTTATTTCAAAAACGTATTTATGTGATGCTTGTACTTTTAGAGAATGATAAAATCTTAGTATTTTGCATTTCTTACAAAATAAGATTACTTTTTGTCCACGTTTTTAACTTGTTCTATGTCGTTGGAAACATTGTAAAATGAAAATTAAATTGTAATGTTTGATGAAATTTAAAACATTGCGAAAATATGTTGCGTTTCGGATTTTTAACTTAATTTTAATGTTTGAAACAAAAAATTATATCGTCTCGAAAAAACCGCAGTAACCGATCCAAACCAAACCACATTGGTTTGATTTGGTTTGGTTTAGATTTTATTTTTAAAGTCAACCGAACCAAATCAAACCGCATGCTTTTTTATCTTATAGTTCGGATGACTTTTACTCTCAAAACCGAACCAAACCGCACCGCGAACACCCCTATTATTACCATAAATCAATTCTCATATATATTGAAATTTTAAATTTGATTAACCCTCATTTATATGACAGTAAATGAATAGTTGATTATATATTTTAAGGAAAGCAAAAATCAAAGTACAAATCATTTTATGGCAAAGTCAACATCATGATATTACACTAAGAAGTAAGTATTCTTTTTTATTACAACCTTATAATTACAACCTTATAAAATGAATAATTTTTTGGGGTTACCAAATGGAATATACATGGTTCTTAATAAATGCATTAAAAATTATTCTTTTAAAAAATCCTAAATATACATTTGAGAATCAATAATATAACAAGTACGCATGACATCTCACAAACAATTACATGAGCAATATTACATGTGGCAATTCAACATTTTTAAAAATTCCATTACACCAACAAGCAGTTATTGCCATAAATCAATACTCATTATATATCGCAATTTTAAATTTGATTAACCCTCATTTATATGGAAGTAAATGAATAATTGATCATATATTTTTAAGGAAAAGAAAATTCAAATTTCAAATTATTTAATGACAAAATCACCATCATGATGCTACACTAACAAATAAGTACATTTTTTTCTTACAACCTTATAGAATGAATATATTTTTTTAGCTTTTCATATTTTTCATTTGTTTCATTTCATCTTCATCTTCTTGGTTAAGCTCATCATAAGCTAAACCCGTTCTTGTGGTTTAGACATGACAGGGTTATGATATTCTTTGCTTAAGATTTATGAAGTTATAGCTTTGTGCTTCTTGCAAACAAATTGTTTTAATGTTGAATCTTTAGAAGTAAAACATAATCACTTTTATTTATTTTGCTAAGTTACCTGATTTTCAATTGAGATGGGAATGGAAAATATTTGTTTGATATGAGTTATGTCCCTAAGTACCGATTATGGTGACGTGAACAAGAGAAACTACTTGACTGCAAACTAGATCTTGGAGGAGCCGTGAGAAGTGTTGACATCTAACCAGGACTCTTGTCATAGGCCACGAGTTAACATCTTCCACCGTCATAGAGCTATTGTTGACCAACCTAGTAATGTTGCTTGTTAAGTATTCTGATAGTACCCCAGATGAAGGTGTGTCTTCGCATGCTGAACATGATGACTGTGTCAAAAGGCCCCAAAGGCCACGAGGTTGCCACAAAGCCATAGAATGTTATAGCTCTGTAGATCATAGTGGAGATCTATCATAACTGATTCTTTGTTTAAACCACACTTTTAGTTTTGAGAACCTCTACGTCTTTTTAATTGTTTTTCCAACTTATTATATTTACTTTAGTGTTGTGACACTTATGATCTATTTTATGAGTAATGGTATTTGAACAACCATTTCATACAACTTTTGGTGACAACTTCTTTTTTCTCTCTTTTCATTGGTTAAAAACAATGGAAAGAGAAAAAGGAAGAGAGAGAATAAGAGGATAATGTGAGTATGAGAGAGAAAGTTGTCAAAAAGTTGTCACAAAGTGGATGTACAAATATCATTTCTCTTATTTTATTTTCTTACAAACAAGTTGTTTACTAGAAATCTATAGGAAGCTATAGGTCAACAATCCTTGTGGAATCAATATCTTTTTATACTATAACTTGGACAATGTATACTTGCACTTAGTCTTTCCACCTTTAAATACTCATAGTGTTTTGAAAGACACACAGTTTTTGGCACCATTGCTAGGGACTGCAAGGTGTTATAGTTTTTAGTTGTTTTTCATTAGGTAGTTAGTTAGTTAGTTTGTTTTTGTTAACCTATTGTTTGGTGAGTGCTTAGATGGTGTGTCGTGAATGCTCAGGGCACAATCCTCACCAGAGTTTCATATTAATATCGAAATAGAAAGGAATTTTAGGAAAAGAAGGCAATTGGTCAAGTCTAAGATGAATCCAAATCTAGAGGAACTATATCCCAACTTAGTACAGAGCTATAACTCCAACAAGTCTAGCTCAGAGAAGGACCTTCAGTTAACATGGTTAACAATAACAATACAACAAACATGGCAAATGACAAGGATAGATCCTTCAAAAAGTATATAGTGTTTGATGCAAACGCCCTTCATACTCGCATAGTAAGGCTATAAGTAACTACTTCTCAGTTTGAATTCAAGTCTTTGATGTTCCAAATGTTGCAGACCTTTGGCCAATTTTCTGGATCAATCATAGATGATCCTCATCTTCACCGGAAGCAATTCACAGAGGTAGTTGAAAATTTCAAGAATCCAGGCATAAAAGATGATGCTTTCAAACTCATATTGTTCCCTTAGTCTCTCATTGGTATAACCAAATCATGGTTGAACTCTTTAGAGCCTAACTCTGTCACCACATGGAGAGAACTTGCTCATAAATAATTTCCTCGAGTCCTTAATTCTAGAAAGAGAAATGGCATAACCTCTTTGAAGCAAACAAACGAAAAAACTATTTATGAAGCTTGGGAAATGTTTAAGGAATTATTAAGAAGGTGTCATCTTCATGGAATACATGTGCGCATTCAAGTGGAAACATTTTACAATGAGCTTATTCCCTCAACAAGATTGATATTTGATGCCTCATCTAAAGGTGCATTGTTGAGCAAGTCTTACCAAGAATGTTATGATTTGGTAGAGTTTATAACTGCTAATAGCTACCAGTGGACAACTAAACATATGCAAGTTCAGGGCAAATCTACAGCTCCTGCCTCACGAGTAAGGAAAACGCTAAATCTTTTTATTGTGTCTGAAGCTACATCTTTCACTACTAAGATAATGATGGTCAAATTTATATAAATGTACCAAATCGGTTACCAAGTTATAAAGTGTAAGAGGCGTATTCTATCCATATGGATTGTCGTTTCAATTAGGCAATTCGTGTTACTTATTTAGGGACAGAAAACAGTAAATAAACAGTAAAATAAAATAAAAGATAAATGGGGTTTTGCAATTTAGTATGTTTGCAGCAGAGCAAGAGTTTAGGAATTAACTTGGTTTTTGATTGCATAATGTTAGAGGCGGTTAGGATTCTTCGAATCCCCTCTATTGAGTTGTTGGAATCAATTATTGGTCAAGCATTATTCAGTTTTTAGCATCTTCTATCTAAGTGATGAGTTTGTGGGGTTTTACTACCTACAAATTGTCAAGTTACACCAACTGATCAAACAATTTTGTACATGTGAGGTTTTACACTCTCAGAGGTTTAGGTTTATCGCCCTCCAGCTGTCAGTTGCCACCTTCCACTGGAGTTTCTACATGTTTCAGTGTTTAGGGTTGTAAATCGTATAGGGAGATACACTTACGCGCGTAAAGGTTCACGCAGGTTCTTACTTTCTCAGAGGTAAATTCTCATTGTCCTAAAGGTACCCTCGTCTACTGAATCTTAGAAGGACATCAACATATTCTCCCTCTCGGTAGTTCTACAAATTGGAAGCCCTATCTCGTCTACCTTACCAAGGATGATAGAAGAATAAAGTCCATATGTTGTATTAAGTCATGAAGTCATTGTGTTTACCTAATTATTGTTAATCGTTATCTTATTTACTTCCTGATTATGGTAAGTTTTCACCAATATCAGGCATGTTACCTTCATAAGTACTGTTATGTCAGGGTAGTTCGCTTCAGAGGAGACAAATCTTCCGCAATAGTAAAATTAAATAGGATTCGAAAAATAGTTGAATAAAGAATGTAAATTAAATAATCCAACAAACAAAATAGAGGTTCATTTTAGAACCTTAGCGTAAAAAGGTTTAGTTACTCATGGTAACTACACATAAATTACAAAAAAAATAAAACATACCCTAGAAACTTTGAGTGAAAAGAAAGAGTCTCCCCTGAAGCTCATAGTGCTTTCCTTCCTATTGAACCGATTCATTTTGAATGAGAAATTGTGAATGAGAGGGGTTGTATTTATAAACAAGTTTCCAATTGGGTTTGGGTTGAAAAACTTGGCTTTAACCGCTTAAAAAGTGGAAAAACAGTTATGCTCCCAGCATGCTTAAGGTGTATGGTTGGGGCACATAAGTCAAATTTCGCTGCTCAAGGCGCATAACTTCATGATAGGCGTCTGAGTACGTGTTTCTACGCGTAATCACTTGTTTCTTCGTCTTTTTGGGTGCTTGTTTTCATATAAGATGTCTTGGGACATGTGAACAAAACTCCTCCCTTTTTTAATGTCTTTCGAGGCCTCTTGAATCCTCATTCATTGTCTTTCCAAAGTCTTCACGAGTATTTAAATGTTTTGCTTTGTCAATTTGCATGATTTCTTCTTGAATTACATCAAAACACCCTAGAATTGCTATGTCTTAGGAAAACTAGAATTACATGACTCAATAAAGAAAATATTACAAATGTCCCAATAACCATAAACAATTGTTCTAATACTCCTCTATTATGGATGAAAACTAATTGAAAATAACTGAAAAACATTTTAAGAGTAACATCAGATGACCTATCTTCAGATAACTCAGCTCAGAGACTACATTAAGAAGCTGGCCACAAAAGATGCAGTGTCAGATAATGAAGATATAACGTCATAACATATCACTGTTGTTTCCACAACAACCAACGGTATAAATTGTGTCTATTGTGGGGGAGGACATGACTACGAGGAATGCCATGGGAACCCAGTTTTGGTTACTTATTTTGGTGGTCAACCTAATAGGGCTTACAACCCCTATTTAAATACTTACAATCTTGGTTGGGCATATCACCCTAGTTTTTCATGGGGTGGTCAATAGAAGAATGCACAAGCAACAAAGCTAAACCCTCTCATCAAGAGTGCTTTTCAAGAAAGCATGGAGAATCTATTCAAGGAACTTTTCACCAAAAATGAGACAATAAACTCAAAAACTGCCGAAGCCTTTGTTTCTGTAGCTACATCTAAGAAGACTATGGAGAATCAACTAGGCCAAATTCACAAAGTTGTATTTGAAAGGCATATTACTTCTCTACATAGTCAACCTAAAGAGGCAGGTATCGTGGATAAGAAAAAGAAGGAGAAAATCAATGCAATTCGGCTTAGAAGTGTTAAGGAAATAAATAGTGCTGAAAAAGAAAATGAGCTAGTTAATCGAAGCGCCATAACCAGAGAAGAAGAAGTCAATTCAGAATAGGAGACGTAGACCGCTACATCTCCAAGTTCATAAGAAGCAGAGATACAGACTATTATATCTCCAGAGTTAAAACAAGGGGAGATGCAGACTGCTGCAACTCCAACATCCAAAGATACAACTTCTAGTTCTAAAGCTACATCTCCATATTTCAGCTAATACAAGCCTAAACCATGTTTTCCTTAAAGGTTGGTAAAAACTTCTATGGAGAAAATATACAAGAAGTTTCTTAAAGTCTTAAAGCAACACCACATCAACATTCCTTATAGAATTTTTACAACAAATGTCTAATTATGCAAAGTTTTTGAAGGACATCATTAGACTTGGAGATTTTGAAATTGTGGATATGACAACTAAGAACAACATGTTGATTCAACATAAAATGGCTGCAAAGATGAAGGATCCTGGAAGCTTCAATATTCCTTGTTATACAGGTGAAGTTGATTGCGGTCAAGCTCTTTGTGATCTAGGGGTTAACATCAATCTGATGCCTAAATCAATTTTCAGGCAATTGAGAATTGGTCAATCCAAGCCTACTGTTGTCAATCTGCAACCTACTAACAAATCATTAGTTCACCAAGAGGGAAAGATTGATGGTGCAATGGTTCAGGTGGATAATTTTGTGATTCTTGCAGACTTTATCATATTTGAATATGAAGCTGATGCTGACATTCATATACTTTAGGGGAGGCCATTCTTAGCAAATGCAAGAACACTGATTGATTTTTACAAAAGAAAACTCACTGTGAGAGTGAATGATCAACAACTGAAGTTCAACCTTCCAAGAGCCATGAGATTTCCAGATGAAAGTCTAAAAGAAATATTCATGATTAATATTGTAGATCACCTGGTCCACAACCATGTCAATGAGCATAATCAAGTCTTTGAAATTGAACATATTGAAGATTTGTATCTAATTGAAGTAGAACTTATTGAAGAGATTGAACTGGAGCCCCCTAGGCTTTAGAGAAAAATATATGAATCACTTGAGCTGACAAGTGATAATTTGAAAACTCATCTGCCATCCATTAAAGAGACACCAAATCTAGAGCTTAAACAACTTCCCCCTTATTTGAAGTATGTGTACTTAAGGGAGAATGACACTCTGCCTATTATTATATCCTCACTTCTTGACTCCGCCTAGAAGAAGTTGTTAATGTATGTGTTAAGGAAGCACCACATAGCTATGTCATGGCATATGACAAATATTAAAGGTATTAGCCCATCTATTCCCATGCATATAATTTTACTTGAAGAAGGATCAAAGAATAACATTGAGGCTCAAATAAGATTAAATCATATCATGAAAGAAGTTGGGAAGAAAGAAATCATCAAGTAGTTGGATGCACATATCATTTATCCAATCTTGGATAGTGTGTTGGTTAGTCCAATTTAATCTCTTCCAAAGAAAGAATGAGTAATTTTGGTCAAGAATAACAAGAATAAAATGGTTCCAACTAGGATTGTGATTGGTAGAAGGATATGTGTGGACTACAAGAAGCTCAACAAAGCTACAAGGAAGGATAATTTTCCTTTTTCTTTTTTAGAGCAGATGCTTGATATATTGGATGGGCAAGAATTCTACTGTTTCTTGGATGGTAACTCAAGCTACAATCAGATAGCTATAATTTCTAAGGACCAACAGAAGACCACTTTTACATGTCCTTGTGGCACTTTTGCTTTCAAAAGAATGTTATTTGGACTATGTAATGCTCCAAAAACTTTTCAAAGGTGCATGATGACTTTATTTTCTAAATCTATTGAAAAGTTTATGGAAGTATTTATGGATGATTTCTCAGTTTTTGGGGAAACATTCCATAAATGCCTTCATAATCTAAATCAAATTATTGAAAGGTGTGAGGAAACTAATCTTTTGTTGAACTGAGAAAAGTGTCATTTTATGGTGCAAGAAGGAATGGCCTTGGGACACAGGGTATCTAAGAAAGGTTTGTAGGTAGACAAATCTAGAAATGATGTTATTGAGAAGTTGCCTCCACCTATAAATGTAAAGGGAGTTAGAAGTTTTCTAGGACATGCTGGTTTTTACAAAATATTCATCAATGATTTTTCTCATATTTATAACTTTTGAGGATACAACTTTTGCTACATTAAGATACAACTTTTGAGTTTGATGATGCATGTGTTGTATCTTTTGAAACTTTAAAGAAGACATTTGTGACAACACCCATAATCATTGCTCCTGATTGGAACAAGCCATTTGGAATTATGTGTGATGCAAGTGATTATGATATGGGTTCTGTATTGGGGAAAAGACATAACAAGGTCTTTCACTCCATTTATTATACAAGTAGAACAATGACTTCAGCTCAACTCAACTACAACACTACTGAGAAAGAATTTTTGGTTGTAGTATTTGCTTTTGACAAGTTCGGATCCTATATTGTGGGAACTAAAATTATTGTTTATATTGATCATGCTGCAATTAGGTATATGATGGCCAAGATGGATGATAAGCCAAGGTTGATTAGGTGGGTGTTGTTGTTACGAGAGTTTGATATGGAAGGCTGGTTAGCTGTTATTTATAAACACTTAGAAGTCTCTTGCATGCGTGCTTGAGCATTGGAAGTCTCTTTCAGTTGTGATTGAGCATTGGAAGTCTCTTACAAGTGTGCTTGAGCATTTGAAAGTCTCTTGGAAGTGTCCTTAAGCAACTGTAATCTAGCGAGATTATAGTGAAATCCCTTGGAAGTGCAAGTGGACTGGACTACTCTTGTTTTATGGGACGAACTAGTATAAACTACTTTCTGTCTGCTCTCTCTCTCTCTCTCTCTCTCTCTCTCTCTCTCTCTCTGTGTGTGTGTGTGTGTGTGTGTGTTATCTTTGTGTTTGATATTTTCGTTGCATACAGACTCTGAGTATGACTCTGAACCCATCAAATTTTGACCAGTTCTGAGACACTTCGAAAAGTTTTTAGAAAAAGCAAACACAATTCAACCCCCTTCTTGTGTTTTTCTCACCTTCATATGGTGTCACTAACTCCACCTCAAGTTGAACTTTCTCTACCTCAAATTCCAAATGCGTACATCCACTATGACTTTCACCTTGCACCTCCACCTATAAGGTTGATCACAAGTATTCTTACTCCTGCCTCTCCAGACTGACCATGAGTATCCTTCACACCATCTCTCTAGGCTGATGTTGAGTGTTTAACGTCTCTCTAGACGACCACCGCTCTATAAGGGATCACTTTCAAGGTGAGAAACATCACTTTCTTCATTCCCCCCAACAAGACACAACCAAAGCACATGCATCCTCATAATCCTCAAAGACAACTTGTGCAGAGTTATCATTATTCTGCGGACAATCCCTCTTAAAGTGACCCATCTTGTGACACTTAAAGCACCTATACTTTAACTTATTACCGCTCTTTGAGCTTCCTCGGTTACCTCTACCTCCACCATTCCCTCATGAAACACTTAGGCCTTCATTGTTTTCATTAGCTCTCAAGTTCTTGGACTTGGTTAACTCCTTGGTTCTCAAAGCCGCTTAAACTTCCTCTAAGGTGACAATGTCTTATTTTCCATAGAGCATGGTATCCTTGAAGGATTTAAATGATCTCGGTAGAGCACAAAACAATAGTACAGCCTTGTCTTCATCTTAGAGATCCACCTCAATGTTCTCTAACTCATCAAGGATTTTGTTGAACTATGTTAGTTGCTCCATGATGCCTTTTGACTCAACCATCTTAAATGAGTAAAGTTGTTGCTTTAGAAATTGCATATGAGCCAATGATTTGGTCATATACAACGACTCCAACTTTGACCTCATTGATGCCGTTGTAGGTTCCTTCGCGACATCCCTCAAAACCTTATCCCTGAGGCACAAGACAATAACACCCCTTGCCTTGTCTACCATCTCGGTTTTCTCCGCTTGTGACATGGTGACCGACAACACACCTTCACCTTTCAAAGCTTTCTCACACTTTTTTGTATCAAAACAACTTGAAACTTTACCTTTCATAACTCGAAATCCTTATCTTCAGTAAATTTCTCGATGTCCCACTTTGAACCCATGATACTCACTTAACCAATTCACTCCTTTGCCCCACGGTGGGCCTCAATTGTTGTGAATTCAGTCTGAAAATCACACTAATAAACTTAGATGTATGAAGCAAAGGAAAGTAGTAACCAATGTATCAAAGTAACCTCAAGCAACAACAACAACAACAAACCTAGATCTAATCTAGAAATCAAGTGAAAAGCACAAAACCACAAGCAAAAGATAAAGAGATGATAGAAACAAACACACCAATAAATGTTTACCAGTTCGGTCAAATTGACTTACTCTGAATTAGAGAATGATATCTCTAATACACTATCAATGAGTTCTTTACAAAGAGATACAAAAGGGTTACAATAAACCAGCTTCAACAAGCTCACAAAGAACAAACTCTAATTTGTACCTTTCCCAATCTCTCCAATGAACAAGATACTCAATGATTTTCACTCGCACAAAGTGTTTACAAATGTTTCCCAACTCAATAGAACCTATCAAGAGAACCTCACTAAAGACACTCAACCCTAAAGTTACCTCCTTTGATTTCCCAAGTTTCTCTCTCTTGAAGCTCTCTTAAAAAATGAACAATGAATGCTTATATAATGTCCTGAGCCTGTCAAAACCGTGTCATAATTGTCAGAAGTGTGTCACGACAAGTCTCGTACACAGTACAATACTACAACCTTATCTCAAAATCGTGTCACAATTTGCTTAATGTTGTAACCTTGCATTCTGCCTAAAAAATCGTGTCACGATTCTTCAGTTTCCAAAACTTCATTATGTCCACAAGTGCTATACAACATTTCCCTTATTATAAATATCTATTCTCACACTAATATTTTTCCAAAAAAGTTAAATTCTAACCATTATGGATTTTTCTATCATGTGCAAATGTACACATGTTAAGAAGTTTAAAAAAGTAAATTTGCATTTAAACTTGTGTATTTTTTTTGTGTCTGAGGTTCGAACCCCGAACTTTGCACATATTATTATGTATTGTACGTACTACCTGAGCTAAGTTCACAGCAACGTTCAAACTTGTGTATATTTGATAAATGAAATACTTATGTATTTAATATCAAATATACATTTTTTCAATAAATAATTGTTATTTTTCACTAAAAAGTTTCCACATTTAGTTGCATATGTTAGACAAACTAATACATAAAATAGTCAAGTGGGTTAACAAGAATAATTAATACCCATTGTAGTCAAACTTAATAACTAACATTGGAGTAACCAATGAAAGGAGAAGCCGGTGCATGCATTGCTCCCTAGGCAAAACATCTATTAGGAAATTTTAAAAAAATGATGGGAGTAAGTTACTCTCAATTATTAATAAATAAATTAGATTAAAAAATTATTTCCAGCATAGTCACACATGCAATTAACTAAACATGCTATGTTTGTACTACTTTTATTAGAACAAAAAAAGTATTGTGTCCATAACATATAGTTGTTACAACTTTACTCCTTTTTGCCTCTTGGTTCCTAAGAAATGGCAACATCAAGTTTGTAGTCACAAATTAAAATAGTAAAGTGCAACGTAAACTGCGCAAAAAACAACTAGACCACAAGCCAGGAAAACGGGGAACATGAGCAGTAAAATGCTTAATTGATTCATCACCCCCCTCTAGCTATAGAATAAGACCAAAGTTTAGTAATAAGCTATGTTGTGGATGTGCCACTTTTAAGATAAAAATCGACTGGCCGGGAAACATGAGTGCATAAAGCAGTGCCGACGAATACGCATCAACCTCTGCAATGCATTCTAATACCACATCTATACCGGCAGCACCTACGCTTCCTCTCTAAATCTATATCTCTTCCAAGTATCCAATGTTTCTTCAATTAAACTTGTGTTTTATTCTCTGTTTTTTTTTTGTTTAACCTCCATATAATAAATTAAAATTTGATTTATACATCATAGTAAAAGACTAAAGTTTGTTCGGATTGACTTATTCAAGCTTATTTATTAGTATAAGTTGTGAAAGACTGTTTGAGAAAACTTATAAAAACAACTTATAACAATTTTCATAAGTTTTTTTTCAACTTATTTTTATAAGTATTCCAATACAGCTTATAAAAACAACTTATAATATATGCAAAAATAATTATTATATCATTTGCTATAAAAATAGCTTATGCAAGTTTATACATAAACGCTTATCATAATAAACACTTGTGTTATAAGCTGCAACTAAGTGGTTTATTCATACAGTAATAAATTACTACTCCTCTAAATATAGCACTATTTGATAAATTTCATTGTCTATACTTTTACGGTATTTCAAAATTTGAAGTATATAACTACTTATTTATCAAAATATCTATTATTTATAGGGTTGGCTCAAAGTATTTGTAGGCCTAAAACAAATTTTAGATTGAGTCATTTTAAGTGTGTTTGAGAGAGAATAACGTAACATGAAAAATTAAAAACTTTTTTTTTCAAGGCTACATTTAATCAAAATAATTCTATTTATAAGGTCGGCTCAATGTATTTGTAAGTCTAAAATTAATTTTGAATTGAGGTCTTTTTTTTTGTCAAGTAGTCTAGTGGCTAGAGCTCACACATTTTAAATATGGAGAAGTGGAGTGTCTAGGGTTCGAACCCTGACCCCTGCATATAATATACAATATCCCTACCAATTGAGTTAAACTCACAGAGATAAAATCGAGGTCTTTTAAGTGTGTTGAAAGAGAATAACATGAAATTCAAGAGCTTTTTCTTCATAGGTTCATTCAATTGAAAATAATTCCATTTAAGGTGTATCATATACTAAATTTAAGTATCTCTTTTGATCGAGGTTTGAACTTTGGTTTGTCAAATTTAAGAGTCTAACCTATCTCATTCAACTCAACCTATTATTGCAAGAACCTTTTTTAAAAAATTACTTTAATTACTATATATAGAAAATAATAATATAGACATTCTTTGCCAATTCTTAGACTTTAAAATACCAAAAAAATATCGAATTCTAACACACATATAAATTTAAGAGTAAATTACACTCTCCTCCCCCTAAGAGAAGCTTGAATTACACTCCTTTCTACTCTTATGTTAAAATATACACTCTTCTCCCTTGAAAAGTAAATATTATACTCTCCTCCCATATAAGATGTTTGAATTACAATTCCCTCCGTTAATAATTAAATATGCACTACACATTAATCTACTTTAACATAAATAAATATGTTTATGATATATAGTAATTTTCAACCATCATTTAAGAAAAATAAATTCATTTCTTTATAATATAAATGTCAATGATAATTAAATATAAATATTTTACTATTAATTTTATAATTTAGAGTATAAAATTAAATTTTAAATAACCATACTTTGTTGTCTTTAGTAACTTTTCACATATTATAATTTTATTTTGTGTTGTTTCATATTTTATAATAGAGTTTAAAACTATATGTTAATGAAATTGTGAATATAAAATAACGAAAAATATGTATACAAATTTTTATTAAACAAAAATAGACCCGCAATACTATTTTATTTGATGCGTGTTGGATTATTATTTTTTGCTAGATTATTAGAAATAAAAAAAAAATTATTGAGGGAGTAAAATGTAGATTTTAATATAAGAGGGGAGGGGAATGTAATTCAAGCTTCTCTTAAGGGAGATCAGTTAAATGTTTTCAAATATGTTTTGAATAAGATGGGAGGGGAGTGTATATTTTAACATATGAGGGAAAGAGTGTGTAATTCAAGCATCTTTGAAGGAAATTGAGTGCAATTTACTCTTAATTTTTTTTACTTTTCAAGACTTTGATCACAAACTACTTGTCATTTTTATAAGAAACATCGACCAAATTTTAAATGTATTACTACTAAATTCAATTTTCATCATTATTTACCGCGAGAGAGAATATTAAAAGTAAGTAAGTTTGTGGAATTAATAATAATTAATATAGTGGTATTCATGGAATAATAATTTTTAAGATGTTTCATTGGACTTAATGATTTATGTGTTTTGTTTGTTATAAAAAGGACGAAAAGGGTATAAAAATGTACTCCATGATCTTATTTATAAGAAACAATTGATTTTTTACATTCATTGAATAATTATGTATTTGGTCTATATTTTAGATCAAATACATAAATTATTCATTGAAAGCGAGTTGTTTTTATAAATAGGACCAGAGAGACTAAGATTGAAAATAAAAAAATAAAAATTAACATGGTACAATTAATTAACGTAAAGGACTTAAGTAATACGTAAAAAACATAAAGGACCAAGTTGTTAAATTAAATAACTTAAAGGACCTCTAGTGTAATTTCACCTTATTTTTTTATCTTAAGGGTCATGATAACCAGTGCCCAGTGCCCCTGTGACACTGTTTAAGGAAGCCAAAAAAAAAGTTGAAAATAAGTTAAATAACACTTTTTAGACTTTTGAATAGTTGACTGCACAACTTCCCCTAATCTTAGAAGTGTAAGTCAAACACATAAAAATGCAGTAGTAATAATTACATAATTTTTTATGCAAAAATTACCATATTGAATTGCTTAAACATTGTCCTAAAGACATTTGTTCGCATCTTTCTTCTTTCTTTTATATTATTTTGAACAATTCAAAATGAGATATATTAACACAAACAAAGTGAGCTACCAAGCACAAGGAATGCCATGGAAGGACACTAGAAGTTTACAATAGTTACAAAATCAAGCGAAACAAACGAGGCCTGAGAGAAAGAAATAATCACAAGGTAAAACATATGCATGACAATGGATTATGATAATAAAAAGCAAAAGAGTGGTTGTTTGCTTTCAACCACTAAAAAGAGAGGAGCTTAATCTTGTTTAACAATTGATTCGAATGATCTTCCTTGTGATTAAAAATCATGTTAATTCTTTTTTTTTTCCAAATCACCAAAACACACGAAAACTAAAATAGCTGCAAAGAAGACTGAAGAGATCTTGAATAACCACCCAACTGAACAAACTGTAACAAGTGATATGTTAATAGATACATATCAGCTGAGAAAATACCCAACCAATTTCAAATAAAAGACCAAATATTGCTGAAGTGATTGAACCATAAGAACGAATCATGAACATTTCCATCCATTCCGCACCCACTGACACATAGATTAGAGTTTGCCTGAAGGATTCCACGTCAAATTAAGTTATCCATCGTTTAAAGACGATCACGTAAGAACCGCCACACAAAAACCAAGACTTTCACATGAACCTCCTTATGCCATATGTTAATCGCCACAATAGGTTCAACAGGAACCTCAGAGGTAACTAATAGTTGATAAGCGCCACTTATTGTGTACCCTTTTACAGGATCAAAAAGTCATTGCCACTTATCAGCAACATCGACATGCAATACAATATTGTGAAGCAAAACACGATACTTTTTAACCAACTCATTCTCTCATGCAAACAACCTCCGCCTCCACTTCCAAGCCTCTCCCCACACCCCAACCTAACCAATAGCAATCGTCGTCAACCAATCATCAATGAGCTCATATAACCCGACTATATCGCACACTTGGAGGGACACCACCCACCAACGTATCCACCCAAAAAGAGGTATTAACCCCATCAACAACTACCCTTCTAAGATTATCATCGAACCAACTTTCCACTTTCATACCGATCCCAAAGTATTAACTATTTTTTTCAAAACATAGCGCGAACTCTTTGCCCACACAAATCAAAACATATGATCGTCTATATATTAAATTTTAGGAATGTGTCTCAAATTTTTGACGTAGAAGTTTATCATGTACTTAATTATACTCAATTTGAAGAATTACTCTCTTGACTCGTGTTAATACTTAATATACTTCACTTATAAAAAAAAACTACAATCAATCAACTAAATTATAATCGATGCTTGGACGACAATATTTTTTAATATTTTGGAAAAAATATTTACTTAGTAAACTTTACCACAATTGATATAACTATAAGTAACTCACCAACTCTTCTTGTTTATGAATGATCTAATAAAATATATGTTTGAATTTGAATCGCAACAAAGAAGTGAGCCACTAATAAACCTTGAATCCATTTGTGATGAAGTTGTTCTTGAACTTGATTCTCCATAATTTTGTTTACCTAGGATGGGTAAGGGGGAAAGGAAATAGGGTTTACTTGTAGGTGATCGAGATTCACTTTGTGATGGATTTGACTTTGCTTAGGATTGGGTGTCATTAGATATTGGTGCAAAATTTTGTTTTTGAATACCAAAGAAGAGATTATATATGAAAGTGAGTACAAACAAGGAGTATACAACCAAAAGGATGAGAAGGAGATACAATATACAACATAAGATAGACAAGAAGGAACCTAAATAATGAATAGCTACCCCTTATAAGACAATCCAATGGACATACACACCACGACCCACTTTTAAAAGTAAGCGAGGCCTAAAGCAGTTTTGAATATATGGGTATTTTTTTTGTCCGACTATAAAGCAATTTTGCTTGTAAAATTAATGAAAAATAATTTATTATTTGAGGGTCTAAAGTGAGGGCTTTAATAGTCTTACCCTTAAGTCGACCCTGATACACATCATTCATAGTAAAGATATTGTCCCCTCTTAGACCTAACCAAGAATCATTTTGAGACTGCATCAGATGTGCCAAACTGACTCCAAAATGTGCTAGTTTAAATTGGATAACATCGTACCATTTCTTGCAGCTCATATTGGCCAAATTACCTAGTGCCAAACCCTTCAAAAAATTTTAGAGCCCCTGTTGGTTCAAAAAACCCTAAAGTAAGTAATCATGGCCCCTCTCCCTTCTCTGTATCCTGACTATGGTTTTCCACGATTTCACTAACAAATTGGAGTAAGACACAAAATTATTGTTAACCAATTGTTCCCACACTTCTCGAATTTGACCCGACTGGGAGACCAAAATTAATAGTAAATGAAATATCTCTAATTTGACAATAAAGAAAGATAACTTTTCTATTTGTACAAACTTATCTTCCAAATTAACTCATATTAATATATTTTTTATGTATCAACTCTCTCCAAATTTACAATTGACTCCGATCCTCAATATTGGAATAAGATTAATATACACTGATCAACAATGCATCCCATTAAACTCAATATTCCCTCAAATTTAGAGAATGAAGAACGTTTGATGTTGATTATCGATTTTTGGATGATGTCATATTCCATCAATTAGTATACAACTTAATTGGGGTCTTGTGTCTTAGAAATCGTGGTTGGGCATAACACAGCTCCACAAAACCGGCTTTTGAGGTAAAGATTGCCCCCACTTATAAACACATTGTCAGGTCATCTTTTATCCGATGTGAGACTCTTAACACACCCCCTCACGACCAACACTATTGAGCTTGGTTCATGGAGATAAATTGTGGGTGGCCCGATAGCGGAAACCTGATAGCAGGTGGCAATGGATCTTGAAGAGGCTCCATTGGAGGGCAAGTCTGGTGCCAGCAGCTGCGGTAATTCCAGCTCCAATAGCGTATATTTAAGTTGTTGCAGTTAAAAAACTCGTAGTTGGACCTTGGGTTAGGTCGATCGGTTCGCCTATGGTATGCACCGATTGGCTCGTCCCTTCTGTCGGTGATGCGCTCCTGGCCTTAATTGGCCGGGTCGTGCCTCCGACGGTGTTACTTTGAAGAAATTGGAGTGCTCAAAGCAAGCCTACGCCCTGATACCATCTTAGAAATCGTGGTTAGACCTAACACAACTCCACAAAACTGTCTTTTGAGACGATGATTGCCCCACTTATAAACACATTGTCAGATCATCTTCTATTCGATGTGAGACTCTTAACATTGTAAAAATTGAAGTTAAAATAAACAAGTGCTAAGAGTTAAAAAATTTCCCATAAATTAGGAGAGTGTTTCTCATTCCCAAATTGAGCTTAAAACATAAAACATGTTTTGATACTTAGGCCCGATGGTCAAAGTCAATTTGATTTTACCTACAAAATTTTGTTTTTATTGGCAGTTTTTGTCTATCTTTAGAAGTGAAATTTGTTGTCGTGTTGTACGAATTTCTTTTTTAAACATCATTTAATGTAAACTCATATTCACAATGCTTTCAAATTATTGTTCAACTAAATTCCATGCATATTGAATAAGTGTGTGTAGACACACTCCAAGCTTACACAAATTAACATATCATAGGATAATATAAATATTTGATTGGAGGCACAACTTGCGTACATTCACAACACCTTTGCTAGCTTTGAGTCTAACTTGATTCTCTTGACTCATCAAGTTGCAAATTAGGTGACTATAGCTAGCTTTGCTTGTTCTTGTCTAGCTATGCTCTTTCACATGTGACACCACACGTGGTGCACCCCAGACAAAAGGAATGTGCAAACTGCCTCTATACGTACTATATATACAATTTGGTTAGTTAAACTTAAATAAATATGCATATGTTACTTTAAATATTAAAATCAAAACGTGGCTGTGCTTCATTATATGACAAATTTTTATTCTACTTCGTGTCAAAATCTTCGGTTCGTCATACTTGTCATTATTTTTTCTTCTTTTTGGTGCATAAAGATCAAATTTTAAAAGGATATAACTTGATTTGGATTTTTGTTTTAGTCTTTAATAGAAGCATGCTCTCTAAAGTTTGAAGTCCACGTCTTTTAATTAAGCCAAACCAAATCTAATATATTATGTAATCTTTCCTAACAATTAGAACGCTTGGCTATCTTTGGAAGTTAACTAGGAAAGGAATGTGATTTTTTTTAATATGATAAAAAAAAAAAATCAAAGAGAAAGAAATAGATAAATGTATATACTATAATTAACTTATTTTATGTCTTACATAGTTAGTTAAAATTCTAAGAAATATATACATTTGCAACGTTTGTTGAAGAATTTTTATTTAAAAAAATTACCTTAAATAAAATCGTCAAAGACTGCAAAAGTTTATTTTAATTTCAAAACCTCATGCATTCTTTTTGATACTAATTATCTATCGATCCCTTTTAAAATAAGTGTTGTTTTGTTTTTCAATGTGACATTAAATATTTTCCTTCTAATTATATTCTTAAATTAATGTTTTTCTACACTACTTTTAAATCATTGAACTATTATATCACTAACTGCTATTTATCATACTCTTAAATTAATGTTTTTCTACACTACTTTTAAATCATTGTACTATATCACTAACTATTTATCACAATGACTAATGACCAACTGTTAACAAATATAACTACGTTTTACTAGAAAAATTAACTATGTTTGTCATAGAGTATAATTATGTTCACGTAAAAAAACAAATGTAGTAATTATGTAAAATTGCAATATTCTTCAATTGATTTATATTTTGTTAATCAGTGTGAAAAAGGTTTAAGAAGACAATTATTTTAGAACATACTGCTACTAATATTAAAATCCAAACAGTATCTTGGCATAATTTGATTAGTGAAGCCCCTGATCATTATAGGTATGTGATTAAAATTATTGAACGGTGATGATGAGGAAGTATATTCTTAAAAATAAACTAGGGGACCAAGGGATCCTAATCATCGTTCTCATCTTCTTTCTGTAAAGCTTAATTAAGCCCTAGCTTTTGACCGTTGACTGAAAGGCACGTGCCCTAGCTTTATTTACTCTTTCAAAAATGCACAACGATGATTTCGGCGACGCACGTGCACTCCCTTGTCCCGACATGTACTAACATAATCATGCCTAAACTGTTCAACTTAATACATTCTTTATTACTCCTCCATTATTTTAATTTGGTTTGAATATATATCCCCTTACTCCCTTATATTAAGCCCGCTGTTAATTTTTTAGTGAAAAGTCACGTTAATGATATGATATAGTAGTAAGTTCAAGTGGTCCCGAAAATGCACGTGACATGCCTAAACTAAGTTGAAATTAAAGCTTCTTCTTTTAACCTTAATGGAAGTAGCAAGCCATGTATATAGTAATTTATTGTGACAAACGATAATTATATCATAGATTCATTGTTGTTTGCTTGCTCAACACCTCTATAAACAACACACACATATTCACACCGTACATATAACGTTAATAATTATTTTTTTTAACTCACGTACATTCATTACATGCATATAAGATCAATTAACAGCAAACTTTTTGTTGGTCCAAGAACTCATCTCTAAAACAAGCCCATGGCCCAATTATTCTAAGAAGATTACTCTTTAAACTGACCAAATTTCTCTCTCTCTCTCTCTCTCTCACCTCAAATTTATCATTCTACCCATAACGACAGTTAACTGTTGTTTGTTACCTAGCTGTAGTTAATTGCAGCTATGCCAGTGACAGTTAAGTACCGTTGAGTTCTGACTTATATCAGAACAACAACTCACATTCTCATACTTCTTCAAAGCAAACAGAAAATGCGATATCAGTAGGATTATAATTTTTAAGATGAAATTAAATGACCTAGATACAAAGATTTCATGTAAACCAATATAAAACGATAAATGTTGAATCTATAAGAAATCCGTAGATAAACACAATTAAAGAAGGTTAACATGTTAATGTTGAACTTATAACATAAATGATGATGAAAGGGAAGATGTTCAAAGATGTTGTTATGAACTTGATCTACCTGCCCTGCCAACTAACATATTTCTATTGGTAAGGCAACTAGATCAAGTTCAAAATAACATCTTTGTATTCTGATCCTCCATATAAGTGTTTATAAGATGAATGACGATAAAAATGAAGGTGTTTGAAGATGTTGTTATGAGTTTGATCCAACTGCTGTATGAAAGTAGCAAGTTATAGTAATTTAATGCGACAAACGATAAGTATATCATAGATTCATATTTGTTGCTTGCTCAACACCTCCGTAAATTTCACACATTCACGCAATACATATAACGTTTAATAATATTTTTTGTAACTCATGTATGGTCATTACATATAAGATCAATTAATACCAAAATTTTGTTGGTCCAAGAACTCATCTCTAAAACAAGCCCATGGCCAAATTATTCTAAGAAAATTGCTCCTTAAGGTGCCAAAATTTCTTTCTCACACCTCAAATTTATCATTTTGTCCACAACGATTGTTAACTATTATTCGCTATCTAGTTGTGGTTAATTGTAGTTGCGCCAGTGACAGTTAACTACCGTTGAGTTCTGCCTTATATTAGAACAACTTCTCACATTCCCAAACTTCTTCAAAGCAAACAAAAAAATGAGATATCAGTAGGATTATAATTTTTAAGATGAAATGAAATGACCTAGATACAATCATTGCATGTAAACCAATATAAGACGATAAATGTTGAATCTATAAGATGAGTAGATAAACACAATTATAGAAGGTTAACATGTTAATGTTGAATTTATAACATAAATGATGATGAAAGGGAAGATGTTCCAAGATGTTTTTATGAACTTGATCTAGCTACCCTGCCAACTGGCTAGCATGGTGGCCAGATCAAGTTCATAACAACGTATTCGTGTTCTGATTTGCCATATAAGCGTTTATAAGATGATTGATGATGAAACGAAACGAGTTTGAAAATGTTGTAATGAGTTTGATCTCACTGCCTTGTCAACTGGCATATTTCTATTGGTATGTCAACAAGATCAAGGTCAAAACAACCTATTCATTTTTCAGCTTCGTCGGATAATCTTTTATAGTTTTATGTTGAGTTTACAACAAATGAAGCAAACAACCTATTTATAGAAGTCTCTGTGCGCCGTGGACCACAAAAATTGTTGGTGCAACCTCAATCACATAAAATTATTGCAACGGAAATTAACTACAGATGACACCAATGACAGTTAGCTACAGTTGGCACCAACAAAAGTTAACTGTCGTTGCATACTGGTAACAGAGGCAGAACAACATTCTTTCCTGAACTATCTGTTTTTTTGTCATCAAAATTATCATTCATTCATACATTGATTCAATCATTCAAACAACTGTCATACATGCATTCCATCATTCCATAATAAAACCAAAGTCATTCAATAGTAAAAGGAACAATTAAGTCATTAATTTGCATCCAAATTAAAACAAATATCATTCAAATTACATGCAGTCGAATAAACTAAAAATTAATAGAGCCATGTTTTATCTCCTCAACCGCTCCCTTGTTTTGGTCATCAAATACTTAGTGGCTGAGATTCACGTAGTCCTAGTCCTCATAAAGACATCACGGTACTCCTTGGCTGTCAAGTCATGTCATAACCCCTCCTCTGCCAAGTTGTTGCAGGTCCTGATGATACTCAATGAATCAACCATATCTCTGGCATGCTCAGAATCAATAATATGCTCCTCATTAGCCGACCTAGGAGGATCTCTATCGATATGTGGCAGTATCTTTGGGTTAGATGCTTGAAACTACCAAGCCACACACCCCAGTGCATACTACCATGTAACCTTCATCACTGAACCTCATTGTGCCTGAGGTATGACATCCACACGGAAGTTCAAGAAAGCCTGAACTATCTGGGATGGACCAAGAACATGCACGTGCTCGTATTGCTTCTTCACCTGCTCAGGCAAATGGCGGTACACCTTCCCTCATCCACACATAATATATCCATAATAACATATCTCCTTGAATGCCTAGACCTCCCTATATATATAATAGGGTCTAAGTATCATGTTGTCCATGTCTAAATGATAAAAGAGCAATCAACATGACTCCAAATTAGCGTGACTCCTCTTAGGAATGAAGCAAACAATGTGTGATAAGTTTAGGGCATAGTCTGGATTATTTTTAAATGGATATGAAACTTTGAAATACTCCATAACTCATGCCTGAAAAAACAAACACAATTATATTAACAAGTTATAATAAGAAATAAAAAATCAAATACACAAGCATAAGAAATATAAACTATTACATTTTTTTAGCAATAATACCTTCCTTAAGATAATGATAAAGGTAAGCCAAGATCATCCCAACCCATGACCACTCATGCACCATGCCTAAGTACCGCATCGTCTCAAGATATATAAACTTGATATGGTTGTTGCTATTATAAGTGAACAACTTACATCCGAGCATATATAGCAAGAAACACCTTACGTACCATATCACGTTGTTATCTTTCACCACCTTATCCTTGCTTGTTTCTGCATTAGTGCTCCTCAAAGCTTCTTAAATCAAGTAACAATGATATAAGCACCAAACTTTTCAGAGCACTATCTAATCGCAACATGCTCGAAAACAGCTATCAACTCAATCACGAGCTTAACTCCCTTCTCCTAGGATACTTTTCATGCATGGCTCAACATTTTCCCTTCAATGGAAATGTGTATTAGACACGCCACATTATCCAATGTGACAGTTGTCTCCCCCCACATGCAAATGGAAATTGTTGGTCTCCTCATGTCACCTCTCACACAAGGTAGTAGGCATGGCATGACCCACATTTAGGAACCTTGTCGCAAGCAATGGACAAAGACCATAAGCCCTTATTGAATCCCAAAGCCATCTCAGGTGTTATGCTGGATGTGGAGGTACATTTATCTTACCTCCATGCCTGATGCATCGGAGTACACGCTTATCACGAATCTGACACACACAAAAAAGTTAAATAAATAGATAGAAACAAGAGCAAACACTTAAAAATTAAAAAGCTAAATAGATTGAAACAATAACTTAAACTATTGACAATTAAAAAGTTAAATAATTATAAACAGATAATAAGTACTTACTTCATCACTGTCATTCCAGATCTTGAGAGCAACGTGATGCGTGGATGAGGGCAACAAAGATAGATCTTCAGACCCTCCAGGAAAGGCATCGAGTCATGGTGGGGCTGTCGGGGCCTCATACTGCTCAGGTTGAACCTCCTCGTCATGCTCCGACTAGTAGAAATGATGATGAGTATCATCATGGTAATGTTGCTCGATAGGATCGTACATCTGCTTCTGAGTCACATGGTACTGGTCATGTGTAGGACAAACCACCTGCGACATACCCCTTCTCTTCTTAGGCATAGGGTTCGTCGCCACCCCTCCCTGCGGGTGCTGCTGGTCATGATCTCTTTGCCTAATCGACTTCTATATGGGTTCTTAGACATATCTACACAACAAAAATCAATGAAAAACTCATTCAGATATTTCATCAAATATTTCGAGTACAAAATATACAACATTGATTCATTGTGTTATTTCAAATTTTAAATTACCACATTGAACTTAAACATAGTCTAACCAACATTTACAGTAAAAACATACATATATAGGACCACAAACTACCCAAAATATCAATAATTTATCTAAACCATAACACACAATTTTTCACCAAATTTTGAAAAACAATATCATATAGAACCAAAAATGTGAATACTAGGGATTATTACTACTTACTTTTAGAATTGTTGATGACTTGTTTGATTTTTATGAAAGAAATTGGATTAGATTCCTTTGAGTGAGATTGGAGGGAGTGGTTTATGATTTTGTGTTTCAAACATATGTGTTAACCGTTATTGCTGTTATGGAATAAGTCCATAATGCAACAACAATTAACTGCAGTTACAAAAAGACCGAATAACAGTTAACCATCGCTGGGTAGCGAACGCAGTTAACAAACATCAGAGGTATTAATATAATTTTGGAATGCGGAAGAATAGTTTTTGAAACTTAATGACCAAGCAACTTTCTTTTTCTAAAGTGTTATCGTACCATGGCCCAATTAGAAAAGTAAAATCAACAACGAAAATTAGTGAATGAAAAAAAAAATCTCTAATTTTTTGTCACTGGATTTTGTGACAATCAGAGAGAGCTTGTTTTCCTCTCTAAATTTTTTCTCTAACATAATTTTTTTGATTCCTGCTCTTCACCCAGCAAGTTTCGCTCGCATCCAGCTGAAATACCCAAACTACCCCTGCGTTAGTTAATTAATGCAAGTGCTAAACATTGCGTCAGTTTAGTTACGTTGCGTGACTTAAGTCACACATAGCGACTTAACTCACTTCTTTTAATTTATTTACTATATTCAAATTATTTTATTTACTTTATTCTAATTTATTTTATTTACTTAATTCTAATTTATTTTTTCACTTTATCTTTATTTATTTATTTTCTAATTTATTTGTTCACTTTATTCTAATTTATTTATTTTGCTAAATTATTTGTTCAATTTATTCTAATTTATTTACTTTATTAAAATTAATTTATTTACGTATTTACTTTATTCTAATTTATTTATGAACTTAAAATAAATATTGATTCGATATTATTCATTAAATAAATACAAATATAAATAAAAGAAAATGAACTAAATTAATATTTATTCATTAAATACGAAATTAGAAAATAAAAGCAAATATAAATAAAAAGGAACGAACAAAATTGAGGCATATAACAACATCTTATTTTATTAATAGAATTCATACAATATAATAATTGATACAATAATTTATTCAAATTCACTAAATCTACTTATTTTCTCCTTTTTGGGGTAAAAAGTGACCAATCATCTTGGGGTAAAATAGTGTGCAGCCTTCTTGGGGGAAATACATCATCAACCATTGAGCTAAATTTAAATCTGATTTTATTTATACCCCAAGAAGAATCTTTTTACCCACAGTAAAAAATTTATGGGGCAAAAAAAAGCATATTTAAACTTATCCCAAAGGTTGATCACTTCCCAACTCGGCTACTCACTATTTTACCCCAAAGAAGTTTGATCACTTTTGCCCCCAAAGAGAAAAGAGACTATTGAAAAGAAAAAAAAAAAGAGAAATAGAGGGAGATAGTGAGGAGGGGGAGAAAGTGATACGGTGTGAGGAAATGTGAAAGTATGGAGGGGTATTTATAGGTGGGAATGATAGTATAGGTTATAAACATCATTAATGTGGTCAAAAAAACGTGTATAATGGGTAAAAAACGTGTAGATTGAATGTTGAAAAACTGACCAAAGACCAAAAAACGTTTGTTCTTCAGCTCTGGCCACCGGCCAACGTGCGTGAGTTAACTCGCGCAGATGCCAGTGGTGTGTGACTTAAGTCACGCAGCATGACTTAACTCACATATGATTATAAAAGGAAATCATGCTGGACGTGAGCAAAAAGTGCAGGGGAAGAGCAGAAATCAAATTTTTTTTTAGTAGTAATATTCCATGGCAAAATGGAAAGAGACCACCGATAAACTTTACGAAATCTACTTTAGAGCTTTGCTATTGAAGATGTCCATAATTATGAGGTGGTTTATACATTATACTCCGTATAATTCCCCCTTATTCCATTGGACTTGACTCCTTTGTCTATACATAATGGGAAAATAAATTAAGAAATTACATTAGCATGTTCATTTCATATATACGAGAATATCGAAACAAAATTATATTCAAGATATAAAGCTTGGTATGATAAATATTGCAAGTTTGTCCACTTTCAAAGGAGAGTTGGTATGAAAGTTTTTTATTATCTTATTATTAAAAATTTAGATTAAAGTATGCATGCCCTTAACAAGGCTATAGAGCAGTATTGATCTCAGTTGAAACTTTGAAATCAAGATCAAGTTAGAATTGATACGAAAGGAAGTTCCAATTAGATGTACTAACTCCCATGCATTTTTTTTTTCATTGGTTTCATACTTTGATGCATGCATAAAAAAATTCGGACCTTGTAAAAAAAAAGGTAATTAATTATTGATGATTGCTCAATAAACCCCTCAATATTGCTCATTTATTGGATCAAAATTAACGAAAGACATTTACTCAATAGAGACCGATGATTGCTTTTGCGAAATTTTGAGCAATTGAAAGGGGATTTCTGCTCTTCTCCCAGCATATTTCGCTCCCACCCAGCTGTTTTGCCGAAAATACCCATGCGTTAGTTAAGTAACGCAAGTATTAAAGTATGTGTTACTTAACTAATGTTGCGTGAATTAAGTAGCGCATCGTGACTTAACTCACGCTGCGTGTTGTTTTAAACACAAGCAGTTGCTCAAAAGTTTTAGGAGCACAACATGTTCCATTGGATCGATATGCGTGTAACGTTGTTGAGATCAACTGAAGATATCATCAAAAGTTTGATTCCGCCAGAAGATCGTGATTAGGTAAGGAATGCACCTTCCAACTACAACAATTGTCTTCCTCTGAATGGGGTAATTCAAACTTGTTAAACGATAGTTCCCAAGCATTCACCTGGAAATGTTATTGTTTCATTCAAAAGATGAAATTCCTGCTAGTTTGGTTTAGATGAAGGTATTGAAGTGTCAAGGACTGGACCTCATTCTTTTGTCACTTGAATACCATCATCTAAACCAAACTAACAAGAATTTAATCTTTTGAATGAAACAATAAAACTTCCGGATGAATGCTTGAGAGCTGTTGTTTAGCAAGTTTGAATTTACCCCATTCAAAAGTAAGATAATTGTTGTAGTTGGAAGGTACATTCCCGAATGTAATGTAATGTAATGATATGACATATTTAGGAGCTTTATGTAACATAACGTAATGTAATTTTTATTCGAATTTATTTAATACGCAATTTTTATTCGAATTCACAACGAGTTTAATTAGTCTTTTTCGAATTTATTTAATACACAATTTTTATTCGAATTCACGTTGAGTTTAATTAGTCTTTTTCGAATTTATTTAATACGCAATTTTTATTCGAATTCACGCCGAGTTTAATTAATCTTTTTCGAATTTATTTAATACGCAATTTTTATTCGAATTCACGCCGAGTTTAATTAGTCTTTTTCAAAAAAAAAAAAATTCTTTAATACACAATTTTTATTCGAATTTATTTATTTCATATACAATCTTAAAATAAATGCAAATAAAAACCACCAGAAAACCTACCTACCAGTGGTTAAACTAAAAGAAAAACCACCAGAAAACCTAATATCTGGTGGTAAAACTAAATTCATCCACAAGAAAACCAGTCTTCCTGGGGTAAAACTTAATCTGCACATTTAGTTTTACCCAATCTGCTTCTTTTTTCCCCAAGAAAGTTGGTCACTACTCATCATTTTATCCCCGAATTGGCCTCTTTCTCTTTTTACACCAAAATAAAGAAGGAAAAAAAGAAGAAAAAGAAGGAGATTCATAGGGGGAGATAGTGAGGAGGAGAGTGAGAATGTGAGATGGTGTGAGAAAATGATGAAGTATGGAGGTGTATTTATAGGGGGATTGTAACATAGGTCATATCTACCATAAATATAGTCAAAAAACGTGCAAAACCAATTAAAATGCATTGACCAAAGTTCAAAAAACGTGTTTTCTTGAGTTCTAACCACCAGCCAACCTACGTGAGTTAACTCGCGCACAGGCCAATGCTGCGTGACTTAAGTCACGCTGACTTTATAAGGTGCGTTAGTTAAGTCACGTTGCGTGACTTAACTAACGCATGCATATTTTGGTCAAAACAGATGGGCGCGAGTGTTTTGTTCTAGGAGAAAAGCAGATATCTTGAAAGGGTCCATGGAGCAATCCCTTACTTATGTGAGTGTTGCTTTTCTGACATTCAAAATATCCTAGGAACACAAGTAAAAGACCAAAAAACCCGGTGGCAGTTAACGCCGCTGGGTTTCTAGTTATAACCCAACGGATGTTAACTACCGTTAGAGATATTTTAGTAATTTACTTGTGTTGTTAAGAACTTCTGAATGTCACAAAAACAATTGTCTACTTATGTTTTTCCTCCGTCACATGTTTTGAGGCTTGGCCCAGTTAAAAGAGACCAGGCAATTAATGCAAGACACTTTCTTTTTCCACCTTATTAATTTCTCACGGGCCCTGCAGAGTTTATATTTTATAATCCGAACAGCGTAAATACTCCACAAAACCCTCCAAAATACGTTGAAACACTTCAAATTTTATAATTCAAATAAGATACACAATAAGATAATATGGTGGCAAAAGAAATTATCTTTTTTAGATGATGGATTCGAGCGAGTTTTGATGGAAAACAACACAATATAGCAAGTTTCATATTTAAAGAATTTTTTAGTGTTTTTTTAAGTTAAAATGAAAGTGGAGAAGTGTAAAAAAGAACCAAATATAATGTTCGAATTCTAAAATCCAAACACCAAAAACATTCGGATTTTAAAATCCAAACAAAGTTATATTTGAGTGGGGAGGGGGGCTCAGAAGAGTGTTTGTCTCCACAAAAATAATATATTTTAATCCCTACAAAATTATTTTCCAAGTAGGTTAAATCTTTGTTGTTAAGTCAACATACTTTTTCAAGTATGTTTATAGAATTATAAAAAGTTACTCAACGTATCAAAATTACCTTTTTTTTTCTTCTCACTTTGTTTTTTCTTTTTCTTTTCTGAAGCAACTTCTTCTTATATTGTTAAACAATATAAATCACGTTAATAACAAAATGTTTTGCATTATTTATTTTAAAATGCGTGATTTTGGGTTTTATGAAAAGAAAAATTATACCATCATTCATTTTATTTAAATTATTTTAAAATGGTTTTTTGAATTTAATCAGTATAACTACAAATTCAAATATTTATATATAGTTAGCGTAAATGTGAGTACATATATAATTTTAATGGATATTCACATTGACAATTTAAAATAGTTATTTCCTCAAAAGATTTAAAATAGTTATATATTTTAATTGAATATCTTATGGTATATTCAAGAACATTTGGCTGCGACGGTAATGGATCCCTTCCAACTTAATCAGAGATCTTGAGTTCGAATTTAGTCATAAGAATGAAACAATGTTCGGGTGGCCATTGAAATCAGCTATGATATATAAACATAAATTTTAAGTTTTAATAAGTGTGTGTTAAAAAAAAATTGTAATAAGCGTTTAACACAATCACTTAATTAAAAGTTTATTGATTCAAAAATACAAGTTATATAGAACCTAATATGACACAACACAAGTTATAAGATTCAGGTTAGCAAAGCTTATTGTCAAAAAAAAAAAAACGGTTAGCTAAGCTTATATGTAGCCACAATATACTCTCTCTCCGTTTCTTTTTAAGTGTCTTTTTAACGTGAATTTTTCGTTTCTATTTAACTGTCTTTTTGGTATTTTAAGGGTATGGTTTGTCAATTATACCTTTTGTCAATTACTTTTATCTTTTTCAATAAAACTATTTAATGTTATATATTTGGAAAACTAAAGTTTTTTAATTTTTAAACAAAGTTTGTTTCTTGTTATCTTCAAATTTAAACAAAATTTTGTTCCAAACAATGGTTTCAAGAAGAGTTAAAATTATATAAATAAGATGAGTATCAATTGTTAAAAATTCAAGTGTGACACTAGCATTAGTTGAAGCCATAGTTGAAGTCTTAACTTTGATTAAAGGAGTTGGAAGAAAGTTAATTTTTTCTTAACTTTTGATTAATGTGAAGTTGAAATAATTTTTATATTGACTTAAAATAATTAAAAATATGTGCATGATATTTAGAAAATTGACAATTGTTTGTTATGAGAGAGAGAGAGAGAATGCACAAAAAAATAGGAATTTATTGGAGAAAAAGATAATAACTGACAATTGTTTGTTATAAGAGAAATATAACATATTAAATTATTGGAAAGATAAAGTGAGTACAAAAAAATAGGAATTTATTTGTGGATTAAAATGAGGGTATAATAGGAAGAAAATGTGTAAAAATACACATTGCTATTTTTGTGTTAATTTTCTAAAAAGACACTTAAAAATACAGTATTTTTTTAAAAGGCGAAACAAACTAAGAGCATTTTATGTATAAAAAGAAAAATATATAGTACTTGAAACTAAAGCAAAATTGAAATGGTTAAGGCAAATCGAACACAAACTTTAAAGAGTATGAATCCATAATTGGAATGTTGAATTTGCTTTACTACACCCGTCCTAAAGTACAAGATAAAAACAAACTTAAGGTGTGTTTGTTTTGGATTTCACCATCAAGAATCACTTCTACAAACCTTAAAAGTGAAAAACTGAATTTTTAATGATGTTTGGTTTGACTTTTAAGAATTGCTTCTATCCTCCAAAAGCAGTTATTCTTGGAGCTACAATTCCTAACTTTTGACTTTCCTAAAATCAATTCTACATTAAACTATTACTAATTCCATAACTGCCCTCTTAATTATCATCAATTTCTCCCACCCTTTCTCCAACCATATTTGTCTTTTTTCTACCTGAAACGTTATTCCATTCACTTCACTGACCACTTTTCTCTAGCTAGAACTCAACGACCTTCCCAAATTTAATCTCAAAATTTATTACCATTAGGTTATATAACAACATCATCACCTACAAGCAAATATTCTGCTCAAGAGAACAACAAAAAGGAAAAGTTCTGCTCAAAAGATGATAACAACAAGAAGGTAATTTGACATTTGTTATATTTAACTTAAGTTTAAATATATTTTTTTCTTTCTTTCTAGGTAAGTATTATTTGGTAGACTCTGGCTATCCAACACCAATAGGGTACATTGGTCCATACAGATATGAACGATATCATCTTCCTGAATTTAGGCTTTCTAACGGGTTTGCAAATCATAATGAAGTATTTAATTATTATCACTTAAGTTTAAGGTGCCCAATAGAAAGAACTTTTGGGGTATGGAAGAACAGATTTGCAATCCTACGTCGCATACCTAATTTTAAATTTGAGACACAAGTTCAAATAGTTGTCACAACAATGGCTATACACAACTTTATCTGAAGGAAGGCATAAATTGATATTGATTTTAATGTTTATGAAGATGAAAGCACAATCATTCACAATGAAGATAGCTCATCTAACTTGGATCAATCACATGTTTTAAATGTAGCTTCGTCGTCAGAGAAGGATCACGTTCGAAACATAATCCGCGATGAAATTATTGAGCACATGCAAAATAATTAGTATTGTTCTTTAAATTATTAGATCAATATTTTAGTACTATAATACACTTTAAATTAGTTTTGTAATAATATTTTAGTACTCTGCTGCACTTTAAATTCTATTATCAAATTTGTAATTTTTATTTTCATGCTATTAGTATTGTAATAACTTATATTTTAAGACTATATTGCACTTAATTATCCTAATTTTGTAATTTCTATATAGCTATGTCCATTTTGATAATTATACATTCAAAAACAATTTTGATCAAAACTATCCAAACAACAATCATTCTGTTTAATCAATTCTGCATTATTACATCCAAACATAAATCAATTCTGTCAGAATCAATTCTATCAGAATCAATTTTTTCAGAATCATTTCTGTCAGAATCAATTATGTACACCGAAAAACCAAACACACACTTAAAAAAATTAAAGAAAACACAATCAAGCAAATAAGATATGATATAAATAATCAATGAATCATTGTTCAACAAATAATTTTCATACAATAGAGATACAAAGTAGCATTAAGCATGATAATAATCTTGACAAAAACTCACAAAATGAAAGTAATTTCATGATAAAAAAAATCAACAGAGGATTTGCGGTGAGGCGGCGGAAGAGAAAAATGCGAGAGGAAAGGTGACAAGAGGGGTAAGCAAAGAGTAAGCGAAGTAAGAGCTGGGTGGACCAGACAATATTTTTCTTTAAAAGCCATCGGTATTTTTGGAATTTTCATTATAGAAAAATAATTTATTTATAAAGCACAAAAAATATATAATAGAATAATATTTTTTTCAAAACCTAAAATTATAAGTTTTTAAATGAAAAGTAAAATATTTTTTATTAATGTGGTTTTGTTGTTTTACAATAATACACATACACTATGTATGCTATTCATTGTCTCTAGGACCTTTGAATCCTATTCAAACCAACTTTGTGTTGAATTTTATTGAAGATACCAAAATTAGTATAAAGTTTATACCGTGAGAGATCAGAATAAAGCATTCTATATCTAAGGACCAAAATAAAACTTTAAAATATAAGGCCAAAATTTTATAATCAAGCCTCAAATTTACTTTAAAATTAAGACACTTTGTTGCAATAAAAAACAAAATTCAGGAATTTTATAGAGAAGAGAAATAATTTACCCCTTAAACTAATTACACATATGTTTTTTTTAGGGACTAATTACCTATATATGTTTTTAAAATTAGATAACAGTTTAAATTTTCTGTTACATTATCGACGCATACTTATTAAATTCTATCTATATTTTTTAGGGATAAATTCTCTATATTTTGTAAAGGTCTCGTCACAAATATATAGAAAACATTTATATTTTATTTTGAATATTATTTCCATCAATCTGCACTCATCCTTCAAAAAAAAAATCAATCTGTACTCATATTTTATTTGTAATATAAAATAAAGTGATTTAAATTAGACCAATTCTCTTAATATTCCAAGATCTTATTAAATTGGTACATCCTCGGTCACTATTATAAGCAAAAATTAATATTTTAGATTCATTCATTAAATAATATTGTATGTAGTTTTTATTATAGACCACATACATTATTTAGTGAATGAACCTAAAATGTTGATTTTTGTTTATCATAGTGACCGAAGGGTGTAGTAGTATTAAACACCTCATATTCTCCAAAATTCATTCAACACCTAATTTTCTCTCTATTATCTCTTCTAATCACATCATCTACCTATCCAATGGCTCTCCATATCTATTTCTCTTTTAAGTGCATACATTCATATGTTCGTCAAATATTTTCTTTGTTTATACTTCATTGGTTTTTTTTCCCTTAAAAAATACGGCTTATAGTTTATTGAACAATAAACAAATATTGTTCATACTCTAGCAAGGTGGCCAATACTTGGATTAGTCGTCAATTTGTTTTTTCCTTCTATTTGTATTGATCTGATTTTAGTTAATTAAATGAATTAAGTTTTTTTTTAAAAGAAGAAATAAGTCAATAGAAAATGGTTAAGTTTTTTTTTTTGAAAGAAGAAATTGGTTAAGTTGCGAGGAGTTCACATGTGAGTTACTGTTCTGTGGTCAAGGTACTCTTCGTTGGTGGTTTTTTTAGGCAAATGGGGCGCAGAAGGAGAACCAACCGCAACACCCTATATATATAAAGAAAGAGATAAGAACAAAAGAAGGGGGACATAACCTTCAGAAACGACCAATGCTAACAAGAAAGAAAAAGAGAAAAATCAAAGCCAAGAAAAGGAACAACAGAAGAAACATGTCCAAAGGAACAACAGAAGAAACATGTCCAAAAAGAGAGGACGAATCAATCTGGAAGCCTGAGCGGGTAAATTAACTGGAAAACCCTTTTGCTTCTTGTTTTTCTTGGACACCACCTCAAAGAAAGGCTCTTCAATAACAACATAACGATTCTTTAAATAACTTATAGTTGTCGCTCTCTTTCTTCATCAGTGTTAACCCGAGACACATTAGCACCGACATCTTTTCCCTTTCAATGCGACTACAAAATCTCCAAATCACGAGCGACGTTGAGATTTAAGTCATCTTCTCAAATATAATCCAAATCTCCAAATTGGCGGACTATATATATCAAATTATCAAATGAAAACACTAGATATATGTCTAGGAATTCTAGATACATATCATATCAATTCCAACTTACATGTAGGAGAGATTGTTGGACAAGAGGATAAATCATCTAAAAATTGGGTTCTCTCCGTTGGTTTTGGGCGAAGAGTATGAAAAATGGTCATAATCCGCAAAAGTTTCGCATTCTGCAAAATATATGCTGCGAATCGGAAATCAGGTTCCTCAACGTCATAGTTTATAATTTGACAAGTTGTTAAATGAGAGGAAACACCTTTAGGAACATGATCAGGGTATTCCCAACCCTCTATAGTTGTTGAATTCAGGCACTGTCAATCAAAGACAAAACATGATTTTTCAAAATACTTGAACATAGTAGAATAACATATAAAAACCAATAACTATTGATTGATGTGACAAACAAACCTTTTCAATTCTAAGAGTTTGAAGTTTGGGACAACTTTGTAGCATTTTCACTACCTCGTGCCACACATGACCGCCTTGAAACAACTTTAGATGAAGGTTGGTTAAGTTTTCGAACACGGGAAAGCCTTTGTAATATGAATTGATTTCTTCATTGAGAATCCTTTCCAACTGCGCAACACAATAAAAAAATATACATAGTATAAAAAACAAACTAAAACAAACACTATATATAATTTAAGGAAAGTGAATATCGTTCAAATGGTAAAGTTTTGTCAATTTAGTCCTTCAACTTTAGAAAATAAAAACGTGGTCCCATAAAAATGAACAACATCAATTAATTTCGTCTTCCTTTCAAATTTAGCTTTAGCCTACATGCTAGTAACATGAGACTATTCAAGACAACAAGTAGGGTATTGTTGCATCTGAGATAAACTTAACACATACTAAAATATAAGGACTAAATTGACTAGCTCCTTACAATTTAAGTGAGTAGAAAGATGATACAATGTAATAATATATTATCGATGCTGACAAAGGAGGATGCATGATTATCATATATCATACCTCATGTACACGTAGAGATTGGACGTTCTGAAGTGCTCTGAAAGGAACATCAAATAAAAAGATATAGGCCTTGATCAATTTCGGTAAGGGTTTAATGCACCCTCCCACCGTAATACCGGTTGTTGATTCAACACCAATGGTATGTAAATACTCCAATATGGGACACCCAGAGAGAAGGTTCATGAAATCCTTCATATCTTCAAACTGAACTAAAGTTAAACAAAGGGTTTTGAGCAAAGGAAGATCAGCAGAACAATGAAACATAGTGGCCACACGAATATGCGCCAATGTCAGATTCACAAGGGTTTTGCAGCAGAAGATGGTAGGCGCCAAAGGGATGTATAAAGAATATGAAAAGTGTAGACGGAGAACCTCGATGTGGCGGTGTTTTGCGGCTTCTACCCATTTATCGAAACAGTCACCCTCAGTCTCCCAGAGTTTAGAAAAACAACTGAGATGAAAAGATTTTAGGGTTAAGCTTGTGGAGAACATAACAGCGTCCATGAATTGACGGAACTGAATCAAGTCCTCTGAGTTTTGCACCCTTTGGTCGTCGATAACAAGATCGGAGAGTGAGTAAGACAACGGGTGCCACCTCTTGGAAAGAACTGTGGTTCTGAAAGCTTCACGGGTAGGAAGAAAAGAGAGAAGGTGAGTTAGTATCTCATCGGGAAAGTCGTTGATATTCTCTACAGTCGTCGAACTCGAATGTGACTGCGACCAAAACAAAGACAATTTATTCCTCTTATTATTATTTTGGTTTTCCATGGAATTGTTTTTCTAGAGAACAGAACGGGCGATTTATAGAGTGGAAAATTGGTTAAAATTGCCCCCGATGTTGTAAAGAAGGTTTTTGAAGAAGAGAGAGAGAATGAGAAATAAAAACCCTAATTTTTATATGGGAAATGGTATATCCGGCGAAAACCATCTCACAGAATGCTTACTAATTGTGGGGTACCACTTGTGTACCATAGTGGGTTTTAATGTTATATACCATTGACAAATAAGGGTGTGCCACGTGGCACACACTTTTTAAAATCAAATAAAGTTAGAATAAAACAACATGTGAGAGAGAGTCAACAAAGAACATATTTGTTCCTCTTCTCCTTCTTCCTGCGACCTCACTTTTAAACCCACCACCCACCATCAACTTCTCTCCACCTCTCTCCGCCGTCGTCCTCCTCTCCACCGTCGACCACGGTTATGCCATAAGCCGCCGCCGTCAATTCTTCCTCTTGCCTTCACAATATTTTTTTTTTCAAATTTGATGAATTTGATTTGGAATGAATTTCAGGATTCATTGAAGGTTGTTATTGTAGAGATTAGTAGACTAATAATAACAACAAATATTCTTTCACTTATTTCTCAACGTTGATTTGAATTTTTTGAATTGTGACAAACTAATGAAAAAATTATTATAATGAAATTGTTGTTATTAGTCAGTGAAAAAATCTGCTATAGTGAAAAAAAAATGTGCAGAAAATTGTTGTTATTAATCTGCTATAATGAAAGAAACTGGAAAAAAAATCTGTTGCGAAAAAATCTCAGAAAACTAATGATAATAGTGGATGAGTTTTGTTTTGAAGTGGAAGGAAGAAGAAGAATGTCAAACCTTACATTGATAGATCAGGAATCATAGTTCTATTACAAGACAAAGAATGTCTATAGCAATTATCAAGCATAATGAAAATACTAATATGTAGTTGTGTATTGATGTAGATTATGAGTAATGAAACATTTCAATTATATGTATCCAACATTTCGATTCACACCTGTATGAGATGAATACCATTCCATTAGCAGCAATAATGAACACAAATGAACAAATGAAAAAAAACTCAACAAGGTCGCACCACCTGCCGCTAACAAAATGCCAAAACCTGCAGAATTATGCAGGCTGAACAGCTCCTGCCAAGCAAAAACATAACCAGCAACATGCTTAAGGCCCTACATGCTTTAAACCCACCAAAACCAAGCAAGAAAACAAGGTAAAAAACCACCAGCAATACACAAATAATTCAAAGAAAATATGTATTCATTCCATTCAATTAGGTTGACACAGTATTGTATATAATTACAAAAATCTGCTTAAGCATAGCAGTAGCATATAATTACAACTGAAACAAAGATGCCGCATATAGGCGTAACATCCACCCAAACAACCAAAACCAAATTCCACAAAAATTCAAAACAGCCCCACTAATGAAACAATGCTAAATAGCGTAAGATATGACACTGAAATCCAATGATGACCTCCGGAATTCAGACCCATAATTATGCCACAACCTACGAAAACTGCAGCACCACAAACCAGAACCCCCCAGGCACCTGCAGCGGCCATAACAGACACAAAACAGCAGCAGAAAACAGGTATCAGACCATAAAAAACAGTTGCTGCACTGTCATGACATCAGCAGCGCCAGTGCCCCCTATGCATTCATTCCATTCAAATAGGTTGGCCCCCCTATTGCCTACATTAATAACAACTTAAAAATTAGCATCACGATACTTGTTAAATGTATGAATACTTCCTTATGAATTTGTTTTTGAAATTACCATTAGCATGGCTGTGTAATTGACTTGATCCTCATGTGCTTGTGAGGGCTCATAAGTTGGAGGCGTAGAACAATATACTCCATCAACCTAAAATGATCTTCTAAAATTATTAAGCTAAGATACATGTAAAATCATGGCAGTAGCAGAAAATATAAACAAGCAATATCAACTTTGTCAAGGCATATGATCAAAAGCATAATAATACTATAACTAATGTTAGTGCTTCAATTTAAGTAATCTCTATTGAACATATAAACATGCAGTAGCAGAAAATAGGTGGACAGTCACCAAAACACAGTCACCAAAACAAGTAAAATTAAAACAAGTACTCTAAATACCAACTCATATACCTGTGAACTTTTTTCTTTAGGTGGAGCGCGGCTATATGTAGCGTGACTATGCTGTTTTTCCAGACAACTTTTGTGTCGCTTAATTCGCTTTGATTCGGGTCGTACCCTGAACCCCTTTGCTTGCATAACATCTGAACTCACAATTTTTGGACGAGCACCATTATCACCGTTATTGTCCATAGCTTGTGCGCGAAGTTCCATTATTTTCTTGAACATGTCATCTACACCATTATCAAGAAACTTGAGCCATTCTTCCTTGGGTGATGCTTCAGTTGCCGCTTTAATGAACTTAGAGACAACTTGTCTAAACATTCGTTTTCTAGACAAGTTAGGATCTCTTTCAACCTCCTTGCCCCTAAAATTTTGCACAACGCCATAACGAGCTTCATTGTCCACCTTTTTAAAATATAGTTCTCAGGAATTACCTTAACATCATTCAATTCAAACACTTTTAAAGCATGTGAACAAAGTATGCCAAAAGTATCAAACTTCCTACAACTACAAGTGATGGAATT